>Ga0114931_10010889_pt1 | contig 10779 bp, 7 predicted proteins | sample 2SBtaG_FD_89579 | JGI IMG/M metagenome (GOLD analysis project Ga0114931, IMG submission 89579) | Deep subsurface microbial communities from Kolumbo volcano to uncover new lineages of life (NeLLi) - 2SBTROV14_V59a metaG | ecosystem: Environmental > Aquatic > Marine > Volcanic | place: Kolumbo...
CCAAATACCTGTCTCCGGATGGCACGGTTTGATTGGCGAGGGGACTATTGCAGATGCCATTCTTGACCGTATAGTTTATTCCTCGCACCGGATACAATTAAAAGGGGAATCGCTTAGGAAAAACAAGTTCGCCATAGCAGGATTGTCCTGACAAATTAATGTGGATTTTTGAAACAAATTAATGTAAATAAAACTTATAAATTAATGTGTAAATTTGGCCTTGAAATTACACCTGTTTCCAGTGGCACAATATGACCGGAATCACTGGCACAATATGACCGGAATATCCACCCAAACGACTTGGAGCAGATGAATTTGACAATTTCAACAAACTGGTTATAGAAAAAGCAGAGCGACTAAAGCCACACCAGTGACGCATAAAAACCAAAGAATCCGGGGAGAATAAGAAAGATGGTGAACCGACCCTGGGCGACAGCCCCAACAAAGGCACATTAAAAGCAGATGCAACAATTGCTGACCAGGAGATAAAATTCCCCACCGATCTTAACCTTCTGAGCATAAGTAGAGAAAACCTTGAGAGGATGATTGATTTGCTTTATGATGCAAAACATGACCAGAAGAAGCCAAGGGATTATCGCCGCAATGCACGGAAAGAATACCTGAACCTGACAAAGAAAAGGCGTAAAGGCAAGAAAGTCCTTCGTAAAGGTATAAAGGCGCAACTGCAGTTTGTTGCACGAGACTTAAGAATACTAAAGGGGTTCATGAAAAAGCAGGAAAAAGCACACAGGTTATCACGGCGCGACAAAGACCTTCTAGAGACCATTACCAAAGTACACGAGCAACAGAAGTGGATGTACGACAACAAAAAGAACAGTGTTCCCAATCGAATAGTCAACATTTTCCAGCCGTGGGTAAGGCCGATGGTACGTGGCAAGGACAGGAACAAGACGGAATTCGGATCAAAGGTTGACGTGAGTGAGGTTGATGGGTTCTGTCGGGTTGACCGGTTTAGCTGGGATGCATTCAACGAAGGTGGTGACGTTGAACTATTGGTAGGGAACTATTACAATCTTTATGGACGTTACCCAAAATCATTTCTCGGTGATGGAATTTATATGAACCGTAAGGCCTGGGGGTTCCTAAAAGAAAAAGGGATAGAAATATATGGCAAGCCACTGGGACGGCCACCAAAAGTTACGCAACAGACATCCTCACAAAAATACAAGAGGAGAAAGAAGGCAACACAGCGAAACCATATCGAGGGTAAGTTTGGTCAGGGTAAACGGGGTTATGGACTCAATAATGTGAAAGCCAGGTTAAAAGACACATCAGAATCATGGATAAATGCAATATTCTTTGTCATGAACCTGACAAAACTACTTCAGATTGCCGAAAAAACCCCAGGTTTTTTTGTGCCCTTTGGAAATATGTGAAAAAGCACAAATCTGTTGGAGAGATTATTTTTTGGGCAGGTATTTTAATCCCACAAAACATATTGAGCCATGTGCTGCTTAAAAGAAAATCAGCAGACTCTAAATACATGCCCAAGTCAACGTCGTGTTTTAAAGGCACGCGAAACATTCGCGCGCCAGGAAATTCAAAATCTTGCGTCTCTACTCAAAAATTAAACCGTAAGGCCGGGCAATTTCCTCTGCCAATTGTGGGATAGAAATATATTTACTTTCCCTGCGGAATTCCCTTCCTTCAAAAAACAGGATGATGGTTGGATTTGAAAACACATTGAACTTAGCCGGAAGCGCATATTTTCAATTATTTACCTACCTGCTGGTTCCTGGTTTCCTTATTGAAGGTTTGTTGATAATCTCTATTGAGATGTATATTCAACGAAGAAAGGACAAGAAAGCCGACAAAAAATCTGAAAAACAGAAATTAGTCATTGAAGTTATTTAAAGTTAAGATAATGGAAATCATTTTTATACAGAAAATTTATTTTACTTTAAAACAACTTCATTAATTTAAATGAACCCTAAACCAGAAATGCTGCTATTATCTTTGCAGTCGTCACGATTTTCTTCATCCTCATATCCGCAACAAAACAAAAAAATAATTTTTTGACATTGAAAGTGTCTAAATGGTGTAAATTTTGAAAATTTTTAGATTATTCATGGTGCTTTCAACCAATTTTACGTTTTAAATCGGAAACAACATCACTTAAAAGACATATCAAGATAGTTTCCTGTTCTTACCACAAAAGTAAAATTCTAATCATTATTGGAAAAATTCTTTAAATTGATGATATACAGATAAATAAGGCTGTTAGCTTGCCAAATTACAAGACATACTTATCTTGTATTATGCTGGCTATTAGTTGTTTTACTTGATTATAATTTTCTCATAAGGTCGATTGGTGAATAGTTTTAATATCCACATTCGTCCTTGCTTTACCCATTTTCCTGCTACGGATATAAACCTGAATATGAAACGTCTAAGTCGTGTATGTGGGTTAATATCATCAAATATCAACGAAATTTTTTTGACTACAAAAAGATAAAAATTTCTTATCATTGCCATGATAATCATAAATACCGCATTTTGTTCCAGAAACGAAAACGGTAGGTGTTTCCATCCGAAATCATTATTCATCTCATCAAAAACTTTTTCGCTGGCCCCTCTGTGATTATATAGCTCAATGACCTGTTTTTCCGTACTTTTCCAATCGTTGGTAAGAATTGAACGATAAATGTAGGTATTACCTGTAAATATATTCATTTGATTGTCATCACGTTTCTCTCTCATAATAACCAAACGAAATTTGCGGTCTGCAAAAAATTGTGTGAAAGGAATTGAGGCTACTTCATAGTTTTTATAGTTTATCTCAACAATCTGCCAATCTGTTATTTGGCTTATTTTATCAAATAAATCAGCACTTTTGTTTGCCCTGATATAAAAGAGTTTGCTGTTTTTGTGAACCACTTCAATTATATTTTTGGAATAAGAGCCCGCATCCATAATAGAACGATTGATTTTGATGTTTTCTTTTGATAGCAAACCATAAGCCCGTTGCAGGGTGTCTTCTTGTTTAAATTTAACATTAGCATTGCCGTCACGATTTTCAACATAAACAATCTTGCCGTCAATGGTTGCAATCCCGGGAAAATATCCAGTATTCTTTTTATAGGTTTTTTTAGCATCAAATTTTTTATTTGGAGTGATCTGATTATCATAATAAAAATCATAATATTTCCCTGCTTCCAATTCATTTAAAAGTTTTAATGATTTTATATTTAGATGGTTAAGTTTTCTGTTTATATTGAAGTTATAGTTTTTGCCTGCATCTGAAACATATTTAGTATTCTCTGTTTTGAGTTCGTCCAAACCTCGTAAGATTGTGTCGGCACTGGGCACATTATTGTTTGGAATAGTTGATAAAAATTTGCCAAAATGCGTGTTAATGTCTTCAATATAGCTGCCCCCGGCAAGAAAAGCGCAAGCTAAATTCTTGATTATATCACTATAACTAAAACCTACACATCTTCCCCTTTCTCCTAATTCATTGTCAATCAGGCTTCCAATGCCTGAATTGTCAAACATTTTATTTACAAAAGAAATTCCTGAGAAAGGACTTACGTTACCAACCAATTTTTGTACTTTTATACTCATAATTTCACCTGTTTTGTTGTTCGTACCACTAAAATAAGTGAAATTTTTATCAGGTTAAATGCTGTGCAATTTATTATTGCACAGTTATTTGACCTGAATTGTTAATAACTTTGTTGCGGATATAAGGTAAAACAAAATAGATTTACACACAGTTGGAGCGAAATTGTCCGCATTATGAATACCCAAAAATGCGTATCAACCAGCGTGGAAAACATCGAGGATAAAGTTATAACAATACGCCAATGCACCGAGCCAACAAAAAATGCTAAACAAATCTACCAGCTTCTAAATTTCAAATCTGTACCCTTCTACCGAAAAAAATATGTAGTCCCCCCTACGGAAATCTTTAAAAATGATTCCTCTTAATATCAAGAGTTTATAACAATTTGCCTGCAATGTGGGCTAAAGTTATAATTTTTATAACCAAAGGAAAACAGGAGGAAATTCTGAATATTAGAAACGGGGCAGCGTTTTCATAACAAACTGCATAAACATTTTGGCGAGGGGGTCATTATCACCCTGGGGATTGATAAAGTAAAAAAACCGGTTCAGGGAAGGACCCGGCAACTCAACAACGGTAAATTCTTTACGCTGCAACTCTTCTAGCACGCTGTTCAGCGACAAAACAGCAAAACAGCGGGTGTTTTTCAAATAAGCTTTAATGCCTTCGGTGTTTCCCAAAACAAGTTCTACATTTAAATCTTTCAGACTTAAACCCATCTTTTTTAAATAATGGCGCAATACCTGTAAAGTTCCTGATCCGAACTCTCTGAGAACTATCGAGATACCTTTTAATTCTTCTACCGATATGGCCCCCTTCTGTGCTATAGGATGATCACTTCTGGTAACCAATACCAATTCATCTTTCAAAAAGGGCGTATATTTAAAATCTCTTTTTTGGGTACGTCCTTCGATTATCCCAAGTTCAATTTCCTTATTAAGTAAAGCTGTTTCAATCCGTTGGGAATTTCCGTTGATCACTTCTAATGTAATTTCCGGATACTCTCCATGAAACTGATTCAGGAATCTTGGCAAAATATATTGGGTAAGGGTGGTACTGGATCCCAACCGGAGGTGACCACTGTTTCTCTTTGCCCGTTTATCCATCGAAAATTGCAGTTTCCGGTATAGGGAAAAGATTTCTTTCGTGTACTGAAATAAAACCTGCCCATCAGGGGTTAAACTGATCTTACTTCCATGTCGCACAAAAAGTTTTACTTTGAAATAACTTTCCAAAGCACGAATATGCTTGCTTACGGCGGGTTGGGAGATGAACAGTTCTTCCGCTGCCCGCGAAAAACTTTGCTGTTTTGCCGCTGTATAGAAAACCTTAAGGCGAAAATCAAACATGTCTGCTCTTTTTTGCAAAGGTGCAGATAAATTTAGTTTCTGCCTAAAGAAGAAAAGTTCTTTGGTAGCGTAAGTTCGAAATAAGATTCGATATTAATTATCTCACTTTTGTGCAAAATATTCTATAACCGATTACTGTGGAGTGATGGAATATTGATAAATTTAAACCATATCCTAAGTTTTTGTGACACCTAATGCGATAGTACACTGGCCTTTATGACGGGTTAACATTAAAACATAAGAAAATCAGTCACATCAGTGTACCAACAACCCGGCACTCTGCCAACAGCGCTCACGTCGTGTATTACTTCAGATTTATAAATTTCATTGCTTTAATAAAATCCCGTATGTCAGACTACAGCTTAGTAGTAAAATTTCCCGGTTTCCAGAATGCCAGCTTCTGTTAAACGGTAAACGAAAATGCCTTTTGAAGGTAGATGAAAGCAGTAGGCCTGTCCTGATGCTATTTGTTGAAAATTGGCATAATCAAAAGTAAAACCTAAGCTATGGACACAGGTTTACCAAACCTCCTTAATAGTAAACAAATTCCTGTTTACCTGAAAAGTTTCACCGGCTTTTTTCCCTTCCATGGCCTGGTAAACAGGAACCAGTGTTGAAATGGCATAATAACTTTCGCCACGGAAGTCAACTTTGCCGATGGCAGCTGAAACAAAAATCTTTTGCCGGTCGGTAATTACCACGGCGCCAAAACTTACCTGCGTAAACTCTTTTTCAACCGGAACTTTTTGCAATGCATTAACAAGTTGTTCGGCTTTGTCTAACTGTTTGGCAAACAAATCGCGCTGACGCATCAGTTTGGTACGATAGGGGTCGTATCGGTCTTTTGGGGCGCCATATTCATTGGATAACCGCTGTGCCTCATTTATTTCTTGTTTCAGTTGTGCCACGTGCTCTTTTTCAATGGAAAGGCACGTCTTCAACAATTCTTTTTTTAAACCTATCTTGTCCATGAAAATTTTTATACAAATGTAATGATAAAAGAAGCTGTTATCAATTGAAGTGCCTAAAGTTTGAAGTGCCTGATTATACAATTACAACTTCTTCTCCTTATTCACAAGGTAATACAATCCCGGTATGACCAGTAGTGACAAGAACATAGAAAGCATCATCCCGCCGATCATCGAGATAGCAAGCGGTTGTAACATTTCAGACCCTTCGCCCATGGCAAATGCCAATGGCAGAAATCCAAAAATAGTAGCAAGCATAGTCATTAAAATAGGGCGCATACGAACACGGCCGGCCATGAGTAATGCCTCACGAACATCCGGTTTTTTATCCAGGTATTTTTCAGCATAATCGATAAGCAGGATACCATTGTTTACTACTACACCGATAATCATGATCATACCCATGAATGCGGAAATATCCAACGGAATACGGGTAATCCAAAGCATAAGGAAAACGCCGCTCACTGACAGCACCGTACCCAGCAAAATAACACCCGAAGTACGAAACGATTTAAACTCAAACAACAAAATGGAAAAGACCAGCAAAATTCCAAATACCAGGATCATAATCAGTTGCTTAAAAGCTTCCTGCTGACTTTTATACTGGCCGCCTATTTCCAGAGTAACACCCGGAGGCAGAGAAATGTGTTTCAACATCGTCTTTACGTCGGTAATAATTCCTCCCAAATCGCGGCCCGAGATATGAGCTTTAACATTGACCGCCTGCGCCAGGTTTTCATGGTCGAGATCTGCTTTTCCCTGAATCTTTTTAATCACAGCTACTTCACCCAACTGAATAACCCGATTGATAGAAGCAAGGTAAACCGGCAGTTTTTCAATATTTTCCACATGTCGGAATTTACTTTTCGGATATCGGACACGGATAGGGATCATCTTCAACCCCTCCATAATGCCTGACACGTTATCGCCCCAAAGTGCCATATGTACAGCAGCACTGATTTCTTTTACGCTCATGCCAAACCGGTTGGCAGCTTCCTGCTTTACACGAATGCTCAGTTCGGGTTCGGTTTTTGAAAAACCTTTATATACATCTACTGCTCCCCTGATTTTTTCCAGCGAATCGGCAATGATGACAGCTGTTTTCCGGATCAGCTTCAGGTTTTCACCAAATACTTTGATAGTTATAGGGGCAATTTCACCACTCAGATCTTTAAGACGGTCGGGAAGCACCTGAGCAGATTCTGTTTCCAGCCGCGGCTCATGGGTGCGTTCGAACGCCCTGATCTTATCCATAATCTCAAAAGAAGAAAGTTTGTGCCCTTTTTTCAGGTTAATCACAAAATCGCCATCATTGGAGTGAGTCCGTATATGCGCCAGGCTACGACCCATGCGCAAAGAGTAACTTTCCACATCGGGAAGGCTCATGATATATTGGGCAATCGGGGTCAACATTTTTTTAGTCGCTTCAATAGAACTTCCCGGCGGGGCAATATAATCGTGAATAATGGTTCCTTCGTCCCATTCCGGTAAAAACCCGCTGGGAATACGCAAATAAGAAAAAATGGCAATAACAGCAAACACAATAATAAAAGAACCTGTCAACAGCGGCCATTTCATAAATCCTTTCAATGCTTTTTGCTGCAAACCAATAAGGTGAGGCATAAATTTCCCGGGCTTTTTCTTCCGTGTAGAAATAAAACTGATTGCCAATGCCGGAGTAAGAAATACAGCCAGGAGCATGGAAACCACAACAGCTATAGCTAATGTGGAAGCCAGCGCACGGAAAAAAATTCCCGGAACACCCGAAAGAAAAACCAGCGGTACAAAAACGACCAACGTGGTCACCGTTGCCCCAAGTAACGGCGGAATAATCTCGGAGGTAGCTCTTGTTACAGCCTCTTTCCGGTCGTAACCTTCTTCGAGATAACGTTCAATATTTTCAATAACTACAATGGCATTATCAGTCAAAATGCCAATCGCCGCTGCCAGACCCCCTAAGCTCATAATATTCAGGTTCATACCCAGCAATTTCATGAAGATAAAACTTATAAGCAAGGCTACCGGGATAATGGTTACCGTAACAAGCGTTATTCGTAGTTTTTTTAAAAAGAGCAACAAAATGAAAAAGGTAAGAAAAGCACCAAGGAAAATAGCATCGCGCACACTGCCAATCGCCCCCCGGATAAATCCCGTCATGTCATACCATTTTTTTATACTTACCCCCGGAGGCATCACTTTTTTCAGTTTGTCAAGCCTGTTTGTAACCTCTTTTATAATAGAAACGGCATTTGTCCCGGGTTGTTTGATAACTGTAATCAGGACTGCCGGTTTCAGATTACTCTCACAGGCAATAAAAGTTTCTTTAACAGCCGGTACAACCGTAGCAATATCCGAAAGAAAAACAGGGCTGACGCCTTTGCGTGCTACCACGGTTTTCCGGATATTTTCAATTTTCAAAAAACGGTTATCTGCAATGTTCAGATACAATTTATTGGCTTCGTTCAACCGCCCCACAAACCGGAGGTTATTGGCCTGCCGTATGGCATCCTCTACTTTTTTATAATTAAGATGCAGGGCAACAAGTTTTTGGGGATCCAGGTTCACCCAATATTCACGCTGATGGCCGCCCATCACTTCGATGTTGTAAACACCGGGAATACTTGCCAACTGCGGGCGTATAGTAAAAACAGCCAGATCGCGCAATTGCATCAGGTTCAGTTTAACCGAGGTAATTGCATATCCTGCAACAGGATAGGTGCTTGTGGTAAACCGGCGAACCTCGATTTTAACACCCTTGGGAAGTTTATTCTGAATGCCGCTTACCTGCGCCTGTACCAGTTGATAAGCACGAAACATATCCTCATCCCACTGAAAATCAACATTAATATCTGCCGAACCCCGGCTAATGGAGGCTCTTACCGTGCGGACTCCTTCCACCATCATCATCGCCTCCTCAATGGGCTTAGCAACCCTCATCTCCATCTCTTTCAACGGCACCAGGCCATAATCTACCTGGATGGTAATGCGGGGAAAAGTAGCATCGGGGAATACTCCCTGAGGAATACGAAACAACAGATAACCACCGATAAGCGACAATAATAAGGTGGTAAAAATTATCGCACGCTTGTTTTCCACAGCAAATTTCGACAATCCTTTCATCGCACAACAACCTCCATACCATCAATGAGCGAATAGGCTTTTTCAGTAGCCACGGTTTCTCCGGGTTTCAATCCCGACAAAACTTCCACAAAGTTATTGTTACGGATGCCAATATTAACTTTACGTTTTTCAGCTTTATTACCCCGAATTACAAAAACACTGTAAATGCCTTCTTCTTCCAAAAGGGCCCGGCGGGGAATAACCGTGGCATTTTTATGAAGAACACCCGGAAACCTAAGGATGACCCGCATGCCCGGCCTGAAATCCCCATTTTGATTGTCCAGCGCCAGTCGGATACCAATGGTTTGCTTATCAGGATTAACCTTTCCGGCGAAAGCACTTACAGGCAGCATCATATTTTTATGATTGAAATTGATGAACGAGAGCTGCAATTTTTCGGTTTTTCTCACCCGGGCCATGTATTTTACCGGAAGGTCACCATAAACATCAAGGTGTTTTAGGTCGGCAATGCGGACAATGGTCTGGCCTTTTTGAACCACATCTCCCACATGACGCTTCACTTCAAGCACCACACCATTAATAGGACTATAAAGCGGAATTTCTTTCACCTCTTTGGTAACCAACATTTTTTGGGCCCGGGTCATTTTTCCCATGCTTTGTAAAAGAGCTTCACGCATGGGTGGGATAATAATTCCCAGCAGGTCGCCTTTTTTAACCTGGTCACCCGGGAGCAACGAAAACCCGGTAAGCCGCCCGTCGAATTGGGAGGCCAGGTCAGCTTCCTGTCGAAGTTTGACTTCACCGTAAATTTGAAGGGTATCCACCATGTCTGCCGTTCCTGCCACAGCAGTTTTTATTTTTAAAACAAGCTTAGCTTCTTTTTCTACTTTTTTCTGCCGCCTGGCACAGGAAGTTCCCAGCAGGATAAATAATAAAATAAGGGGATAAGAACTGTATTTCATATTTTTAGGTCTAAATTATTTTAAGGTTTTTATGGTATACTTTTCATTGATGCCAATGCCTTTATTTTATCCACCCTATTGGTGCTCACGTAAAACTCGATAAGATTCATCAGATAATCCAAACGCGAAGCCTCAACGGCCAGTTTAGAGGTGGTCAGTTGCTGTTGGGCGGTAATAAATTCGAGATTGGTGATAAGGCCTGCTTTATAATTTACCTCTGAGAAATCTACTGTGTTTTGTGCAGTATTAAGCTGTAATTGTTGTAATTGCATCAATTTTCTGAGCTGAACCAGCTTAGATTCAATTTGGCCGAGGTGAATCAATATTTTCCGTTTGGCCTGCCGTTGCCTGGAGGCAATGGCAGCAGTTTGAGCATCAGACACCGAAGCAAGTTTTCTGATTTCGTGGCCATAATAAATCGGGACATTGATACCTGCATTGATACGCCAATAATTCCCATCGCCGGTAGGATCGGCATCATTAAAATAACCTCCTCCTAAATTCAGATGCGGATATTGTTGCGCTTTAATAGCTTGCTTCGTCATCTTTTGGGTTTTTATTTTTGAGGCATAGGAAAGTAATAGCGGGTTATTGTTTAAATCGGCATCTGCTATTGAAGGTTGTATTTTTACAATTTCTTCCGTGTTCAGGGTTTGCAAATGGAGACTGCCGGGGCGATCCTGTCCTAACATCCGGGCTAATTCCTGAACCAGATTGTCACGAGTCATGGCCAGCCGGACGGTATCTTGTTGTATTTTAATGATCTCAGCCTTTGATTGTAGTACGTCCATTTGGGTACGTAAACCGGCTTTCCAAAGCGAAACAGCCAAATC
>Ga0114931_10010890_pt1 | contig 10779 bp, 9 predicted proteins | sample 2SBtaG_FD_89579 | JGI IMG/M metagenome (GOLD analysis project Ga0114931, IMG submission 89579) | Deep subsurface microbial communities from Kolumbo volcano to uncover new lineages of life (NeLLi) - 2SBTROV14_V59a metaG | ecosystem: Environmental > Aquatic > Marine > Volcanic | place: Kolumbo...
ATCGCAGTCGCCAGCATCGCCATCACCAGCATCGCAGTCGCCAGCATCGCCATCACCAGCATCGCAGTCGCCAGCATCGCCATCACCAGCATCGCAGTCGCCAGCATCGCCATCACCAGCATCGCAGTCGCCAGCATCGCCATCGCTCGCCCCGGCGCCCTTCTGGCTGCGCCGCGACCTCTGGACGCTGGCGTTGGCCCTGGCTGCCCTCGGCTCACTCGCCATGCTCGTGGGTCTCGTCGCGCACATGCGTCGCTTCGGCAAGCTGGTGGCCGCAGCCCGCCCCGCGCCCCAGACCCTGGCCGCGCGCATCGATCGCTTGGCCGCGCAGATCGGCCTTGCACATACACCGAGCGCGCGCATCACCGACGCCCGCATGCCGCCCTTGGTCTGGTCGCGCTGGCCGCGACCCATCCTGCTGCTGCCTTCGGCACTGGTCGAGCGCCTCGGGGCCGACGCGCTCGACGCCGTGCTCGCCCACGAGCTGGTACATGTCGCGCGCCGCGATCATTGGGTGCGCTTTGTCGAGCTCGTCGCGACGGTCTTGTACTGGTGGCATCCGGTGCTCTGGTGGGCGCGCCGCGCGCTGCATCGCGACGAGGAGCGAGCCTGCGACGCGCAGGTGGTCGCCCGCTGGCCCGAGCTCGCCAGCGCCTATGCACGCGGCCTGCTCGAAACCCTCGCCTTTCTCGCCCCCGGCCGCCCACCCGCGGCCACCACTGCCATTGCCGCACCCTGCCGGCGCGACCTCGAGGAGAGACTCACCATGATCCTTCGCCCACGTGCATTGCTCCGGATCCATCCGGTCCTTCGCCTGAGCTTCGCTGCGCTCGGCGCCATCGCACTTTTCGTGCTGCCAGTCCGCGCTGGCCTGCCGCAAGCGGAAGCCGAGACCGAGGCCACGCCGGGGCCTCGAGCAGCGATGAGTCCGAGCGAACCCGAGGCCGAACCCGAAGCGGAGCCGTCGGTGGCTGGCGCGCAGCTCGCAGCGCTCGAGCAGCAGCTCCGCGCGCTCGAAGACCAGGCCCGCGCGCTCGAGCATCAGCAACGCGATCTCGAGCAAGCGCTCCAGGCCATGGCCTACCAACGCGCCGAGCTCAAGGCGCAGACCGAGCGTCTGATGCTCGAGAGTCAGGCCCGCGCGCTCGAAGACGAGCACCGAGATTCGCAGGCGCAGATGCTTCGACGCCAAGCCACAAGCCGCGAAGCCGAGCATCGGATCGAGCGCCAGCGCATCGAGCGGCGGCAGCAGGCGCTCGAAGACGAGCAGCGGGCGCGCCGGGCCGAGCAGGGCGCGGAGGCTCGCATGCGCGCACTCGAGCGCCAGCAGCAGGACCGTGCCGAAGCCCAAGAAGCGCTCGAGCGCGCCGGCAGACATGACCAGGCCGAGGCCATGCGCCAACAAGCCGAAGCCGAATTCCTGCTCGAGCGCGCCCGCATCGAGGCCGAGCGCGCGCCACGCCAGCGCGCCGAAGTCGAACGAGCGCTGCGCCTCGAACTCAGCGATCTCATCTCCCAGCTCGAAGCCCTGGCCGCGCGCACCACCTCCGCCAGCGAGGCAGCGGCGATCGACGATCAGCTCCGTGCTCTGCGCCAGCAGCTCGAGGATCAGCAGCGCGAGAGCCCGGCACCGGACCGCGAGGACTGACCTCTCGGCATCGGGTGGCCGGCTCGAAGCAAGGACCGAGAGATTGCGCGCGGCTGCGCGCTCAACTGCCCGACCTGGTACCATCAGCAGGCTCCCGGTGCCCTGGCTGTTGCCTGGCTCATGCCGCGAGCGGAGCCTGCGCGTGAAGATCCTGATCGCCGATGATCACACCTTGCTGCGCGACAGCCTGCGCCATCTGCTCGAGGCGCAGGGCTTTCTCGTCGTGGGCGAAGCCAATACGGGGCGCCAGGCGGTCGAGATGGCCCGCCGTTTGCTGCCCGACATCGTGCTCATGGATCTCGCCATGCCCGATCTCGACGGCATTGCCGCCACCCGGCTGATCAGCGCCGAGCTACCGACGGTGAAGGTGGTGGTGCTGACTGCTTCGACCGAGGACGATGATCTTTTCGAAGCGATCAAGAGCGGTGCCGAAGGTTACCTGGTCAAGGATCTCGAGGCCGACCGCTTTGTCCGGCTGCTGCGCGGGGTGATGCACGGTGAGCCGGCGCTGACCCCGGTCTTGGCGCGCAAGGTACTGCACGAGATGGCCGAGCCGCCAAAGGCCAAGCCCAAGGATCCTGACGCGCTGACCCAACGTGAGATGGAGGTGCTCGAGACCCTGGTCGAAGGCATCACCACCAACCGCGCGTTGGCTCGTCACCTCGGTGTGTCTGAGAACACCGCCAAGTTTCACGTTCGAAACATCTTAGACAAGCTTCACCTGCACAACCGAGCACAGGTCGTGAGCTTTGCGCTGCGCCACGGCATGGTCAGCACCGAGCGCTGAGCCACAAGCCCCGAACCTGTCTTACCGGGTGGGCGCGCCCGCCGCAGGCCCCACCCATCTGCGCGAGACTCCCTACCCGAACGGCGATTGACGCGCCCGTTGCCGGCACGCAGACTTGCTCTTGTCCGTAGCGCGCTCGTTGTGCTTCGCTACTCTTCTCCCCTTCCCCCCTTTGGGTGCTGGTCCGGTCCCCCCCAGACCAGCACCGCTTGTTTTGGGGCCCTTGCATAGGGCTGCTTGCGGCCGATGGCTCAAGCTTCGTCGCCCTGGTCGGAGTTCGGCGCGCGCAACATGAGCACCGGACAGCGGGCCGAGCGCACCACGCTGGCGGTGACACTGCCGAGCAAGAACCTCCGCAGGCCGGATAGACCGTGGCTGGCGATCACGATCAGATTCGCCTGCTGATCGTGGGCAAAGTCGACGATGCCCGAGGCGGCGTGACCATCACACACATGGGCTTCGATCGTGATCCCCGGCAGCATCTTGGCCTCGATTCGCTCGTTCAAGCGCCGCGTCACCTCCTGGCGCACAGCCACCTGGCTGGCCGCCCGCGCGGGATCGTGCAGCGGCGTGTACATTTCCGGATCGATCGGCGGCGCGATCACATGGATGACATCGATGCGGCTGCCGTACTGCCTGGCCAGCTCCTGGGCCACGCCTAGGGCCGCGTCAGCGTCGGCAGAAAAATCGTGGGGCACCACGATGCGCTCCGCTCGGCTCACGTCAGAAATACCGGCGGCTGGCGCGCCTGCGGGTTGGTCCTTGCCCGGATGCACGGTCAGTACCGGGCAACCGGCCGTGCTGACCACCTCCTCCGTGACGCTCCCCAGCAGCAGGCGACGCAGCCCGCGGCGGCCATGGGTGCCCATGACGATCAGGTCGGCGTGCGCTTGTTCGGCGTGGCGACGATGGTCGGCGCGGCCGCGACACCCCGGCGCATCACGTCCTTGAGCGCGAGTGACTCGGCACTGCGCTGCGCGATCAGTCGCCCCATCTCATCGCCGGCGATCGCCTCCAGGCGCCGGTGGATCTCTTCGACATCCGGATAGGCCGGCTCAGGGCCGACCGGATCGATGGCATGCAGCTCGACCACGTGCAGCACCACCAGCTCCGCGCGGTGCGCGAGCGCCAGCAGGACGGCCTGGTCGAGTGCCGCGTTCGAGCAGGACGAAAAATCGGTCGGTACCAGGATGCGTTTGATCTTCATGACTGCCTCCGATTCCATTTTTGGGCAAGTCCGGAGCACCTCGCCATGCGCGCTTGCTCGCACCTGCTTAGGGGGAAGTACCTAGCGCCCCAAACGGCAGCTCCGCGCGCGAGACGATATGCTCAGCCGGTTTTGGACCGCAGCGCGACGATGAAGAAAGAGCACCCACCGAAGAAGCGACCGAACCCAGCCACGCACGGCGAGAGCGAGCGGGAACGCTTCGACGCCCTGCTCAACGCCCTGCTCGACGCTGCCGTCGACGCCATCGTGGTGATCGACAGCGCCGGCCGGATCGAGCGCTTCAACCAAGCGGCCGAGAACATCTTCGGCTACACCGCCGCTGAGGTCGCTGGCCAGAATGTCTCGATGCTGATGCCAGAGCCGTATCGCAGCGCCCACGACAGCTACGTGGCGAGCTTCCTGGCCACCGGCACGCCGACCATCATCGGCATCGGACGCGAGGCGAGCGGCCAGCGCCGGGACGGCTCCATCTTCCCGCTCAGCCTGGCGGTAGGACATGTCGAATTCGACGGCACGGACCGATTCGTCGGAATCTTGCGCGACCTCACCTCGCGCAAGCAGGCCGAGGAGCTGCTGCGCCTAAAAGACGAGGTCATCCGGCTGTCGTTCGAGAACGCACCGCTCGCCGCCTTCTCCCGCAACCGCGAAGGGCGTTTCGTGAGTGTCAACCGGGCGATGTGTGAGCTGCTCGGCTATACACGCGAGGAGCTGCTGGCCAAGAACGCCATCGAGGTGGTGCACCCGGCAGACCGCATAGCGGCCCACGAAACCGCCGTCCGGCTCGAGCATCGCGAGCTCGAGCATGACATCCACCAGCGGCGCCTGCTGCGCAAGGATGGCACGGTGGTGTACGCACGCTTGCACCTCGGGCTGGTACACGATGGCGAGGGGCGACCTGCGCTCGAGATCGCGCAGATCGAGGACCTGAGCGAGCGCCAGAACCTGCGGCGCGAAGCCAACGATCTGCGCGAGCGCCTGGCCCACGTCGGCCGGCTCGACACCTTGGGCGCGATGGCCGCCGGCATCGCCCACGAGATCAACCAACCCCTGACAGCGATCGCCAACTACGCCCAGGCCTGCCGCTATGCCCTCAAGGCCACCGACACCAAGCCGGACGACGTACTCGAAATGCTGGAGAAGATCACCCGTGGCGCGCAACGCGCCGGCGAGGTGATCCGCGGCCTGCGCTCGCTGGTGCGCAAGCGCGAAAGCGAACGCGAAGAGCTCGATGTCAACGCCCTGGTCACCGACGTGGTACGGCTCGGCGATCTCGATGCCCGGTTGCGCGGTGTGCGCCTCGACCTTCACCTCGGCAAACCGCCCGCCTGGGTGCTCGCCGACGGTGTGCAGATCCAGCAGGTGGTGCTCAACTTGATCCACAATGGGCTCGAGGCCATGGAGGCGCTTGACGACATGCAAGAACGACCGCTGGCGACCGTGACCCTCGAGGTGTGCACCGAACTCCGCGGGGGGGAAGCCTGTATCGACGTTTGCGATCACGGTCGTGGGCTCTCCGAGCAGGATGCCGAGAACCTTTTCCACCCCTTCTACACCACCAAGGAAACCGGCTTGGGTATGGGGCTCTCGATCTGTCGCTCGATCGTCGAGTCCCACGGCGGCCGGCTATGGTTCACCTGCAACCCCGACCGTGGTACCACCTTCCACGTCGCCTTGCCGGCCATCGACGCGGCTGCTCCGTGACGCCATGGACCTGCCGCCCGACAGCGAAGATCGGCCTTCCAGGGTCTTCATCGTCGACGACGACGAGGATGTTCGCGACTCCCTACGCTTGCTCTTGCGCTCGGTCGGTCTCGAGGCCGAGACCTTCGCCTCCGCGCAAGGCTTCCTCGCCGCCTTCGACCCGCAGCGCGCGGGCTGCCTGGTGCTCGACATCCGCATGCCAGGCATGAGCGGGCTGGATCTGCAAAAACGCCTGAGCGAGCTCGGCGCCACCGTACCGATCATCTTCATCACCGGCCATAGCGATGTGCCGGTGGCGGTGCGCGCCATGCGCTCCGGCGCGATCGATTTCCTGCAAAAACCCTTCGATGACCAGGAGCTTCTCGATCGCATCCACCAGGCGCTCGCGCTCGATGCCCGCCACCGGCGTGCGTTGGCCGACCGCCAGCCGATCCTCGATCGTCTCGCCAGTCTGACGCCCCGCGAGCGCGAGGTGATGGACCTAGTGGTCCAAGGTCTGGCCAACAAAAATGTCGCCAGCGAGTTGGGGGTCTCGCCGCGCACCATCGAGATCCATCGGGCCCGGGTGATGGCCAAGATGAAGGCCAGCTCCCTCGCCCACCTTGTGCGTATGGCGCTCGACTCACAAGGCGACTGATCCGCCACCCAGCATCGCCTGGCCCGACCGCCGCCACGGCCCCAGAGCGCGGGTGATCAACGCGCGGGTGATCAACGACAGACGTCCACGCGCGGGCCGAAGCCAAACGCGGGACCGATGTCGTCGACGCAGGTGAGTCCCGGCGCGCACTCGCTGTCGCGGTCGCAGTCGCCTTGGTCCGCGGCGCAGGGCCCGCAGTCGCGACAAAAGTGTGGATGCCCAGGCGGCAGCGGGCAGGCGCCTCCCCCCATGTCACCGCCGCTCGAGGCAACGCAGACATCGATCCCGGGCGCAAAGCCGAACTGGCGACCGACGTTGTCGATGCATGCCAGCCCCGGCGCGCACTCACTGTCACGATCGCAATCGCCAGCACCATCGGCGCAAGGCCCACATTCTTGACAAAACCGCGGGTGCCCGGGTGGCAGCGCACAGGGCGTTCCTGGCGGCCGGGTCGCACGCGACCAGCCACGGGCAGCGGTCTCGCGTCGGAGCTGGCGCATCGCCGCCTTGTCCTTGCCCGTGCCGGCGTGGGTGCGCAGGCCGAGGGTGGCGAGAAACTCGAGATGTGAGGCATCGCCAGGCACGCTGAACGCCGGATCGTCGTTTGCAAAATGCGAGGCGGCTTCCGGCGAGATATCCGTCAGCCAGGTAAAGGTCATCAGCTTCACCTGCGCGGCATGATCATCCCAAGCCCGGAAGACCTCGCGGATAAAACGCCGCTGCTTGCCTTCGGAGCTGCCGAGAACCGGCGTCAAGCGCTCAAGATCATAAAAATCCGGTGAGAAGTAGCCGGACGGATAGCCGATCTGCATGAAGTGAATGGGCCTTGCCGGGTAAAGCGATGCGAGCGCGGCAAAGTCGGCATGCACCACGGTCGGATTTTGCACCCGGCCGGCGGCCAGCGGATAGTAGGAGACCATCACCACGTCGGTCTCCTGGTTCAGCGTCAAGGCCAGCTCGCGCTGCGGCGACTCGACCAAGCTCGGGAAGGTGATCTCGGCGCCCACCAGCAAGCTCGGGAAGCGAGCCCGGATGCGCGGGTCCTGGTGGATGTGCTGGACGCTGGCGCGCACGAAGCGGGTGTAGGCCCGCCAAGCCCCAGCATCGGCGCCGAAACGAACGTCGAACTCCGAACCGATCGCCACCGAGGTCAGCGCGAGATCCGGAATGCGAGCAAAGGCGTAGTCGAGGAAGGCGAGAAAGCGGGCGATCATCTCCGGATCATCGAAAGGCAGGTCGGCGAGATCCGCGGGCACGGAACGCGCCAGCGTCACCACAGGCCGGAAAAAGAGCGCCACCTTGATGCCATCCGCAGGGAAAAAGGCATTTGCGATGGTTAGAAAATTCTCGGGATCATCCGCGGGAAGGAAGACCCCGGGTGCGCGCTCGAAGTCCGACCAGTCGATCGACATCGAAAGCGCCTGGGCGCCAGCAGCGCGTGCTTGGTCCAGCGCGGCGCCAAAGTCGTTGTCCGCGGCTTCCGTGATCGAGAACGACAGCACGCGATCACCACGGGCGCGCACCGGCTGTGGATGCGGGTTCTGCGCCCACAGGGCACCCGAGCCGACCAGGGTAAGCACCAAGCCCACCCGCCAGGCACGCGGCAGTATGGCCACGAGCCGCCAGGCGATCGATCGATGGATCCGATGTCCTGACATAAGAAGCCTCCTTTCCATGGCTCCGAGCGCTCCCATGGCCGAAGCCGAGCGCGACCAAGGTATCTGCCGCACGCCACAGTCGCACGCCACAGTCGCACGCCACAGTGTACCGCTACCGGCAGGCATCACCGGCAGGCATCTGCGTGCTTGGCGCCTGCTGAGCAGCGCAGGTCAGGGAAACAACGGATTCCAGCGCGCGAACGTCTGCTGCACACTCGACGCGTCGTCGCCCAGGAGCTTCCCCCGCTTGCCTGCTGGACGGCCCAGCTTTCTGGACGGCCCAGCTTTCTGGACGGCCCAGTGGAACGCGACATGGCGCAGCGAACTCTCTTTACGCCTGCTTCGGGCGACACCGAGAATCGAGCGCAGCAGGCACCCACCGCCTACCTGCTGAGCAGCGACCCGCACCTCGCTCGCGGCCTCGAACAAGCGATGCGGGCAGCCGGCCACCCGGTCGCGGTCTTTGGCACCGCCACGGCCCTGCTCGACCATCTCAAAGCCAGCATGCGCGGCTGCGTCTTGGTCGACGCCGACAGCCAGACCTGCGGCAGCCACCTGGCGGTGGCCGAAACGGTGCGCACCCGCGCGCCGCAGCTCACGCTGGTGGTGACGACGGCGGGTGGCGATGTGCGCAGCGCCGTGCGCGCGCTGCGCGCGGGAGCGGTCGATGTCTTCGAGCGACCGCTCCCCGAGCGTCAGATCGCACGCCGCCTGGACGCCCTGCTCCGCCAGGCGCGAAGCGCCTCCGGCGCGTAAGCTGCCCGCGCTGACGCGGGTGGCCGGACGCCTCCAGATTCGCAGGTCATCAGACCGCGAAGCGGCGGTTCCCGAAGTCGCGTCAGGATCCGCGGGTGCACTTCGTCGCGCGGCTGCAAGGCAAGATTCCGTGACCGTTATTGAGTACTTCGACCTTCTTCATCATTCCCATGTCCTCGTGATTGAGGAAATGGCAGTGAATCACGAACTCCCCGTAGTAGGTGGTGAAGCGCTGGCGAATCTTGACATAGCCGGCTTCCACCACATTGTTGGTCACCTTGGGGAAGGGTAAGGCGGTGGTGTCCCACCAGATCGCGGTCTCCGGCGTCCAGGTCTGAAGCCGCTTGTCGGGATCGCTCTGGTTCGGATCGTAGATCTCGAGGATCTGGAAGGGATTGACGTGGATGTGGAAGGGATGCGCCGCGCCGCCCAGGTTGTTGACCTGCCATTGCTCCGCCGTACCGAGCAACATCTTGTACTTGGGATCGATGGCGTTCGGATCTGGGTTGAACCGCTTGCAATCGATCACGAAGATGTTGGGAACCAGGGGCGGGTTCAGGCTACAGGCCGGATCGTTGGTGGTGTCGGTGGCGCAGCTCCACGGCGGGTCTCCCGGGCAGCCGTTCTGATTCCACGCATTCGACGGTGTCATCAAGAAGTCGACTTCCTTGGTCTTCTGGTATTGCTCGATGGGATCGAGGTAGCAAGGCGGCGTGCCCGGCACCACGCTCGGAAGCTCGACGTTGCCGGTCCCCGGATTGACCACCACCCAGCCGAGCGGCTGCAGCGACGGTTGGGCACCGCTGGCGTACTGGTGGGCATCTTTGTACACAACGTAAAGTCCGGGGTCGTCGAGCTTGATGAGGAAATCCGCGCGGTTTCCCGGTGCGAAGTCCCAACCATCGACCGCCATCGGCGGTTTGCCGTAAAACGACACACCGTCGACCGCGAACAGATGCATCGTCTGCGCATTCTCGGCCAAGTAGGTCTCGGCATCAGCCTGCTGCGCGGCGCTCGGGTTGGTTCCCAGGTCGAGTGCAGCAGGCAATGTTTCCGCGGCACTCGGATCGCTCGAAACCTTGATCAAGCGCAGCTTGGCCAGTCCGCGTGGCCGCGAAGTGGCGTTGACGAAGCGCCAGCGCTGCACCTCACCGGTCTGCATGGTCAAGCTGGGCAGGAAAACACCGTTGATCAAGAAGGCGGAGTCATCCGTTCCTGCGGTCTTGGCATAGACCAGTTGATCATTTCCCTCCGTCAGAACCTCTTGCATCAGCCACACGAGGTCGCGATGCGGCTGATCGCCGAGGATGCGGACGTCCCCCTGCTCGCGGATGATCAACGTACCAGCGAGCCCGTTGTTGACCTGGATGGCGGTCGAGCCGTGCTTGTGTGCGTGGTACCAATGCGTGCCCGGGGCGTGAAAGTCTGGGAGCTGGATGCAGTAGTCCTGGCTCTCCGGTGGATCCGTGGCAGTCGCGCGCGGCGGGATCTCGATGAAAATATCGTCGCCACCCAGTCGCGGGCGTGCCCCGTCCGGGCCCGAGCCGCTACACGCTGTGCCATCGCGACAGATCGAAAGAGGCGATACGTGCAACCCATGGTAGTGAATATTGGTTGTATTGAAACAATGCGGAAGCCCCTTCTCCGCCACATCAGGTCGGCCGCAGAAATCGTACGTATAGCTTTTTTTGATCAAATTATTGGTTAGCGTGAGACGAAGCTGATCTCCCGGGTCAAGCATGATGGTGGGCCCCGGAAAGGCCTGGTTGTAGGCGCGCACCGCGCCCTGCCCGGCGGTGAAGTCGGCCATCACGTAGTCGAGCATCAACCAATCGACATTCAGTCCGACCTTCTTGCTTCTTCCGGTCTGGCTGCAGGTGGCGCAGTAGGGTTGCGGGAAATGGCTTGAGCGCATGGCCTTCATCCGTTGTGCCATGACGCTCTCGCCGCGCAGCGCCGCGCCTGAAGGCGCTTGCGCGCGGTCGTCTGCCGACTCGCCGGGCCGGAATGCCGGTGCCAGCGCGGCGAGCGCCGCGGCGCCGCCCGAAGCGGCGAGAAAACGCCGGCGGCTCAGATCGGGCGCCGGTGCCGCCGGACGCTCGGGTGCTTCAGCACGCGAGATTTCGATGTCCGTGCGATGGTCCTGCTTCTTTTCGGGCATGGGTGAACCTCCTGCTGGTTTGGATGGATTCGCGGCTTCCCCACGCGCGCAGCGCGACCGATCCCGACCCTGCCCCGGCGCTGCTTGTCGCGGCGGCCCAGGCTGCCCTATCGGTGTGCCACGCGAGCCTGACGCGATTTCTCCCCCGAGCGCAACGCGGAGTGATTGCTGGTAGCGTGGCTTCGAGCCTATCACAGGAATTC
>Ga0114931_10010891_pt1 | contig 10779 bp, 17 predicted proteins | sample 2SBtaG_FD_89579 | JGI IMG/M metagenome (GOLD analysis project Ga0114931, IMG submission 89579) | Deep subsurface microbial communities from Kolumbo volcano to uncover new lineages of life (NeLLi) - 2SBTROV14_V59a metaG | ecosystem: Environmental > Aquatic > Marine > Volcanic | place: Kolumbo...
CTTTGCGCGTTTGCGTCGCAACCCGGGCGTGTGCAACACGAGCAGCCAATACGCAAGAATTTAGAATGATGACCCTGTGATATGGGGCTTGCATTATTCGTGAGAAAAGTATAGATTTATTAGAAACGGTGTATTTAATAAAAAGGTGAATATAATGGAGACAAATGAGCTTCAAGAAGTCGCGAATGACCTCCCTTTTCTCAAGTCGGGCGAGGATAGAGAAAAGCTGTTGGGCGTCGTCGGCGCCCTGGTTTTGCGCAGGATAAGCCTGGATAGGGGCGCGGAGATCATGGGGATGCGGAGAGACGCCTTTCTGACATTGTTGGATGCGCTGGGAGTTGAGTATTCCTATTTAGAGACTGTGGATGTGGAAGCAGAAAAGACCTGGTAATGATCGCCGTTTTTGACAGTTCTGCATGGATATTTTTATCAAAACTTGGCTTGATAGAACCAGCACTATCTTTGTTTAATAAAGCCATTCTACACTATTCTGTTCAAGAAGAAATTGCCGGCAGGAATGATGAAGCTTTTTCCGCTTTAAAGAGGCTGCAAGAAAGCAGTAGAGTGGAAATTGTCAGGGCGAAAAGTTCTCGTTTCGTAAACGCGTTGAGAAGGAGATTGGGAAAAGGGGAATCTGAAGCAATCGTTGTCGCTTTGGATACGGATGCCGATTTTGTGATTTTGGACGATCACACCGCAAGATCAATTGCCATACAGCTTGGTCTGGGTGTAAAAGGCACATTGGGGATTATCAGGAAATTAATGGAACTAGGGGCATATAAAAGCGATCTGAAAGTCCTTTATGAAAGTCTGAGGGGGATAGGGTTTTGGGTAAAAGAAAATCTATTTTGGGAAATTTTTAGTGACTTTGAATGAGAAATGTTTATGGAAACCGGAAGACGGGAGGCCGGAAAAGAACGACAGGGGAAGAAAGCCTATTTGTAGTTTACCGACAAGAATAGAATCCAAACGTGCCTGATTTTACTTTAAAGACATATCGAGTTTTTTTACAGCGCCTTTCGTCCCTGCCCTGCCACGTTTGCGGCGTTTGTGCAGGATTCCTCGCCTGCCGGGATTGTGCTTCGTCATGATGTGGACAGGCTGCCGGAGAACTCGTTGGTCTTTGCGCGTTTGCGTCGCAACCCGGGCGTGTGCAACACGAGCAGCCAATACGCAAGAATTTAGAATGATGACCCTGTGATATGGGGCTTGCATTATTCATTCGAATAATATAGATTCATTCATAATGTTTTATGCGATTGATATTTATTTAACGAGGAGATTAAGGAATGACTCGGTTGTATAAAACCCCTTTAATTCTCGAGCCTCAAAAAGAGGGTGGCTGGACGGTGACAAGCCCTCTTTTGCCGGAGTTAATAACAGAAGTTGACGACCTTAAGAATTTGCATAGCGTTGTTTCAGATGCCATCAGCGCTGTTATTGAGCTGTATAGTGACATGGGCAAGCAACTGCCTGCCGATCTCCTTGAGGAACCTGGTGCTTCTGTAAGGTTTGAATCGCTTATTCTTGCTGAAGCATGAAATACAGAGAACTCGCAAAACGATTAAAAGCCCTGGGTTGTTACGAAATCAAACATAAAGGCAAAGGCTTGCATAGGAAATGGATAAATCCTGCTTCAGGAAAAGGGACTGTTATACCGGATTGGGGAAATAAAGATTTAAAAGAAGGTACATTAAAAGCTATATTGAGGCAGTTGGAGATAGAGCCGGAAAAATGGGAAAAGTAGCAATGCAGGTGTTGATAACAGATGTTGATGATCGTGAGGTCCCTCATCATGTTGTTGGAGATTTTATGTAAATATAAGAGAGTTTTCATGGAAATAAGAGAAAAAACAATCGAAGAGATTAAAAAGTTGGATTCAAACAGCCTGATGACGTTATACGAGATTGTGTTGTCTATGAAGGGCCATGAAGGCAATGGCGACAAAAAGAGCCAGTCTTCGGCTTATCTGAATGTTAGAGAATCGTTGAAAAAAGTTAAAGTCTCTTTATCGGAGAATATACTTTTGGGACGAGAAGATCGATTATGATGTTGTGTTTTGACACCTCGGCGCTCGTCAAGTTTTTTCATATTGAGGGCGGCACTCATGTTGAACGTTAAAGCAGATAGAGGTAAAAGTCGCAAGACGAAAGACAGGGGGCTCCGAAAACCGGAAAAGCAAAGTATGGGGAAAAATCACATCCTGTGTTGCACTCAAGAATAGAATCTAATCGTGACTGATTTCACGTTAAAGACATATCAAAAATTATTGCATCACCTTTCATCCCTGCCCTGTCGGGCATTTGCGGCGTTTGTGCAGGATGCGTCGCTTGCCGGGATTGTGCTTCGTCATGACGTGGACAGGCTGCCGGAGAATTCGTTGGCCTTTGCGCGTTTGCAGGACGATTTGGAAATTCGAGCCACCTACTATTTTCGCATAGTGCCGGAAAGTTTTAATCCACGGATCATCGAGCAGATTGCCGGGCTGCGGCATGAGGTAGGGTACCACTATGAGGACTTTGTCTTGCGGCGAAGGGGATAATCCTGCCTCAGAAATGAGAGAAAAAGTGGAATTTCTTAATCTCCTCGCCTGTTTATTATTTAACCCGATAATTTGAAAAGTTAACTTGTTAAAAAATCGGCTTGTAATCTAATGCGTTTTATTAATCGGCAGCGATTGCCGGAAATTTATGAGCATCTGGCCAAACCGGAGATCACGCTGATCGTCGGCGCGCGCCAGGTTGGCAAGACGACGCTGATGAAGCAGCTTGTTGAGATGGTGCAGCAGGCGGGGAAGAAGACGCTCTTTTTGAATCTGGATTTCGAGTCCGATTATTTTTATACGGCGTCGCAGGAAAAGTTGCTGCAAAAAATAAAACTGGAATTTGGCGATTCGAGCGGGTATGTCTTCCTCGACGAAATTCGCGTAAAGAAAATTCTGGACTCTTTTTAAAAGGGTTGTACGACAAAGGCTTGCCATATAAATTTGTCGTCTCCGGCTCAGGCAGCATGGAGCTAAAAGAAAAAATTCACGAATCGTTGGCGGGGCGGAAACGCGTTTTTGAGTTATCGACAATTTCGCTGTGGGAATTTGTTCAGTATAAAACAGCCTATGCGTATGAGGAAAAGCTGCCCGCTTTTTTTGAGCTGGAGGAGCATAAAGCCGAGTTAATGCTGCAGGAGTATCTTGCTTATGGCGGCTACCCACGAGTTGTGATTGAACGGCAAGGCAGGGAGAAGCTGCTGTTAATGAACGAGATTTATGACAGTTATTTGAGAAAAGACATCGCCTGGCTGCTAAAGCTGGACAGGGCCGACGTTTTCACGACATTGATTCGTCTTTGCGCTCACTCGTGTGGCGCTATTTTAAATTACAGCACCCTGGCGGCGGATGCGGGTTTGTCTGTGCCGACGCTTAAAAAATACCTCTGGTATGCCGAACAAACGTATGTGATTAAAAGGATCGCCCCGTTTTTCAGGAACAAACGCAAGGAAATTAAAAAGTCGCCGACGATCTATTTCACCGATCTTGGATTAAGAAATTTTGCCCTGAACTTATTTGGCCATGATGTGCACGCGATTGGCGCGGGGCGGCTGTTTCAGAACCTCGTTTTTTTGATATTACGCGATGTTTTGCGGAATGCGTTTTTCTCTATTTATTATTGGCGGACAAGCGATCAGGCGGAAGTGGATTTTGTCATTCAGGGGCGGGAGAGCATCATTCCATTAGAGGTAAAATATTCGCATTTAAAAAGAGAGACAATATCTCGCTCTTTGAGAAGTTTTATTGAGGCTTACAAGCCCGCTGTCGCCTTTGTCGTGAATTTGAACTATGAAAGAGTCGTCCGTTTGAATCAAACAACTGTAAAGTTTTTGCCCTACTACAAGCTGTATAGTGAAGAATTCAGATAAGAGCTGACGGGGAAGGGATAGACTAAAGACAAAATCGTAAGACAAAAGGAAAAGAGAGCGTGCGGGGGACGGGAAAAGAAAATGGGGAGAAAGCCTCTCTGTAATTTACTCGCCGGAAAAGAATGCAAACGTGTTTGATTTTACTAAAGATGTATCAAGATTTTTTGCAGCGCTTTTCTTCCATGCCCTGTCGGACGTTTGCGGCGTTTGTGCAGGATGCGTCGCTTGCTGGCATTGTGCTTCGTCATGACGTGGACAGGCTGCCGGAGAATTCGCTGGCCTTTGCGCGTTTGCAGGGCGAATTGGAAATTCGCGCTACCTACTATTTTCGCATAGTGCCGGGCTGGGGCATGAGGTAGGGTACCACTATGAGGACTTGAGTCGCGCTGCGCGCGAAATGAAAAATTATAAATTAATAATTAAAAATGAAAATGAGTTTGAGCGAGTTTTGTTTGAGCGGGGGATTGAAAGTTTTGCGAAGAATCTGGCACGGCTGCGGCGGGTTGCAGATGTGAGGACGATTTGTATGCATGGCAGTCCGTTGTCGAAATGGGACAGTCGGTTGTTGTGGGAGCGGTATGATTATCGGGATTACGGGATTGTGGGGGAGCCGTATTTTGATGTAGATTTTGAAACGGTGGCTTATTATACGGATACGGGGAGACGGTGGGATGGGGAGGTAGTGAGTGTGAGGGATAAGGTGGTCAGGAGAAGGAAGAAAGGAGAAGGGAGAAAGGAGACAGGAGGCGGGATACCGGATGGCGGAAGAGCGGGAGAAAGGACAAGGGAAAACGGAATGGGATTTCCGCGGTTTCATTCGAGATTATTCGGGCGCTCGAAGAAGGGTGGTTCCCCGAGAGTGCGATGTTCGCCTTTCATCCGCAGCGGTGGACGGACAATGCGGCGTTGTGGGCGCGGGAATTGGTGTGGCAGGGAGTGAAGAATGGGGTGAAATGGTTGATGGTTGATGGTTGATGGTTGATGGTTGAGAATTGATGCTGGTTATTGACGGGTATGACGGAAAAATGGAGATGGAAGGTGTAAAACAGGGGGACGGAAAAGGGAGAATGGGAAACTGGAATCTGGAGACGGGAAACCGGGCGGATGTGTGCTCGAAATCGGTGCGTTGTCTGGTTTTTGTTGTTGCTGTTTTCATATAAAAGAATGAACTTGATCTTGTTGGATTTTCTTTCTACTTTATGGTGAAGCGGTATCGTTTTTATCCTTCTCTTATAAGATGTGAAAAGAGGAAGCGATAGACTTTCAAAATTGGAGCATAACAAATGTATACAAATACACAAAAAATCATCAGAAATATTGCTAAAGATATCGAGTTGCCGTATGATCTGTTTTTGCAAGAAAGCAGCCGGCTTTTTTTGGAGAGAAAAATAAAAAAAATAAGGATAGATATTTTGGAAATTGCTGGCAAATATGGCGTTTCTACTATTTCTGAATTTGAAAATTTGTATAGACAGGGGAAAATAGAAGAATCGCAAACTCTTGATGATTATAAGCGATTAGATAGGTTAGAATATGAAAAAGAGAAAATAGAAAAATTGCTACAAGAATTAAAATTTTGATATCACTGGTATCAGATCGTGAGTTGCATTAAATTTAAAATAAAATATGGCGATATTAGAAAGAATAAAGAAAAATATCGAAATTGATTTTTCTGATATTATTGATGAGATTGAGATTTCTGAAATAAATGAAATGAGAATTATTCTAAAGGATGAAACTTTTATTGATATTTGGTTTTCATTAAAGTTGCCAGGTAGATACGCCTATATTCCCTCTCTAAAAATTATCGATTGAGTCTTGACAAGCTGAAAAATATATTTTGTTAAAACAATTTATATAAAAATCCACCTTCGAAAGATGATAATCGAATATTGTGGGAAAAGCATAATTATTGGAATCTTGTCAATCCTTGTTTTGATATCGCTTTTTTGCGTGTGGCTTATTACGCGAAGGCGGGGACAGCTGTTCAGTCTCCGGACTCTAGTTTTTCGTTTGAGCTTTCCTCGCTTTCATTTGACGTTTGAAATTATTCGGGCGGTTGAGGAAGGGGCGGTTTCCCCGCGGGCGATGCTCACTTTTTACCTGCAGCGGTGGACGGACAATGCGGCGTTGTGGGCAAGGGAGTTGGTGGGACAGGGGTGAAGAATGGGGTGAAATGGGTGATGGGTGATGGGTGATGGTTGATGGTTAATGGTTGATGATTGATAGTTGATGGTTAATGATTGATAGTTGATGGTTAATGATTGATAGTTGATGGTTAATGATTGATAGTTGATAGTTGATGATTGATAGTTGATAGTTGATGGTTGGCGGTTGCTTTTTAGGGGGATGTAAAGTCGAAGGCAGATAGGCGGATGATGGAAAGGGGGGTGGGTTATTCGAGGTTAAGGGAAAAGAGCAATATTGAATAACGAATGCCAAGCCGCGCTCTGCACAAGTATCGAACAAGGAATGTAAAAGTATAATAGCGAGGGGCAAAGTGTCGGCCATCCGTAATTTTTAGAGATTATAGTTGCCTTTCAGTGTAATTTTGATAAATTGAATATTTGGTAGAAACTTGTACGTTTGGAGTATTCAAAAAAATGTTGAGGTTATAATGAATTATAAAGTTTTGATTACGTTTGATAGTGAATATAACGGATATGTGGTTGATGTGCCGGAGCTTGTCGGTTGTATGAGCCAGGGTAAGACGATAGATGAAGCTCTTGAAAATGTAAAGGATGCCATTAAGGGTTGGCTGCATGTGGAAAAAAAACACAACCGATTGGATACAAGAGAGATAACGGAAATGTTTTTAGGTGAAGTATCCGTTTAATGGGTATTTTATCAAATATTTCCGGCATAAAGGCTGTAAATGCTTTTAAGCGATTTGGTTATGTTGTAGATCATCAAACGGGAAGTCACATAATTTTGTATCACGAGTCAAGGCCGACGTTGTCAGTTCCAAATCATAAAGAATTAACACCTGGCTTGCCAAGAAGCTTGATAAGAAAAAGTGGACTCACTGTCGACGAGTTCTTGAGAGGGAAATAGTTTTTTACATTTGTGGCGTAAAGATTTAGGAAATTTATTATGGCGCCTGAATCAATTTTAGAGTATTCTGATTAAACGTGAGTGGGATTTTCTATCTCGAATGATCATCGAGATGGAAGCTGTTTAATGCAATTAAAAAAAAGAAAGATTTTGTGCGGATGACAATCATGACTGAAATTACAATAAAAATACCTGACGATGTAAAAAACCTAATTGAAGAAATTGATGAGCCGCTATATATTGAAGCCATCAAGGATGTCGCAAAAATGAAGCTGGTAAAGAAACAAAAAGAATTAAATAATTTAAAAAAGAAAATAGCTAAATTTGAATCTCATTATGCCTCAGATTTTAATACTTTTTCAAAAAATCTATCTGATACAATGAAATCTCATGACGATTGGATAGAGTGGTCCTATCTTCACAGGTCAATTGTGGAAAAGCAAAAAAAGATTGAAAAGCTTGAAATGATAATAGGCTAATGGAGATTCTTGATACTCTTGAAAAATTCTCGGAGATTATTGCCTCTTTTGATATTATTGAATTTCTTGAAGACGAGCGAGTTACAAAATCCAAAGTAAAAGTCACACTAAAGAATTACTCTGTTTTATGGATACGGGAGGTCGGCTTTAAAGATCAAACTATTTCCTATAGTTATTATTGGCTTCGATCTGACAATTCACTTATTATTGGGTAGGATAATGCGCCTCATCACCAGGAAATCGACACTTTTCCTCATCATAAACACATCGGCAAAAATGTAGAGTCCTCTCGGGAAACATCTTTATCTCAAGTTTTAACCACCATACAAAATATACTATAAAACCGAAGACCGAAGATCTGCGGATAGTTTCCCTGTCTCCAGACTTTTCTTTCCAGGCTTTCATTCGACGGGTGAGATAATTCGGCGTTGTGGGTGCGGGAGCTGGCGTGGCAAAATGTGAAGAATGGGATGAAATGGATAATAGTTAATGGTTGATAGTTAATGATTGATGGTTGATGGTTGCTTTTTAGGGGGATGGAAAGTCGAAGGCAGACAGGCGGATGCTGGAAAAGGGAAAGAGGAAAAGGGTGAAAGGAAAACGGAGGTGGGATGCGAAGGAAAATGAGTAGTTTAAATCGGTGCAGAACGAGCTTTTGTCGTTGCTGTTTTTATTTGTAAGAACAAGGGAAAAATATATCGGCAATTTTTTTGCAAGTAAATTGTGGGCAAGTGATGGGCTGATGAAGGATGATTGACAATTTTAACTTCAAAAACAGGGGAAACGGGGCTATGAAAGCTGAACATAACCGCAACATTGCTTTTCTGTTACTTGGCTTTATCTTTTTAAATATCAGTTATCTTGCTATGAATTATGCTGCGACGGGCACGTGGCATTTGCAGGGTTATTATGCAATATTGATGGTCCTGGTAAACTTTATTTGGGGTCTTGTTTCATGGTGGGAGAAAAAGTACGATTTTGCCCGCTACAAAACCTTTTGGCACGGCCTATATGTGCTGGCCAAAACGAACCTTCTTATGGTTTACCTGACATCGCTCTTTATTGTCCTTTTCGGCTTGACCGGATTTTCCCGTTTCCATGGTTTTGGTACTTTTTCTTTATTATTTGTTTTTGAATCTTTGCTCCTTTGGAGCGTTCATTCCCGATTTGGGCTATCTGTCTCTGGTGCCGTTAAAAAGACGAAAGAGGATTTCGTTCTCAACTTTTCAATTTCGCTGGCCGCAATTGATTATGTGATTTTCTTGCTGGCGATTTACCTTGTCAATTATTTGAAATACAATAATTTTATTCTTGTGGGAAATGGATTGCAAATTTTCTTGTACCTGACGGGCTTGTGGCTGCTTACATCCGAATGGACGGGAAAATTCAAGGAACGGTTTACCAAAAACATTTATTATTCGCTTTCGCCTTTTATCAAATCAGGTGTGTTGATGGCTTTAACCATGGCACTGCTTGTTTTTGCTTTCGGCCTTTTTCATTACTCGCGCTTTTATATCTTTGGTACTATTTTACTTTTCATCTCTCTGGAGATACCGTTTTATATTCTCTTCAGAATATATCGGTCAGAGAGTGAGGAAGAGCGCGACATTGAATCAAGAGAAGAAGTACTGAATATTTTCAGGCAGGAAAAATTAGAACCCGTTAAAAAAAAGATAACCGAAGTAAAAGAGCCTGTGAAAAACAAGTTACAAGATATTTATTTACATGATAATCCAAAGCTTTTACATTTTATAGATAAAAATGTCGATACACATAATATCGATGCCGGTGCCGCAAAAGTTCTCGATACACACACTTTTTATAATATTCGGATTCTGGAAAACCGCTCTCTGGATTTGTTTATTAATCTTCATCGTGTCAATGATTTCCGACGCATTAATGAATACTTTCTTGAGGTTCATAAAAAAATTGTTAACAGCGGCTATTTTATCGGATGCAAAACAACGGTGGAGAGTCATCGTGAACAGGTTTATAAAAGGTATCCGGATTACATTGCAAAAATTGTCTGCCTTTTAAATTTTATCTTTCATCGTATCTTTCCCAAGCTTCCTTTTTTGCAAAAAATGTACTTTGTGTTATCACGTGGAAGGAACAGGATTCTTTCCAAGGCCGAACTTTTAGGAAGATTGCATTTTTGTGGGTTTAAAGTTCTTGCAGTCGAAAATGTTGAAAACCATATTTATTTTATCGCACAAAAATTAAAAACCCCCTCACTTGATCTGAATCCTTCTTATGGCCCACTAATTACTTTGAGGAGAGTAGGATATAGGGGGCAAATCATCTATATCAAAAAATTACGCACCATGCATCCGTATGCCGAGTATCTACAGGATTATATTTTTGAAAAAAATCATCTTGCTGAAAACGGCAAGTTTCAGAATGATTTTCGTGTGACCGAATGGGGAAAGGTGTTTCGGAAACTGTGGATTGGTGAATTGCCGCAGTTGATTAATTTTGTGCGCGGCGATGTTGGATTGATCGGTGTGCGAGCATTGAGTGAGCACTATTTCAGCTTGTATCCACCGGATTTGCAGGAATTGCGCGTGCAATTCAAGCCCGGCCTAATTCCGCCGTATTATGCGGATATGCCGCATTCGTTTACTGAAATCGTCGAATCGGAAAGAAGGTATCTCGAAAATAAGCAGGCCCACCCGTTTCGTACAGACCTTGTCTATTTTTTCAAGGTTTGTAATAATATTTTTTTCAAAAAGGCGAGAAGTCAGTAAAAATTTTGCATGGAAAGAACATGCTGGATAAAGGCAGTTCAGGCAACTTTTTCTAATAGCGCTGTTGTTATGTTGTTTCTGTTTTATGGCGCCGACAGGGCTGCTATGCGATGGTGGCTTTCGCACGTCTCATTACTGAGCCCATCGCCTGCTCTTGTCATGCCGCAGGCATCTTGTTGAAAGAATGCTGTTATTAGCCCTGTACTGATAAAACTCTTGGTTGGAGAGTCGTGACTTTTTCAATCCTATCGCGTTGTTGCAGTTTTATTTTCCATTCGCGACAAGATTCCTGCGGAATGACTGCCCGGAGAAGGTGTTGCATTTGGAAGCTTTTGCTTGTTGTTTCGGTTTGTTTTCCAGTCCCTACCGGATTCCTGCGGAATAACAATCTTGGCACCATTCCTTATAAAGCCCGTCACCTCCTTGTGTCATGCCGCAGGCATCTTGTTGAAAGAATGCTGTTATTGAACTAAGCCTAACGGCAGAAAATGTCAAAATATTAGAGGTAACCTCCTTGTTATAGAATTTGGCCACTATTAACTAAAACAAGGAGGTTTACCATGACACTCGAAGAACTGCTCCATCGC
>Ga0114931_10010893_pt1 | contig 10776 bp, 10 predicted proteins | sample 2SBtaG_FD_89579 | JGI IMG/M metagenome (GOLD analysis project Ga0114931, IMG submission 89579) | Deep subsurface microbial communities from Kolumbo volcano to uncover new lineages of life (NeLLi) - 2SBTROV14_V59a metaG | ecosystem: Environmental > Aquatic > Marine > Volcanic | place: Kolumbo...
ATACTATTCACTTTCGCGGAAATTTCGAATTGAGAACGCCGGGTTGGGCGGTGATGGCCGAGGAGGCAACGGTTTATGGCCAGCTCGATGACCCGAAACGCGTCGTGGCGGAAGGCTCGCCGGTACGGTTTATCTATCAGAAGTCTGCCGCCGAACCGGGCACGGCCACCTATGGTGAAGGCGAGCATCTCCAATACGACAGGGAGAAGGAATTGCTGAGCCTCAGCGGCAACGCAAAGCTGACCAATGGAGAAAACGTGATGCAAAGTAGTCAAATTCGCTATGACCTCGAACAGCAAAGGCTCGAAGCGGGTGGTCCCGAAGGCGTCCGGATCACGCTGGACCCTGAGCAGGTCACTCAGTGACGCCAGAATCGCAGCATGGCTTTCCATGCTGCCGGAAGCGGGCTGAAAGGATTCCATTGCGCAACACGCAACTCGTGATTGAGGGTATCGATTCGCGCGAGTATCGGGCCTAGCGCAGACACGCCGGAATTGATTTTTTTCCAGGCATCCCACAGGGCGGCAGCCGCTGGGCGAACCTCGTCATACGATAACGCATCGAGCCAGTAATAAGCATCGCGCACGAGCACATTGATATTTTTCGCGGCTTTAAGATCCTCAATGGAAAAACGCGTGTGTTGCAGGCCACGATCGAGAAGGACATTCGCAAACGCGTCGATATCCTGTCTCATCTGCCCGGTCACCGGTAGCTCCAGGCCCGCTGCCAGGCGTTCGAGTTGTGCTGCCGGATTTTCCATCAGTGCGTCGTAATTGATGACGACCAGCTTCTCGCCGCGGATGCGATCGAAGTACGGCACGACGTTGACCAGCCATTCAAGATCGCTATGCTCCTGCTGGCCGCGGCCTGCATCGAGTTTTTTCCTGGAGCGCGCGACACTCAGGGGATTCCTCACGGCCATGACATAACTCGGCGAGATGTCCATTTCTTTGAACAAGCGCACCCAGAAGGGCAATAGTCGCATCGTGCGGCCATACTTGAAGCCCCACAGGGCCGCGTGGCCAAAACGTGTGTTGATAGAATCGGCAAACATCTTGTAGAACGGCATGACTATCGGGCCTGTCCAGACATCGTCATCGACAAGACGAACGCTGTCCGGCCGCAAACCCAGCTTGCGGCGCAGTTTTTTGCTGAGCCTGAGCAATTCGGCGTCTTCGAAAAACCCGGTCGGGTTTTTTCGTGAAGGGGCTTTGAAATCATCGCCGAGATCGACGCCCACAGCCTGCACGGCGCGCGTGATGATGCTGGTTCCGCTGCGGCCCGCGCCCAGGACCAGGACCGCACGCTGGCGCGATCCATCCACATTCGCCGCCTCTTCCCGCGGGCGCTTCACTTCCTGTTCTTTAGCCGGTTCAGCGCGCGCCGTCCGGCGTAAAGCAGTGGCTGATTAATGACGACGATAAATACCTTGCGCAGCTTGCCTTCCGGGCAGGTCAATGGCCGAACGCCGTGCCAGGAGCGTTTTTGGCGTTTGAACAAGGTACTGTAATTTCCCATGCATTCACTCGGGATGATTCGATCGAAATCATCGAAGTCCGGAGCGGAATCGGTCTTGAATCGTCCGTGATCCTCGAGGATGAGGGTCGGTCCGCCCCACTTCGGGTCCCAGTCATCGACCGTATTCAAATAGAATATGTGCGAGCCCATCTTGTGCAACGCATCACAGTGTGGAGAAACAGAGCAACCAGCCGGCGCATAGTGCCAGTGCATGTTGAGCTGGAATGACTTGCGGCGGAACATACGCCGGATGAAACGGCCGTACTCCGGGCCATGCAACTCGGCAATGAATTGCTTCCATGGCTGCGGAATAAAATCAATGTCGGGCTGATATTCAAGGACGTAACGGTCGTGCGAAACCTGGCCATGTGACCTGCGGCGCCCGAAACTCGGCACCAGTTGCGCTACGTCCAGCGGCTGATGCAGCAATCGTGAATAGCCCTCGTCCGTCAACAGGCCGGCCGGGTTAACGAATGGATATGGTTTGGTGCTGCTAAAGCCGGCAGCATCAAGTGCCGCCAGTCGTTCGAAGTTGAGGTATTGCATTACGCCCCGATGGTGATATCCGCAGTCAATGAATTGCCCGCATGCACATTCGTGTCCTCTTCGGCCTGTGCCAGCATGATGCGCAGCCGTTGACCAAGATCGTGCGGCACAGATTGCGCGGCAACTTGCAGCGAAGTTAACTCGCTGCCGAACATTCGTGCCAGCCCAATCTTTACCAGCGACCGATGCAAACTGTCGAGGTCGCGCGGCGGCAGGATCCATTCGCGCTTCAGGATGAGGCTGCACAGGTACTCCAGCCCCTGTTGCGGCCTTTCGGTACCGCGCCGGTTTTTGGGCCTGCGCTCCGACCACTCCGCCAGCTTCTCGCCGAGTTTCAGCCACGGCCCGTAGCGCCGCTGCCGGATCGGGTAAATATAGACCGGCCTGCCGGTTGCGATGGCATCGGTGAGCATGGACTCACTTTCCCCGGTGACAACCAGGATATCGGCCGCTGCCAGGTACGATATGTATGGATTAGCCACTTCGTCGGCCGACCAGACATGCAGGTGCGCCGCATCGTCCCTGAGCGCTTCGGTAAGCGCCCTCACCGGACCACTGCCGGTGCGCCTCGCCGTGACCGCAAACAACGCACCACCGATCGCCTTGACCTGCTGGAGAACCTGCCGCCCCAACAATGCTGCGTCCGCCTCCGTCAGCACATGTTGCTTGGAGGAGCCGCCGACCAGCAACACGACTTTTGGCCCGTCTTGAGTGGCGGTCAGCTCAATGCCGCGTTCCCTGGCAGCGTCCAGCCTGTCCCGGGTCACCCGGTTTACCGGCAGCAGCGTTTCGATACGCCGCTCATGTACCGGCAGGTGAAAATGCCTGCAACTGACCAGGATGTCGGTCGGGCCCCTGACGGGCCCGCACTTGCGGCCGCCGAGCACCAGGCGCACCCGCCCGCCGCCCTGCCGCCGGATCCAGCGCGCGACCCGGGCTGGCCACCAGCCACTGGCAACGACGACGTTCGGCCAGGGCGCCTGCAGCTCTCCCAGCCTGCCGGAATTGATGCGCAGCATCACGAGCAGCAGTGATTTGAACGACATGGGCACCTGTATGAGCCGATAGGGCCAGCCGATCCTGTCGGCCAGGGCGACTGCCTGCGACGTATGCCCGGGTTTCTTCTCGGCAAGCACCCAGACCACGGCATTGCCCCGGCTGCATTCATTCCCTTCCAGGACGACGTCACGGTGCCGAAGAAGCGCCTCGTCACGCTCCAGCCGCAGCCGCCAGTGGACACCCGGATGATGCCTGGCGACGAGCTCGAACTGGTATTGCCACCATTCCACCGGGCGCCGGGATTTCTGCCGGACTTCGCAATAAAGCTCGCGAGCGGCACTCGAGAACAGCCGCTCCAGCACCCAGGGAATATCGTCGTCGGGAATAGTTTCGAGCGTGCCGGTACAGACGACCGCGTCGTCGCGGCGGCCCGGCGGCTCGTCATCCAGCAGTTGCAGCGGGTCGTAGCCGATCGCTTCCCGCAAGCCCGGCTGCTCTGTGGCGGCACGGCACAGCGCCTTGAACGCCTGGCTCGGCTGCGCCGCGCTGAATACCCGGAAGGCGGCATCGTTGGCGCTGCGTTCGAGATCGAACCAGATATCGGCAGCCTCGTTGGCGTGATAAACGAACAATTTCGGGAACGGATACCAGGGCTGGCGGTGCAGCGCGGTGTAATGCAACACGCCGGACTCGCCACTTGCGAATTCACGGTCGCGCGCATTCCAGCTCCTCGCCAGCTGGCCCCACTGACCGGGTACGGCACTGGCTCTTGCCAGCAACTCGTTCTTGCGCCCGTTGCGCGCGTCATCCAGACTCCAGATGCGCGACATCTGCTCGCAATCGAAAAGCGCGACCGAAATATCGCCGGGATCGATGGCCAGGTAGGCGTGCTCCCCCATCTCCAGGTCGAACAGTTCCGCCGGGTCCTTAAGATAAATCTGGTCCACATCATTATAGATCGCACGGCCGCGGCCACCGGCGAAATGCGGGATCGCGAAGCGGTAGTTGGTAAATCCGGTCAGCCAGAAGCGCGAGCGAAAGCCGCGCAAGTGCTTCATCAAATGGATCTCATAGACGCGCGATGGATCGCGCACCTGTTCGATCGACCAGATAAAGATCCGCTCGGCCTTGTACTGGGCCGCCTCCGTACCGAGAAAAATTCTGACCGGAGGCTTTTCGGACGCCGCAAACCCGGGCCGGACCGGCAAGACCACCAGGTCGGGCTCGGCAAACTCCTGGCCTGCCCGGATCGTCGCCGGGCGTTTGCATGCTGCTTGAATGAATCGTTGTGTCAGGAATGCCATCGTCGTCAGGCGCCCTGCAGGCGCACGAAATCCGCTCCGGCTGAAGATTATACAGGCTCCTCAGGAAACGGCCTCAGGATTCAGCCTGGGATTCCAGCAAATCGACGTAACGCGGCAACACCGCCGGGTCCGGTACATCGACAATCTCCGCCAGGAAGCGCCTGCGGTGCGCCTCTGTATAAAAATCATCACAGCCGTTCTCCAGGAAATCATCCACTTTCGCATAGACATCGTCCCGGCAGGTCAGCATACATTCGGGGATATATTGAGCCACCGTAGAAGTACCGGCATGCAGGTAATCGGCCGCCAGCACCGGTTTCTTCATCTTCACCGCTTCGAAGGCCACCGACGTCGCGATATCAACGATGACATCGGCCCAGTCCAGCAAATGTGCCGAGTGCACTTCCGCTGCCACGAAGCGCAGATTCGGGATCCCGCGCAATGCCGGGTTCCTCGACAGCGGCTGCCGCCAGCCGCCCCGGGTGTGGGCCTTGACGATCAGGTCAACTCCCGGGAAAGCAGTCAGCAGGCGCACGACCCGGTCGACCTCGTCCCAGAATATCGAAAAGACGCGTTTTCTCAGGAACAGAACGATCTTGAGCTTGTCCGGGTCCTTGCGGAGCGGAGAGGCCGGGAGCAATGTCTCGAGCTTCGAGAGCCACTCGTTGCAATAGCGCGGCGACCCCAGTACCGCGACTCGCGAGTCGTCGACAAAGGGACGAAATCGGCTCGCACACAACTCGTTCGGCACGACGATACGGTCGAACATCTCCGCGGCAGCAAACTTGGTGTGGGGCACCAGCCTGAGTTCCTCGACGCGCACCAGCTTGTTGGCGTGCGGACTGTCGCCGTGCGGCAGAGAGACAGCTTTCAGGCCCATGCCATGCGCTGTCGCAACCACGGCGCGGACGAATTCGATCGGGAAAACGGAATTGCTGCTGATCCAGTCGAACGCCACCACGCCGCTTTCGCCGCCGGCAAAACTTCGCTGTAGAATCCGCCGCGCAATCTTCTCCCAGAACGCCGTCCGTTTTTCTGCACCGAGCAGGCGATCGAAGAGCCGCAACACGATCCCGGGAAGGTAGCCACGCAGATTGCGGTCCAGCAGCAATTTTTGCGCGCCCATGCGAAAATATTGCCAACGGCTGAGAATCTCGTCTATGCCGGCAACCCGCACTCCGCTAAGGCTTTCCAGATAGACGATCCTGTAATCTTTGCGGAACTGCCCGCCGGCCATGAGGACCACGTCGCAGATATGGCCGCGTTCGATCCACTTGTGAGCGACCGGCGTGACGTGATCAATGTCATTATAATGACGTAGGAAGAACAGAGCTTTCATGAACTTGCTGAGGGATGGGGAAAGTTAATATGCGGGGGCCGGTATTTTACACAGACAGTTACGAGCCTGCCTATAATGCCAGGTTTCCGGGCCTGTCCGGGACGGGCGAAGGCCTGACGGAAATCTATTCAAGATGAAGATTGTTGCCATGATCCCCGCTCGCATGGGGTCGAGCCGCTTCCCGGGCAAACCGCTGGCGCCGATTCTCGGCAAACCGATGATCGAGCATGTATACAGGCGCGTCGCCCGCTGCGAACAGCTCGATGAAACCATCATCGCCACCTGTGACGAGGAGATCGCCGCGGCAGCGGCAGGATTCGGAGCGCCGGTCATCATGACCTCGGCCAGCCACGAACGCGCCAGCGACCGCATTGCGGAGGCCGCACGCTCGATCGAGGCCGACGTCATCGTCATGGTACAAGGTGACGAACCCATGATTTATCCCGACATGATCGACGCCGCCATCGAACCCTTCCTCGATGATGCCGGCGTGGGCTGTGTCAACCTGTCGCGCAGAATCGAGGACCGGCAGGAATTCGAGAATCCGAACACGATAAAGGTCGTAACGAATCCGGCGAATCACGCCATGTACATGACGCGCGCGCCGATTCCGACGCTGACCGATGGAGGCCTCGCCGATACGGTCGCGCTCAAACAGGTCTGCGTTATCGTTTTTACCCGTAGCGAACTGGAGTTGTATACATCGCTGCCAGCGACGCCCCTGGAACGATATGAATCTGTCGACATGCTGCGCCTGATGGAACACGGGCGCACCGTCCACATGGTCGCCACGGACAGGGATACCGTGGCGGTCGACTGCCCGGAGGACCTGCAACGTGTCGAGGCATTGTTGCAACACGATTCGTTGGCCGGCAGTTATTAAGCAGTCCTCGTTCGCACGGATTCGTTGACCCGTTCATTAAGGAATATCAGGATGCGGCTAGAACAGCACAGCAGGTCGGCGACGCTGAAACAGCGATTGGCGGACAACGAGCTGACGATCGGTTCATGGGTGACGCTCGGTCACCCTTCCATCGCCGAAATCATGGCGAGCGCCGGCTTCGACTGGCTGGTGATCGATGCGGAACACAGTACCATCGAACTCTCCGAGGTTCAGACACTGATCCAGGCCATGGACGCACGGGATTGCCCCGCCATCGTCCGCGTAACGTCCAACGACGCGAACCAGATCAAGCGCGTCATGGATGCAGGCGCCAGCGGCGTCATGGTGCCTTTCATCAAAACTGCCGCCGATGCCGAGGCGGCAATTCGCCACACCCGTTACCCGCCGCGCGGCAGGCGCGGTGTCGGGCTGGCGAGGGCGCAAGGATATGGTGCGGATTTCGAAGCCTACGTCGACTGGCTGACGAATCGCTCGGTCGTCGTCGTGATGATCGAGCACCGCGATGCCGTTGACAACATCGACGAGATCCTCGCTGTCGATGATATCGATGCGTTCATCATCGGCCCCTATGACCTGTCCGCTTCCATGGGCAGGCCCGGAGACGTCACGCACCCGGAGGTCCTGGAAGCGATTGCGCGCACCCGTGAGGCTGGCCTCGCGCACGCCAAGGCCGGTGGCATTCATGTCGTGGAGCCGGACGTCGAGGAGCTCTGCCGGCAAATAGACTCCGGCTATCGTTTCCTCGGCTATACACTGGATAGGCGCATCCTGGATTCCGTGTGCCGGCGCGACCTTGCGCGGATTCGCGATCACCATGACTGAAATCGTTATTTCCACCTCGTCCTTCGACCTGGACGACAACCCGACGATTGACAAGCTGCGGGCAGCCGGCCTGGCCGTGACCTGCAATCCGTTCGGCCGCAAGCTCACCGAGACCGAGATCGGCGAGCTACTGAGCAAATCCGTAGTCGGCCTGCTGGCTGGCGTCGAACCGCTGACGGCGAAGGTCATCGCCGCGGCCCCGGGGTTGCGGGTGATTTCACGCTGCGGCGTCGGCCTGGACAACGTCGACCAGGCAGCTACGCGCGATCGTGGCATCTGCCTGCTGTCGACGCCAGACGCGCCGGTGGATGCTGTCGTGGAAATGACCATGGGATTAATGCTGGCCGCATTGCGGCAGATTCCCGCCGCCGACCGGCAACTGCGCGATGGCGGCTGGCCGCGTCTGAAAGGGCGGCTACTCAAAGCGCAAACGGTCGGCGTGCTCGGCCTGGGCCGCATCGGCACCCGGGTTGCCGGCCTTTGTGCGGCATTCGGCGCGCGGGTCATTGCACATGATGCGCAGGTCACGCAAAGCGCTGCGGTCGTGGAGCCTGTCAGCCTGCAGGAACTGTTGGCGCAGTCTGATATCGTAAGCCTGCACATACCTTATGACCGGACAACCCATCACATTATCGGCGAGGAGACACTGGCGAACATGAAGCCCGGCGCCATGTTGATCAATACGGCGAGGGGCAACCTGGTCGATGAACGGGCTCTCCTGGGTGCGCTTAAAAGCGGCCGGCTGGCCGGGGCAGGGTTGGATGTCTTTGAAACCGAACCCTACTCCGGCGCGTTATGCGATTTGCCGCAAGTGGTGCTGACGCCGCACCTGGCGTCCAGTGCCACGGAAACACGCCGGGAGATGGAACAGGAGGCAGCGAGAAACCTGTACCAGGGCTTGCTCGAGGCCGGCGTTATTCAAGGTGGAGACTGATCATGGCGGGTGACAAGATTGTGATCTTCGGCGGGTCCGGCTTTCTCGGTAGTCATGTCGCCGATGCGCTCTCGGATGCAGGCTTCAGGGTCGTCGTGTTCGACACCCGTGAATCGCCCTACCTCAGGGATGACCAGGAAATGGTCATTGGCGATATCACCAACCTGGAGCAGGCGCTGGATGCAACCCGGGATGCTCTGGCGATATACAACTTCGCGGCCGTTGCCGATATCGACGAGGCCCACGACCAGCCACTGAAAACGGCTGAAATAAACGTGGTGGGCGCTGTCACACTGCTGGAGGCCGCCAGGCTTGCCGGGGTCAGGCGTTATGTGCTGGCAAGTAGCGTCTACGTATTTTCGGAGTCGGGTTCGTTCTACCGGGCCAGCAAGCAGGCGGCGGAACGCTTTGTGGAGACTTACCGTTCGCGCTATGACGTCGAATACACAATCCTCCGTTACGGCTCACTTTACGGACCCAGGGCCGATCTCCACAACGGCGTCTATCGCATGTTGCGACAAGCTATCGGCGAACAATGTATCACCTACGGCGGCAACGGTGACGCTATTCGCGAATACATTCATGTCACCGATGCGGCCCGCCTGAGTGTGCAGATACTCGAGGAGAAATTTGCGAACAGGCACCTGGTGCTGACCGGTACCGAGCGCATGCGGGTGCGCGACGTGATGAGCATGATCAGCGAAATCCTGCCTGGCGACATCCGGCTGGAATTTGCGAGCGGCAACCCGATCAGCCATTACACGATGACCCCGTATGCGTACCAGCCCAATATCGGCCATAAGCTGGTCGGCACGGATTTCGTGGACCTCGGGCAGGGTCTCCTCGATTGCATCGGCAAACTGCAGGCGGAAATGGTATTCGATGGCAACGATCACGCGCACGCGAACCTGCCGGAAATCGAGTGATGCCTGGCTGGCAGCAACACACAAAACGGCGACGGTAGCCGGGCGATGAACCTGGACGGTCTGGATGCCGTTATCTTCGACTTCGATGGCGTCCTGGTCGAGTCAGTCGACGTCAAGACGGAAGCATTCGCGACGCTTTATGCGGGACATGGCGAGGCAATTGTCACACAGGTCAGGAATTACCACTTGCAGCATGGTGGCATGTCCCGTTTCGACAAATTCCGCTATATCCAGACGGAAATTCTCGGCGGCACGCCATTGACGAAGCAGGACACGGCTGATCTGGCGGCGGCATTTTCCGACCTCGTGGCAGACCGGGTGGTTGCGGCGCCGATGGTGGCAGGCGCCCGGCAATTTCTCGATCGTTGCAGCGGGAAAATCCCGCTTTTCATCGTCTCGGGTACACCAACGCCGGAGTTGCGCGACATCCTCACGCGGCGACACCTGCGAGCATATTTCGCCGCTGCCCTCGGGTCACCACGGTCAAAAGCGCAAAACATTGCAACGCTGCTGGACGACCACAACTTGTGCGCCAGCCGCTGCCTGATGATTGGCGACGCCATTGCCGACCAGGAAGGAGCAGCTGCCAACTCGATCCGTTTCCTTGGCCGGGTCGCCGTCAATGCCGAGCGGCTTTTTGGAGATGACGTCGTGACCTTCAAGGACTTCACCGACCTGCCCGCCTGCTGGCGATAGCGACAATCGGGACGCTTTGACATGTCTTGTCAAAGTCATTGGCGGGTGCGTATAGTTACGCTGTCCCGGCTCCGGAAATGTCTACATTGACAGCATCGAATGACAATTATGACAAGGTTCTCAGCACTATTTTCTCGATCGTCACCCGGCTGTCGCGGAATCCGGTCCGCATCGACGAAAACACGGTGTTGCAGGATGAAGTCGGCCTGACGTCGCTACAGGTCATGGAACTCGTCCTCGAGGTAGAAGAGGAATTCGACATTTCGTTTCCCATGAATCGGCTGCCTCATATACAGACAGTAAAACATCTCGCCGAAGAAATCGCCGCGGTGCTTGATCAGTGAGCTTGTTCGAAAAATTCAGCCCCTACCGGGAAATACGCGAGCGCTTTGCCGAACGCGGCACAATGCCATTTGGCGCGGTTACGGAGAAGATCCTGTCCCCGACCGAGGCTATCGTGAACGGCCACAAAGTCATCCTTGCCGGCACCAATAACTACCTCGGCCTGACGTTCGAAGCTGAGGCGATCGCCGCTTCGCAACGCGCGGCTGAAGAGAACGGCACCGGCACGACGGGTTCTCGCATGGCCAACGGCACCTTTGCCGACCATGTCCTGCTCGAGAACGAATTGGCCGAATTCTTTGGCGCCAGGACCGCCATCCTTTTTTCGACGGGTTTCTCTGCAACCTCTGGCATGAGTGCAACCCTGGCGGGTGCCGGTGACGTGATACTGCTCGATGGCGATTGTCACGCCAGTATTTATGACGGCGTCCGGCTGAGCGGCGCCG
>Ga0114931_10010894_pt1 | contig 10776 bp, 6 predicted proteins | sample 2SBtaG_FD_89579 | JGI IMG/M metagenome (GOLD analysis project Ga0114931, IMG submission 89579) | Deep subsurface microbial communities from Kolumbo volcano to uncover new lineages of life (NeLLi) - 2SBTROV14_V59a metaG | ecosystem: Environmental > Aquatic > Marine > Volcanic | place: Kolumbo...
CCCAGGAACGCTCCCAATCCCGCCTTGGCGCCGGCCCCGGTCCGGCGGCCGGCGAGGAGCTCCGCCCCGAAGGCCCCCGCGAAGGCGCCCAGAAACGCGCCGATGAGAGAGCCGATCAAGGGAATCCAGGCGGTGCCGAGCAGCGCCCCCAGGAGCCCTCCCACGAAGGCGCCGGCCATCCCCCACCGGCTGGCCCCGAACCCGCGCGCCGCGGCGACACCGAGCAACGACTCGACCACCTCTCCCAGCACCGTCAGCGCCGCCAGGACCAGCAGCAGGATCCAGGAGATCTCGTGAAAGCCCCCCGCCCAGGCCGTGGCCAGCGCCAAGGCGAGCAAGATGAAGTTTCCCCCCAGCCCCAGCGGAATCGCCAGGAGGCCGGCCGCCACCGCCGCGTGGAGCAAGACCAAGAGGACGATCCAGAGTACGATCAAGCGCCTCGCCTCCCGACCGGGACCGTGCCAAGCATACCGGCGGGCCGGGTCGCGCTCAAGCCGTTCTCTCGGCGCGGCGGCGGACGAGCGCGAGCAGGATCATCTCGGAAAGGAACGCGAGGCCCAGGAGAATGCCTCCCAGCAACGCGCCGTCGAGACCCAACATCAGTCCCACCGTGCCCCCGGCCAGGATGCCGGCCACCCGGGCGATGCCTCCGAAGCCGACCACCCAGGTACGATCGCTCCGGGTGAGCAGCCCCTGATTGTAGGCGACCAGGGCCGCCACCAGAGGTTGCAGGGTGAGAATCATCAGCGGCCCCCGGACCTTGGCCGTGAGCTCCGGACTCAGTCCCATGGCATGGGTGAGAAAAACCTTCCAGGTCGGGGTAAAATGCACAAACACCAGAACCACGGTGAGGAGTCCCACCGTCTTCCAGAGAAACGTCCCCAGAAGTCTCCGGTTCTCGTCGGTGGTGCCGAGGGTGATGGCGATGCTGGAGTAACGCAGGAACGGGCTGGCGAGGAACCAGACCAGGGAAGCGATCACCGCGTAGGCGGCGAGAGCGGTCTGGGGATCGCGGGTACGGGTCAAGAAGGTGTTGATGAGCGGATTCGTGAGCGTCCCCAAGGCCATCATCCCCATGAGGGGAAGGATGAACCGCACGCGTCCCCAAAGCGTCCGGCCGGCCTCGAGGGCCGGAGACGGGTGTTCCTCCCCCTCGGGGGAGCGCAGGATGGAGACCGCCACGTAGATCATTTCCACCATCACCGCGCCAAGCAGGCAGATCATCGCCGCCGCGGGCCCCCCCAGGGGGAGTCGGGGGGCCCAGAGAGCCACCGAGACCGCCAGGACCGCGAGGCGCATGAGGGTTCCCCAGCCGATCGGCGCCGTAATCCGCCGGCTGATGAGAACTGCCTGGAGCATGCTCCGCACCGCGATCAGGAGGGGAAAGACCACCGCCACCCGCAGGGCGGGAACGGCTCGGGCGGTCAAGACCGCGTCGGCTCCCATCAACCGCTGTAGGATGTAAGGAGCCGCCGGGGAGAAGGCGACCAGGGCCTCGTAGATGGTCACCACCGCCCCGACCCCGAGGGAAAACCAGAGCAGGTGGCGGAACCGACCCCGGCCCCCATACCACGCCACGACCGCCTGCTGGATCGCGAACACCGGGCTCTCCAGGAAAATGCCCAGGGTGAAGGCGAGGCCGAAGGCGGCCAGGTTCAGCTTGGGCTCGGTGAGCCGCGCCAACCCGGCGTTGATGATGGGGATCGAGGCCGACATCATGGTGCTGGTGGCAGCCAGGGGGAGGAACAACACGAGGATCTCGCGGTAGGTCAGCCGCGGTCCTTCCCTCACCGGGCGGCCGGGGGAGGTCGCCGTGACGTGCACTAGGGCGTCCCGCCGGTGAAGCGCAGGAGCAGGATCGCCACGCCGAAATAAATGAGCAGGCCGGTGGCGTCGTTGGATGCACTCACGAAGGGGCCGGTGGCGATGGCGGGATCGACCTTCAGCCGCTTGAAGAGGACGGGGATGAGCGCTCCCATGGTGACCGCCACCAGGATGGCCGAGGCCATGGCCACCCCCACCGCGACCCCGTAAAACCAACTCCCTTTCCAGAGGAGGGCGACGAGGGCGAGGATCCCCCCGCTCAGGAAACCGAGAAGCATGCCCACCCGGGCCTCGCGCCAGACGATGCTCGCCACCTGGCGGCGGCTCAGCCGGCGCAGGGCCAGCAGCCGCACCATGGTGATCGCGGCCTGGCTGCCGGAGTTCCCTCCCATGGCGGTGATCACCGGCACGAAGGCGATCAGAGAGAGCGCCATTGCGAGCACGGCGGCGAAGTGGTTGAGGAGCAACCCGGACACCATGCCCCCCCCGAGGCTCGCCAGGATCCAGGGCAACCGGAAGAGCGCGATCCGCCGCACCGAGGTCTCGGAAAACTCCTCTTCGTCGGTTCCCACCATCCGGGCCAGGTCCTCGTCCGCCTCTTCGCGCATGACGTCCACCACGTCGTCGATGGTGATCCGCCCCAGGAGTCGCCCGGAAGAATCCACCACCGGAACCGCCAGGAGGTCGTAGCGCCGGACGATGTTGGCCACCGCCTCCTGGTCCATGTCGACGGGAACCGTTACCGGTTCCCGGTCGCAGGCGTCGTAGGCGTTAGTCCTGGGATCGTGGAGCACGAGATCCTTCAGCGACAGAACGCCGAGGAGCCGTTGGTCGGCATCGAGAACGTAGACGAAGAAGAACGGCTCCAGTTCCTCGCCGTGGCTCCGGACCAGGGCCGCAGCGTCGGCCACGGTCTGGTTCCGGTCGACGGCGAGGATCTCCGAGGCCATGATCCCGCCAGCGGTCTCCTCGCCGTAGTGCAGCAGTGGCTTGAACGCCTCGGCCTCGGCCGCCTCAACATCCTGAAGGACTTCCTGGGCCCGGCCCTCGGGGAGATCCTGGACGAGATCGGCGGCATCGTCGGAGCTCATGTCCTCGACCAGGTCCGCCAGCTCGGGGGAAGGGAGGTCCTCGATCAGGCGATCCCGGACCGCCGAGGGAAGCTCGACCAGGATCGCCGAGCCGAGCCCCGCTTCCCGCATCAATTCGAAGATGTACTTCTGGTCGTCGTCGTCGGAGAGGATGTTGACGAACTCGGCGATGTCGGCGGGGTGGAGATCGAGCAGGATCGTCTGGAGGGCCCCGCCGCGCCGTTCCTCGATCAGGGGGACGAGATCCTCTTTGATGTCCTCGATCACCGGACGCGAGATGTGGTCCATGGGTCCTCCGTCGTCCCCGCCCTCCCCGGATCTAGTCCAAGGCGCGACGGATGTCCTCGATCAGGTCCTCGACATCTTCACAGCCGACCGAGAAGCGCACCAGTCCGGCAGTGAGGCCCACTTTCTCCCGCTCCGCTTCCGGAACCGCCGCGTGGGTCATGGAAGCCGGGTGGCAGATGAGACTCTCGATTCCCCCCAGGCTCTCGGCGAGCGCGAAGAGGCGGAACCGGGGAAGCACCCGCGCCGCTTCCTCGGCACTCTCGAGCACCGCCGACACCATCCCCCCGAACCCGCGCATCTGTCGCCGGGCGAGCGCGTGCTGGGGATGGGACTCCAGTCCCGGGTAGATCACCCGCGTCACCGCGCGGTGTTCCTCGAGGAAGGCCGCCACACGCCGGGCGTTGGCGTCGTGACGCTCCATCCGCAACGCCAAGCTCTTGATGCCACGGAGAGCCAACCAGCAGTCGAAGGGGCCCGGCACCGCCCCCGCCGCATTCTGCAGGTAGCGCAATCGCTCGCCGAGCCCGTCGTCGGCAGTGATCACCGCTCCCCCGACCATATCGCTGTGTCCGTTCAGGTACTTGGTGGCACTGTGGACCACGATGTCGGCCCCCAGCTCGAGGGGATTCTGGAAATAAGGAGTCATGAACGTGTTGTCGACCACAAACAGCACGCCCTTCTCCCGGCAGAGGCGCCCCACCGCTTCCAGATCCACGAGTTGCATCATGGGATTGGTGGGCGACTCCACCACCAGCATCCGGGTGTCGGAGCGAATCGCCGCCGCGATCACCGCCGGATCGATGGGAGAGATCGTGTCGAAGGGAAGGCCGAGAGGGGCCATGACCCCCGCCATGAGCCGGTAGGTTCCTCCGTAGAGATTGTCGGCCAGGAGAACGTGATCGCCGGCCTTCAGGAGTTGCACCACCGCGTGAATCGCGGCCAGACCGCTCCCGAAGCAGACGCCGTGGCGTCCCTTTTCCAGGACCGCCAGGTTGGCCTCGAGGGCCTCGCGGGTCGGGTTCTGGGTCCTGGCATACTCGTAGCCCTTGTGTCGACCGATCCCCTCCTGGACGTAGGTGGAGGTCTGATAGATGGGGACGGTCACCGCCCCGGTGGTCGGATCCGGCCGCTGGCCGGCGTGAATGGCATCGGTTGAGAATCCCATGAGCGGTCGTTTCCTCGGCGAGCGCATGGCGATCGCGGTTGGGGTTACCGGGCCAAGCAGCCCGTAAAACCCGTCAACGGTAAAGAGAGCCTCCGGGAAGGTCAAGCAAAACGCCCCTCCGGTAGCCCGGAGGGGCGTCTTCGCTGCCGAGACCCGTAGGCGGCCCTAGTTGTGGACCCCCCGGGCCAACACGGCGGCATAGTCGAAATCCTCCGCTCCCTCAGCCTGATGACAGGAGCGGCAGAGCTTCTCGTCCACCTTGGTAACCATCTCCGGGGTGCCGTGGAAGGTGCCGAGACCGTGGCAGTGCTCGCACTGGACGCCCTTGGCGTCCACGCCGTCGGCGATCGGCAGATCCTGGTCGAACTTGGCCAGGAGCGCCTTCGCATGGCCGGACTCGGCCCAGGCGGTGTACTCGTCGGAGTGGCAACGCTGGCACTTTTCCGCCCCGAGAAAGTGCTCGGTCCCTTGGAGCATCGCGTCGTCCACCGCCTTCTTCCGTTTGGCTTCCGCCTCCCGGGCCTTGCGGTCGTTCTGGTATTCGGTGACGATCCGCTCGAGCTCCGGATCTTTGGCCACCGTCTTGCCCAGGGGCTTGCCCTCGCCGTTGTAGTCGACGATGGTGTGGTCCTGGTCCAGGGTCAGCTCGGTGACGGCCAGGTACTGGCCTCGGTTCCCCCCGCGCACGATCAGTGTGCTCCCGATCCGGTCCGGGTTGAACATGTAGCCGGGGTTGTGGCCGACCACCACGACGTCCATCCCGGGGATCTCATCCACGATCCGGCGGGCATCGCCCGGGGTTTCGTGGAGCAGGACGACGACCACGTCGACCTTCTTCCGCAGTTCGGGGATGACTTCACGCAGGGACTCGCGGGAATCCTTGAACCCGAAGTCGTCGGACTTCTGGATCCCTCGGGTGAGGTTGAACGAGTATGCCGAGGCACCGGTCACGGCGGTCACGCCGACCTTGATCCCCGCCTTGTCGAAGATGGCGTACTTGTCCCACAGGAGATTGCCGCTCTTGTCGGTGATGTTCGCCGAGACGACCTTGATTCCCGGGTCACGACTGAGAAGACCCTTGAGGGGCTTGAGCCCCGCCACCATCTCACGATCGCCGATGGTGACGACCTCGGTGCCGCACTTGGCCATCATGTCGTAGATGAACTCGGTCTCTTTCCAGGGTTCGAAATCCTTGATCTCGGCGAAGTTTCCGGCGTCCACGATCAGGACGTCGTCGGATTTTGCTCGTGCTTTCTCGATTAAGGTCGCCCTCCGGGCGAACCCGCCTAGCTGCTTCTTGTGTCACCCACAGGGGGCGACCTCGCCGTTAACCGACGCGGTCGAGATGATTGAAATCTGCTTGAGGTTTTCCTGTCCGTCGCTCTTGGCGGGGTTCGAGACCAGCATCGCCATGCCGGCCGCCGACCCTACCGAGGCGAGCCACAGGACCTTGCGGAAGAGCTTCATCCGTCCTCCCTTTCCTCGGAAAAAAAATCCAAAAATACGTCGTGATTCGGGTCGAGCGAAGCGCCCGGTCCGAATCGTGACCCCTGATCCTACCACGACCGCACGCCGCCGATTCCCAGGGCGGCGCGATCCGAACTTCGCCGGGTGCGTCCGGTGGCGGCGTGAGGGGTTGGCAAAGAGAATAGCCACCGGGGCCTGCGGTCAGCGTAAAAAGCCTGTCAAACCCCCGATGCCGCTGTTGGTGTTGCGCCCCTGTTCGTACTTGATGTCCTGGAGTCCCTTGACGTTGATTCGGAAATAGAAGGAGATGTCGTCTCCCAGCCGGTTCCCGCTGAAGGTGGCTTCCCAGCAGTGCAGGTCCCGGCGCAGGCTGAATCCCTCGCCGGCGAGCTCCCCCTCGGTGATCCGCCAGGTGTTGTGATAGGCCACCGACCAGTTTCGGGTGATCTGCAGGGAGAGGTTGGAGTTCATGGAGGCCTGGGTGTCGATCGAGTCCCCCAGGCGGTTCCCCAGGTAAGAGAAGGTGAAGCCCGCGTTCCACCCGAGGGTCTTGGAGGAAACCGGGGCCGACCCGACGCGGCCCCCCTCGTAGGTGTCTCCCCCCGCCCGATCGAGGGCGGATTCCCCGCCGGCGTAGGGGTTGCCTCCCACCGACTCCCCGGCGTCGGCGCCAGGGAGCACCCCGCGCAGACCGAACGCCCCCCGGACCTGGAAATTGTTGAACCGGAATTGACGGTAAGGATCGTGGGAGGAATTGAAGCTCAGGTTCACCCCCAGGATCCGGTTCAGGTCCACCACCGAGGTGACGTCACGCCACCCCTTGCGCTCGGCCAGGAAGTCGAAGCTCGACCGCAGGGACCAGTTGAAGAGATCCACCCGCTTGATCCCGTCGGCGGTCCGGATTTTGGCCTGGAAGCGATTGTCCACCGAGAGGCTCAGGAGCTTCCGTTTGCCCGCGCTGATTCCCGGATAACGGTTCCGCCGGAATCCCGAGGAATCGGCGTAGGTGAGGTTTCGGAACTCCGGTTGGAAGTTGAAGGTTGCGTTGGGGCTCACCGTGTGGCGAATTGCCTGCACCGGACCGATTCCCGGAAACGTGCCGTACGCGGTGGCGCCTCCGCTGAAGCCCGTCGACCAGGTCAGCGCCCGTCGGAATCCCCGAGTGGTGTCCACGGCGGAGAATTCCCGGTCCGTCCAGTTCTCGCTGGCGGTGAAGGAGGGACCGACGTTGAAGGCGCCGAAAAGCTTCCGCGTGTCGCTCACGCTCACCACATGGGAGGCACGGGAACGGCGCTCCCGCGCCACGCCGAAGAGGGTGTCCGCCTCGGCGGTCGCACTGGCGGGGCGGATCACCGTATCCTCGGTCTCGGTGCGGGTGGTGGATCCGGAGGAGCGGAAGGAGAGACGCACCGTCGAAAGGAACGGCAGACGTCCTCCCTTCCCGTCGCGGTCCGGTTTGCGTCCCAGGGGGCGAGAGTTCAAGGCGAAACTGTAGTTCGGCAGGGTCTCACGGACGATCTCCTGGTCCACCCCGTCGTCGGGAAGCACGCCGAGATCCTTCCGGCGGGAAAAGGCGAGGTTGAGCGAAGCCCCGAAGCCGAAGCGGCGGCTGGCGGAGAGATCGGAGAGCAGAAAACGGTCCAGGCGCTGGTGGAGGTTGTTGCTGATCGGCTCGGTGGAGCGCAGCCCCTCGTCACGGAACTCCGCCCGCGCCTTCACCTGCCATTCCCCGAGGGTCATGGAGTGGTCGGCGGAGATGTCCCGGAGGGTGGTCGTCGATCCGATGGTTTGGCGATAGTTGGCGCGTCCGCTCAGGAGGTAGCGTTTGGCGTAGTGGGTGTTGATTTCGGCCACGAAGCGGGAGGGCGTTTCCTGGTAGGAGCCCTTGAAGGTGAGGTCCATGTAGTCGTTGGTGGCCCAGTAGTAGCCGAAATTGTTGACGAACCGCCCGGTGGAGCTGCCCAGACCGAAGTCGAAGTCGGGGGTCAGGAACCCGGACTGGCGCCCCCGGCGGATCGAGAAAACGTAGAAGGGGACGGCAAAGATCGGGATGTCGCGGATGTAAAGGGTCACCGGCTTGGCCACCACCCGGTCCTTCAGATAGATGCGCATTTTCTTGCTTCCGAAATGAAAATGCGGCTTTTTTCCCTTGTCCACCAGGTCGCAGGTGGTGGAATTGCCGTGCCCGGCGAGGAAGTCATCGTCGCCGATCTGGCGCAGGCGGTCTGCGTAAACGAACCCCTCCTCGGCCCGAGTGCGGCCGTTGTCGATGACCCCCTCGCGGGTGCCGAGGTTGTATTCCATGGAGGTGCCGACGACCTCCCGCTGATCCCCCTGGCTGCGATCCACCAGCACCGGCGTCTCCTCCGCTTCCAGGTAGCGCTTGTCCGCGTGGAAGAGCACCTTGCCCGCGGTGAGGGTGAGAGGCTCGTACACCACCTGCGCCTCCTCCCGCAGGTCCACCGTCCGTTTTCCGAGCACGAAGGTGACTTGCTTCGCCCGGTATTCCACGCGTTCCCGGCCCGGAGCCGGGGCATCGCCGTTTCCCGGCTCACCGGTGCCGGACCCGCCGGGCGGTCCGGGGCCCTCGGAGGATCGCATCGGAGGGGTCGAATCGGGAACGGCGCTCCGGAATCCGGTCCCGGTGGAATCGGCCGGAGTCCCCGCGGTACCCGGTGCGGCCGGGGGAAAAACCGGCGCCGCCAGGGAATCGGTTCCCGCCGCGGGCCCGGCGCCGAAGGTATAGACTCCCTCGGCATGGCCGGACACCACCACCCGGCTGATCTCCGCGTCTTCCATGTGAATGGTGATGGTGTCCCCCCGGGCCACGTTCGTCCCGGTGTGCTCGCGGTCTTCCGAGGCGGGAGGGGTGTAGCTGCTCTTGTCCCCACAGAACACCGCGATCCGGTCCACCGCCCGGTCCACGAAGTACATGCGCAACGAATCGCCCTGCACGATGCTCACTTCTCCCGCCCGGCTGGAGTCCACCGGGGCGTAGCGGACGAAGGCATTGCCGTGTACGTCCACCCGTTCCAGAACCTCCCGCTCGTCGAAGTGGAACAAGAGCGTGTCCCCGAGCATGGTCCCGCCGGTCTCCTCGACACGCGGGGATCCGTACATGACGGCGAGATGGCGGTCCCGGAAGAACGCCGCCGAGTCGGCGTAGCCGGTCACGAGCCCCCGGGTGACGCGCACGTCCCCCCCGGCCCGGGTGGAGCCCGAGGAATCGAGCCAGAGCCGGGTCCCCTCCATCGCCAGGGTGCCCCCGCTCTCGGGACGCACGACCAGCCGCGGCGTCCCGGTCACCCGCGCCAGATCCTTCACCCGGTCGTAGTCCACCCGATCCCCGGTCACCCAGGAATCGTTTGCGGCATCGTTCAACCGCACGTGTCCCTCGAGGAGTACATGGTCCCGTTCCCGGTCCCAGGTCCCTCGCTCGCTCGTCATGCGCCGCTCGCCGGAGGCTCCCCGGACCCGGCCGCTCATGTGGATGAGCCCGGCCCCGCGGTCGTAGTCCGCGCGCTCGGAAGTCACATAGAGCGAGTCCCCCTGGATCGCCACGTTTCCCCGGGCGGTCAGGACCTCCCGGTCGCGGTCGTAGGTCGCGAAGTCGCTCCGTCCGACCACCTCGTCCTCGGTGAAGGTCACCTCGCCGGAAAGGCGGCCGAGGCGTTGGTCCACCAGGTAGAGTCCCTTGGCGGCATTGATGACGAGGGCCCCGTGGGTGATCACCGGCTGGTCCAGGTGAAGGATCTGCTTCCCCCCGGTGGTCGTGGCGTGGAGGTTCTGCCCGTTCAGGTTCCACCGGTCGGGCTCCCGAGGCAACGCCTCCGCGGGCGCTCCGGCGGAAGCCGAGGCGGTGTCCGCCGGGGCCCCGGAGACCGAGACCGTGTCCGCCGGCCCCGCGGTGACCGCCGCCGAGTCCCCGACGGTGGTCGTGTCCCTCGAACTCACCGGGGAGGCTGTAGGCTGCGGGAGCGAGCCGCCGGGCCCGAGGGCGGGCGGCGCCTCGAACCAGGCGCACCCGGAGACGGTCGCGAGCAGCACCATCCCCCCCGCGATTCCCGTCCGACCTGAGGAGCGGAGACGACCGAGAGCCTCCAAAAACCCTGACCGCCGCTCCGGACCGCCCCCGACGCCCTCACCCATTCCGCGAGTCGACTCCGCGCTCGAGCCAGAGTCCCGCCGCCCCAAGGACGCCGGCATCGGTCCCGAGAGCCGCGGGGACGAGCGCCGGCGGCGCGTGGCGGGCGATCAGGGAGTGCGCCGCCAGGTAGTCCCGGGCGGGATCGAGGAGCCGGTCGCCCGCCTGGGCGACGCCGCCCCCGACGACGATCCGCTCCGTATTGAGAAGATTGACCAGGGTCACGAGCAATTCTCCCAGGGCGGCCCCCACTTCGCGCCACACCTCCCGGGCCGTCTGGCTTCCCGCTTCGGCCGCCTCGGAGAGACGCTCGGGAGTGAGGGGCGCACCCCGCGAAAGGAGCGCGTCGGCCGCGAACCCGGGGTGACGCCGGGCGCGATCCACGATGGCCCTGTTCCCCAGAAACCACTCCGCCTCCCCGGCGGTTCCCGAGGGAAGACGCACGCCGCGGGGTGCAATCCGAAGATGCCCGGGCTCCGAGGCGAACCCCGGGCGTCCCCGCACCAGCTGTCGGCCCGCCACCAGTCCCCCGCCGACCCCGGTCCCCAGGGTCAGGAACACCGCGTCGGTAGCGCCCCTGCCCGCCCCCCAGAGCCACTCGGCGAGGGCGAACGCGTTGGCGTCGTTCTCGATCCGCACCGGGATGCCCAGGCGCTCACGGAGCCCCTCGGCCACCCGGCCCCCGTTCCAGGCCATGAGGTTCGGCGATTCCACGAGAACCCCGTCCCCGGGAAGGACCAGCCCCGCCAGACCCACCCCGACCCCGGTGGCCCCGCTCCAACCGACCTCCCGCATGA
>Ga0114931_10010895_pt1 | contig 10776 bp, 11 predicted proteins | sample 2SBtaG_FD_89579 | JGI IMG/M metagenome (GOLD analysis project Ga0114931, IMG submission 89579) | Deep subsurface microbial communities from Kolumbo volcano to uncover new lineages of life (NeLLi) - 2SBTROV14_V59a metaG | ecosystem: Environmental > Aquatic > Marine > Volcanic | place: Kolumbo...
AATACGCCGAAAGCCTGCTCATGACGCTGTACCGACATACCCAAAGCCTGTAACAGTCGCTTGGCCGTGAAATGATTGAGGATTAGTCGCTGTTTGATTTCGATCGCCTCGGTGGGCGTGCCAAATGGTTGCGAATTGAGCCCAAAGTCGAGAATTAACTCCTCGGGCGTACCGGTTACGCGGCAAAAGTTGGCGTAACAGACTTGTGCCCCGGTATCGTCTATCTGGGCTTGAGGTCGGACTGCATCGGCTGGTGGATTGGGCTTGCTGGAAGACACCGGCGTTTCCAGCTGCTTCTGATTGTCTGAATCCGAGGGGGTTTGGTTCTTCATCTTGCTGTTCATTGAGGACCTCGTTCTCTGAAAGGGTTCATTGTGGATTCTGTGATTCCCAAGAAATCATGGAGCACACAGCCCTACTGATCACTTGGGTGTAGAGCTCTCCGGATACAGGTCCACATTTCTTTGCAAAAGGCAAAAATTTTGTGGATGTTATTGGCCCGTTTGCTGGTTTCAGCACCTGATGTGCTGGTTTACTGTTGTTTTTGTGGGGAATTTTTTTTGCTGGAACCTTTAATATTTTGGGCTCGCCCTCCTTGCCGGAAACCATTACGCCCAATAATGAATTCCAGAAATTTCGCCTTTCTAGTTCGTATGTGTGAATTCGACTCCTCTCAAGGAGCTTATACGGTCTCGCTGTATCCTCCCCTTAATTAATAGATGCGCAAATGAATTGAGAGCGGGCGACAATTCTCATTATTTTTCCAAATTATTTTCTGCGACAGCCTCGAAAGCCTGAGCAAAAAGCGAATTCGTAGGAAACAGTACCATGGATTCATAGCCGACTCGCCCATAAATGGCTTCCGTAAGTTACCTAACCCAGCACGATTTCACAAAGTCCTCTCCGCTAGAAAGTATCTACTGGGAAACTCAAACGAATAGATCGCTAAGTCCTACAACTGGAAGAGTTTATGACTCCTGCCCCCAATCGCCCAATTTTTGTAGACATCCGCCTTGCGCCTCCGCACGGGGGATCTCTTGTGTTTAACCAAACCATTGCGGAGAGGCTAACATTGGTGCGTGGAAAAAAGCAAACAATTTCTTCTTAACTTGCCCGCGGCGCTCGACTGGCTGGCTGGCTGGCTGGCTGGCAGCCTGCCGCACTATCGACTGGCTCTCTAGCTCCATGCGCTCTACCGAACCCCGTCCACCGCCCGCCAGCAAGCATTTCAGCGCATCTTGACAGCGGCCGGCTTGCGGGTGCAATTTCGGCACCGGAAAGGCAGTCGCATCAACGCCGCCTGTGGGCAGTTGCGACGCTCGGCTGGCGGCAGAGATAGATCCACAGACCGGCGGCACCGGCCAGCAGAACCAGGCTGATGTTCTGCGAAATGCTCAGCCCGGTGCCGAACACGGCCGATTCGTCGACCCGGATGATTTCCAGCACGAAACGGGTCACCGGATAGATCGTGATCAACAGGGCAAACACTTCGCCATCGCGATGGCGAAACGGATACCACGACCATAGGAACCAGGCCAGCAGGCCCGCATGGATGGCACTGTAAAGTTGCGTGGGCTGGACTGGCAAACTGCGCGCCGGCACGGCAACCGCCGGCAGTCGAATCAATTTTCCGATCCGTGTTTGAATCTCCAGCGGTGCCTGGGCCCGGAAGGTGCCAAAAAGGACCTCATGAGCCTGCTGTAAATTTTGCACCGGGTAATTCCCCAGGCGGACAATCTGATCGCCCACCACCAGCCCCAAGCGGGCCGCTGCTGAATGCGCGCCGACCCAGGTCACCGTCACGGCCCGGCCTGCCGTCTGTTTGCCTTTTTCTGTAGTGCTTTTTTCTGCAGGGATCTCCGTCTCGGTCAACCGAAAACCATACAACCGTCCACTCTGCACCTGCTCGGCATAGGGCAGACTATCGCGCGGAAACGTCACCGCCCAGGGCTCCTGCGAGACCCCCCCATAACAGCAGCCATTGAGAAAACAGCCAATCCGCCCCAGCGCCAATCCGGCCACCAGGCTGGGGGCGATCAAGTCGGCCAGGGCCAGCGGTGGCAGCCGCTGGCGATAGCAAAACAGTCCAAAGGCGATCGTCGCACCGATCAGCGCTCCGTAAACGACCAGGCCACCCTGGGGAAAATTGAGGATCTCCTTGAGCGTGGTCCAGAAACTGTCGCTCTGGAAGCGACTGTGCCAATATTCGATCACATAAAACAAGCGGGCGCCGGCAATGCCCGCGATAAACATCCAAAACGCCAACGACATGACCCGTTCCGGATCAAAACCGATCTGCCGGGCCCGAACCGTGGCCAGCCAAAGACCCAGCAGCGAACCGGCCAGCACCATCGTGCCATAGCCACGAATCGGCAGGCCGCTTGGAAACATCTTGGGCAACAAGACAATGGCCAGTGCGCCCAAGACCAGAGGCAGCAAAATATTCCAGGTCTCCGCCCCCCAGCCGCTGCGGCGTCCCACCCGAACCAACCACAGGAGGCCCACGGCGAGCCAAATCAGCAGCAGCACGCCAAATCCAAACAGGCGTATGCCGGCCCATTCGATGGGGATACGAAATAACTCGGAGCACATGGGAAATTGAATGCGGAATGCGGAATGCAGGCATCAGGGTCCAGCCCGCTTGGGAATCCATCATTTCGTACCCACAGCGAGACGGCAAGGCCACCTTCGAGTTCCTTGCTTGACTTGCCGTAGGTAAGATAGTATCTTACCTGCATGAAAACCACCATATCCACAAAGGGCCAGATTGTGTTGCCGGCGGATTTACGCAATCAGGATCATATCGAGCCAAGGCAAGAATTTGCCATCGAGCGCATCGAGTCGGGTGAGTACCTGCTCAAAAAGTTGCCCAGCGGAAATTCTTCGGGGCTGGTCGATTGGCTCCTGAATTGCCCCGAGAAGGGCTGGTTCGAGCCACTGCCCTCAGAATCGACCGACTCGCTGTGAAGTCCTCGCAATGAAATATCTTGCCGATACGAACGTACTCAGCGAACCGACCAAACTGCGGCCCAACGCTGCGGCGATCGAGTGGCTGAGGCACCATGAGTCGGTACTGGTGGTCAGTTCCATCGTTCTGGGCGAGTTGCAGTACGGGATTTTACTTCTTCCCGCCGGCCGAAGGCGAACCCGACTGCTCACGTGGTTTGCAGAGGGCGCCCAAAGGTTCCCCGTCTTGGATTTCGACACCGCGACCGCCGATGCCTGGGCACAACTGCTTGCGCGGCTCAAGCAAAAAGGCAAAGCCATGCCGATCAAGGACAGTTTGATCGCCGCCGTCGCAAAGAAACACGGTTTGGTGGTGGCGACCCGCAACGTTGCGGACTTCAAGCACGCAGGCATAAAAGTGGTCAACCCGTTTGACGGTTGATGTTCAAGTCCAGGGGGGTAGCGCCGATCTGGCAATTATCCAGCAAACGTGTGCTTTCCACCCGCCCGGCCAGGACGATCATGGTGGGCCCCTCAACACGGTCCACTTCGTCGACCGTCCCGGCAGCTACAAACGCGATGTATTCCACCTCGACCCCACCCACGGCGTGAATATGTTCCAACATTTTCGTCCGCAGTCGATCAACATCCGTTTCGCCCGCCGCATGGCTCGCCCTGGCCAATGCCAGCGATTGCGACAAGGCCAGGGCCTGACATCGCCCTGCGGGGCTGAGATACGCATTGCGCGAACTCATGGCCAAACCGTCCGCCTCGCGGATGATAGGACAAACACGAATTTCGGTCGGGACATTCAGATCGCTGGCCAATTTCCGCACGACGAGGGTCTGCTGATAATCTTTCTGGCCAAAATAGGCCCGATCCGCAGGCACCATGTTCAGCAGCTTCAACACTACCGTTGCGACGCCAAAAAAGTGTCTCGGCCGGGCGACCCCCTCCAATGGCTTTCGTATGGAACCAACGTCGACAATCGTCTCATGGCCCGCCGGATACATTTCTTCCACCGTGGGCGCGAAGACCGTCCAGCAACCTCGGGCACGCAACAGGGCCAGATCCTGCTCCATGGTGCGAGGGTAATGATCGAAGTCTTCCCCCGGACCAAACTGTGTCGGATTGACGAAGATCGTAACCACCGTCCGATCGCACTCGGCCAACGACGCATCGACCAAACTTAAATGGCCCCCATGCAGGGCCCCCATGGTGGGCACCAGACCGACCGTTTTACCCGCCTGCTGCACTCGAATAAGCGCCGATCGCATTTCTGCGGCACGCGACACCACTTGGGCGACCATGTGAGGCTCATTAGACATTTTGTGCCTGCGGGCTCGTAGCTGGAGAAGGCGCCTCTGCTGACCCAATCGCTCCTGCTGGCCATATCGCACGGATAGCAGCCAGGGCTTCGGCCAGGGCTTGCTGCGCATCGGTTGTGAGGATCAAGGCCAAGGGACCACGTGAGATCGGGGACCCCGCGGTCATTGGGTCGGAACGCATCTGCGCTTCGGTTGCCGCTTCCATTCTATCCTTGACGGGCCGATTTTCCCATACGATCACCAACTTGGTACGAGCAAGCACGTGTTTGGCCCGTTCCTCCTCCTGTCTGAAACAGGTTGGCTGTGCCCCATTGAATTCCCTGCATGGCTGCAACATGTAGATGAGCTTATCCGCTGGAACCTGGCAGGGACCGACCGAATCCTCATGCTTCCACCAGCGGCAACCTAGCGTCAAGGCCAGCTTGCGACTCAACCACTCGGCCGCTTGCCTGGTCGAGGCTTGCGAACCGGTCGCCACGATAGCCACATCGTCCCTAGCCGTGTTCAACCGCCACAGCAATCGTGCCAACACCGTGCCACTGGTCGGGTGGAGCATCCAGCCGGCGATCTCCACGGCCGGTTCAAGCACAAAACGTCGAAACGACATCCGCGGATGGGGCAGCCGCAGCAGCCGGCTCTCATAGCAGTCGACTCCGTAGAGTAACAGGTCGAGATCGATTGTCCTGGCTGACCAACGCGCACCGGCGAGGCCCATGCTACCAGCCAAATCCCCACTGCCAGCCAGGTTCGTACGAGCAGGACTTTGCGGCCGCCGGCGGCCTAATCGGGATTCAATCTCCAGCAGGCACCGCAATAATTGGCGGGCCGGCAATCGGGTTTCAACCAGCACAGCCCCATTGAGATATGGTCCCTGTCCTGATGGACCGCCAATCGGAATCGTTTCATGCCATCGGCTACGGGCAAGCAAACGCACGTGGGCAAGCCTTGCCATGGCCCGTAACGCCCTTTGCAGCGTATCCGCCCGATCGCCCAAATTCGATCCCAGTGCTATCAGACAACGGGGCATCGCGTGAAGAAGGTTGAACCGCTCGAAAGCTGAACCATTGGCATGATGGAACCATTGGAAAAGGCCACATCTAAATAACGGGGGGACATCCGGGCCACGATTATCGCCGACTTTGATCCGTCAGTCGTCGCCCCCATGAAATCATCTACAAACGTACACCTCAAAGGGCGCACCCACAACGCTCTCTCCGTAGCTCACGCCCCTCTGATGCAACCCATCACCAAGGACTTATCTAAACTCGCCAATCTTCGCATCCCAACTTCAATCCGATACGTGCAATCCAGTGCACCGCAACGCATCCTGGGGTCGCATGCAACGATTCACCACCGCAAAGACAACTCGAACCGAGGAAACAAGAACCGGGATTTTAATTGGGGGCTCCAATAAAAAAACATTCCGGTTAGAAAATTGGTCTCGAATGTATGCTCCGTTGCTTGCCGTCCAACAGTCGCCATTGTGCGAAGTTCACGCCACGTGTCAAGCAACTTTTTTTACGTTTTGAATTCGAGTAAAAATCATGCATTTGTGACTTCCATGGACTCCCTACTCGGTCGCATACTCGGCAGCGCGCTCGGTGGGACTGTCGGCTGACCCTTGTTGCGGATACCATGACAAAGCGCTGGTGATAACCCTGTCATTCATGGCCCTTCCAATCCTATCGCAAATCATGTCGCACTCCACGGACTCACAGACCAAGCTTCGGATAGCCTCCTTCGAGAGTCGGCGGGCCACCGAAATGGCCCAACTGATCGAGCGCGCAAAAGCCAAACCCAATGTCAGTCCTTCCATGCGCGAAGTTCCACTGACTGCCAATCGCGAGGTGATTGATTTTGCCAATCGTTTGATGACCGGACAAATCGACATCGTTGTCTTTCTCACCGGCGTCGGCACGCGTCTGATTGTCGATTGTATCGAACGCCAGGTACCTCGTGAACGATTTCTCGATTCACTGCGGGACATCAAAACAATCGCCCGTGGCCCCAAGCCCCAAGTAGTCCTGAAAGAATTGGGGGTCGCACCTTCTTTTTGCGCCCCGGAACCAAACACCTGGCGCGAGATACTGGAGGTGCTGGATGCACAGCTGCCAGTTGCTAATCGCACGGTTGCGGTTCAAGAATACGGCATGCCCAATGTCAGTTTGAGCGCCGGGCTCGAGGCGCGTGGGGCGACGGTCGAATCGGTTAAAATCTATTGCTGGGATTTACCCGAGCAGACCGAACCTCTGCAAGAAAACATCCGCCGGATTGTCCGCGGGGAAATGGACCTGGTACTTTTTACCGCGGCCCAACAAGTCGTACATCTACTAAAAGTTGCCCACCAGATCCATTTGCACGCGGCCCTGCTTGACGGCCTGCGGCAGGCGGTGGTCGCTTCGATTGGTCCCACCACCAGCGCGATGCTGCGATCCCGCAGCATCGCCGTTGATTTCGTCCCGTCCCACCCCAAGATGGGACATCTGGTCCACGAAGCGGTCGATCAATTCCAATCGCTAAGGGACAAAAAGAATCGATTGACGGTCTCGATCAAGACCGCCTCGCAAGACCGTGCAAATAGCTCGGAGCCCCCTTCCCTGAACGGTCCCTTCATGCAAGCCTGTCGCCGGGAACCGACTCCCTACACCCCCATCTGGCTCATGCGACAAGCCGGACGCTACATGGAGGAATATCGGGCCGTGCGGGCGCAGACGACGTTCCTCGAATTATGTAAAAATCCTCAACGGTGCAGCGAAGTGATGTGCACCGCCGTCGATCGGCTGGGAGTCGATGCCGCGATCATCTTCGCCGATTTGCTGCCCATTCTCGAACCGATGGGGATGCAGCTGGAGTTTACAGCGGGCGACGGGCCGAAGATCCACAACCCGATCCGGGCCGCGGGCGATGTCGATCGGGTCCTTGAACTGGAAGACACTGAATCGTTGCACTTTGTGTTTGAAACGGTAACGATCACGCGCCGTGACCTGCCCGACACGATACCCCTGATTGGTTTCGCCGGCGCCCCATTCACGCTTGCCAGCTACGCCATCGAGGGCGGGTCCAGTCGCAATTTTCTGCACACCAAAACGCTCATGTATCGGGCCCCGGCCGCCTGGCATGAACTGATGCAGCGTTTGAGCCGATCGATCGTCCGCTACCTGAACGCCCAAATTGCCGCAGGCGCTCAAGCCGTGCAACTGTTCGACAGTTGGGTGGGCTGCCTTGGCACCGAGGACTATCGCTCGTTTGTCATGCCTTACGTGCAGCAGATCGTCCGCGGCCTGGCAGCCGGCACGCCACTGATTCATTTCGCCGCTGGGAACCCGGCCCTGTTACCCCACCTGGCCGAAGCAGGCGGAGATGTCATCGGGATTGACTGGCGCATCGGCCTGGCCGAAGCGTGGCAGGCCGTCGGGCCCGAGCGGGCGGTCCAGGGAAATCTGGATCCGGCCATTCTGCTGGCCGACCGTAACACCTTGGCCCAACGGGCCGCCGAGGTACTCAACCAGGCCGCGGGCCGGCCAGGACATATCTTCAACCTGGGCCATGGTGTCCACCAGCAAACGCCCGTGGACAACGTCCGCGCACTGGTCGATATTGTCCACGAACGGAGCAGCCGCTAGCCCGGAAATGGGAATGCCGGATTCGAAGGCCTAGGCCGAAGGACGGCGAAAGTACTGGTAGGCCATCAAGACTTCGAACAGATCGGTCGACATCGTGATGTCGTCATCCTCAAAGTCCTCCAGCCAGGTACGGCGGCTATTGACGGCATCCGCCAGCAAGGGAAGCACTTCGCTTAAGGCAACCGTAATCCGGCTCGCGCCGGTGTCCGTTTTACTGAGCACGTGGGATCGGCTCTCGTTGGGGCCGTTGTAAATCTTGAGTTGGCAACTCGCCATGTCAGGGGATCCTTCCCGAGGTGTGTCGTGAGATTACGAAAACGCCGTCATGTAGCTTCCCTGAACAGACCGCTCGAAAAGCGAACCGTCCTGCACCCTGCAGTTATCGACAAACCAGACCGGGGCACTTTACACCAATCTAAAGGAATTTGCGGCCCCGAACACTTGCGCCTGCTAGCACGGATATTTCAGCAGGCCCATCCTTGCGGGATCTGCGCTTCGCTCCGCCAACTCTTAACCTAAACGGAGCACTTGGCTGGCTCCCCCTAAGGGTGGTAATATCTGAATAAGGGGCAGCGCAACAGGATTGGCATCCTGCTGCCCTATTCCATTTCCAATACGGCCCTTGGACCCAGCGATGGACTTCAAACAGAAATTACAGCGTGCTAGCGATCGTGGCCAGCAGATCCGGCAGGCCCGAGCCGAAGAAGCGGCGGCCAAGGCCCTCAGCGAGGAAGAATGCCGCCGACTCCACACCCGTTACCGGTTGGCGGTCTGTGATCACGCGGAAGCCTGCCTGAAACAGCTCGCCGACAATATCCCAGGCTTCCTCTTCAAGACGGTTGCCAACGACAGGGGCTGGGGGGCAGCCGTGAGCCGGGATGATCTGTCGCTGGATGGTGGACAGCGCAGTAACCTGTTTAGCCAGTATGTCATCCTGGTAAGCCCGTTCAGCAAATACCATGTCCTCGATATGGTCGCCAAAGGCACCATTTGCAACAAAGAGAACTTCCACCGCAACCATTACCAGTTGCTCAAAGAGGTTGCACTGGACAATTTCAACGATTTGGTCGAACTCTGGACGCTCGATTTCGCCGAGCAATACGCGGCCAACCGTTGAGCGCGCTCATTCTGCCCAGACCAACCCCTTCAGGGCGTCGAGACATTCGATGGCTCCTTCTCGTGAGATGGCGCGCCAGCCTTCACGGCGTTGGGCAATGATGGCCAGCTTGAATTGCTCGAACGCTTCGGCCAGAGCATCGGGCAAGTCCTCGCACACAACGCCCAAACGCTGGCTGGCGGCCGGCTCGATCGCTGAATCGGCCGAAGATTGCGTCTGAGGGTCGGCCGCATGCTTGCCTTCGCCATCCGGGGCACTCCCTCCGAACCCCCGTGGGTCCGCCTGCCGGACTGCCGCAGGAGATTCGTCTGCTTGCTCGCTGTCGGCAGGCTGCCCACCGGGCTGTTTCACCTGGGCAACCGGTTCTGCCGCATCTTCGTCCAGCGTCTCTTCCCCGGCAGCCGCCTCGAGGGCTGCCTGTTCGGTCCGCTCCTCGGCGGGTGTCCCCAGAGTTTCCCACCGCTGACCTCGCATTTGAGACACGGACCAACCATTCTGAATGGCTCCTTCCAGCCACATCTCGGCATCCTGCCAATCCAAGGCCGCCTGGAAATGGCTCCAGAACAAGCCTTCGTACTGCTCGCAGGCAGCGCCAAAACGCTGATAGACACGCCGTAATCGGCCGACATGCTGACCGCTAACATGGCCCACCAATCGAGCCCAGGTTTCGTCCGAATAGTCCGTCACCGACTGGCCACTGGCCAGCAATGCCTCGCGCCATGCGCAAATGATACGTCCCTTGTCCCAATTGGTGGTGCTCACCAATCGGTTCCATTGGCCGACATATCCGGCCGCCAGGTGGGCCGCCTCATCCCCGGGAACCGCGTCGGCTCGGGCAACGGCTTCTCGGGCATGAGAAGCGATGGGGGAAGCTGCCGCTTCGGCGGATACCTGGGTGACCTCCATGGGCTGCTTGAATGGAACCTCAAGCGGTTTGGTCTCGGTTTTTTTTCCCATGGATTGCAATTCCTCAACTGCGTTTCTGCTCAGAGCCGGATTCTCAAGCCTGGCATACTGCTAGCCTGGCCCGTCCGGGGAGAGGCGATTTTAGCACGCGCCCACCAGGATCAGCCAGCGGCCAATTGGCCTGGACAGAACAGTATTGTCAAACCGCGGCCCAACCAGCCGTCACAATCGCTACGGTTCGAAGACTCATCCTCTGGTAAATGGGCTTCCCCCCCATATTTCATAACTGAAAAGGGAGGCGACCAATGGGGACTGGCTCTGAGCGTCGGAGCGTATAAAACCCGTCGAAAAGTGTGATTCGCTCGGTGCCTGTCCCCTTTTGTCGTCCGACCTACTCGACGGGAGCTTGTTCGTCCGACTCGAACCCGCAGCGTGTATGCGAGCCGTCGCAAAAAGGCTTCTTTGCCGAAGCACCACATCGGCAGAGGGCCATCATCGGCTTGTCGGCATTCGATGGGAATGCGTTTCCGGATGAGTCCAACAGTTGCACGGTGCCTTCCACCAGGAAAGGTCCATTGGGTCGCATGCGAATGGTTACATCAGCCATTGAGTACTCCGGGGGGAAAGAAGGGTTCAGGGTTCAGGAGGGCGGGGTCTGGTACGATTTTCGGCCCATTGGATGTTTTAGCAAATTGACGTGCAAGCCGAAAACTTGTACCTGACCCGAACGGCACGTACTTAAGGTTCTCAGCCATAAAGAACTTGTCATTCTGAGGGAGCCTAAGCGACCGAAGAATCTATATATCAGGAGATCCTTCAGTCGCTTAGGCTCCCTCAGGATGACATGCTAGCTAAG
>Ga0114931_10010896_pt1 | contig 10776 bp, 10 predicted proteins | sample 2SBtaG_FD_89579 | JGI IMG/M metagenome (GOLD analysis project Ga0114931, IMG submission 89579) | Deep subsurface microbial communities from Kolumbo volcano to uncover new lineages of life (NeLLi) - 2SBTROV14_V59a metaG | ecosystem: Environmental > Aquatic > Marine > Volcanic | place: Kolumbo...
AGAAATGTTATAGTTATTCGGCAAGGAAAGAGAAGAAAAGATAGTATTACAGTTTTATCTCATTTATTAAAAGATGATATTTTAAAGCATCTTCTGAAAAATAATCCTTCAAAATATTTTTTTGAATCTAATAGAAAAAAGAAATATTCTAAACGAACTATTGAAGAGATTGTTTCTAAGAATTCACTCGGTGCGATAGGGAGAAAAATAAAACCACATACTTTGAGACATAGTTTTGCGACTCATCTTCTGGAATCTGGAACTGATATAAGATATATTCAAAAACTTCTAGGGCATAAGAATTTAAGAACAACCCAGATATATACGCATGTGACAAATTCGGACTTGACAAATATAAAAAGCCCACTTGATGGGTTATGACAACTTTAATAAATGAAATTTTCTCACTAAATTTATGTTATATATAATTGGTCTTGGACTTAATGAAAAAGGAATAAGTAAAGAAGGGCTTGAAGCCATTTCTAAATGTAAAAGAATCTATTTGGAAAATTATACAGTTGACTTTCCTTATACTGAGCATCAGCTTGAAGAAGTTATAGGTAAAAAGTTTAAAATAGCTGACAGGGAAAAAGTTGAGAATTTAAGTTTGGTTGATGAGGCTGAAAAACTTAATGTTGCTTTACTTGTTTATGGCGCGCCCTTAAGTGCAACAACACACATTACCTTAATTGACGAATGCCGGGCTTCAAGAATAAAATACAAAATTATATACTCTGGTTCAGTTTTTGACGGTGTCGCTGAAACTGGTTTACAACTTTACAAATTTGGAAAAATAGCATCTATGCCAAAATGGCAAAAAAGTTTCGAGCCTGATAGCTTTATGAAAAGAGTAAAAGAAAATTTGAGTATTGGAGCACATTCTTTAATTTTGATTGACATTGGCCTTGAATTTTCAGATGCATTAAAACAGCTTGAGATTGCAGCTAAAAAACATAAAATAAAATTAGAAAAATTGATTATTTGTCAACAAATTGGAACACATTCAAGAAAAATAATGTACAGAACTCTTTTAGAAGCTCGTGAGTTTTCTGGAGTCTTAAAACCATACTGCATAATCATTCCCTCAAAACTTCACTTTGTTGAAAAAGAAGTTTTGGAAGGATTTAGTAAGAGGTATTGAATTAATTTTTACACCAAAAAATCTTAAAAGGAGAGTTTTCTTAGGTTTTAAATGGCAATTGATTTTAAAAAGACTGAGGATGAAGCGAGAAAGGTTTGGCGAAAACATTCTAAAGAAATAAAGAAAGCCGTTCAAAATGATCCAAAAAAACCCTTGTTTTCTTTTTTAGAAGGTCCTCCGACTGCTAACGCTCCACCTGGTCTTCATCACTTAGAAGTTCGGACCTTTAAAGACATAATTTGTAAATTTAAATTTATGAAGGGCTATTCAGTTCCACGAAAAGGTGGATGGGATTGTCATGGTTTACCTGTTGAAGTCCAGGTTGAGAAAAAATTAGGGCTCAATTCTAAAAAAGAAATTTTAAGCTATGGAGAAGAAAAATTTATAACTCAATGTGAAAAGAGCGTTTTTTCAAATATTGAGGAATGGAATAAATCAACTGAAGAACTTGCCTATTGGATAGATTTAGAAAACCCTTACAGAACTTTGGACAATGATTATGTTGAAAGTGTTTGGTGGAGTTTAAAAGAACTTTACAAAAAGAATTTGCTTTATGAAGGTTACAAAGTTGTTCCTTTTTGTCCTAGGTGTGAAACCCCTCTAAGTAGCCACGAAGTTGCTCAAGGATATAAAGACGTCAAGGAAGAATCTGTTTTTATTGCATTTAAAATTCGGGGGAAAGAAAATGAATATATCTTAGCTTGGACAACTACTCCTTGGACTCTTCCGGGAAACATTGGTTTAGCAGTTAACCCTAAATTTGATTATGTAAAAGTTGAACTCGAAGACGGAGACAACCTCATACTTGGAAAAGAAAAACTTGATTTGATTAAAGGAAAATATAAAATTGTTGAAGAAATTAAAGGAAAAGATTTGGTTGGGCTTGAATATGAACCCCTTTACAAAATTAAAGAACTCGAAAATGAAAATTCTTACAAAGTAATTCCTGCCAACTTTGTTACAATGGAGGACGGAACAAGTATTGTTCACACTGCTGTAATGTATGGTGAAGAAGATTACAACCTCGGGAAACAATTTAATTTGCCCGAAGTCCATACTGTCGGTCAAGACGGAAGGTTTTTAGATATTGTTCCAAAGTTTTTGGTTGGAAGAAAGATAAAAGAAGCTGAAGAAGACATAAAAAATGATCTGAAAAAAAGACATTTACTTTTCAAAATAGAAAGAATAACTCATTCCTATCCTTTTTGTTGGAGATGTTCTTCACCTTTAATGTATTATGCAATCAATTCTTGGTTTATCGCTGCAAGTAAAATGAAGAAAAAAATGAGTGAATTAAACAAAAAAATAAATTGGAAACCAAAACACATTCAAAAAGGAAGATTTGGGATGTGGCTTGAAAATTTAAAAGACTGGAACCTCTCACGTTTCAAATTTTGGGGAACTCCACTCCCAATTTGGAGATGCTCTTGCGGAAAAGAAAAAATAATTGGTTCAGTTGAAGAACTTAAAAAAGAATCAAATAAAAAATTTGAAAAATATGAATTGCACAGACCTTGGATTGATAAAATAAAAATTAAGTGTGATTGTGGAAAGGAAATGGAAAGAATTCAAGATGTAATTGACTGTTGGTATGACTCAGGAAGTGCTACTTTTGCTCAATTCCATTACCCTTTTGAAAATAAAAAAGAGTTTGAGAAAAGATTTCCTTATGATTTTATTTCTGAAGCAATTGACCAAACTCGTGGCTGGTTTTATACTCTTCACGCAATTTCAACAATGCTTTTTGGAAAAGTTGCCTACAAAAACGTGATTTGTGCTGGGCATATTCTTGATGAAAAAGGGGAAAAAATGAGTAAATCAAAAGGAAACATTTTGAGTCCAAGGAAAATGTTTGATTCTGTTGGAGTTGATGCTGTGAGACTTCAAATGTGTATGAATGACCCTGGAAACTCTAAGAGGTTTTCAATTGAAATGATAAAAGAAAGTGTTCTTCCCTTTTTGAATGTTTTGTACAATTGCAAAACCTATTATTCTCAACTTGAAAAAAAGAAAATTGAAGAAAAAATTGAGGACAAATGGATAAATTCGAAATTAAATAGTTTGATTGAAGAAGCAACAAAAGATCTTGAAGAATATAATTTGGAAAAAGCAATTCAAAAAATAATGGAGTTTGTTGTAAATGATTTATCAAGAACTTATATTAGATTTACTAGGGAAAGAAATGACACTAAAGAAACTCTTGGTAAAGTTTTGAAAACGGTTTCACTTTTACTTGCACCATATGCTCCATATGTTAGTGAGTGGATTTACCAAGATTTTGAAAAAGGAAAATCAGTTCACCTTTCAAGTTGGCCAAAATTTGATAATAAAAAAATAAATAAAAAACTTGAAGAAGATTTTTCAAAGGTTTTACAAATTATTGAAGTTGGTTTGAAAGAAAGAGACATTTCTCAAATTGGTTTAAAGTGGCCTTTAAGTTTGGCGCAAGTTAATTCAGGATTTGAAATTAAATTAAATAATGAGTTAAAAGAAATTATAAAGCAACAACTCAATATTAAAGAAATCAAATTTAAAATAGATAAAAAAGAAAAAGATTTATCTATTAAGTTGGATACTAAGATGACTCCCGAACTTGAATCGGAAGGTTACGCGCGTGAAATCTCTAGAAAAGTCCAAGCTTTGAGAAAAAAAATGGGTTTAAACAAAGAAAATGTGATTGAATTAAAAATTGAAACAGATAAGGAATTTCAAGAGATTTTGGAGAGTCAAAGAGATTTAATTAAAGAAAGGACAAATTCTAAAGAACTTAAATTTAGTGAGAAAATTTCTAATCAGCGAGGAGAAAGTGAAGAATTTAAAATTAAGAAAAAAAGAGGAAAAATCCAAATTGTTAAACTGAAGGGGAGTAACTTTTAAAATCACTTCTTGGGAATAGCAATATTTAAAAACTAAAAACTCTTCAGAGGGTTAAGAAAATGATAGTTAAAGACGAATTTTTAGGAAGGCTTCGAAAAATATTTGATTTGAATCTTTATGAAGTGAAGGTTTGGACTGCTTTACTTTCTCGGGGGACTTCTACTGCTGGAGAACTTTCAACTATCTCTGATGTTCCAAGATCTAGAACTTATGACATCTTAGAATCTCTTGAAAAGAAAGGATTTATTATTATGAAGATTGGTAAACCAATTAAGTTTGTTGCCATTAAACCCGAAGAAGTTGTTGAGAGAGTTAAAAAAAATTTGATGGTTAATGCTAAGGAAAAAACTAAAAGACTTGAAACCCTTAAAGGAGATGAAGTCTTAGAAGAATTGACAGGATTGTTTACAAAAGGTATTAAGTTTGTTGAACCTAGCGACCTTTCTGGAAGTCTTAAGGGAAGACAAAACCTTTACAATCATTTAGACATGATGGTTAGAGATGCAGAGAAAACAATAACAATGGTTACAACCGCTGAAGGGTTGAATAGAAAACTTGAAGCTTTAATGCCAAGCTTTGAAAAGGTGAAAAAGAGAGGAGTTAAAATTAGAATTGCTGCTCCAATTGATAAAAATAATTTGGCTATTGCTAAAGAACTTAAAAAAGTCGCTGAAGTTAAGAGTCTTGACAATTTTAAAGCTCGTTTCACAATTATTGATTCTAACCAATTAATATTTATGCTTTTAGATGATGAAAAATTCCACCCTAACTATGACGTTGGAGTTTGGATAAATACTGAATTCTTTGCTTCGGCTTTGGAACAAATGTTTGAACTTGCTTGGAAAGAAATGAAAGCAATTAAATAATTTTAAAAGAATGGTTAAGAAAAAAGACAATGGTTCTTTTATTTATTTTGTGTCATTAATTATCACATTAGTTATTCATTACTTTTTATTTCTAAAATAAATGTTAACTCAACAGTTCTCGTTGCAATTGACTTTTTAGTTGTCCTCATCTTAACTGGTTTTATTTCGACTGTCGTTGAAAATTTTCAAAAGAAAAAATAATTATTTTCTCAATCCCTTAAGTGTACTTGCAACTTTTTTCACATCTATTTTTTCAGGATAGATTGCAAAAGAAGCTTTGACTTTGTCAAGAGATTTTCTGTTAATTGACAAGATATTTGTTTTAATCCACGCAGGAGATGCTTCACTTAATCCCAAAACCCCAACAAACTCCTTAATTGCATTATAAACATTTTTTTTTAAATTTTTTCCTTCTAAAAGAAGATACCTCTTCTTTTCTCTATGCGAAGGGATTAATGCTTTCATTATTCTTAAAAGATATAAATCCTTAAATATGTTTTCTTATTGATAAATTAATTGTAGAAGAAAAATATTTATTCATTGAATTTATAAAAACTCATCCTGGGGAAAATAAGAAAATTTGAGAAAATTGTGAAGAGCAAGAATCTCCTTATTCCCAAAAAAGTCTTAGAATTGTCTTTTAATAAGAATTAATTTTAGAAAACATTTTAAAGGAATTTCTCATGGTTAATTTGTAAAAAAAGAAAATGGAAATTTGTACCGTTGGAGGTTTTGAAGAAGTTGGAAAGAATATGACTGCTGTTAAAATTGTGGACGACGTTTTTATTTTTGACGTTGGTTTTTTTCTTCCAGGAATTATAGAGCTGCAAGAAACTGAAAAAATTAATTATAGTTTACCTGGATTGAGAAGAGTTGGAGGAATTCCCGATGAGAGAATTCTTGATAAAATTGGTTGGAGAAAAAAGGTAAGAGGAATTTTTTTGTCACATGCTCACCTTGATCACGTTGGAGGACTTCCTTTTTTGTTAAACAGATATCCAAATGTTGATGTTTATGGAACTCTTTTTACAATTAAAGTTTTAGAATCTTTAATTGAAGACTCCCACATAAAAATAAACAATAGATTGATAGTTGTAGATTCAAATTCTAAAAACAAAATAAAAACAAGTTCAGGAGAGACTATAGTCGAATTTGTTCATGCAACGCATTCAACAATAGATTGTGCATTTTTGGCACTCCATTCAAAAGAGGGAATTTTCTTTTATGCACTTGACTTAAAATTTGACAACTATCCCACTATGGGACTTCCTCCAAATTACAAGAGATTTAAGGAAATTGGAGAGATGGGGGTTAAGGCGCTTGTTATGGATGCACTTTATTCAAGGACTGAAAAAAGACCAGGAGGAGAAAAAGTTGCTAAACATCTTCTTGAAGAAGCGTTTTCAAAAATTAACAGAGGAAGCGATAAAGCATTGTTTATAACAACTTTTTCGAGTCACATTGAAAGGTTGAACAACATTGTCAAAATTGGTCAGAAAACCAATAGAGAAATAATCTTCTTAGGAAGAAGTCTTGCTAAATATGTTGAATGCGCTATAAAAGCCAGAAAGTGCCCTTTCAAAAACAAAATGAAGTTTATGAAATATAGAAGGCAAGTTGATTCTTTTTTGAAAAGGGTTGAACAAAACAGGGGGAGATATTTAGTCGTTTGCACGGGTCACCAAGGAGAAAAAAATTCTATTCTTGACAGAATCTCTCGTGGAGACACCCACTTTAGATTTAGAGAAGGAGACAACTTAATTTTTTCTTCGAGTGTAATTCCAACAGAAGTAAATATTGAAGCAAGAAAAAGACTTGACGCTAAACTTAGAAAAATGGGGGTAAAGCTTCAAGTTGATGTTCATGTTCATGGTCACGGTAGCCGTGAAGACATGAGAGAGATGATTAATTTGCTTAAACCAAAACACATTATTCCTGCTCATGGAAGTCAAGAACAGGAAGAACCATTAATAAATTTGGCTGAAGAATTTGGATATATTAAAGGAAAAACTTCGCATTTGGTCAAGAATGGAGAAGTTTTGAAGATTTAATTCTTAAAAGAACAAATTTTTAAACAACAAAAACTTAAACTAGACATGTTAAAAGAGGAAGAGTATTTGTTGACTAATCAAGAAATTCTTGGGGGGCTTAAAGCTGCTCTTGATAGGGGTCAAAGTTTAAAACAAGCTATGATGAGTTTTTACCAAGCAGGTTACAAAAAAGAAGAAATTGAAGACGCTGCGAGAGCTTATCTTTATTTACAAAAAGGAAATTCCGAAGCTCAAATTTTAAAGAAAAATCATTTAAATGAATCCTCTAAAAAAGAAATAAATAAAGATGAAAAAGAGTATAACATAAAAGCAGGTTATGCTTCAGAAGAAAAGGATAACAAAAATAAAGAAGTAAAGAAAGGTCTTTTTGGAATTAAAAAAAAGGAGAACGTAAAACCAGGTTATGCTTCAGAAGAAAAGGATAACAAAAATAAAGAAGTAAAGAAAGGTCTTTTTGGAATTAAAAAAAAGGATGAGAAACAATTTTCTGGAATCGATAAAACAAAAGCTCCTTCATCTATGGAAAAAAAGGAACCTGAAGAGAAGAAAAAAATTGTTCAAAAGATTTCTTCTTATGAAAGTCAAAAGAATGAAGGTGAAAAGCTAAAAAGCAAAGCCCTCACAACTGTTTTGGTTGTGATACTTGTTGTTTTGATTATAATTCTTGGTTTAATATTTTTATTTAAGGCTGAAATTGTTAATTTCATTAACGGGCTCTTTGGTTAAAATGACTTTAATTTATGAACCTTCTGAAGACTCTGAACTTATGCTTGGAACTTTAAAATCGAGAGTAAAAAATAAACAATTTAAGATTTTGGAAATGGGAGTTGGTTCAGGGTATATTCTAGAAAATTTAAAGAAAGTTGGATTTACAAATTTAAGTGGTGTTGACAAAAATCCAGAAGCTGTTAGTCTTTGCAAAAATAAAAACCTCTATGTTTACTTTTCAAACTTATTTTCTCAGGTTAAAGACAAATTTGACATTATCTTTTTTAATCCTCCTTATCTTCCAAAAGACAAAAATGAAGACAAAGAATCTGAAGTTATTACAACTGGTGGAAAAGAGGGTTCTGAAATAATTAATAAATTTTTAAAAGACGTGAAAAAATATCTTACTCCTAATGGGAGGGCTTTTCTTTTGAATTCTACTTTAACAAAAGGAATAAAATGGCCTGAGTCAAAAAGAGCTATTGTTGGTGAAAAAAAATTGTTTTTTGAAAAGTTAGTTGTTTGGGAATTGACTTTTTAGTTAAATTGATTTTAATATTTCTGGCAACTTTTGAGTTTCTTCGAAATGGTCTTCATCATTTTTAACAATTACTTTTGCTCCAAGCCCCACTTCAAACTTCTTCCATTCTTTTGGAGAAACATGTTTGTCGTTTGTTGAAAATATACAAGTTATGTTTCCCGTGTGATCTAAAACTCTCTCAAAATCAATTTTATTTGTTAACCATGGATGCGCAATTTTTAATTCTTGGGCCTCAAGTCCTGTTAAATCAAACCAAGGAGCCACAAAAACACAACCTCCAACTTTTAGGTGTTTATGACTTTTTTCTAAAAACCTCATTATAGTTTGACATCCAACACTATGTCCCACAAAAAAAGTCTCTTCATCCATTTCTTTAACTTTTTCCTCAAGATAACCAACCCACTCTTCAATATTTGGTTCATTTGTATTCGGCATGTCGTAAGAATAAACAACATAACCTTTTTCTTTCAATTCCTTTTCAAGCCATTTTATCCAAGGCATGTTTGAATCAAATCCCCAGCCGTGAATTATATGAATTGTTTTCATCATATAAATAGGATCATTACAACTTTTAAAACCTTTAGTCATATCTTTCAGAGAAAATTTTATCTTCTGAAATTCCTAAATTCTCAAGAGTCTCACGAGATTCAAAAATCATATCTTTTAACCCACACAAATAAAATTTTCCTTTGAAATCTTTTGGAAGAACTTGGGGGATAAATTTTTGGACTCTTCCCTTGAATTCATAACTTTTATTTTTTGGCTGACTCAAAATATCACAATATTTGAAATTAGAATGTTTTGATTTTAATTTGTCTAATTCTGCTTTGTAACAAAGATCTTTTTCTGTTCTATAACCTCTAATTAAAATTAATTTTCTCTTGAATCCATTTTCCAGCAAGTCAAGAATTATGCTTCTAAAAGGTCCAAAGCCAGTTCCAGAACTAATTAAAAAAATATCTTCCTCTTTTGAATCTATTGTGAAAAAGCCCAAAGGTCCTTTCATTTCAATTTTTTCTCCAATTTTCATATTGAAAAGTTTGTTTGAAGCAAAACCTCCTCTTATTTTTTTAAAATAAACTTTAATTTTTCCTTTTTCTGATGGGCTTGAAAAAATTGAGTAAGACCTTAATATCCTTTTACCACTTTTATAAAAAGCCATTGTTATGTATTGACCTGCCTTGAAAGTGAAATTCTCTGGGGCTGAAAAAGTCAGGATTTTTGCTTCTTCGTTTACATTTTCAATTTCAAGGAGTTCTGAAGTAAATCTAATTGCTTCCATTTCTCTAGAAAAAAGAGGTTGTTTAAAAGGTTTGCAGTTTATGTGATTTTTTCACAATTATCTTTAAATACCTCTATCTTTTTCAAATGTTGAGGTTATTTAAAAATGGTTTATTTTGCACACTTTGCTGATGTACATTTGGGAGGTTGGAGGCAGGGCCCTATGCAGGACTTAAATTTTACTGCTTTTCAGAAAGTTATTCAGACTTGTATAGAAAGAAAAGTTGATTTTGTTTTGATTGCAGGAGATTTATTTGACTCCGCTTATCCCCCAATTGAAACCTTGAAAGAAACTTTTGCAGAATTCAAAAAATTAAAAGATGCTAAAATTCCTGTTTTTATAATCGCTGGTTCACATGATTATTCTGTATCTGGAAAAACTTTTTTGGATGTTTTGGAAAAAGCAGGTTTTTGCAAAAATGTTTATGACGCAGAGCTTAAAGAAAATGAAATTTTGCTTCATCCAACAATCCACAATAACGTTGCAATTTATGGTTATCCGGGAAGGAAGTCTGGCTTGGAAGTTCCTGAGATAAGAAAAATTAAACTTGATGACGCTCCAGGAATGTTTAAAATTTTAATGCTTCACACAACAATGGACAAAGTTAGGGGAGTTTTACCAATTGACTGCGTTGAAGCTGACAATCTTCCAGAAGCAAATTATTATGCTCTTGGGCATATTCACGTAGATTTTAGATACAAAAATCTTGTTTACCCTGGGCCAGTATTTCCAAATAATTTTAGTGAACTTGAAACTGTTGAAACTGGAAGTTTTTACATTGTTGACACAGAACTTGGAAACCCTTTTGAGAAAATTGATTTGAATGTAAAGGAAATTAAGTCAGTTGAAGTGGAAATAAAAAAGAATATGAATCCTCATGAAGAAATTATGAAAGAACTCTCTAAAATAAATTTGAAAGATAAACTTGTTCTTTTAAGAGTTACTGGGGAACTTGAAAATCAAAAGATTTCCGACTTAAAACTTGACAAAGTTGAAAATTATTGCTTTGAAAATGGAGCTTACTTTTTTTTAAAAAACACTCACGACCTTATAACTAGCGAGCCTGATTTTAATATCGATGTTAAAAATAAAGAAAACTTGGAAGAAGAAGCAATAAAAAAATATAGTGAAGACAACCCTTCAGAATTCAATAAACTTATTCCCCAACTAATGAACATTTTGTCAATTGAAAAACAAGAGGGGGAAACTGTTGACTCATTTAATTCAAGACTTTTAGATGAATCAAGGAAGGTTTTAGATATAGAATGAGAATAAAAAAAATAGAATTAAACAACATAAGAAGTTATGAA
>Ga0114931_10010897_pt1 | contig 10775 bp, 5 predicted proteins | sample 2SBtaG_FD_89579 | JGI IMG/M metagenome (GOLD analysis project Ga0114931, IMG submission 89579) | Deep subsurface microbial communities from Kolumbo volcano to uncover new lineages of life (NeLLi) - 2SBTROV14_V59a metaG | ecosystem: Environmental > Aquatic > Marine > Volcanic | place: Kolumbo...
TCAATCATATAAATTAAAGTTGCCATTGCAGCAGAGCCCAATTCAAATTCTCTCGGGTGAATTATACTAAACTGATCATTATCGGAATGATGATAGTCAAAATACCTTTGTCCGTCCGGAGAGTAACCGATCCTTGCTTTTGCGGATTTAATTCTTCCAACATCTGCACCGCTGCCGCCTTTTCTAATTTGCAGTATTCCGGTTTTACTTAATATGGGGAGCCAGGTTTTTACTTTTGCAATAGTTAAAGAATCAGAATCAAAACTGAATGCTCTCGGCGAGCCGCTGCCGGCATCTGCTTCCATTGCTGCAAGAGTTTTTTGCTTTGAAGAATCGGCAAAAGCACCGTAAACTCTAGCACCTCTGGATCCGTTTTCTTCGTTAATAAATAAAACACATCTGATTGTTCTTTGCGGTTTAATATCTAATCTCTTAAATAAGTCAAGTACTTCCATAGACTGAATACAACCCGTACCGTCATCGTTTGCACCAACACCTATATCCCAACTGTCTATGTGTCCTCCTACTGTAATAATTTCATCGGGATATTTTGTCCCAGTAATTTCACCAATTACATTGTAAGATTGAGCATCCGGGTACCATTTACTTGCTAATTTAAAATTGACTTCAAGATTTGGGTCTTCTTTCAAAGCTTTTCGTAAAAAGTCCGAGTCCAAATAACCGACTGCCACTGCGGGTATTTTTTTTATTTTATCGCTATAAATAGTGACGCCTGTGTGTGGATTGTTATCATATTTAGTTGTGATTGAACGTAGAAGTAAACCAATCGCACCGTATTTTGCTGCACTATCAGGTCCGAAAACTCTGTAATTCCAAACACCGCCGTAACCTCCGGAATATAAACCTTGATCTAACGGGCGGTCAAAGAAAACAATTTTACCTTTTGCCTGGTCTTTTTTTGTTCTGAGTTCAGTAAAACTTTTTACCGATAGAATTTTACCCTGGATACCGTTAGCAGGGGTTGCAATACTTCCTCCTAAAGCTCTAATCACTAAATTTCTATTATTAAATTTTGTTGATGAAACAATTTTAGCTTTTTCAATATTTCCTCTTACCCAATGAGGTACCATTACAGGCTGTAGCCAAGCTTTATCAAAGCCTAAATCTTCCATTTTTTGTTTGGCCCAATAAATTGCTCTAATGGAATTGGGAGAGCCGCTAAGTCTTGGTCCCATATCCGTAAGTTCCTTTAATAGGTTGTAGCCTTTTCTATCTTCAAGTGCTTTGCGTACAAATTGTTTAGCAATTTTTGAATATTCAGTTATTTTTTTATTACTTAGAGTTTGAGCTGATGAATAAGGGACGTAACCTGTTAGCGCAAATGCTATTATAAATAAAGCAGTTTTTATGAAGGATTTATTTTTCAATTGTTTTACCTTGATATTTTATAAATTAAAAAGAAAATATTATTGTACTTTAAGAGACAAAACACAAACTATAAAAAAAATATATTAAAGACCAAATATTTTACACAAAAAAGATATATCTTTCATTTTCTAATTAAGCCTAAAATCATGAACAAAATCAGCACATTATTTTTTAGTAAAAACATATTTTATATAACATTGGCATTGATCCTTATGACAAACATAGAATGTAATTCTCAAAATGAATATCCCAACGAATACAAAAACGGACGCAAAGCAAACAGGCTAATTAATGAAAAAAGTCCTTACCTGCTTCAACATGCATACAACCCTGTTAATTGGTATCCCTGGGGTAAAGAAGCTTTTGAAAAAGCAAGAAAGGAAAACAAACCAATCTTTCTTTCAATCGGTTATTCTACCTGTCACTGGTGTCACGTAATGGAGCATGAATCTTTTGAAGATTCAACTGTCGCAGGTTTGATGAATAAATATTTTGTATCAATAAAAGTAGATAAAGAAGAAAGACCTGATATTGATAATATATATATGACAGTTGCGCAAGTTCTTACCGGTAGCGGTGGTTGGCCATTAACTATTATTATGACTCCCGATAAAAAACCATTTTTTGCCGGAACATATTTTCCTAAAGAAAGCCGTTTCGGCAAACCAGGCTTGCTTGATATTTTACAGCAGATTGAAAATGCATGGGAAAAAGATCACGATAAAATTTTAAGTTCAGCTAATAAAATAATTGATGCTGTTAAACAAGCTTCTATTAATGGTTCTGAAGGATCTGAGATCACACTTTCGACACTAAAAATTTCTGAAAAAGATTTTGAAAATAAATTTGATAAAATTTACGGCGGCTTTGGCAATGCACCAAAATTTCCTTCGCCACATAATCTTTTATTTTTATTAAGACAATATAACCGTGATAGAAATCCTGCTACATTGAAGATGGTAACAATTACTTTGGATAAAATGGAAGAGGGTGGTATTTATGATCATATTGGTTTTGGTTTTCACCGTTACTCTACCGATAAAAAGTGGCTTGTTCCTCATTTTGAAAAAATGATTTACGACCAGGCTATGCTTGCAATGGCATATACTGAGGCATATCAACTTACAAGAGATGAGAAATATAAAAAAACCGCCGAAGGAATTTTTACTTATGTTTTAAGAGATATGACCTCTAAAGAAGGAGGCTTTTTTACAGCTGAAGATGCCGACAGCGATGGGGAAGAGGGCAAGTTTTACTTGTGGTCTTATTCCGAATTACGAAAATTATTATCGCCAGCTGATTTTAAAATATTTATTAAAACTTTCAATGTTGAAAAAGAAGGAAATTTTGTTGACCAAATAAAAGGCAGTAAAGACGGAAACAATATTTTGCACAGAACAAAATCTTATTCTGAATTAGCCAAAGAATTTAATATTTCAGAGAAAGAACTAATTGAAAAATTAGGTGTTTTACGAAAACAACTATTCGCTAAAAGAGAAAAAAGGATTCACCCTTTTAAAGATGATAAAATATTGAGCGATTGGAACGGGCTTATGATTGCTGCTTTAGCCCAAGCAGGAAGTGTATATGATAATTCTATTTACACAGCAGCAGCAGAAAAAAGCATGCATTTTATTTTGAATAAATTATCTAAAAAAGACGGTTCATTATTTCACAGGTACAGAAATGGAGAAGCAAAAATAAATGCTCATTTAGACGACTATGCTTTTTTAACCTGGGGTTTGTTAAACTTGTATGAGACAACTTTTAAAACCGGGTATTTGAAAAAAGCAATTGAATACAACAATTTTTTAATTAAACATTTCCTTGATAAAAAAAACGGAGGTTTCTATTTTACATCCAATAATTCACCCGAATTATTTACAAGACAAAAAGAAATTTATGACGGTGCAATCCCATCCGGCAATTCCGTCGAGATGATGAATCTAATCAGGTTATCAAGAATCACCGGTGATACAAAGCTGGCAGATATGGCTTCCCAATTAGAAAAAGTTTTTTCAAAAAATGTTGAAAGATATCCAATGGGCTATTCTCAATTATTATCCGGTGTTGATTTTGCAATTGGACCTTCGTTTGAAATAGTGATTGTTGGGGATAGGAATAATGATGTTACAAAGAAAATGTTAAATGAGATTAATAAAAAATATATTCCCAACAAGGTTGTACTTTTAAAATCCAATGCAAAAGGGACTAATGGTATTTCTGAAATCGCGCCTTTCACAAAAGAACAAAAAATGTTAAATGGAAAAACTACGGTTTATATCTGCCGTAATTATGTTTGTAATTTACCTACAACTAATCCTTTAAAATTAGAAAAGCAATTAAATATGAAGTAAGTATTCAGCAGCCTGTGTTCAGCATTTAAAATTCTTTTACCAATCCTGTATATTTTCTTTCAATTTTGAAGCCGAATCTATAAAAATATTCCGGATGAAAAAAACCGGTTGTTACTGATTTGTATCCTTCACTTTTTAACCTGTTGAATAGTTCATTCATCAAACCTTCACTTACTCCTTTTCGTCTGTATCTAGAAGAGACAACAATTTTTTCCATGTGTGCAGTAGTTTCATCTCTAATTATATAATATAATCCTCCAATTATAAAACCTCTTCCAGAAAGTGCTACCAAAAAATGGTCATTGCTTCTAAAGCTAACTAATAAATTTGAGTTAATAAATAATTGATGAAGTCGAGATATTTCTTTTGGCGTGGTTGGTTTACGTATATAGAAAGTGTTTCCATCATAATCGTCAAGTTCAACTACAAGATTTGTAAGCGTTGTTCCTTCTGATTTTGTTTTTATTATTGCTGCTGAATCCGATGGTTTTAAATAAGGATAATTTAAACGAGCCAAGAAAAAATCTTCTTTTTCATTTAATTTAAAATCGCTTTGTATTATTGAGAGAAGAGAAAAATATTGTTCCTTAGTTATAGACCTATTCCTTTGTTTTTTAGCTATATCATACAGATAGTTTCGAAAAATTTTACTTGAATTTGCAAATGCTGTTTTAATAAAAAAGCGGGTTCTCGTTTCAGGGTATTCATCTTCTAAATCAACAAGTCTGTATGTATCTGTTAAATCATACAGCATTTCTGCTTGGGCTTGTATGGAAGCATCACGATTTAGTTCATACCAGCGATGAAATCTTTTTATTGCAAAAAATAATCTTGTTGGAATAAAACCCTCTTTCTCAATTTTTTTTATAAATTCATTTAATTGGGTCTTTATCAATTTTAAATTTGTTACGTTAAATTTATCAATATATTTGGATTGAAAAAGTTTAAGTATCTCAATTCCTTTTTCTTCTCCTTCCGCAGAAATGATACCTGAAAAAACGTAATTCCAAATTTTCTTTTTCTTTAATATAGGATATTGTTCTTGTGTTTGTTTTATGAAATAAAGATTTATATTATTTAAAAAATCTAAAATTGAATTAGTTTTAATCCGTTCGCTTATTGATACAATTCTTGTGCCTATGTGATAATCATGGGGTGAAATAATAATATTCATAGCTGAAGGATCAGCCAATGCAATTTTATACCCTGTCATTTTCCAAAAACGATAATATGAGGCTGATGCTCTCCAAACAAAAAAGGGCCATACAGATTTGAGCCTTTCACCATCCCTATCAATTAGTTTTCTTGTTTTTCTGTTATAAAATTTTTCCACAGTGTCGCCTGTAATAAATTCTTCACTCCACATATCCTGTTCTTCCCAATAACCGCCAAAATCTTCAACAAGTTTTTGTCCTGCTAAACCTGAACCAGCCAATATTAACCAATTAACTTCTTCTTTTATTTTTCTTAAAGAAATATTTTTATTAAGATTAAGAACAAAATCAAATGCACCCTGCGGCCTGGTTTGAACTGAAACTCTGTAAACTGATTTATCATGATAAGTTCCTAAGTGGCTAATCCAAATACCACCTGGTAAAATATCATTTAATCCAATTCTAATTCCTTTGAAAATTAAAAAGATTGCTTCTCTAAGTATTGAAGTATTTACTATGGCTTTTATTATTCTTTTTTTATCCTGAGGGTCTATATCTTCTTCAGTTATAATTATATCCTGCCAGGTGTACTCCTCTGAGGTTTCCGGGTCAACAGCAACGATTTGGTTTTTGCTCAGCCAATTCCTAAAACCTTTACGTAAAAAAGCTCTTTCGTTTTGTGCAATTATTTTTATATCTTTTCTATTTTCCAACAGTTGATATTTAACAAATAACTGCCGAATCCTATGATAAGAGATTGGATGATTAATTCCATAATAAGAAAGTAGCTTAAATAATGAGGGTATTGACGTGTTTGAAAGATTATGTTTTCTTTTTTCTTTTATAATTTGTTGTTCAAGAGTTTTTTCTATAGCTTCTAGTTTGTTTTTACCACGTGCCAATTTAACAAAATCTTTTATAAGTTTTATATCAAAAATATTGTAATCATTCTGTACAAATTGTTCCAGATAATTTACAAACACTCCTTTTGTAATATTACATGTTAGAAGAAGAAGCATCTTTCTTCTGTAATGTAACTTTGAAGCAATTTTCGGTCTTTGTAATACTTCAACTGTTAATTTGTAGATAGGTTCAGATTCATTATCTAATACAAAATTAAAATATTCTATTGCAGCCGAATTATCTTTAGCAAAATTTGATTGAATAAGCATGGCAGCAATGTGTAGTCCTTCTAGAGATACTTCCATTCGTTTATTAATTTTTTTAATGCTCTTTCTTATTAAGTCCTTTATTTGCGGTTTGTCTTCTGGTTTGATGAAATCAATTTTATCAAACTTATAATCTTTTCTATACCATTGGTAAATTGAGTCTCCTGTAAAATCTGTTAAATTTTGATTGCCCAACCAATATGAAGGTGTTGTTAATAAGGATTGAAAATCAATAAAATTTTCTTTGATGTTGTAAAGATAATTTCCAATCTGATATATTTTAGAATGACTGCTGATAGTTCTTAATTTTAAGAACAATTTTAATTTTGGAACTTTTAACCCTTTTTTATCAATTAAAATGTCTCTGCTCAAAATTCCTTTTTCACGCAAAAACCAATTTGGTATTTTTATATTTATATTTTTTAGTCTTAACTTTGTATAATTTTGTTTATACATAGTTTCGATTATGTCTTTAAAATTTTGCTCAATAATTCTTCTTTTATAAGTATTTTTAGGTGTAAGTTCACCATATTTATCAGAGAATGGTCTTGCAACAATTCTAAAATTAATTATCCTTTCGAATGGAGCCAAAAATTTATTGACTGTAACAATTACTGAAGAAAAGAAATCCTGTTTTTGTGAATTATTTAGTTTTTTTAAATTTGTAGTTTTATCATCATAATTTGGTACAATCAAAACCGTATTGTAAGGTCTGTGGTCACCAACTAAAAATACTTGCTTAACAGAATCAATATCACGGAAGTAATTTTCAATTTTCTGAGGAGCAACAGTTTCACCTTTTATATTTTTGTAAATTTCTTTTTTTCTGTCGATAATTTCGATAAAACCATTATCGTCCATTTGCATTATATCACCTGTTGGCAGCCATCCTTCTTTAATGAAAGTAGTACTTTTGGGCTGTCCGAAATAACCCGACATTACATAATCACCTTTAATCAGTAGCTCTCCGTCCTTTGCAAGTTTTATTTCTATACCTGGCAATTCTTTACCGAGACTATTGGGAATATATTTATTAGGGGGTGTCATAGTTATTCCACCCGTTGCTTCTGTCATACCAAAACCACTCATTAGTTCTATTCCGTATTTCTGGAAAAAGGAAAAAATTTCTGAAGGTAAAAATCCCGCTGCTGACAATCCCCACTTAAGTTTTCCACCTGTAGTTTTGTTAACTATTTGTTTGATTGATCTTTCATCTTCAATTTCTATATCTACTTTTTCACAAATATGCTCGTACAATTCTATCCATTTTTTTGGTATACTTATAAAAATGGAAGGTTGAGCTTTCTGCATATTCAACATCATAGTATCTGCCGAGGGGTTTTCCATAAATACATATTCCGCTCCCCAAAAAATACTTCCCAACATTTCAAAGAAACGGCCGAAGGTGTGGAATAAAGGTAAGTATGCAAGAAATCTATCGTGTTCACCAATCTCAGGCAAGGCAAGTGCTCTGCAAAATCTCTTGTAAACAATATTCATATTTGTGAACATAATTCCTTTTGGTTCCCCTGTGGTACCTGATGTGTACATTATTGTTGCAAGAGATCTAGGTGTTATATGCTTTTCAATTTTTTCAATTGAACCTTCTTTGTATTTATTTTTCAAAGAAAGGAATTCGCTAAAATTCATAACCCAATTTTCAGTGCTGCTGTCTTTAATTATAATTGCTGTCTTTAAATATTTTAATTGATTTTTTATTGGCTGAAGTTTTGCCAATTGTTTTTCACCTGTAACAAAAATGTATTTTGCTTTAGTTTGATTTAATATAAATACAATGTTTTGCGTTACAGAATTTGCAGGGATCATAACATTAACAATTCCCGAAGTAAGACAAGCAACATCTAATTGAGCCATCTCTAATGAATTAACAGTAAAAAAAGCAATTAGGCTTTTATTGTTGTTATTTAATAGTACGTTTAATTATTTTTTATAATTATTTATATGTTCGTTGACTGTTTCATAGCTGTAGTTATTTTCTGTTTGACCATGTAAAATTTTGAATAATGTTTTGCTTTCATAATCCCTTACTCTCTGCTCAAATAATGTGGATACTTTAAAATTACTTTCCAGTATCAAATTCCTTATTAATTTTTCCCATTTTTTCTGATCATAAATTTTTGTAAGAAAATTATTTACCCTAAAAATATTTAGGTATTCGTGTAACAATTTTTTTGATATATTTTTATCGCTTTTGGATTTTTTTAAAAGATAGCTGCCAAAATTAAAGTATATATCTTTATTTAATTTTGTACCAAGCTCGGAAGCAAGTTTACCCGGGAAAGACAATGAAAATATTTCTGTAAGTATTGGTGCTAATTTTTTTTGTTTTTTTAATAAATCCTCAGTTACAATTTTTCCCAAGTATAAATTTATTTTTTTTAGAGTTGTATTTAATTGTTTTTTTTCAAAGGCAGACTTGCCCGCAAAAAACATATCACGAATTTTTGAAAGTTCTTTATTCATTTCAAATCATATTTGGTAAAAAGTTATCTATGCCTAATGTTGAATATAAAGAATTATCGAAATTATTATTACAAAGGGCTGTTAAAAATTTGAACAGCCCTTAAAAAAAATACATGAATTATCTATAATATATTAAGCCTTTGAAGCTATATCTTCCAGCATTGCCGTTGTTAATGATTTAGGCCTTTCAATCGGATAACCTAAAGCTCTGTCCCAAATAATATTAGCAGTAATTCCAAGAGCACGACCAATACCAAACAGAACTGTATAAAAGTCGTATTCCTTTAAACCGTAGTACCATTGGATAACGCCTGACTGTGCGTCTACATTTGGCCAAGGATTTTTTGCTTTACCTTGTTCAACTAAAATATCAGGAACAACTTTGTATAGAATATCAACATACTTAAATAAGTTGTCATCCGGTAAATGTTTCAAGCAAAATTCTCTTTGTGCTTGGTAACGCGGGTCTGTTTTACGCAATACAGCGTGACCGTAACCCGGAATTACCTGACCGGAATTTAATGTATCCCAAACAAATTTTTTCATTTGTTCTTCTGTAGGAATTTCACCTCCCATTTTATCCCTAACACCTTGTATCCAACGTAGCACTTCTTGGTTTGCTAATCCGTGAAGTGGACCAGCCAATCCGTCTAACATAGCAGAAATTGAGTAATACACGTCGGATAAAGCACTTGCAACTAAGTGACCTGTGTGTGCACTAACGTTACCGCTTTCGTGGTCACTGTGAAGTATAAAATACATTCTTGCAACATCATCGTAAGGTTTGTCTATACCCATCATATGTGCAAAGTTACCGCCCATATCCAATTGCGGATCAGGTGTAATAATATCACCGCCTTTATATTTATATCTGTAAATAAAAGCAGCTATTTGTGGAAGCTTTGCTAAAAGATTTAATGCATCCTCGTAAGTTGGATCCCAGTAATCCATTTTGTTCATTCCAGCATTGTATGCTTTAACAAACTCGGACTCTTTTTGAAGAGTAAGAATCGCTGCAGAAAACATAGTCATCGGATGTGTATCTTCAGGCATTGCTCTTAGTACATCAAAAACATACTGCGGTACAATTTTTCTTTTGTTGAATTCTTCTACAGCTTTTACATCTTCCTCTGTAGGAATATCACCTGTTAGAAGCAAATAATAAAATCCTTCAACCAGTGGCATTTCAAATCCGGGTACTTTAGGTAATTTAGCTAAAGTTTCAGGGATTGTGTAACCTCTAAATCTTATTCCTTCCATTGGGTCTAAATAGGATATATCGGTTGTTAAGCACTTAACTCCGCGAACACCACCAATTGCTTGAGCAATTGTAACATCGCCAACTTTAACAGAACCGTGTTCTTTTAACAGCTTAGTGGTTCTTGGACGCCAGCCTTGAATTTTTTCAAAAAGTTTTTCTTTTAAATTTGACATAGTGAACCTCCATTGTAATAAATTTGAAGTCTTAAATGGGTAAGATAGGGGAGAGCATGATAAAAGAATGTATCTCTTAACACAAGTTTACTCTGCTGAAAATTATCTAAATGTCGGATTTTCATTTTTTCCCCTAAAACTTATATGCAATATACAAAAAAAATAAAATTATTATTAAAGATTTTACCATTGACAAATATATTGAAAAGTTATAATTATTAGGTTCAATCCCTACCAAAGGCAGGGAAGCCTACAGGATTGTAGTATTAAGTGTTTGGTTGATTATTACAAATGTTAATTCCCTACGGGAATTTCTTTTGGCAGTCTTATTTTTACAGATGTTTATTCCTTACCTTCGGCAGGTAAACCTAATGGAATATTTTTTTAGTTTAATTCATATTAAAGGAGGAATAACAATAACATCAGCAGGGTCATCGGTGCAGGAGTCAGGGTTACAAGCACTGCCACTATTAAGACACGGGTCAGAGAATCCGTCTTCTTCTTTCAGATTGGGAATTCACATAACAATCAAAAAAAATAAATGTTAAACCTTTTTTATAAATTTTGTATATTTAATTATGCTAAAAAACAGAGATGAAATATTAAAATTCTTATCAGAAAAAAGAAAATCTTTAACTGAAAATTTTCATTTGATTAAGATAGGTTTGTTTGGCTCTTATACAAGAGGAGACAATGAAAATGGAAGCGATATTGATTTGATTGTTGAATTTGAAGAGAATACACAAAACCTTTTTGATATTAAAAGAAAACTTAAAGCGTATATTAAA
>Ga0114931_10010898_pt1 | contig 10773 bp, 12 predicted proteins | sample 2SBtaG_FD_89579 | JGI IMG/M metagenome (GOLD analysis project Ga0114931, IMG submission 89579) | Deep subsurface microbial communities from Kolumbo volcano to uncover new lineages of life (NeLLi) - 2SBTROV14_V59a metaG | ecosystem: Environmental > Aquatic > Marine > Volcanic | place: Kolumbo...
CGGCCTGGGCGCCCGCGTCTTTTTCGTCGACTCGGGCATGCGCGCGTACCAGATGCGCTCGGCCAAGAAAAAACTCAGCTCGCTGGTGATCGAAGGCGATCGGTTCACGATGCTCTGGGACGACAAAGCGATCTCGGCGCCCACGCCCGGGCCCGCGCCACAACCCGTCGCAAAAACAGACGCCAAATAAAACGGTGTTCGCCCAGACTGGTCATCGATTGATCTCCTCGAGGACGTCCTCCACCGCTTGCTGAACGCACTCGATCTCGATGCGGTCGATTCGGCATCGCTCGGGGAAATCCTCTGCGACTTCGCGCGCGGGCAAAGTGGGGTCTGCCACAACGATCGCCTCACGGTCGAAGGGAATCGTGGTCCGCCTGGGATCGGTCGGTCCAAAGAGCGTGATGACGGGCGTCTTGAGCGCCGCAGCGAGGTGCCTGGGACCGGTGTCGTTGGTCACGACCAGCGACGCGCGACGCAAAACTACCTTGAGCGAACCCAGCGTCAATCCCAACGTCGGCAGCGCTCGCTCGATCCCCAGCGATGCCTCTCGAGCAATCTCCTCCGCCAACGCGCGCTCCCCGGGCGAACCTGAAATCACAACTGAGAATCCGCGCTCGACTTCGAGCCAATGGGCGAGCCGGGCGAAACGGTCGGCGGGCCAACGTTTGGCGGGGTTGTTGCCGCCGGGGTTGAGCAGCGCGATCGGCCGGTCGGCGCCCACCTGGGCGTGCTGCAGAACCTCGGCGCCTGCGGCCTGTTGGGCTGGCGAAATCCCGATGGTCATGGGACCCAGCGGAATCGAATCGTCGTCGAGAAACCACTGAACCAGCTTGAGATAATGTTCGCACGCGGGCATCGGCGCCCAGGTGCGTTTGCTTACGGTCGAAGCGGAATACGGTGGCGTGTCGATCCGGCGAGGCGACAACAGGCTTTGGGTCAACAGTATGCCTCGACCATCACGCCCGTACCCAATTCGCTCCCGGATGCCAGCCAGTCGAGCGATCAAAGCGGTCGAGAACGAGTTGGTGAAGAGGATCGCGGTGTCGTAGCGATTCGGCCTGACTTTGCCTGCGGCGCGTTTGACGCCCATGACGCCGGCGCGTGTGTCCACGTGCAGCTCGTCGAAAAAGTCCGAACCCGCCAGGACGTCGTCGATGCCCGGCTTGACCAGAGCGCCGATCAGCGATCCAGCGAGACGATCCCGCAAAACGCGAAACGCAGGCGTCGCCATCGCCACATCCCCCACCCAGGTTGGCGCCACCACGAGCACTCGCCGAGGCGTCCGCACGCTCCCCTCAAACTCGTTGTTGGCTCCAACGATAATGCGGACCGCCTCTTTGAACCCTTTGACCTCGAAATCAACCGCCTGATCGCGCCCATTCTCTAGAACGGCATTGGGGCGGCCCTCCCCGCACAACTGGATCGTTCGGCACCCGGCGGCTCGTCCAGCCTGGCAATCACGCACCGAGTCCCCCACCATCCACGAGCGAGTCAAATCGAGATTCAACTTGGACGCAGCGTCGAGGATCATGCCCGGCGCCGGCTTGCGCGAAGGGTGCTCGCGGGCAAACTCGTCCACAACACCTTGAGGGTGATAGGGGCAATACTGGAACAGGTCGATCGACCCTCCAAGTAGCTGATTCAATCTGGCGTTGACTCGATCGACTGCCTCGGTGTTGTATTTGCCACGGGCCACGCCTCCCTGGTTGGAGACAACGACGAGTGCGTAGCCGGCGTCTTTGAGCGTTTGGCACCCTTGGGCGACGCCTGGATTGAGTCTGACCAGCGCAGGATCGCCCAGATCGCCATCGGCCGTGACGGATCGACAGGGGATAAGTGTGTCGTCACGATCGAGGAAGACTGCGGGTCGCATGGCTCGCAGGATAGAGCAGGCAGCGATCGGTGTGGGCGAGGCGTCTTGATCCATTCGAGATCGTCGCCTCCGAGCGGGGTCTGACTTGTGGGGTCGGATGGAGGGGGCTACAGTGTTTGGCTCGCTGGCCGACACACCGGGCGAGCCCCGCCGCCGTAGCTCAGTGGTAGAGCACACCCTTGGTAAGGGTGAGGTCATGGGTTCAAGTCCCATCGGCGGCTTCGAAATCCGCCGCGACCCGATGGGACGTCAGACGATATGCTGGGTCGCTGTCTTGTCGTCTTCGGATTGGCGAGGCAGATCCCTCGATGTTGGATGACAATCCAACGTGCGAGTTTGAAAATGGTTCGGTTGCGACCCGTTGGGTCAAAGGCCGGACGAACAAACCAACGGGCTTTCGAGCTCGATTTCCCTTTGATCCGGCGTGCGTGCGCTGGAGAGTCGGTCGGCGTTGTCCGTTCGGCTCAAACGCATCACAAACCTCGCGTCCGATTCCGGTGTGCAACGTGTATCGCCGATCGGATGCGGTAGAACCGCTGAACTAGACGGTGGAGGTCTTGGAACCATGGCGAAGGCCAATTACGAGCGAACAAAGCCGCACGTCAACGTCGGCACGATCGGACACATCGACCACGGCAAGAGCACGCTGACGGCGGCGCTCTCGGCGAGATCCTCGGTAAAACGAGGCGAAAAAGCCAAAACCTACGCCGAGATCACCAAAGGTGGCACGGTGCGTGACGCCAACAAAACCGTAACCATCCATTCGTCTCACACCGAATACGAGACGGAAAACCGCCACTACGCCCACGTCGACTGCCCCGGCCACGCCGATTACGTCAAGAACATGATCACCGGCGCCGCCCAGATGGATGGCGCGATCCTCGTTGTCGGCGCCGACGACGGCCCGGCGCCCCAGACCCGCGAGCACGTCCTGCTCGCTCGTCAGGTCAACGTGCCTTACATCGTTGTCTACATGAACAAGGTCGATCTCGTCGACGACCCCGAGCTGCTCGATCTCGTCGAACTTGAGATCCGCGATCTGCTCAGCAAGTACGACTTCCCCGGCGACGACATCCCCGTCATCCGAGGCTCGGCCAAGGCCGCCCTCGACTCCGGCGGCGCCGATGACGAAGCGTGCAAATCCATCGATGAACTCTTCGAAGCGTTGGACGCCTACATCCCCGAGCCCGAGCGAGCGGTCGACAAGCCGTTCCTCCTGCCCATCGAAGACGTCTTCTCGATCAAGGGCCGAGGCACCGTCGGCACCGGCCGAATCGAACGAGGCGTCTGCAAAGTCGGCGACGCGGTCGAGATCGTCGGCCTCACCGAGGAACCAACCAAAACCACCGTCACCGGCGTCGAGATGTTCAACAAAACGCTCGACTCCGGCGAAGCGGGCGACAACGTCGGCGTCCTCCTCCGAGGCGTCGACAAAGATTCTCTCGAACGCGGGCAGGTCCTCTGCAAGCCCGGCTCCATCAAGCCCCACACCAAGTTCGAGGGCGAGGTCTACGTCCTGACCAAGGAGGAGGGCGGCCGAAGCACGCCGTTCTTCAATGGCTACAAACCACAGTTCTACTTCCGCACCACCGACGTGACAGGCGGAGTCAAACTCCTCGGAGGCGCCGAGATGTGCATGCCTGGCGACAACGTCAAAATCGAGGTCGATCTCGGTGGCAAACCCATCGCCATGGAAGAAGGCCTCCGCTTCGCCATTCGCGAGGGCGGCCGAACCGTCGGCTCGGGCGTCGTCACCAAGGTTCTCGAATAAACTCATCTTGTTTCTCTACCAAGCGTCAAGAGTCGACGATTCGGGCTCTTGACGCCCTAGGGTTTGATGACCCGTTGACATCTGTGAGACTTCCGCAATGGCTAAGAAAAAATCAGGCGGCCGAGAGTATGTCTGGCTCCAGTGCTCCGAAACGGGCGACCTGAACTACCGAACCTCCGTCCGCGTCAAAGGCGGTCTGCCTGAACGCCTCAAAGACGGCCTAAAAAAGTACTGCCCCCGTCTGCGTCGCCACACGCTGCATAAGATCAAGCGGAAGTGATCGCGCCCGCGGCCGGCCCGCCGCCCGTTGGCTCGACACGCCCGGAAGGCCGGTAGCTCAATTGGCAGAGCAGCGGATTCCAAATCCGCAGGTTGAGTGTTCGAGTCACTCCCGGCCTGTTCAACACCCAGCGCCGACCCCTCGGCGTCTTGGGATTCCGAAACGAAAGCATCATCCATGGCATTAGGCATCTACAAATCAGGACAGGGCTACTGGACGCGAGTGATGACGGCGATCGGCGTCGCCACACTTGGTTTGGCCGCGGCAAGCTGGTCGTGGAAAGAGCTTGCGGTCGTCCGCACTCCCTTCGAGGTCATCTATCTCCAGGCGGCTGTCGCCAGCGCGATCGCCTTGGGCGTCGCGATTCTGACCTACTGGGTCGTCGGAATGAACCGCCGAGCCAACGAGTTCTTCATCGCAACCGAAGGCGAACTGCGAAAGGTCGCCTGGCCGCCGCGAAAAGAACTCCTCGGCTCCACTTGGGTCGTCATCGGCGTCAGCGTCATCATCGCCGCGATTCTGTTTCTTTCGGATATCGCCTTCTCGACGATCTTCCGTTGGCTCGATGTGCTCAAGACCTGACCGATCGGCGCACGATTTCGATCAACGACACCTCCCAACCACAGAGAGGCGCCAACTACAATGAACGAAGAAACCAAAGCCAACGACGCCATCCCCGAGACACCAGTCGAGGTTCCGGCGCCTGTCGATGCCGACGCACCCGCGCCAACTCCCACCGACGCAACTCCGGCCGAGCCTGTGGAAATCACCAAAGGCGCCCTCGACGGCCGACTTGACGAACGCGGCGACCAACTCACCCAAGAAGACGAACTCACCCAACCCGGCATGAACTGGTTCGTCCTGCGCGTCGCGTCCAACAAAGAATCCTACGTCCGCAACACGCTGCTTCGCAAAATACAGATCGAAGGCCTGGAAAACCGCATCGGAAAAATTCTGGTCCCCACCGAAAAAACCAAAACCATCAAAGGCGGCAAGCAACGCATCACCGAAACCAAGCTCTACCCGGGCTATGTCTTCGTCGAAATGCAGCTCGAGGACGACGGGCGAATCCCGCAGGACGTTTTCTTCCTCGTCAAAGAAACCACGGGCGTTGGTGACTTCGTCGGCGCCTCGGGCCGCCCCACCGCGCTGCAAAAGCACGAAGTCGAAAAAATGCTCATCGACTCGCGCAAACCCGAAGAGCTGCCCACCATCCGCATGGTCTACCAAAAGGGCGACCTCGTCACCATCAACGAAGGCCCCTTCGAAAACTACGACGGCACGGTCGACACCATCCTTCCCGAAAAGGGTCTGGTTCGCGTGCTCATCACCATCTTCGGCCGTCAGGCGCCCATCGAACTGGAAGAGTGGCAACTCTCCAAACCCGAAGACGCCTGACCGATGGTCGATCTGCACGTCGCCACCACCAATCGGCACAAACTGATCGAGATCGCCGAGGTTCTTGAGCCGATGGGAGTTCGTGTCGTGGGGCTGGACACGATCACACTCGCCGACGGGTCGGCCGCTGCGGACCTCGCCGAACCGATCGAAGACGCCGACACCTTCGCACAAAACGCCTCTATCAAAGCGTCCTATTACGCCAAGGCGATCGGCCGTCCTTGCCTCGCCGACGATTCGGGCTTGGTCGTCGACGCTCTTGACGGCGCCCCGGGAGTCCGCAGCGCCCGATACGCCGGCGTCGACGCCAACCGCGATCAGCGCGACAAAGCGAATAATCAAAAACTTCTGCGTGAGTTGGCGCTCGTTCCGCAGAAAAAACGCACCGCTCGATTTGTTTGCGCCATGTGTTTCGCTTCACCGACCGGCCAGACGCTCGCCCAAAGCGAAGGCGTTTTTCAAGGCGTCATCACCGATTCGCCTCGCGGCGCCAACGGCTTCGGCTACGATCCGTTGCTCGAACTTCCCGACGGCCGAACCAGCGCCGAGCTTTCATCCGAAGAAAAAAACGAACGCAGCCACCGAGGCGCCGCCCTCTGCGCCATCGCGCCCAAGTTGATCGAAGCTCTCAAGCGATCGAATCGTTAGAACGGCGCCGACCGTGCGACGTCGATGCGCTCGCCCGTCGCGGGATCGTCAAAGGCCAACCGCGTCGCAGCCAGCAGCAGTCTGCCGCCGATGGGTTTGCCAGCGCCGTACAAGTCGTCGCCCACGATCGGGCAACCAAGCCCAATCGGCGCGAGAGTCGCGGCGGCCAGCCGAAGCTGATGCGATCGGCCGGTGATCGGTGAAAACACGATGCGCGAAAAGACCGACGCCTGTTCTGTGCGCGCCGGCGGCCAATCGCACGCCGAGGCGCTCTCGACGAACCTCCAGCGCGTCACCGCAAGTTTGCCTTGCGCCTCGTCGAGAATCTGCAAAGGTCGATGGTCCACATCGAGCCGTTGCCGCAATCGGATCTCGCCTGCGCGCTGTTTCGGCTCGCCTTGGACAATCGCTTCGTACTGTTTTTCGATCGTTCGGCTCTCGAACTGCATCGAGAGCGTCCGCTGAACCGGAGCGTCGAGCGCCACGAGCATCAATCCCGAGGTGTCCATGTCCAAACGGTGCACGACCATCGGCCCGGTCGCTTCGGGAAACATCGCCTTGACGCGAGATACCGTGCAGTCCTGTTTGTCAGGCCCTCTGCCAGGAACCGAGAGCAGGTCCGCCGGTTTGTCGATGACGACCCACGCGGCGCCCGATCGCACCACTGGCATCGGCGCCGAGTCGCCGCAAGTCATACATCAACCGGGCCCGATGGCTCGTCTGAGGCGCCGCTTGGGCGCAGCGTGACATCGAACGGTCGGCGGTTGAGCAGCTCGGCGCCGCACCAGATCGTCGCCCAGTGCCGGCCGGGGTTTTGGAACGTGGTTTTTTGCAGTTGGACGCCGTGATCGAGGATCGTCAACGGATTGGGGATGTTGTGCGTGCCGCGAATCTGGACGAGCACTTCGCCATCGTCTTGCTCGATTTGCAGACGAATGTCCACGATGCCGCGGCCATTGGTCAGCGAGAAGAAGACACTAATATTTTCTTGATGCGGAAATCCTTCAGCGACAAGTCGATTGAACACGCCGATGAGCGCGAGCTTTCCGGTGGCGCGGTCCTGGTAGATCTGCTCGCAAACAAGAACGCTGGTGCAGATCGGAGATTCAACGCCTGGCTCGGGCATAGGCTTTTCGGCGCTCCATCTTGATGCATGGGGCCAAATGACATCAACGCTTGGAGAACTGGAAGCGCCTGCGGGCGCCTCGCTGGCCGTATTTCTTGCGTTCGACTTTGCGCGGGTCTCGCGTGAGAAAGCCGTTGTCGCGAAGGGTTTGTTCGAGTGACGGGTCGTACTCTTTGAGCGCTCGTGCGACGCCCAGCAAGACCGCGCCCGCCTGTCCCATGTACCCGCCGCCGTCGATCCGGACGTAGACGTCGAGCGACCCAAGCGTGTTGGTCTCTTTGAGCGGGGCGACGGCGTCGTTGCGGTCGCGGTCTTCGGTGAAATATTCCTCGATGCTTTTGAACGCCGCATCGGGGTTCTTCTTGTTCATTCGTTTGACTTGGACTTTGAAGACTCCCTTGCCGGGGCGGAGGCGCACGCGGGCGACCGCGGTTTTGCGCCGGCCGGTGCCCCAGTACCACGGGTTTTTCGCCGACAACTCGCGCCGGGGTTTGGGCGTAGGCTCGGGCGCCGAGCCTGCCTGACCAATCGAAACGACGGGGCTTGGCGCGGGCGCGTCATTCCCAGCAGGCTGGGTCGGCGCGTCCGTGGGTGTGATTTGGATCTCGTCCGCCATGGTGTGTGGCTCCGGAACTTTCAGGTCGGTCATGCCCCATCGGTCGATGAAGCCAATCAGAAACAGGTCAAACGATCAACGAGGGGTCAAACAGCCATCTCTTCGGGCTGCTGGGCCTGGTGCGGGTGGGCCGGGCCTTTGTAGACTTTGAGCTTTTTGAGCATCTGTCGGCCGAGTCGATTCTTGGGCAGCATCCGCCGAATCGCATCTTCGAGGACCACTTCGGGGCGACGCTCGAGCAGGCTCTCGTAGGACTCCATCCGCTGGCCGCCGGGATACCCGGTGAAGTGATGGCGAAACTTGAGCTTCGCCTTGTTGCCGGTCAGGACGATCTTTTCAGCGTTGGTGATGACGACGTAATCGCCGGTGTCGACGTGAGCCGTGTACTCCGGGCGATGTTTGCCCATGAGAACCACGGCCACCTGAGTCGCCAGCCGACCCAGCCTCTGGCCCTCGGCGTCGACGTGCCGCCAGCGGTGGGCGATCTCACCTTTTTTCGCAAAGTATGTCTGCCGCATAGCTTCTTCCAGACTTCCTTTCCACCGGCGTCAAACTTCCGCACGACGACCCCGCTACGCCTGTTGCCCGTTTATGACGAGCAGCCGCGTTTAGGGAGCACTCTGCGAAACATTCTTCACAGCGGCTCGTGGCCCGCCGATGAACTGAAATCATCCGTCACGAGCATGAAGACAAGATGGACGCCAAACCAAGGGCTCTCAAGCAGCCCCCATTTCGACATGAGAGCCCAACAGGGTACACCCTGCTCGCCCGGTGTCAAACACCGATGATGGGCGACCTTCCATGCCTTCCCCATAGGCCCGATTGGGTGGACACAGGCCCAAACAAGCCGATGATGCTCTCATGGACCATTCTCAACCGACCGATCCGCCGACGCCTGCAGCCCCGCCTGACAAAAACACTCCGCATGCGCCCCCCGCTCCTTCCACACCCTCCCGCATTGACCCGGCGACCGGTCGGCTGCGAGATCCGGGGTCGCCCGGCATCGCGTTGTTCTCCTGGCTGGCGGTCATCGCTGTGGTCGGGGTTATCTTTATAGGCAACGCTGGCGTCGCCGACCTCTCCCCGGAATCGGCGCCCTCCCAAACGCCCACGCCTACCGAGGGCATCCTTGAGTTGCTCGCTCGATACGCCGTGGGCGCTGCCAACACACTGAGCTCGGCGGGCGGTCTGTCCGCAACAAGCGACACGCTCGAACCGCTCATGACCCAGATCAACGACGCCTCCATCACCCGCGACGACCATTTACGAGCCGCTCTGATCGCGATCGAACTCGACCGACCTGACGACGTCGCCGCCAACCTCAACGACGCCCTCGCTGTCGACGCCGATGAGAACAACGCGGTTGTCGCTGATCCAGACACTGACGCTGACTCGGTCGAAGCCGAGGGGGCGCAAGGCGCCGCCGATGTTGCCGCCAAAGCCGATGTTGACGCAGGCAGCGACGCCGATGCCGTCGGTGACAGCGACGCTGACGGTGATGACTCGGACACCATTCCAGACTACGTTCGTTCCGACGCTGATCTCATCCGCACCCTTTCGGCCGGTGGCGCCGACGCCCTCTCCGCCGACGACGCTGCGGCTCTCGTCGATCACCATGGCTGGTTTGCGCAAGTCGCCCTCACCCACGGCCTGGACGCCGCCAACCCCGCCCGCAAGGCCGCTATCGCGCCGGCGATTCGAGTGGTCTTTACGCTCATCGCGCTGGCGGCGATCGCAGGTGTGGGCCTGCTGGTCGGCATCGTTCTTTTGATCGTGATTCTGCTGCGATTCTCCAAAGGCGCGATGCGGCTCAGCTACGCCCCCCCCGCGCCCGGCGGCAGCGTCTACCTCGAAACCTTCGCACTCTTCCTCATCGCTTTTCTTGGAGTCGAACTGATCGCCCAAACCATCGCCGCCGCCACCGGCTTCGACGCGACCTCTGGGATCATCTGGCTCCTGCCATTGGTCCTGCTCTGGCCGATCATCCGAGGCGCCCGGGGCGTCGAAGCCAGACACGCCTTGGGCTGGCACAAAGGCAAAGGCGTCTTTCGCGAAATGGGCGCAGGCGTCGTCGGCTATCTCGCAGGTCTCCCCGTTCTGGGGATCGGGTTTCTCATGACCCTCGTCTTGCTTGCTGTCGCGTCGATGCTCACGAATGGGAGCGCCCCGCCGCCGACACATCCCGTGGTCGAGCGCGCGGGCGACCACTCGCTCTGGGGAATCGCGTCGTTGTTTTTGCTTGCCTCGGTGTGGGCGCCGATCACGGAAGAATCAATGTTTCGCGGCGCATTCCTTCACCACCTGCGAGGCCGATGGGGCGCCGTCAGCAGCGCCGCGATCGTCGGCTTTGTCTTTGCGATCATCCATCCGCAGGGGATCCTGCTCGTCCCACCTCTGATGGCGCTGGGGTTCAACTTTGCGATGATCCGTCAGTGGCGGGGGTCGATCATCGGCTCGATGACCGCCCACGCGCTGCACAACGCCATCCTCATGACCGTTCTCATACTGGCCATGAGTTAGACCGCCTCGCGCCAGCAAGGCCCGCCCGGCGAGCAAAGATCACAATGCAAAATACGCGGGAGCGTCTGTCGACGCCCCCGCGATGAACTGCGCCCACAATGGGCGGATGAACCCTTAGTTGGCGGTCTTGAGGAACGCGAGAATCTTCCGAAACTCCTCGCCGGTCAGGGTCGCCTGCAGCCGCATGTGCGTCGCGATGACGTCCCACTCGGCGTCGCTGCGTTCAGCGGGAGATCGGCTGTTGTGACACCGATTGCAGTTGTCGGCCCAGAGCTCGGCGCCGGTCCTTGCGTCCCCGACCGCAACAGCGCCGGCGTCGTCCGCCGAGGCAGACGCGGGCGCGACCGCGGAGTCGTCCAGATCGCCGGTGGTCGTCGACGAGTTCATGCACCCGCCGACCAACAGCGTCAGACCCAGCGCCACCAGAAGCCCGAGGACGCCTGTGGTGACTATGTTCTCAGTTTTCATGGGTGAATCTCCTTTTTTAGAAGCCTATGGCGAACTGAACCATGAAAGCGTTGTTGTCCATGGTCGCGCC
>Ga0114931_10010899_pt1 | contig 10772 bp, 7 predicted proteins | sample 2SBtaG_FD_89579 | JGI IMG/M metagenome (GOLD analysis project Ga0114931, IMG submission 89579) | Deep subsurface microbial communities from Kolumbo volcano to uncover new lineages of life (NeLLi) - 2SBTROV14_V59a metaG | ecosystem: Environmental > Aquatic > Marine > Volcanic | place: Kolumbo...
CGCGGCGCCGTAGCCGCCGTACTCCTTGGGGATCGTCCGGGCCCAGTAGCCGTGCTCGATCTGGAGGGAGAGCCAGGCGACCCGGTCCTCCTTCTTGCCCTCCATCAGACCCCAGGCCTTCTTCGGGCGGTGCTCGTCGAGGAACGCCCGAACCTGCTCCCGGAACCCGTCGTAGCGGGCGTCGAACTCGAGATCCATGGATCCCCATCCTCCATTCATTGCGGGGCGTCGGCTCCGGCCGAAACCCCGTCTCCGCTAGGCCCGCGGCCCTCGCGTCCCCGCTTTCGGCGGATCGACGGGGCCGCCCGCGAAGCACTGGGCGATCGCCATCCAGCTCGTCGCGACCGGGCCGGTCACGCGCAGCGGCGTATCGGCGACGTTCCGCCCCTGGGTCACCACGTGACAGAAGTCGGCGGCGTCGCCCTCGATGCGCTCGGACTCGCTCGGCTCGTGCCACTCCCAGATCTCGCCCGAGGGCGCCACCAACCGCACGTAGGGCGGCGGGCCCGGAAGCTCGAGATGGCGGTTCACGAAGGTCCAGGCGAAGGTCTTGACCCCCAGGGTGGCGATGTTCTTGATCCGGTCCGTGTAGCGGCGGGCGACACCGACGAGATCGTAGATCTCCTGACCATGGGCCCAGGTTTCCATGTAGCGGGCGGTGGTGAACATCGCGACGCCCATGTCGGGCCCGAACCACGGCAGACGACGCTTGGGATCGGAGCCGCCGAGCGCCTCGGCCAGCGCGTGGGCCGCACTGTGCCACTGCCGGAGGAGGGCGGGCGCATCGAGTCCTGCGAAACGCTCGCGAGCCAGCGACTGGTTGGTGCGACCGGCCCTCACTGCCTCGAAGAGCGCTTCGCGCTCGGGCGCAAATTCCTGCTCGCCCTGGAGCGCCACTTGGGACACGAGGTCGAAGTAGTGCAGATGCGCCACCACGTCCCAGGGCGTCCACGTCATGAAGCCGGTCTCGCGCTGCCAATCCGCAGGCGCCAGGGTTCGAAGGAGACCGTGAAGCTCGTCCACCTCGTCGCGCAGATCCAGGCTCACCGGCAGCACGGCGGCTCTTCCTCGCTCGATGCGTCGGCGCCGCTCACCCGGGGTCCTTCGCCCAGGGCGGCTTCTCGCGCTTCAGGAAGGCCTTCATCCCGGCGGCCGCCTCCTCGCCCCGGAAGAGGCGCTGCGACAGATCCGCGGCCCATGCGAAGGCCTCCTTGGGCTGCATCGCCGGGACCTCGTGGACGAGCCGCTTCGCGAAGCCGAGCGCCTCGGGGCCGCCTTGCCGCAGGTCGGCCAGCACCTCGTCGACCGCCGCGTCGAGCTGGTCGGCCGGGACCGCGCGGCTGACGAGCCCGAGTTCCGCGGCGCGCCGGGCGGGGAATCGGTTTCCGCGCAGGAACGCCTCCATGGCTTCGCCGCGGCGCATCTTCGGCAGGCAGACCACCGAGATGATGGCGGGCGCCACACCGAGCCGGACCTCGCTGAAGCCGAACTTCACGTCCTCCTGGGCGATGGCGATGTCGAGGGCTGCCACCAGACCGTTGCCGCCCCCGACCACGTGGCCGCGGATCTTGCCGACCACGGGCGTCGCGCAGGCCTGGATCTCGGAGAGGAGCTCCGGGAGCCCGACCTTCGCCCGTGCGGCCGGCGCCACGCCGGACTGCTCCTTCAGGTTGGCGCCCGCGCAGAAGGTGTTGCCCTCGTTGGTCACGAGCACGACGCGGATCGCCGGTTCCGCCTCGGCCCGCACGATCGCCTCGTGGAGGCCGTCCACGACCCGGGCGCCGAGGGCGTTGCGGTTCTCCACGTCGGCCAGGGTGACGGTCAGGATCCCGTCGACGGTCTCGAGCCGGACTTCGCCCATGGCTGGCCCCCGGGGTGGATGATAATTTCGATTGATTTCAATTACCCCAAGTGTTACCCAACTGTCAACGTGTCGTCCGGCCCCGGGCCGGGCCGGCCACCGGGTGGGAACCCCATGCGATCCGCACTGCTCGCTCCGCCCCTGCGCTCGAGCCTCGACCCGCGCAGCCCCGAGTTCCTCGAGAACCGCGACGCCATGCGCAAGAAGCTCGAGGAGATCGCCGCCCTGCTCGACGAGGCCGAGCAGGGCGGCGGCCGCTACCACCACGAGCGGCTCGCCAAGCGCGGCAAGCTTCCCGTCCGGGAGCGGATCGCCCTGGCCCTCGATCCCGACAGCCCGTTCCTCGAGATCAGCCCGCTGGCCGCCTACAACTCCTCCTACACGATCGGCGGCGGCGCGGTGATGGGAATCGGCGTCATCGCGGGTGTCGAGTGCGTGATCTTCGCCAACGATCCGACGGTGCTCGGCGGGGCGCTCACGCCCTATGTGGGCAAGAAATGGATGCGCGCGCTCCAGATCGCCCGCGAGAACCACATCCCCTACGTGAGCTTCGTCGAGTCGGCCGGGGCCGACCTGCGCATGCGGGGGGCGTCGAAGAAGAAGGACAAGGACGGCACGGCCGCCGGGGCGCGCATCGACCACTTCGCCGAGACGGGGCGCTTCTTCTACGAGATGATCGAGCTCTCGAAGCTCCACATCCCGACGGTCTGTGTCGTGTTCGGCTCTTCCACGGCCGGGGGCGCCTACCAGCCCGGCATGTCGGACTACAACGTCGTGATCAAGAACCAGTCGAAGATCTTCCTGGCCGGCCCGCCTCTGGTCAAGATGGCGACGGGCGAGGACTCCGACGACGAGTCGCTCGGGGGGGCCGCGATGCACGCGGAGATCTCGGGCCTCGGCGACTACCTGGCCGACGACGAGCCCGATGCCCTGCGGCTGTGCCGCGAGATCGTGTCCCACCTCAACTGGCGAAAGCCCGGCCCCGCCGCCTCGCTGCGAGCGGACCCACCCGTCCTCGATCCGGAGGAGCTGCTGGGCATCATCGACCCCGAGCTCAAGCGGCCGGCCGAGATCCGCGACGTGATCGGGCGCGTCGTCGATGGCTCGCGCTTCGAGGAGTTCAAGCCCCGCTACGGGCCGACGCTGGTGTGCGGCTTCGCCTCCATCCACGGCTACCCCGTGGGCATCCTCGGCAACAACGGTGTGATCTACCCGGAATCCGCCGAGAAGGGGGCCCACTTCGTCCAGCTCTGCAACCAGATCGACGTGCCGCTCCTCTTCCTGCAGAACCTGACGGGCTTCATCGTCGGCCGCGACTTCGAGCAGGCCGGAATCATCAAGAAGGGCTCGCAGCTCATCAACGCCGTCACCAACTCGACCGTGCCGCACCTGACGGTCATCGTCGGCGCCTCCTACGGCGCGGGCACCTACGCCATGTCCGGGCGCGCCTTCGACAACCGCTTCACCTTCATCTGGCCGAGCGCCAAGATCGCCGTGATGGGAGGCAAGCAGATCGCCGGAGTCATGTCGATCGTGCGTCGCGGCCAGGCCGCGAGGAAGGGAGAGCCCTTCGACGAGGAGGCCGACGCCCAGATCCGGGCCGCCGTGGAGGCGGCCCAGGAGCGTGGCTCGGTCGCGCTGGAGGCCAGCGGCGCGATCAGCGACGACGGCATCATCGACCCGCGCGACACGCGCACGGTGCTCGGCATCTGCCTCTCGGTCGTGCGCAACACGCCCATCGAGGGCGCCGAAGGCTACGGAGTGTTCCGGCTGTGAGCGCGACGCTGCCGACGGCGAGCTTCGACACGCTGCTCGTCGCCAACCGAGGAGAGATCGCGCGGCGCATCGTCCGGAGCGCTCACGGCATGGGCCTGCGCTGCGTGGCCATCTACGTCGACGCGGACGCCAACGCCCCCTTCGTGGTCGAGGCCGACGAAGCCGTCCGGCTGGAGACGGGCTACCTGGACGGGGCTGCGGTGATCGACGCCGCCCGGGCCGCAGGCGCCGGCGCCGTCCACCCGGGCTACGGATTCCTCTCGGAGAACGCCGACTTCGCCGCCGCCGTCGCGGCGGCGGGCCTCGTCTTCGTGGGTCCGCCGGCCGAGACGATCCGTCGCATGGGGGACAAGCTGGCCGCCAAGGCCCTGGCCGAGAAGGCCCAGGTCCCCACCCTGCCCGGCTCCGAGGATCCGGGCGCCGCCGACGGGATCGGCTACCCCCTGCTGGTGAAGGCGGCGGCCGGCGGCGGCGGCAAGGGCATGCGCGTCGTCGAATCGGCCGCCGGGCTCGAGGAAGCCCTGGCCTCGGCGCGGCGCGAGGCGCTCGGCGGCTTCGGGGACGATCGGGTGTTCCTCGAGCGCTACCTGGCCCGGTCCCGCCACGTCGAGATCCAGATCCTCGGCGATGCCCACCGCAACCTCGTCCACCTGGGCGAACGCGAGTGCTCGATCCAGCGCCGCCACCAGAAGATCATCGAGGAATCGCCCTCTCCGCGCGTCGACGCCGGGCTGCGGGAGGCCATGGGCGAGGCCGCGCTGCGGCTCGCCCACGAGCTCGGCTACCGGTCGGCGGGGACGGTGGAGTTCCTGCTCGACGACGAGACCGGCGAGTTCTTCTTTCTCGAGGTGAATACGCGCCTCCAGGTGGAGCACCCGGTCACCGAGCAGGTCACCGGGATCGACCTCGTCCGCGAGCAGCTGCGCATCGCGGCCGGCGAGCCGCTCGGCTACGCCCAGGGTGCGATCCGCTTCCGGGGCGCGGCGGTCGAGGCCCGGCTCTATGCGGAGGATCCGGCCAACGACTTCCTGCCGGCGACCGGTACGCTCTCGGCCTGGGCCCCCGCCGCCACCCCGGAGGTGCGCTGGGACTCGGGCGTCGAGGCTGGCTCGCTCGTCGGAACCGACTTCGATCCGATGCTCGCCAAGGTGGTGGCCCATGCCCCGACCCGGGTCGAGGCCGCGCGCCGTCTCGCCCTGGCCCTGGCGCGCAGCCATCTGGCCGGCGTCGCGACGAACCGCGACTTCCTCGTCCAGACGCTCCGCGCGCCGGAGTTCCTGGCCGGCGACACCACCACCGACTTCATCGAGCGGGTGCGACCGGCCCGGACGCTCGCGCCCGACGAAGACGGCCTCGCGCGCGCAGCGCGCTTCGCCGCGCTGTGGGTCCAAGGCTCGAACCGTGCCAACGCCCCCGTCCTCGGCCCGATGCCCTCGGGCTGGCGCAATGCCCGGCTACCGGACCAGCGGCTCGTGCTGGACCACGGCGAGACGAGCGTCGCGGTCCTCTACCGCAGGCTCCGCGATGGGCGCTTCCGCTTCTCGGACGGAACGACGGCGCGCATCCACGCCTGCGATGCGCGGGCGATCGACGCGGAGATCGACGGGCGCCGGGTCCGGGCGCGCGTCACCCGCGACGGTGACCGGATCTTCGTTCACGGCCCCGACGGCGACCTGGCCTTCACGGAACGCCCGCGCTTCGTGCCGCCGGGGAGCTATGCGGAGCCGGGCGGCTTCGTGGCCCGGATGCCGGGCCGGGTGATCGAGGTTCGCGTGCGGGCCGGAGACCGCGTCCGCGCGGGCGATACCCTGATCGTGCTCGAGGCGATGAAGATGGAGCATCCGATGCGGGCCGCCGCGGACGGCGTGGTCCGGGAGGTCCACGTGGCCGAGGGAGACCAGGTGGAGGGCGGTGCGCTCCTGCTGGTGGTCGACCCGCTGTCCGGAGAAGACTAGGAGGAGTCGTCATGGCCGATCCCAGCCGTGGACCCGTTCGCCAACCCGTTCGCATCGCGAACTGCTCGGGATTCTTCGGAGACCGTCTGTCCGCCGCCCGGGAGATGGTGGAGGGCGGGCCCATCGACGTCCTGACCGGCGACTGGCTCGCCGAGCTCACGATGCTGATCCTTGCGCGTACGCGCGCGAAGCACCCGGAGCGCGGCTTCGCGCGCACGTTCGTGACCCAGATGGAGCAGGTCATGGGTACCTGCCTCGAGCGCGGCATAAAGGTCGTGAGCAATGCCGGTGGCCTCGATCCGGCCGCCTGTGCGGAGGCAATCGCCGAGGTCGCGAAGCGGCTCGGCCTTGCTCCGAAGATCGCCTACGTGAGCGGCGACGACCTCCTACCCCGCATGGCGGAGCTGATCGCGGCCGACCAGCTCCGCCACTTCGAGAGCGACGAGCCGATCAAGGACGCCTCGTCGTTTCTCACGGCCAACGCCTATTTCGGCTGCTGGGGCATCGTGGATGCGCTCGAGTGGGGGGCGGACATCGTCGTGACCGGCCGCGTCACCGACGCGGCCGTGGTGTGCGGCCCGGCCGCCTGGCACCACGGCTGGCGCCGCGACGACTGGGACGCCCTGGCCGGCGGCGTGGTCGCCGGCCACGTGATCGAGTGCAGCACCCAGGCCACGGGCGGGAACTACTCCTTCTTACAGGAGGTGCCCGGCATGGAGCGCGTGGGCTTCCCGTGGGCGGAGGTCGCCGCCGACGGGTCCTCCGTGATCGGGAAGCACGAGGGGACGGGCGGACAGGTCTCGGTCGGCACGGTCACCTCCCAGCTCCTCTACGAGATCGGCGGCCCCGCCTATCTCGGCCCCGACGTGACGACGCGCTTCGACACGATCGAGCTCGACCCGGCGGGCCCGGACCGGGTCCGCATCCACGGCACGAAGGGCGAGCCGCCGCCGGCGACCCTCAAGGTCTGCATCAACCGGCCGGGCGGCTTCCGCAACGACATGAGCGTCTGCCTCACGGGCCTCGACGTCGAGGCGAAGGCCGCACTCGTGGAGCGCGGCTTCTGGGCGGCGTGCCCCTTCTCGCCGGGCGACTTCGCCTACGTGTCGACGCGGCTCGTGCGGACGGATCGGCCCGACCCGGAGACCAACGAGCAGGCCGTCGCCCTGCTGAAGATCAGCGTGAAGGACCCCGACCCGGACAAGGTGGGCCGCGCCTTCTCGAACGCCGTGATCGAGCTCGCCCTGGCGAACATCCCGGGCTTCTTCGGGGTGGGCGGCGGGCCGGGCCGAGGGCGGCCCTTCGGCGTGATGGAGGCCGGGCGCGTTCCAGCGGAGATCGTTCCCCAGCGGGTCGTGCTGCTCGGAAGCGAGCCCCACGAGATCTCCTCGGTGGCTCCGGACGCCGAGGTACGCGTCGTGCCCACGCCCGGGCCGAGCGCCCCGGAACCCGAGGGGCCGACCCGCCGGGCGCCCCTGGGCACGCTCTACGGGGCCCGATCGGGAGACAAGGGCGGCGACGCGAACCTCGGCGTGTTCGCGCGGGCCGACGAGGCCTGGGCCTGGCTGGACGGCTTCCTCACCAGCGAAAAGCTGAAGGAGCTGCTCCCGGAGACGGCCGAGCTCCGCGTGGACCGTCATCGGCTGCCTGCGCTCCGCTCGCTCAACTTCGTGATCCACGGCCTCCTCCAGGAAGGGGTCGCCGCCTCCACGCGCCAGGATCCCCAGGCCAAGAGCCTCGGCGAGTGGCTGCGCGCGCGCGTCGTGGACCTGCCGGCGGCACTCCTCCCTTGACGTCGGCCGCCGCGGCCAAGCCGGGTCGAATGCGCTTTCCGGGCGTGCGGGCTCCGAAGCCGCTGCTCTCGCGCGAGGCGGAGCGGCAGCTGAGCGCCCGGCAGCTCGAGCTGCTCGACGAGCTCGAGACGAAGCTCCTCCACGAGGGACTCGGCGAGCTCACCATGGCGGAGATCGCGGCCCACGTGGGCTGCTCGTTGCGGACCCTCTACGGCATCGCACCCAGCAAGGACGAGCTGCTGCTGACCGTCGTCGATCGCCGCCTGCACCGGATCGGCCGCGCCGCCGTCGAGGCCCTCGACCCGGCCATGGCCCCCCTCGACGCCCTGCGGGCCTACCTGCGTGCCGCCAACGAGGCGGTCCAGCCGGAGTCGATGATCCTCTCGGCGGACCTGGCCCGGGTCGGGGGCTCCGGCCGCCTGTTCTCGGCCCACGAGGCCTACCTGATCGCGGTGGCCCAGAGCCTGCTCGACCGCGCGGTCGCCGAAGGCCAGATTGCTCCGGTGGATACCGCCTCGGTCGCTCACGTGCTCGGTGGCCTAGGGCGCGAGTTCGCGCGCGCCGAGATGGCCGAGATGGCCGAGGCTTCCCCGAAGGAGACGGCCGACGCCATCTCCGAGCTCATCCTCCAAGGGCTCCTCGCGGGGCGTTAGGCCCACGCCAGGCTGACCGGGTTCGAGAGCCGGGGCGCCCGCTCGGCGCGACCGATGAGCTGCAAAGAACGGTGGAGCCTGGGACATTCCAGCTCGCCCGGCCCTGCTTCGTGGTAGCGAATGTCCCCCCCTTGAATCAGCACCTATGATGCTTACGTATGGATGGCGTGGCGGGTCGCACGCTCGAAGGGGGTCCCGACGATGGACGAGCCGAGCACGAGCCAGGTTCCTTCGATCCGCCACGTCGGGGTGTGCCTCGATCGGTCTGCCTTCGGAGACCGGGTGATTCCTCACGCGGTCGCCATGGCCAAGGCCTTTGGTGCCAAGCTGACGGTGCTTCACGTCCTCGAGCCGCCCCACGAGGGCCCCGATGCGGTTCCCACCGACGCGCTCGACTGGGAGGTCCGCCGCAGCGAGGCCCGCCGGCACCTCGCGGAGGTCGGGTCCGCGCACAGCGAGCTGTCGGTGGGCGCCGAGCTGCTGGAAGGTCGCCCGGCCGAGGAGATTCGCGACTGGGTCGAGCATCACCGCAGCGACCTCACGGTGCTCGCCAGCCACGGAGCGAGCGGCTGGACGGAGTGGAGTCTCGCCAGCACGGCGCGCAAGCTCATCGAGGGAATCTCTGGGTCGGTGCTGGTGGTGCCCGCGTGGTCGGTCCAGGAAGCGCCGAAGGGCGAGGTTCGCTATGGGCGCATCCTCGTGCTGCTCGACGGTTCCGCGCGGGCCGAGAGCGCTCTCCCCGAAGCCCTGGGCGTGGCCCGAGCCCAGGGCTCGGAGCTGCTCCTGCTCCACGTCGTCCCGAGCCCTCAGCCCCCTTGTCCGTGCCCCGGTCCCGCCGAAGGGAATCGCGAGAGCGAGGCGGACGGTCTGGAGCGACGAATCGTCGAGCGCAACGCCCGGGCTGCAGAGACCTACCTCGAAGGCGTGAAGGAGCGTCTGAGCCGCGACGGACTGCGCGTGCGAACCCGGGTGGCCGTCGACGGCGACGTCCGCGGCGAGATCCTGCAGCGCATCGCCGAGGACCACGTCGATCTGGTGGTGCTCGCCGGACACGGCCAGGGCGGTCGTGCCGAGCTGCCCTTCGGCAGCGTCGCCAGCTTCCTCCTGGAGCACGCAACCGCACCGTTGCTGGTCGTGCGCAAGCAGGCTTCGCAGCTCCGGCGGACCCTGAGCCGGGTCCGGAGCCGTAGCCGAGGAGGTGTGCGACTCCCGCCGCTCGCCGCCTCGTGACGACCCGGAACACCCAAGGCTATGCGGCGGTCGGTCTGACGGAGACCGCGGCCGCACTCGCGCGCCGGCATGCCGTCTCGGACGAGAAGCCCGACGTCCTCGCGTCGCTCTCCGGCCTCAGGAGCCTCTCCCAGTGGCTCTCCGACGCGAATGCCGTCCTTCCGGAAGCGGCCGGGGCCGACCAGGCCGCCGAGTGGCTGCTCGACAATGCGTATCTGGTCGAACGAGCGGCGCGACAGATCCGCCAGGACCTCCCACCGGGCTACTATGCCCGTCTCACAGCCCTGGCGCTCGAGGGCGAGCCCCAGCCGCCTCGGATCTACGCCGTCGCACGGGCGATCACTCACGCCACGAACCTGCAGCTCACGGCCGAATCCATCACGCGCTTCGTCGCTGCCTATCAGGAGGTCGAGACGCTCCGTCTCGGTGAGCTGTGGGCACTCCCGGACATGCTGCGCCTGACCTGCCTCGAGATCCTCGTCTCCTCCCTGGAACGCCTCGTGCCGGAGCTCCCGGCTCCCTTCGAAATCGCTCGAGACGAGGACCGGCCGCTGCACCTCGACGCCACGGAATGCGTCGCGCGCAGCATCCGCGGCCTGGCCACGCTCGACTCGATCTCCTGGCCTCGATTCGTGGAAGCCACGAGCGCGATCGACGCCGTCCTCCACAACGACCCGGCCGGTGCCTACTCGCAGATGACCCCCGAGACGCGGGACCGCTACCGCCGCGCCATCGAGGACCTGGCCCGGCGCTCCGGTCACGAGGAACGGAGCGTCGCGCGACGCGCCCTGGCGTTCGCCCTGGGCGGGCAGGAGGGGGGCCGCTCCGCGCACGTCGGCTTCTGGCTCGTGGCGGAGGGGCGGACCCGGCTGGAGCACTCGCTGCGATACCGGCCGGCTTGGAAGGAATGGGGCCGCCGGGTTCTGCGAGAGCACGCGAGCGGAGCCTACCTGGGCGGCCTCCTGCTCCTGGCCGCGTGGTTCGCCTCGATCCCGTGCCTCTACCTGGCTCGGGTGGGAGCGGGCCCCGCCACCTGGGCGGGCGCGCTCGCCTTGCTCATCCTGCCCGCTTCGATGCTTGCGCTCACGCTGCTCCACTGGACGATCTCCCGTCTTCTCCCCCCCACGGTGCTTCCGAAGCTCGCTTTCGAGGAAGGAATCCCCGGCGAGTACGCGACCGCCATCGTGATTCCCAGCCTGCTCGGAAGCTCGAACGAGGTGGAGGCACTGCTGCGACAGATCGAACGCCACCGGCTGTCGAACCCAGATCCGAACCTGCGCTTCGCACTGCTGACCGGCTTTCCCGAGGCCGACGAGCCGCACCGCCCCGAGGATGCGGCCCTGCTCGACCAGGCCGTGCGTGGGATCGCTCGGCTCAACCGTCGCCACGGTCCGGGCGGACGCGGCCCCTTCCACCTGCTGCACCGGGAGCGCCGCTTCAACCCCGCCGAGGGTCGATGGATGGGCTGGGAGCGCAAGCGCGGAAAGCTCGATCAGCTGAACCG
>Ga0114931_10010900_pt1 | contig 10772 bp, 11 predicted proteins | sample 2SBtaG_FD_89579 | JGI IMG/M metagenome (GOLD analysis project Ga0114931, IMG submission 89579) | Deep subsurface microbial communities from Kolumbo volcano to uncover new lineages of life (NeLLi) - 2SBTROV14_V59a metaG | ecosystem: Environmental > Aquatic > Marine > Volcanic | place: Kolumbo...
ACGGCAAAGGCCTCCGGAAGAAGCTCGTCTAAGGACTTCCGCTTCAATTTATCAAATTCTTCTTTGGCCCTGCTGATCTCGGCGCCCAGGCCCTCGCGTTCCTGGTTGGAAACGGCGTTGCTGTACTGTTCCCTTAACGAGCGGAGCCTCTCTTTGACCTCACCGACATCCTTATGATATTTCTCTTTAAACTCGTCGCTCTTAGCGCGCAGCTGCTCGTCGGACAGCTTACTGACCGTCTCCTCAAGGCCGTTGACCTGCGCGGCAATCACCGCCATCTTCTTGATCAGCGAAATCGACGGGATCGGCAGATCCGGCGGCAGATGCGCCGAGACCCGGGGGTTCAATTTATCAATAAATTTCTGAGCCCGTCCGACAAATAATTTTCCGAATAAAAAATGTAACATATTAAAAAATGGTGACGCTTCTCACAACGATCACCTCTACTCCTTTCTCCATCTTAAAAAACTCTCGGTAAAGATATCCAGATCCCCGTCCATCACCCTTTGCACATTGCCGGTTTCGGTATCGGTGCGGTGATCCTTGACCATTGAATACGGATGCATCACGTAGGACCGGATCTGACTGCCCCACTCGATCTTCCGTTTCTGACCGTATTCCTTGGCCATCTTTTCCTCCTGCTCTTTGAGCTTCACCTCATAGAGCCGGGCCTTCAAAATCTTCATCGCCGTCTGCTTGTTCTGCAGCTGTGAACGCTCATTCTGACACTGCGCGACGATCCCCGTCGGGTTGTGCGTGACGCGCACCGCCGAATCGGTGGTGTTGACACTCTGCCCGCCGGGACCCGACGAACGGAAGATATCGATCCGCAGGTCATCGGGATCGATCTCGACCTCGATGTCATCTTCGATCTCGGGGATCACGTCAACGGAGGCGAAAGAGGTGTGACGGCGTTTGTTGGCGTCGAACGGAGAGATCCGCACCAGGCGGTGCACGCCCTTTTCGCCTTTAAGCAGTCCGTAAACCATCACGCCTTCAATGCTCAAAGTGACATTCTTAATTCCGGCTTCTTCCCCGGGGAGAATGTCGAGCGTGCTCACTTTAAAATCTTTCAAATCCGCCCAGCGGGTGTACATCCGCAGGAGCATGTTACTCCAGTCGCAGGACTCGGTCCCGCCGGCGCCGGCGTTGATACTTAAGATAGCGTTATTGCGGTCGAAGGGTCCCGAAAGAAAGGACTGGACCTCCAGACGGCCGACCTCCTTCTCCAATTTGCCGAGCTCGCCGTCAATCTGCCGGAGATCGTCTTCACTGTCCTGGGAGATCTCGGAAAGTTCCCGCAGTTCCTGAAGCTTTTGGAAATTTTCTTCGTAAGGTTCAACACAGGATTTGAGATATTTGAGGTCCTTCATCAGCTTGTTGGCCTCCTCCTGGTTATCCCAAAAATCCTGCGCGGACATCCTATCCTGGATTTCGCCGATGGACTTGTTCTTTTCCTCAAGGTCAAAGAAACCCCCTGAGTTGGTCAAGTTTTTCGGATAATTCTTCTATTCTTTGCCGGATTTCTTCGTGCATTGGAATACTAATATTAATATTAAGTAATTGAGTGGGTATTATACAAGGGGCACGGAGACGGGTCAAGGGACAACTTCGAAAGCGGCCGGAAGGGCGGGGAAGCATTCCAGAGCGGATTCCGCGGCGCGGGGACTGCCTGAGCGAAGAATACATCCCCGCAGTCTCCTACTCCAGGTACCGCTTGACCCCTTTGAGCTCGAGGTTGAACTCATCCTTACTGTCGGCCACGCGGCGGGCCTCGGCCTCATCGACCAGCCCTTCCTGGACCAGCTTCACCAGGGATTTCTTGAAGGACTGCATACCGTAAAGCTCGCCTTCATCAATGAAGGACTGCAGCTCATTGACCTTACCCTCACGGATTAGCCGGGAGATCGTCGGCGTGACCACCATCGTCTCATAAGCCGGGACCCGGCCGGAACCGTCCTTGAGCGGCAGGAGCCGCAGGGACACGACCGCCTTCAGGATGGTCGACAACTGCAGACGGACCTCGTCATGCAGGTACGGCGGGAAAAAATTCACGATGCGCACGATCGTCTGCACCGCGTTGATCGTGTGAAAGGTCGAGACCACAAACGTCCCCAATTCGGTGGCGGTGATCGCCGCCCGCATGGTTTCGACGTCGCGGATATTTCCGATATAAATAATGTCCGGGCTCTGCTGGGTGACATGTTTGAGCGCCGCCGGATACGACGGCACGTCCGGTCCCAGCTCCCGCTGGTTGACGATACTTTTTTTATTGTCGAACAGAAATTCGATCGGGTCTTCGATGGTGACGATGTGCCGCGGCTGACCGGCGTTGATCAGATCAATCATGCTGGCAATCGTCGTCGACTTCCCGCTTCCCGCCGGACCGCACAAGAGGACCAGCCCCGTCGCCTCCGCGCAAAGTTTGGTCAGAAGCTCAGTCGGCAGATGCAGTTCATCAAACTTTTTGACCGAGGTATGCACGTGCCGGGCGACGAGCGCCGGCGTTCCGCGCTGACTGAAGACGTTGACGCGGAACCGCCCCACTTCCGGGTCATCATGAATAAAATCGACGTCTTTGTTGGTCTTGAAACGGACACGCTGGTCATCGGTGCCCAGAAGAAAATTAGTGATGTTGACCATATCAAGTTCGGAGATCACGACGCTGTCGATCTCCTGAACGATACCGTTGATGCGGGCCTTCGCGGTGGAACCGACGCTCAGAAACATATCCGACGCCTCTTTTTCCACCATCACTTTGAAAAGTTTTCTGATATCCATGGTTCCCCCTCACGATGGACAAAAAAAATTACGGCTGCGTGACAGCCGTAGCGACTTCCTTTTCGACTTCAATCATTTTTTCTTTGCGCGGATCCCGCTTTCCTCCGTATCCGCCGATCCCCCCGTCCGACCGGATCACCCGGTGGCAGGGAATGACCGGAGCGTAAGGATTCTTGCGCAGGGCCTGTCCGACCGCGCGCGACGCGCCGGCGCGCCCGATCTTCCGCGCGATCCATTTGTAACTGCGGGTCTCCCCGTAAGGAATGGTCATGGCGGCCGCCAGGACCTCCCATTCAAAATCTGTCATAACTCCCCCTTTTTACCTTTATAAGTATATCACACCCTTAACCGGGAAACAGCCTTTTCAATGGGCAGGCGGCGCGGGACCTTTTTGAGCGGGAGGATCTACACCGGGCGGAGGGGCCCGCGAAAAAAGGGTCCCGCGCGCAAGCCTGCCCTCTATTTCCGCTTTTTCCCCGGGTTCTTCCCGAACACATTCTTGCCCCGGAGATTGCGGTGATACGTGATGGCGAACCGGTGCGCCTCATCCCGGAGCCTCTGCAAAAGCCGCAGGGCCAGAGAGTCGAGCGGCAGGACGATCGACCGGCGTTTATTCGGCAGAAAGATATCTTCCTCGCGTTTGGCCAGCGAAATGACCGGGATCTCCACCTCCAGCTTCTGCAGTTCCGCCAGCGCCGCCGACAACTGTCCCTTGCCGCCGTCGATCACCATCAGATCCGGGAACAATTTGCCCTCCTTCTTCAAACGGCTGTAGCGCCGGCGCACGATCTCGGCGATCATCTCATAATCATCAATCCCCTCCACCTCCCGGATACGGAACCTCCGATAATTGTTCTTGTCCGGCTTGCCGTTCAAAAATGAGACCATCGACCCGACCGCCTGACCGCCCATGATATTGGACGTATCGAACGCCTCGATACGGACCGGCCTCCGGGAGAGCCCCAGCATCCTCTGCAGCTGTTCGGCTTCCTTATAATAGTTGATATCCTTCGTCCCCGAATACAGCGCGCCGATCGCGCGGATCTGGTCGCGTGTCTTCGCCGCCATTTCGTAATCGCGCGCCCGCGCCGTCTTCTCCATTTCCTTCCGCAGACTGCGGAACAGCTGATCTTTTCTGCCCTCGAGTATCATGCGCACGCTGCGGATATTGCTCGCGTATTCTTTTTTGGTAATATTCTTGATGCACGGCGCGTCGCACAGGCCGATGTGATAATCCAGACATTCCTTGTCGGGAAACGGCTCGCACGTCCGGAAAGGAAATATTTTGCGGATGATCGAAAGCGCCTCACGGATCAGCTTCACCTCGACGTACGGACCGTAATACCGCGACTTCGGATTCTTCTCTCGCGGCCGGACCACCGTGACCTTAGGATATTCCTCGCCGGTGATCTCGATATACGGATAACTTTTGTCGTCGCGGAGCTCGACGTTATACTTGGGATCGTACTGCTTGATAAGACTCGCCTCCAACAGCAGGGCCTCGGCCTCGGAGTCGGTGACAATATGATCGATCGACCGGATATCCTCGACGAGAAAGTCGGTCTTCGACATCGTCTTCTTTTTGCGGAAATACGACTGCACGCGTTTGCGCAGAGACACCGCCTTCCCGACATAGATAACCTTGCCGGAGGCGTCCTTCATCAGATAAACACCGCTGGTCAGCGGCAGCTTTTTAATGATTTCCTGGAGCGACATGATTATTGTTTGCTGCCCAATGTTTTCAGCCACTGATAAATCTTACGCGCCTGCTGAATCTTAAGAGCGTAGCAGAGAATGCCGTAGAGAATAAAACCGCCCAATCCCGTCAAGGCAAGTTTGAGGGCGATCTGCGGAACCGGAAGCTGAGACCACATCCCGGACACAGCCGCGCCGGTGACCGCGGTCGCGGTCAGCACCTTGCCGACAAACATCATCAGCCCTCCGCGCAGCCGGCCGATCTTGCGTTCCAGAAAGTAGTATAACATTAAAAAATCCAGGGTCGCGGCGATCGACGTCGCCAGGGCGATCCCTCCGATTTTCAACGGATACATCAGGATAAAATTCAAAAGCGCGTTGACCACCAGACACACCGCCGCCACCGCCACCGGGGTCTTGGTGTCCTGCAGGGCGTGAAAGGCCGTCACCAGGATCTTGATCCCGCCGAAACTGAACAGCCCGCTCGCGTACCAGAACAGGGCCATCGAGGTGATTTCCGTCGAATACCGGCCGAACTCCCCGCGCTGGAACAGCGCCGCGATCACCGGGTGCGCCAGGATCATCACCATGATGCTGGTCGGAAACAGCAGAAAAAAAATATTTTCCAGGGTAAAGACCAGCGTCGTCTTCAGCTGGCTGATATTCTTATTGGTGGCGTGCCCGGAGAGCGTCGGCAGGACCGCCGAGGCCAGCGCGATCGTAAAGATCCCCATCGGGAACTGGATAATCCGGTTAGAGTAATAGATCGCCGAAATTCCGCCCGCCCCCACAATCATCGCCAGTGAGGTGCAGAAGGTATCGACCAGCACCGTCAGCTGGTAAACCCCGGCGCCCATCATCCGCGGCACCAGCAGACGCCCGATCTGAATCGCGCCGGGATGGATCAGCGTTTTCGGACGCCGGAACTGGACGCCGGTCCGTAACAGCGGTCGGACCTGAAACAGCAGTTGCAATATCCCGCCGGCCAGAACACCGGCGGCCAGACCGTAAATGGGATGATCCATGTACTTTGTCGCAAACAAAGCACTTATAATAATCGCGATATTCAGGAAACACGGCGCGAAGGCCGGCGCCACGAACGAACGGAAGGTAAAAAGCACGGCCATGCTGTGGGCGGTCAGCCCGATCAGGATGAGATAGGGAAACATCAGCTTGGTCAGCCGGATGGTGAGTTCGAGTTTCCCCGGATCGACCATAAACCCGGGGGCGATAATCCGTACGATCCAGGGCGCCAGAAGGATCCCGGCGACGGTGATCACCGAGAGCGCCATCAGCGCGTAGATCATCACCACATTGACGAACTGCCAGAATTCCGCCCGTTCCTTTTTGACCAGATACTCATTGAAGACCGGAACGACCGCCGAGTTGGTGGCCCCCTCCCCGACAAAATCCCGAAAAAGGTTGGGGATCTTGAAGGCCACAAAGAAGGCGTCGGCCTGAAACCCGGTCCCGAAGAACTTCGCCAGCACGATGTCGCGCAGGAATCCCAGGATCCGGGAACTCAGCGTCCCCAGCGACATAATCGACATCGAACGGATGATCGACCGGTGGGAGTCGGCGTGCCCGGAATCGCCCTGGGACTGTAAATTTTCATTTGACATCAAAATAGCTCTCTGCTATAGTATTGAACTTCCGCGCCGGTATCCGGTGCCTGAAAGGAGTGATTGAATTGCCGCAAAGAAAAGCAGGAATCATAGACTTACGCAAAACCCGCAGACGACGGCTCCATAACCTGGATATTAAGACCGATCTCAAGAAGACTGTCAAAAAATTCCTCGTTTCTGTCAATGAAGACAAAAAGGATGAGGCTCGTCAGCAACTGCAGACGGTTTACAAGAAACTGGATAAGGCCGCCAAGCGTAATGTCATCCACCCGAATACGGCGTCCCGCCGTAAATCCCGTTTCGGCAAACTTGCCGCCGGCATCGGGGACAAAGCTTCCAAGAAATCCAAGTGAAATCTTAATTCATCAGCGCGCAGAGCCGAACGACCAGCACTTCCATAGTGTAATCCGGTCGCATACGGCTGCGTTTGATATTGACATCCGCCTCCTGCAGCGCCAGGAGGCCTTTTTCGAACCGATCCTGGCGGAGACGCTGGCCGTTTTTTCCCCAAAACCATACCAGTCCGCCCATGATCTGCAGCGGATGCTGTCCGTCCTCCATCAATTCGGAAAGGATCTTCAGGGCCTTTGCCGGCTGACGCCGCCCCATGGCGTTGGTCATATCCCAGACATTTCCGCCTTCGGGCTTCTCAAAAGAAAAAGATTTCACGTAAGGTGAAATCTTTTTCTGAAAAGCGCTTTTGAGTTTTCCTTCCGCCTCCAGGATCACGACGGCGTGATCATTTTTTTCTTCAAGAAAGGCGGTCAGGATCTCTTCGTTCTGTTTGGAAAGTTTATCCGCTTCATGGATAAGGATGAGCCTTTTCGGGGACGACGCCGGAAGCGCGATCAGCGCCTTTTTCAATTCCGCCGCGTCAAGCCGGCGTCCGTAGAGCGCCTCATAATCAAAATTACGCGCGTCGGCCCCGGTCAGGATTTTATCCCGCGCGTCGCTGAGGGCCTGTTGTTTTTCTCCGCTATTCTCGCCGATAAAACAGTAGTGCATGTCTACCAATTTTCGATCGTCTTTTCCACAATCCTTCGGGCCAGATCAACGACGGCATCCTGCACGGCCGACTCTTCACTGGCAGCCTTCGGCCCCGTACGGAAAAACGTTGCCTCGCCGGCAAAACCGTTTTTCTCCCACATATATTCCTTCTTGGCCGTGTCATAAAGCGACATATCGACAATCACATTCACACGAAATTCCTGAACGTCGTTGCTGTCGGTATACCGCAGCGCGTCCCGTTCATAGCGTTTGAGGGTGACCTTGAGGATCAGATCGGCGTCTTCCGGGGAATCCACGACCTTCAGACTGCCGTCAAACTGATAACGTTTAATCAAGGCGTCGCGGGCCTTGACTTCCAGCAGGGGAAAATACACCGTGCGATGGGCCTGAGTGGTGAAATCAATGTTGTTGACGAAATGGTCGACGTAGATGGTCTTGAGTCTCGGGGGGAGCGCTGAATGGGCTGTATATCCGCATCCGGAAACAACCAGGCATCCAAGGATAAGGAAAGATAAAAACAAACGCTTCATTATTCCGCTTTCCCGCTTAAAGCGCGGATCCGTTCGAGAGATTTTTTGGCCCAGGTGGTGCTGGGATATTTGTCCACGATATCGTTATAGTACAGCTTGGCGGCATCGAATTTCTTCTGCTTCTCATAAAATTCCGCGACCACAAATTTATTCTCGGCTTCCTTTTCCCGCAGTTCATCAATCTGGTTCTGGGCCTTCTGTGAAAGTCCCGCGTCAGGATACTTCTTAACAAAATCCTTAAATCCGTCGATCGCGGACTTGGTGACTTCCTGATTGTACTGCGGCCCGGACGAACGTTTGGCGTCGGAGACTGCGATCTGATAATTCGCCGCCTTGGACCATTTGGTGTCGGGATAATCGTTGACCGTCTTTTCAAACTCGTCCCGCGCCTCCTGCAACAGGCCCTTGCCCTGCAGATAGAGCGCGATCTTGTACTGCGCCTCGGCGGCGTGTTTGCCGTAAGGGGCGTTCTTGATCACGGCGCGCAGGACGTCGATCACGTCATGGCCGCTTTTGAACAAGCCTCCGTAATTTCCCTCCAGCATCTTCTCGGCAATGCCGAACTGACGGTCAACGACATCGGCCGCCCGCTGGGTGAAAGGATATTTATCCAATGTCATCTGATAATCCTTGAAAGCCTGCATGAGATTGTCCTTCTTCTCCTGGATTTCGCCGATATAAAACTGCGCGTCGGCGGCCTCCCGGGCCTTGGGATAATTCTTGACCAGCTTCTCCAGTTCCTTAAGGGCCTTGTCATTGTCTCCCTCTTTATAGAAACCCAGGGCGTACTGAAGCTGCTTCTGCGGGGTATCTTTCACGGAATATTTCGGATTGACCCATTTATGCGTGTCGGGACTCCACATCCAGAAGGCGAAACTCTTGGGGGCAAGAACGGTGAGGAACAATAACGTCAGAAGAATGATTTTTTTCATAGGGAGTATTATACTAAGATATATATTATTAGGCCAATGATTTGCGTAATTTATCACAGTTGGAAGGCAATGTCAATCACCCTACCCCGCTGTACATTTCGCGGGTGTACACTATTTAACGTTATCGGTGCAAATGTTAATCACCATCCCTGTCCCTAACAGAACCAGGTAACACAAGATAACCGCCAAAAGCGGCACGTCCGTCATCTTCACGTAAGCGCCGGGAATGGCCGATATCGAGTAAATCACTGCGGCGGTGATATTTAACACAAACTTCAACGTCAACGCGGTCAGTCCGGCCGCCCAGCCCCACCAACTCACCAGGAGAAGCAGGAATCCCAGGCCCACAATCACCCCCGCCGCCGGCACCGCGGCCAGATTCGCCAGCAGGCTCACCGGCGTGATCATCCCGAAATGATACGCGATCAATCCGGCCGCCCCGGCCCAGGCCGCGCCCGAGATCAGCGCCGACTGCGCGAGATATTTCGGCGCCGGATGGGCCAGCCGAGGATCTCCTTCCATCCGTTTCCAAAGAGTCGGATAAAACAGCATGATCGCGCCCCCGCTGGCAAACGACAACTGAAAACCCGTGTCAAACACCGTCAGCGGATTGATCAAAAACAAAATCCCGCCCGCGAAGAGAAGCGACCGGGCGCTCACCGCCTCCCGTTCCAGCAAAAATCCGGTGAGCACCACCACCCCCATCACTGTCGCGCGGACAACCGACGGCCGCAGTCCGGTAAAAACCATGTAGAACAACAAAAACAAGATCGTAACGGCCAACGTCGGCCGGTATCCTAGCGAAAAGAGTTTGAGAAAAATCCACACCAGCGCCGCCACGATCCCGACGTGCAGACCGCTGATCGCCAGGATGTGCGAGGTGCCGGCGCGTTCAAAGACAGTCTTGACATTACCGGGAAGGTTCGCGCGTATCCCCAAAGTCATCGCCTGCATGATCCCGGCCTCGCCGGACGGAAGATACTTGGCGAAAATCCGCGCGCACCTTCGGCGCAGATCAAAAACAAAAGCAAACGGATGCCGGCTCTTTCGCGTGACCTCAACGGAATCGGCCTTACGGATATTGGCGATCCAGTACACGCCGCGCCGGCGCAGATACTCGCGGTAGGAAAACCGCGTCGAGAAGTCGTGCGGCCTCTGCAGTTTTGCCGTAAAGCGGACGCGATCTCCGTAACGGAGATCCTCCCGGCGATAAATCCGGCACCGGACCTTCGCCCGGACGGCGCGCGCGGCGGCGGACGATGTTTGCAGATAAAAAACCGTCTTCTCACCGTAACGCGTCCGGCGGATCTCCGGGTCGGAGATAACACTCCCCTCGACGGTGATCCGTCCATCCAGGATTTCCGGCGTGTACGCGGCGATTCCGTCCTGCGCGAAATGCGCGCGGGCCAGCGCGTAGACCACCGCAAAAATCACAAACACCCAGTTAGCGGGCGACGTAAAAATACTTGCGGATCTTTTCAGCGGTCCGGGAACGCAGACCTTCCACTTTCTTAAGCTCGTCGATATTTTTATAAAGGCCATATTTTAAACGGTGACGGATGATCCACTCGGCGTTATTGCGGCCGATGACATGTTCCAGTTCGTCGAAGGTAACAGTGTTCAGGTCAAACACGGGGTGAAAGTCTTTTTTTTCCAGCCGGGCGATAAAAGACAGGAATCCCGCGCGCCGGCGCTCAAAAGGTTTGAGCAGAAGCCCGCACAGCATCACCGCGCAGAATCCGGCGAGAATCCTTTTCTCGTATTTGGAAAGGAAAGACATTGTTCCGGGGATAACGGGGTGTTTATAAAATACGGGGAAAGGGGTGGAGATTAGACGACGATGCTGACCAGCTTGTTGGGGATGACGATAAATTTCCGGATCGGTTTGCCGTCGATGTGCCGCCGGACGCCCTCGTCTTTCAGAATAATATCACGGAGCGCGTCTTCCGGCAAGTCCGGCGTGACCTTGAATTTACCGCGCACCTTGCCGTTGACCTGCGCGACGATGGGGATGACGTCCCGCGCCAACGCCTCTTTTTTATACTCCGGCCAGCCGGCCTCAACAATACTTCGATGATCATGGCCGATCTTTTCCCAGAGTTCCTCGGCCAGATGCGGCGCGAACGGCGAGATCAGTTTGATGACCGTCTTGATCGCCTCGTTGAGCAGGGCCTGGTTGATGTCATTGCCGACCTCGTACT
>Ga0114931_10010901_pt1 | contig 10772 bp, 11 predicted proteins | sample 2SBtaG_FD_89579 | JGI IMG/M metagenome (GOLD analysis project Ga0114931, IMG submission 89579) | Deep subsurface microbial communities from Kolumbo volcano to uncover new lineages of life (NeLLi) - 2SBTROV14_V59a metaG | ecosystem: Environmental > Aquatic > Marine > Volcanic | place: Kolumbo...
GATACACTGGCGGCCCTGGACCTGGGCGAGGTGCTGGTGGCCCGGCACGAACAACTGCACGACTACAGCAGTGACGCCTGGACCGACGCGCTGTGCCAGGTACTCGAACGCGAACAACCGGCCTGGGTGTTCCTTGGGCATAGCTACCAGGCACGCGATTTTCTGCCACGGGTCAGCGGCAGATTGGGTATCCCGCTGCTCAGCGACATTATCGCCTACCGCAACGAACAGGATGGTCCGCTGTTCATCAAGCAGGTCTACAGTGGCCGCCTCGCGGCCGAGTTGCTGGGCACGGCATCCGCTGAGCACTGCCTGGTCAGCTTCCAGGCGGCGGCCTTTGCCGCCGACACGGTGCGCGCCGGCAGCGCCACAGTGCGTGACATAGCGCTGGAACTGAAGTCACCGGCGGCCGGTATCCAGGCTGAAGCCCCGTTCCAGGAAAGTACCGAAGCGGTTGATCTGACCGGCGCCGACCGGATTGTCAGTATTGGGCGTGGTATTGGCAACGAGGAAAATATCGGCATCACAAAAGCACTCGCCGACACATTGGGCGCAGAACTCGCCTGTTCACGCCCGGTCGTGGATGCCGGCTGGCTGCCGGCCTCACGCCAGGTGGGCAGCTCGGGGCAAACGGTCAACCCCAAACTCTACCTGGCCCTGGGCATCTCCGGTTCCGCCCAGCACCTGGTCGGCATGAAAGGCGCAAAACACATCATCGCCATCAACAAAGACCCGGAGGCACCCATCTTCGACGTTGCCGACTACGGCATTGTTGCTGACCTGATGGACATCGCCCCACGGCTGACCGAGGCATTGAAGGCGCTGTGAGACACCCCTGTCATTCCGGCGCATGCTGGAATCCATGTCCTTGAGACAGGGTGGTTGAAATCATCATGGGCAGTACGCCCGTGACCTGGTCTGCACATATCGGTTAATGACCGACTCCGGCCATTTCCCGTCATTGCGAGGAACGAAGCAGTCTCCAACCGGCTGATGCCAGGTCATGAGATTGCCACGCTGCGCTCGCAATGGCAGTTACCTGGCAATTCAGCAGAATTACCTTAATACTTCGTTAAATCTTTATGGCAGCAGTGACCATGCACCACTTCGATTCGAAGCAACTGCCTTATAGCTGCAAACAATTGTTCGCGCTGGTCGCTGATATCGAAAGCTACCCGGCGTTCCTGCCCGGCTGGTCTTCGGCACGCATATTGCCGTCGAATGAATCACAATTGCAGGTCGAACAACACCTCCGCCTGGGTCCGCTGGACCTGCGTTTCCATTCCACCGCTCGGCTCGAAAACTGCAGTCGCATCCTCATCACCAGCTACGACATACCGTTCCGCAAATTGGCCATCGACTGGCACTTCACAGCGCTGCCGGAAAATCACTACGAGGTCAGCGTCGAAATCACACTGGCGTTGCAAGCGGGACTTTTAAGACACCCGCTGGAGCAGGCGCTGGGACACAGCAGTGCTCAACTGCTGCGCCTGTTCGAGCAGCGCACCCATTCCCTGTATTCCTGATTCGGATACACACTGGACCGGTAGCGGTTGTATAGCAGCAGCAGTCGCTGGCAAACTGCACATCTATGCATGAACTGTCCCGCACTTTTGGTAAACAGCGTGTCGACGCCGACAGCCGGACGCGCCTGATCCGCAGCGTCTTCAGCCGGGTGGCGCCGCGTTACGACCTAATGAACGACCTGATGAGCATGGGCATCCACCGTTACTGGAAGCGGGTCATGTGCAAGACTGCAGGACAATCTACGCCCGGCAATATACTCGACCTTGCCGGCGGCACCGGCGATATTGCACGGGCGCTGGCCGGGCAACACTGCCAGGTCACCGTCTGCGACCCCAGTCTTGAAATGATGCAGGCGGGCCGTGCGCGTGGCCACTTCCCGGTCGACTGGCTGGCTGGCAGCGCCGAGCACCTGCCGTTGGAAGATGCCAGTATGGACCTGGTCACCATTGCTTTCGGCATCCGCAATGTCACCCGGATTGAACAGGCCCTGGCTGAAATCCAGCGTGTACTCAGACCCGGAGGTCGCTTGCTGTGTCTCGAGTTTTCCCATCCCGCCGTCTGGCTACGCCCCTTCTATAACACCTGGTCACGGCTTGTCATTCCACGCCTCGGCGCCCTGGTGTCGGGCAACCGGGATGCCTACCACTACCTGATTGACTCGATTCGCGTCTTTCCCGATCAGCAACAGCTTGCCACTCTGTTCGAGCAGGCCGGCTTCGAACAGGTCACCTTCCGTAACCTGTCCTTTGGTATCGCCTGCCTGCACAGCGGCACCCGGCCCGACACGCATGCCGACGAGTAAACCCCTGTTCAACTGGCTGGAACAGGCACAGCAGGCCCTGGCGCGGGACTGGCCATTGAGCGTCACCTGGGGTATGAGCGAAACCGCTTCCCACGTCACACTGTACCACCTGGATTCCGACTGGACACCCGGTATGGTTGGCAAACCCGTACGTGGTTGCGGGCTTGAGATCGTCGACCAGCAGGGGCAGAAGGTGACAGGCCGAGGCCGTATTCGTATTAGTGGACCCATGCTGATGCAGGGCTGCTGCAATGACGAAGATTCTCCTGATAACGGGACTGGCGATGGTTGTTTCACCAGTGCCGACATCGGCTATCTGGATACCGGAGGTAATCTTCACCTGTGCGGTCGTGCCGACCACCAGCTTGTCAGCGGCGGTTACACAATTGACCCTAAAACGGTTGAAGCAAACTTAAGTCAGTGCAAAGGTATTGGACAGGTCGCGGTGACTGCTATTAAAGATGCAACCTGGGGCGACCTGCTGCTCGTCCTGTTCACCGGTCCCGCCACGCAACAAACCGTGACGCAGTGGTGCCAGACCCGTCTGGACAGCTGGACCCGCCCGCGCCGCGTTTTGAAAATCGGCACCCTGCCCTGCACGAGCCTGGGAAAACCCGACCGGCCGGCCATAGCACGCCTGGCCGCGCAACTGACCACGCAGTACTGAAGCTACGGCTATACAGTAGAATATCTCCATCAGGTCGACAACAGGAATACACACAGCATGATTGATAACGGGGTATCGAACACGGGTTTTCGCGACAAGCTTTATCAGCGTATCAACCACCTGTACAACGGCGACACCCGGGATGCACGGCGCTTTCGCTGGTCATTGCTGGCATTTGACGGTATTACCATCACATATTTCATCATCGCTTCCTTCCTTCACCATATCGACGATCTGCATTCAGTCGAGGAAGCGATCGGGATTATCTACCTGCTGGAATTCACTGCACGCCTGTTTATCAGCAAGCAACGCCTGCGCGATATTTTCAACCCGGTCGGCCTGGCTGACCTGATTGTCATTGCCTCCCTGCTGATGCCTTCACTGGCGGAGAACTTTTCTTTCCTGCGCGTGGTGCGCGCGCTGCGTCTGCTGCGCTCTTACCACATGCTGAAAAATCTGCGCAGGCAATCCAGCTTTGTGCGCCTGCACGAAGATGTCATATTCAGTGTGATCAACCTGGTGGTGTTTATTTTCGTCATCACCGCGATCGTGTATGTCACGCAGGTGGGCAGTAACCCCGGCATCAGGAATTATTTTGACGCCCTGTATTTTACCGTCGCGACCCTGACCACCACCGGTTTCGGCGATGTAACGCTGGTAGGCAACACCGGGCACATACTTGCCGTACTGATCATGATTTTCGGCATCTCACTGTTTCTGCGCCTGGTACAGACCCTGTTCCGCCCGGGCAAGGTACGCTACGAGTGCCCGACGTGCGGCCTGAATCGCCATGACATCGATGCCGTGCACTGCAAACACTGCGGTACCGTGTTGCATATCACAACCGAGGGTGTCGACTAGCAGGCTGTCCCTGCAAATTTACATATAAACGCCGTTATGGCGCCGGGATCGTTGAGATTCAGTACGGGCAGATCGCAGGGCACAGGCAATTCACCGTCCGTCGCAACGGCGATGACAGCATCGTCATCGGGATAGATGGCCGGTTTACCGACAGCATGCCGGAAAATCTCGATCTTCGGGAACGGAACATTCTTGAAACCTTCAACCATGATCAGGTCAACGACATTCTGATCAAGACGGGCAAGCAGCTGATCCAGGTCGGGTTCACCGGCTTCGGGTTTTTCGATAATCAGCGCCTCGCGCCGGGTCGACGCCACCAGTACCTGTGACGCGCCCGCACGGCGCAGTTCATAGCTATCCTTGCCGGGTGTGTCGATATCAAAGTTATGGTGTGCATGCTTGATCATGGCAACCCGCAGTCCGCGTTCAGTCAGGAGGGAAACCACTTTTTTCAACAGCGTGGTTTTACCGGCGCCACTGTAAGCCGCAAAACCGACCACCGGCTTACGGGCACGGGATAGCGAATTCAGGCGTCTGTCCGCGGGCTGGCGACGTCGGCAGCGGATACAGCACCCGCATCAGGCGGGGCATCTTCCACCTGGTCTTTCACTTCCTCGTACCACAGGTCATGCTGCTCCCTTGCCCAGTTGGCATCGACCGTGCCGCGGGTCATGGCTTCCAGCGAGCCCTCCATACCGATGGCACCCAGATAGATGTGCACGAAGAAAAACGCGATCACGAACACGGCTGTCAGGGTGTGCACCAGGTGAGCATCCTGCAATAACTCGCGGCTTTGCACAAAAGCGGGGAAATCCAGGGCCAGACCGCTGACAGACAGTAGCGCCCCACCAATGACCACCGCCCAGAACCACGCCTTCTGCCCGGCATTGATCTTGCCTGAGCTGGGGTGCTTGCCACCCAGGTAACCACCCGCGCGCAGAAACCAGACGCTATCGACCTTGAATTTAAACCGGGCCTCACGCAGGTAGGCAAAAAACATCAGCACTACAGCCAGGATGAACAGCAGCCCGCTCAGGTTGTGCGCCCATTTGCAGAATGCCGCCGTCGCACTGAAGCCTTCCGGACCCAGCCAGGGAATCAACACCCAGCGGCCATACAACAACACCAGGCCGGTTAACATCAGGATCAAAAACACCGCGGCCATAAACCAGTGGATCCAGCGGTCGGCGACGGTGTAACGCCGAATAAACCGTCCCGAGCGGCCGGCCATGATACGAATGCGGCCACGGATCAGAAAATACAACACAAACAGCCCAATGACACCGGCAAAAATCGCCGCGCTGTAAGGTGCCAGTTTTTCCATGCGATACTGGCGCCATTGCTCCCCCCTGGCACTGATCAGCGTCCCCGCATCGACACCCTGTACCTGGCTGTCACCGGGTATCGCCTGCCGCACGTCACGCCACAGATCGGCACCCGGGTTCGCGACCCCGCCACCGCCCTGGACATACGCCAGCGCATAGGGCGCCAGCGGAACAAGCATCACCATCGCCAGCAGCAGCAACATGACACCGATCATCGACCGGTAGTGTCCTATAGTCTGCATAACGGCGCTCAGTCTTGGCTGCTGGTCTTGTTATCCACCCCGCGCGCGCGGCGTTGCCGCCCACCGTAGGCGGTACCCCAGCCCCATGAGAGACCGGCAGCACCCCGATAGGCTACGCGCTCGCGGTAGATATCCGCAACCGTATCGCCATCACCGGCAATCAGGGCCTTGGTGGCACACATTTCGGCACACAATGGCAACTTGCCTTCGGCCAAACGGTTACGCCCGTACTTCTGGTATTCCGCTGCCGAATTGTCCGGTTCCGGGCCGCCGGCGCAGAAAGTACACTTATCCATCTTGCCGCGATCACCAAAGGCGCCGTCTTTCGGAAACTGCGGAGCGCCGAAGGGGCAGGCAAAGAAACAGTAACCGCAACCAATACAGATATCCTTATCGTGCAGCACTACCCCGTCGTCAGTGACATAGAAGCAGTCCACTGGACACACCGCCTTGCAGGGGGCGTCGGAACAGTGCATACAGGCCACCGAGATAGAGCGCTCGCCGGGTGAACCGTCATCGATGGTCACCACGCGCCGCCGGTTTACACCCCAGGGAATATTGTTCTCGTTCTTGCAGGCGGTCACGCAACCGTTACATTCGATGCAACGCTTGGCATCAAGAAGAAATTTCATTCTGGCCATTGTCTTGCTCCTTCGTCAGGCGCGTGAAATACGGCACAGGGAAACCTTGGTTTCCTGCATCTGTGTGACCGAATCATAGCCATAGGTGAATGCCGTGTTACAGGCTTCGCCCAGGATGTAGGGGTCACTGCCCGTGGGATATTTGCTGCGCAGGTCCCTGCCCTGGAAGTGGCCACCAAAGTGGAACGGCATCCAGATAACGCCGGGGGCCATGCCCTCCTGGGTAATTTTGGCCATGACCTTGATGCGGCCACCCTCTTCCGGGCTTTCCACCCAGATCATATCGCCGTGCTTGATACCGGCATTGTTGGCATCCACGATATTGATTTCAGCAAACATGTGTTGCTGCAGTTCCGCCAGCCAGGGATTGGAGCGCGTCTCATCGCCACCGCCTTCGTATTCCACCAACCGGCCACTGGTCATAATCAGTGGATAGTCTTTGGAATAATCTTTGGCCTGGATCGAGGCATAACGCGTGGGCAGGCGATAGAAAGACTTGCGATCCGCATAGGTCGGGTACTTGCTGACCAGGTCACGCCGGCTGGTATACAAGGCTTCGCGATGAATGGGTACCGGATCCGGGAAGGTCCAGACCACGCTGCGCGCCCTGGCATTGCCAAACGGCGCGCAACCGTGCTTGATAGCCACCCGCTGGATGCCGCCTGAGCGGTCGGTCTTCCAGTTCTTGCCTTCGGCCAATTGTTTTTCTTCTGCCGTCAGATCGGTCCACCAGCCCAGTTTCTTGAGCATGTCAGCAGTAAATTCGGGGTACCCGTCCTTGATCTCCGAGCCTTTACTGTAGACGCCGTCGGCCAGCAGGTTGACACCGTTATGTTCCACCCCGAAACGGGCACGGAAGGTCAGGCCGCCTTTGGCTACCGGCTTGCTCATGTCATACAGGTTGGGCGTACCCGGGTGTTTCATGTCCGCGGTACCCCAGCAGGGCCAGGGCAGACCGTAATACTCTCCATTGCAGGCCCCGCCCTTTGCTTCCAGACTGGTAAAGTCGAAAGTGTGCCAGTTTTTCTGTTGCAGTTTGAGGCGCTCCGGACTCTGGCCGGTATACCCGATAGTCCACATCCCCTTGTTGAACTCGCGGGTGATGTCCTCGATCAACGGTTCATCGTTGTTCACCTTGATGTGTTTGCACAACTGCTCGCCGAAGCCCAGCTTGCGGGCCAGCTTGTACATGATGGTCTGATCCGGCAGCGACTCGAACAGCGGCTCGATCACCTTGTCGCGCCACTGCAGGGACCGGTTGGAAGCCGTCACTGAACCATAGGTCTCGAACTGGGTTGCTGCCGGTAACAGGTACACACCGTCCTTGCGATCGTGCATGACCGCGGAGACTGTCGGATAGGGATCGATCACCACCAGCAGATCCAGTTTTTCCATGGCCGTTTTCATTTCCGGACCGCGGGTCTGGCTGTTGGGGACATGTCCCCAGAACACCATGGCCCGCACATTATCCTTCTGGGCGATTTTGGCCTTGTCTTCCAGTACACCGTCGATCCAGCGCGACACCGGGATGCCCTTGGTGTTCATGGGTTTGGCGGGTTTACCCTTGACCTGCTCATAGCTTTCCTGGTCGAAGCGCGCAGCCACCCACTCATAGTCCAGGTCCCATACCTTTGACCAGTGTTTCCAGGCGCCTGCGGACAGGCCGTATTAACCCGGCAGGGAATGACTCAGAACGCACATGTCGGTAGCGCCCTGCACGTTGTCATGGCCGCGGAAAATATTGGTTCCGCCACCACTGGTTCCCATGTTGCCCAGCGCCAGCTGGAACACGCAGTAGGCGCGCGTATTGTTGTTGCCGATGTGATGCTGGGTACCCCCCATACACCAGATAAAGGTACCGGGCCGGTTTTGGGCCATCAGTTTGGCGGCCTGGTAACAGAGGTCTTCACTCACGCCACTGACCCGCTCAACCTCTTCCGGAGTCCACTTCGCCACTTCCTCGCGGATGTCGTCCATGCCGTAGACACGCTGGCTGATGAATTCCTTGTCTTCCCAGCCATTTTTGAATATGTGCCAGAGTATGCCCCACACCACGGGCACATCGGTGCCGGGGCGCAAGCGAATATACAGGTCGGCATGGGCGGCAGTGCGCGTGAAACGTGGATCGATAACAATCAACGGCGCGTTGTTGCGCTCCTTGGCGAGAAACAGGTGCTGCATGGCGACCGGATGCGCCTCGGCAGGGTTGCCACCGATGACCAGCATGGCCTTACTGTTGTGAATGTCGTTGTAGGAATTGGTCATCGCCCCGTAGCCCCAGGTATTGGCTACACCGGCAACGGTGGTGGAGTGACAGATGCGTGCCTGGTGATCACCGTTGTTGCTACCCCACAGGGCGTAGAACTTGCGGAACAGGTAAGCCTGTTCGTTGTTGTGCTTGGCCGAGCCCAGCCAGTACACCGAATCGGGCCCGGACTGTTCGCGAATCTGCAGCATCTGGTCGCCGATTTCGTTGACAGCCTGTTCCCAGCTGACTTTGGTCCACTTGCCGTTGACCAGCTTGGTGGGATATTTCAGCCTCCGCTCACCATGCCCGTGCTCGCGCACCGAAGCGCCTTTGGCACAGTGCGCACCACGGTTGAAGGGATGATCGAAGGCGGGTTCCTGCCCGGTCCAGACGCCGTTCTCTACCTCGGCGTAGATTCCGCAGCCGACAGAACAATGGGTACAGACGGTACGAATCGGTTCTGCACCTGCGGTCTCACCCGCAGCAGTGTCCGCTTCCGCGGCTTTTTGCATCATCCCCAGCGACAGGGAACCGGCAGCGGCAAAACCACCGGCCGTGAGACCGGAACGGGCGAGAAAAGTCCGCCGATCCATCAGCGCACCACCGATTGCCGGTGGCGCCGATGCATCAGTCACCTGTTTGCGCGTCAGTTTCATTGTCCAGCCTCCTTGTTACGATTCAGCAATGCCTGCCCGGGGCATGCGGTCGCCGACAGCCTGCTAGCCCAGGGTCCGGTAATAATCGCGAATGTGCGGGGTCAGGCGATAACCCTGCTTGTGTCCATCCCCGCTCTGCACCGGTGTCAGCGGGCTGTCCGGCTCGATCAGCGGTGCAGCGTTGGCGGCCAGCAGGGCCGTCGCACCGCCCGTGGCGGCAACGCCTTTGAGAAAATCACGACGGGTGGGCAAATGGCGCATGCTCGAACGTTTCATAACATCCTCCTGCAACATGATCTTTACATCTTCAAAATCGGGTGACGGCATATATCACGCCGGCATGGAAAAATACTGCTGTTCAATGTTCATGAACGCCTGCCCCGTACGTCCAACAGTACGGTAGAAATCAGCCTGCTCCGCCCGGCTCAGGTCGACAAGGAACTGCGGCAGCCAGGAGCGCAGATGCTGCTCAAAAAAATCTTGCTGGTGAGCAAAGGATAGTACATTTTCAGAGATAATCATGGCCATCACCTCACACAGGGCGGCGGCGTGATCTTCCGGCTCACCCACTCCTTCCCGGCGCGCAAAACCAAGGCGTTTGAGGTCGTTGCGCAACTCGGCCAGCGGCTGCTCCATCAGGTAACCGGTACGGTACCAGGAGGCATAGGGACACAGCTCTCCCCGGCCCAGACCGATGAACAGCGCAAAATATTCTTCTTCGAGTTTTTCCGGAACTGCCTGACCGGCCGCATCACGCAGACTGTGCAGAGCCTGCTCCAGACCGGCGGAGTCATCTGTCGCGGGCACGCTTAATTGCTGCAGGACTTCAAGTACCGACTGCTGCGGTGGCACCGCCAGCAGATTTCCCAGCAGCCGGTATAGGTCCGCACGGCCGCTGTCTGCCAGCGACAGAGCATTGTCATTTTTTTCGGTAGTCCGGGCAGTCATGGGCCATTGCCTTCAGATTCCGCAAGCTCAGCCAGCATCATATCCTTAACCCGGCAGTCTTCACACATTTCCAGGCGCCGGGCTGCCGCACCCTGAAACATGGGGTGCTGTCCCATCTGCCGGCTGATATGCCGGATCATCGAACGGGTCGCGAACGGTTTGCCGCAGACCACGCACAGGAACGGCTGCTCCTCGTTGAGGACCCGCGTTGTGCGCCGCTGCTCGGTATCAAACAGGTAGCGGGGAGAAATACTGATGGCATCTTCGGGACAACTGCGGCAACACAGGCTGCACTGCACGCAATTGGCCTCGATGAATTTCAGCTGCGGCAGTTCATCGCCGGCCTGCAGGGCCCGACCCGGGCACTGGCTGACACAGGCCATGCACAGGGTACAGCGTTCGGCATCAACCCAGGCTTCGCCAAACGGTGCACCCTGCGACAGACTCACCAGCGGCCGCGGCGCCGGTGCAAACCGGTGAAGGTGTTCGATGGCGAGATGCAGCATGCTGCGCTTCTCGTCCAGGCCGGCATAGCGGCCCGGTTCGCGTGCCGGCCCGGCGGGAATATCCGTACCGAATGCCGCCACCCCGGCATCCGTGAGGAGGTGCAACAGCCCAGCTGCATAACCCATCCCCGCAAGGATCTCCCGGCCAACCGTCAGCTGCATTTCAACTTCATGCCAGACGCTCGCCGCCACCCCGGGATGATGCAGTAACCCGACCTGGTCGGCACCAAAGGCCAGGGCCGACAGGCAACTGTCCATGCCAACGCTGCCGATTTCCTCGACCTCCACCGGCAGGAGATTATCCGCCAGGTCCGCAGCCTGTTGCCTGATCTGTTCTGCGCCGTCTTCC
>Ga0114931_10010902_pt1 | contig 10771 bp, 13 predicted proteins | sample 2SBtaG_FD_89579 | JGI IMG/M metagenome (GOLD analysis project Ga0114931, IMG submission 89579) | Deep subsurface microbial communities from Kolumbo volcano to uncover new lineages of life (NeLLi) - 2SBTROV14_V59a metaG | ecosystem: Environmental > Aquatic > Marine > Volcanic | place: Kolumbo...
GATCTGCTTTGTGGTATCCTTAGAAATATCAGCTTTAGCAAGCTCAATTTGTTTATTGGTATCCTTAGAAATATCAGCTTTAGCAAGCTCAATTTGTTTATTAGTATTCTTAGAAATGTCAGCTTTGGCAAGCCCAATTTGTTTATTAGTATCCTTAGAAATTTCTTCTTTAAATTGTGTTAAAATACTGATCAATTTTTTATCATCCATATTTTATATATTACACGAGTTAAAACTGAATTTCTATTAAAAACTTTAGATAAGCCACGCGTCGTAAAACACTTTACAATAATATTTTGATAGTTATTATAAATATATGGACAATAATCAATCTAAATCTAAAATCACAAACTCTTATCTATCTAATCTTAAGATCGATTTTTTAGAATACTGTGAAATTGAGAAAAACTTAGCAATTAGTACATTAAAAATGTATGATTTTTACCTTTCAAAATTTATAGAATGGTTAAATGAAAATAAAATAGTAATTTCAGCACCATCTGAAATAAATGAAGATATTATAAGAAAATATCGAATTTATCTTAACCGTAAAACTAGCAAAACAAGTGGCGAATTGTTAATGAAAAGATCACAAAAAACACATCTTGTTACACTTAGAGCTTTTTTGAAATATTTAGGTGCTGTTAAAGATTTTGATGTTATTCCCCCAGATAAAATAATTCTGGGAAAAGCCGAAGCTACTGAACCTAAATTTTTAAATGAGTCACAACTTTCTGATATTTTAACTGGTCCTGATATAACAACAGTTATAGGACTTAGAGATAGAGCAATTATGGAACTTTTGTTTAGTACAGGTTTGCGGGTTTCAGAGCTTACGTCGTTAAACTGTGACCAGATAAATCTGGATACTAATGAATTTACTGTGATAGGAAAAGGAAGAAAAGTTAGAGTTGTTTATATGACAGATAAAGCTAAAGACTGGTTATTAAAGTATATGGATACAAGAACAGATAAGTTTAATCCCCTATTTATAAGGTACTCTGGAGCAAAACCTGATATGGAAAGTTATGAAAATGATGGAGAAAATTTGCGTTTGACTGCAAGATCTGTTCAGCGTATGATAAAGAAATATTCTTTAATGGCAGGTGTAACAGTTGATGTTACTCCGCATGTTTTTAGACATTCTATGGCTACTACCCTACTTAGAAATGGTGCGGATCTGCGTAGTGTTCAAGAACTATTAGGTCATAGTAATGTTTCCACAACACAAATTTACACCCATGTAACTAATAAACAGTTAAAAGACGTTCATGAAAAGTTTATGGGTGAATAGTTTTGCTTTTTCCTTATGTTGTTAAACATTATCACCTCGGGCCTGCGCACCTGTATGCGAAGGCATAGGCAGGGGTGATATACGTATTAGATGAGTGATTTATATATTTTTAACCATGGTATGTTTTTAAAGTCACTATCAAAAGTTGCCATTTGTTTTATTTTTTCTTTTTTACAATAATATGCATGGTATGCATCAAAAGTTTTAAGGTTGTATTTGTCTGATATTTTTGCAATTTTTATAACGTCTGTTTTGGTAAATTCAATGTCTTTATATTGAATGTTTTCTAATTTTAGTATCTCGTTAGTAATTTGAATTGCATCTGTTTTAGTATATTGTTTGCAAGTTTGGTAATGGAATTCATTTATGATATAAGGGTTTATTATTCCAATAGAATTTACTTTTGGTAAACTTGCTAAAAGGACTTCTGATTCTAGATTAAAAATTGAAGATTTATCAATAAGATATAATAATACATTTGTATCTATAAAGACTTTATTCATAAACACCCTCTAATTCAATATCTAACTCTTCCGCATTCATATTGCCTGTGTTCAAGTTATATTTTCCAGAAAGTTCTTCTATTTTTATTAGATTCTTCTCTATTCGTTCTTTTTCAGTGGTTATTTTTTTTATTTTTCTAATAAGTATCTTATCCCCTGGCTTTATATTTAAATAACTTGGAATTGTAATTACATTGCTATTTCCACTTTTATAAACTGTAAGTGGTTTATCTTTTAAAGCAAATGTTTGTATCTGTTTTTGTATATAATCTTTCTTTTTTACCATTACATAATTATATTCTTGTCATGGTGAGGTGTCAAGATATACTGTGTCGTTAAACATTATCACCTCGGGCCTGCGCACCTGTATGCGAAGGCATAGGCAGGGGTGATATACGTATTAGGTAAGGATATAATCTATTTATCTGTTCTAAACCCTATATACCCTATTATTAATGTTGCTATTATATTTATTGTGACAATAGTTACAACTGGAAGGGTTTGATCGGTAATAATTAGCCCCGTTGATCCAAGCCAAATTGTGATTACGACACCTGCTGTGTATGGGTATTTAATTATAAAAAAAAGGTTTTTAAACATCTTACTTATGTTGTTGGTTTAAATAGAACTTTACTTACTTGACTATATAACACATAGTTTTGTTCTGCAATTCCTCCAACCCACTCTATTATATTCTCAACAGCATTTTCAAATGTTAATTGTGTTTTTTGTAAGTTAGATTTATTTATTAACCCACTTTCATCAACAGTTTCAAGTACACGAGTGTAAACTTCTCTTGTACAGTGAAAGTTTGGTTCAAGGTACAGCGCAAATGATTTAAATATTGCTGATGATTTTAGTAAGTTAAACATATTATCTGGTAGTCTCACATTAAACATTTCCCCTGATTCCATAAGGTCAATAACAACGGAAGTAAAGTTTTCTTGTTCATTTATCTCAATTTGTTTAAACCTATCTTTTTTTTCCTCTATTAGTTCTTTGTAGGTACTAATCAGTGTATCTATTGGTTTTGTTTCAATCGTTTTTTCTAAAATTCTAAATGATTCGTATAGTTTTTTTGATCCGAATATTAACATCTCTTCCCCCATCTTTTGTGTATTATATTTGTCTGTTTCTTCATTTAAAAGTTTTAGTAATTGGTAGTAATTCAGTTTATCTTGTGGTGCGTTTGCAGTGATTCCAAAATCAATAAAAGCTATTTTATTATTTGGTAGTACAATTATGTTTCCAGGGTGTGGGTCAGCAAAGTACTTAGAAAGATTAATAGCTTGCATTATTAATTCGTAAAACACAGTTTTAATGACTAATTGAATATCAGTATTTTGGTTTGCTATAAGCCACTCTCTATATTCTGGGTTTTTAGTTTTCATTTTTATAATGTGTGTTAGTGGCAAACCTTGTATTTTTTCTTGAACTATTATATTTTTAGTCGAAAGTTTATCGTAAGTTTTTGGTATTTTAATTGATTTGTGGTTTATATAGTATTCATAAAAGTATTTAGCGTTTTTGGTCTCTTTCACATAATCTAGTTCTTGATATGTGGTTTGTTCAAATTCTTTTACTAGTTGATTTACGTTAACAAGCTTTATGTTATAGATTAGGTTATATACAAATGCAATTATCTTTAGTAAGAAAAAATCAGATCTTAGTTTTTGTTTCAATCCCTCCTTTTGCACCTTAATTATTACTTTTTCTCCAGTATTAAGTGTAGCTTCATATACTTGTCCAAACGAACCTACAGCAAAGGGATTTAGATTAATACTACTAAAGCTTTTTGTTGTTAGTTTATGACCGAGTTCTTTTACTAAAATTGCATTAATGTCCATTGGGGATTTGCTAACTTGATCATAAAATGATAAAAATCTAATCTTTTCACTATTAGGGAAAAGGTTAGTTCGTAAAGATACAAATTGTAAGAGTTTTATGTACACTCCCCCAAGTTTATCTACAGCCTCGTATAATATGTCACTTTCATTACCAGATCGTAATATACTTTTATGATAAATGTATTTAAAAAAATAAATTATTGCCTGAGCATCTCTTTTCAACATATTATTTATTCCGCCAGAATCCAATAATAAAAAGCAGTATTGTAAAGATAATTGTTTTAATATAAATATTAAAAGTTAGTTGTGAATTATTTAAAAAAACAACAATAATGAGTACAGATATCCAGATAAAAACAATAGCAATAAACACTGACATGTATTTCATATTTTCATTATAACAAATATTTGAAGTAGTTTTTTGGGTTTTTGTAAAAATTATTCTATGTCGTTAAACATTATCACCTCGGGCCTGCGCACCTGTATGCGAAGGCATAGGCAGGGGTGATATACGTATTAGATGAGCATACAATAAAGGACACACTTTTTAACCTTGCCTAGCTTGTTTAAAGAAATGGGTATTTTCTCTTATTTGTTTCTTTTTATTTGTTAACTATTTGTAACAAGTGGTAATGCCATTTGTCCTTTATCTTCTACTAAAACAATCTCGGTTGCAACATATAGTATTAAAGACTGCATTACATAAATATTTGCATTTAACCTCATTTTAGTTGCTTGGTTTTTAACCATCCATAAGTCTAAATTAAATGCTTGTTTTTTCCTGTTATTAAGTGTTACTACATTTAATGTTTTCCCTTGTTTAAGATTTATAAATGCAATTTGTTCGCCGTGGTTACCTTTTAGCTTATATTGTGGGTTAACTTTTTCAACAATTTGTTTTCCTGTAGAATTTACATTTTCACTTATGTTATAACTTATAATTTTATTTAAGCTGTTTGATAAAAGTTCTGATACATTAATATCTTCTCCAAAAAAATTATCGTATGCCGTAGGATTATTACTATATACGTTTTTTATTCTATTTATTATTTCATCTTTTTGTTGTTGAGCTCGTTGTAATATTGTTATTATATTATCTGCAAAGCCACATCCACATGCTACCCCTTCGCTATGGTCATGATCATCTGTATGCCCTCCAACTTTTATTTCTAGCTTTTTCATTTGCGCTACTGTTTTACTAATAAATTCTTTATCAATTTGTTTTCCTTCGTTTATTGCTTTTAAGATTATTATATTTAGACTTCCACCTAGCATTTGTCCAGCTTTTAAATATCCATCTATTCCGCAGTTTCTTCCATCTACACATGTTGGAGGTGTTTTTATATTACACTCTGTTTCAATAAATTTAGGAATAGGGTGTTCTGGTGACTGTTGATTATTGTGTAGTTGTGATGGTATTTTACTCATATTTTGGTTTTTAAATTTGTACGTCGTTAAACATTATCACCCCCGAGGTGATAGAGCTATATTTCTATATCTAGTATACTGGTAATGATAGCTATTCTACTCTATCTTTTATAAATCTTTCAAATTTTAATTGTTGTTCTAGTTGTTCAAGTATCTCTTGATCTAAAGTTTCATGTTCAAATTTTTCTTCTGCTTTTTTCACTGCACTTTCTATCTCTTGTTTTATCACTTTTTCACTTGGTACTCCCCTATCAACTAAAATTGATACTTTATTTTCAGAAATTTCTAAAATACCATAATCTATAAATATTGTATGTTTTTGATCTGTTAAACTTATATTTATTTCTCCAATGTCTAATATTGCCACTAGGTTTTGATGATTAGGAAGCACAGTTATTTCGCCATTTATAGTTGGTACACTAACTTGTAATATATTTTTTGACTCAAATATTTTCTCTTGTTTTGTAACTATTTCTAAGTTCATATTATTTAAAAATATATTAAACTTACGCTATTTATTTTTCCTCTGACTTTATTACTTCTTCTATGTTACCTTTCATATAAAATGCATCTTCTGGCAAATGATCTAACTCTCCCTTTAATATCATGTCAAACCCTTTTATGGTATCTTCAATTTTTACGTAAGTTCCTGGTGTTCCTGTAAATTGCTCTGCAACATGAAATGGTTGAGTTAAAAATCTTTGAATTTTTCTTGCTCTTGCAACAGTTAGTTTATCTTCATCACTTAACTCTTCTATACCAAGTACTGCTATAATATCTTGAAGATCTTTATACTTTTGTAACATAGTTTGCACTTTTCGTGCTACTCGGTAATGGTCACTTCCTACTACACTTTCTGTTAAAGCAGTTGAGCTTGATCCTAGTGGGTCAACTGCAGGGTATAGTCCTTGTTCTGCTAGTGCTCTTTTTAGTGATATTGTAGAGTCGATATGAGCAAATGTTGTAGCAGGTGCTGGGTCTGAGTAGTCATCAGCTGGTACATACACTGCTTGAAATGAGGTAACTGAACCATCTAGTGTTGATGTTATTCTCTCTTGCAAATATCCCATTTCTTGGGCTAGTGTTGGTTGGTATCCTACTGCACTTGGCATTCTACCAAGAAGTGCTGATACTTCTGATCCTGCCTGAGTAAATCTAAATATATTATCTATAAAAAGCAATATATCTCGTCCTTCGTGGTCTCTAAAGTATTCTGCCATGGTAAGACCAGTTAGTGCAACGCGCATTCTTGCTCCAGGAGGTTCGTTCATCTGTCCAAACACTAATGCTGTGTTTTTTAGTACTCCAGATTCTTTCATTTCGTGGTATAAATCATTCCCTTCTCGTGTTCTCTCTCCTACTCCTGCAAATACAGAATATCCACTATGTTCAGTTGCTAAGTTATATATTAATTCTTGAATAATTACTGTTTTTCCTACACCAGCTCCACCAAATGCTGCAACTTTTCCACCCTTTAAAAATGGAGTAATCAAATCAACAACTTTTATACCAGTTTCTAGTAGTTCGGCTTTTGTTGATTGTTTAGTTAATTCTGGAGGATTTTGATGAATTGATCTTGTTTCTGTATTTTTTACCTTTCCTAGTCCATCAATTGGATTTCCTATTACGTCAAACATTCTGCCTAGCACTTCTTTTCCAACTGGTACCATTATAGGTTTTTTAGTGTTAATTACCTCTTGTCCTTTTTTAATTTTGTCTGTTGAGTCAAGTGCAATAGCGCGAACTACTCCTCCTCCTAGGTGTTTTGCTGTTTCAAGTACTAGTGGTTTTTCATTTTCTTTCTCAATATTTAGCGCATCGTAAATTGCAGGAATTTCTTCTTCAAACTTAATATCTATTACTGGTCCAAATATTTGTGTTACTTTACCATTCATAAATTTATGTTTATTTTTGTATCAGGTATTAAATACACAAAACAAAAATATCTACCTGCAAAGCAGGCTAATTACTACTATTTGCTCCACTTGCTACTTCTAATATCTGATTTGTAATTGCTTCTTGTCGTTCTTTATTATATTGAAGAGAAAGACGAGATGCTAATTTTTTTGCATTGTCAGTAGCATTTTTCATTGCAATCATACGCGCAGAGTGTTCACTTGCCAAGCTTTCATACAAAAACTGCTGAAGTTGTGTTTCTATAAAATGAGGCATTAAAAATTCAAACACTAAGTTTGCAGATGGCTCAAATGTATATGGTGTTGTATTTTCTGCTGTTTCTGTTTCATTTTTTTTGATTTCAGTACTTTCTATTGGTAATAATGATTGAAACTTGGCTTTTTGAACTGCTGTACTTATAAAATCTGTATAAATAACTGATATATTTGAGTAGTTTTCAATATTATATTTTTCGTTTATTAAGTTTATAAGTACTGCAAGACTAAATTCTGAGGTTTTTGACTCTAAATTTTCAAATTCTGCAACTACATTTAAATTCAATCTTTTAATAAACTGGCTACCTCTTTTTCCAATACAGATAAAATCACAATTTTTATGTTGAAATACTAGCCTTCTAAGATTGCTTATTAAAGATCCAACAAGCCCTCTATCTGGTGTAATTAGTATAATCAAATTTTTGTTTGTATTTTTTAAGGTTAAATAAGGGTGGGTAATATTACCAGATTCTTTTCTTGTGTTTGCTAATATCTCGTTTAATTTTTTAGAATATTCCCTTGTTTTTCCAGCATTTTCTTGTGCTTTTTTAAGTCTACTTGCACTAACCATTTGCATAGCCTTAGTTATTTGAGAAATATTTTTAACTGATTTTACTCTTCTTTTTATATCTCTTGCACTTGCCATGATTTTTTATATACTAAAATTTTCTATAACTTTTTTAAGTTGCTTTTCAATATCTTCTGTAAGTTTTCCTTCTTTTATTATTGATTGTAATAGTGGCTTTTGAGTAGCTCGCATAAAATCTAAAAATTTAGATTCCCATTCTTGAATATCTTCTTTATTAAGCAAATCTAAATATCCGTTTACTCCAGCATAAATTGACACAATTTGTTCTTCTACAGGTAGGGGGTTAAATTGCTGTTGCTTTAAAAGTTCTGTAACTGTTACTCCTCTTGCTAGTTTATCTTGTGTTTCCTTATCAAGATCAGATCCAAATTGAGAAAATGCTGCAAGTTCTCTAAACTGTGCAAGATCAAGTCTCATTCTACCTGCTACTTGTTTCATCGCCTTTATTTGGGCAGATCCTCCTACTCTTGAAACTGATGTACCAGAGTTAACTGCAGGTCGTGCACCACTAAAAAATAAATCTGAGTCTAAGTATATTTGTCCATCTGTAATTGATATTACATTAGTTGGAATATAAGCTGAAACGTCACCTTCTTGTGTTTCGATTATTGGAAATGCTGTAAGTGATCCTCCACCCTTTTTGTCACTAAGTTGTGCTGATCTTTCAAGTAATCTAGAGTGAAGATAAAATACATCTCCTGGGTATGCTTCTCTTCCTGGGGGTCTTCTAAGAAGTAATGCCATTTGTCTATATGCCCATGCTTGTTTAGTAAGGTCATCATACACTATAACAGCATCCATTCCATTATCCATAAACCATTCTCCAATTGCTGTTCCTGTATAGGGTGCAATGTATTGTAATGATGCAGTTTCATCTGGGCTAGCATAAACAATAGTTGTCCATTTAAGCGCATCAACCTGTTTAAGTTTTTCTTTTATCAATGCGACTTTAGATGCTTTTTGTCCAATTGCAACGTAAATACAATAAACAACTTTTCCTTCTATTTCATTATTACTAATTCGGTTATTTTGATTAGCTTGAGAAATTATTATATCAATACCAACTGCAGTTTTTCCTGTTTGTCTATCTCCTATAATTAGTTCTCTTTGACCTCTTCCTACAGGAACTATTGCATCTATCATCTTTATTCCCGTTTGTAGTGGTCTAGTTACAGATTTTCTGTAAATAACTCCAGGTGCCTTTTTCTCTACTGGGTAGTTGGTATCTGTTTTTATCTCATGTCCATTATCAATTGCTTGTCCTAAAGGGTTTATTGTTCTTCCTAACATCTCTTTACCAACTGGAACTTTTAGTACTTTGTTTGTTGCAATAACTTTGTCTCCCTCTTTAATTTTAGTTTCATCTCCCATTACAACTACACCAACCTTAAGACTTTCTATGTTCAAGGCCATTCCATATACATTAGCTTTTTCAAAATAAACTAGTTCAGAAGATCCAACACTTGCAAGTCCAGAAACCTCAGCTATTCCATCTCCTACTGTAATAACCTCTCCAACATTTTGTATTTCATTTTTAAATTCTAATTTTTTTAAATCATTAATAATTGATTGTGATAGATTCATTTAATTTCCCTTAAACTGATTTTTTAATTACTTTGATTTTCTTATTTATAGTCAAATCTATTTCTTCGTCTTTATATCTGATTCTTATTCCACCTAATATGTTATTTTCGATAACTTGTTCAATTTTTATCTCTTTTGAGATATGAAAAGAATTTTTAACCTTGGTTGTTAGTTGTTTAAGTTGACTTTCAGACATTACAACTGGTGTATACACAGTAACAAATTCTAAATGTTCATTTTGCAATGTGTTATTAAACTGACTAATAAAATCTGGAATTAATTCTCTTTTATTTTGTTTTTCTAATGTAATAACTACCGTATTTACAGCATTAACAACTTCTTTTGAGTCATTTATGTTTTTAATATTATCAATTGTAGTTTTAATAATTGGTTTTAAATCCATAATTTAAAACTTAAAGCTCTCTTATTGCTTGATCTATACTCTTTTTTTTATTTTCCTCAGTTGCTTCAAGACCAATTTTACTAAGTGCGCTTTCAAGTATTTCTGCAACGTCTTTTTTTATGTTGTTATTTAATTCTATTCTATCTTTTTCAAGTTGAAGCTTTGCTCCTGATATTATTTCTTTTGCATCAGACTTTGCTTTCTCTTTCATTTCGTTACCAATTTTGGCAGATGCTAATTTTGTTTCTTCTATAATTTCAGTGGCTTTTCTTCTTGCTTTTTCTATTTCTTCTGTTGTTTTATCTTCTAGGTTTTGATACTCTTGTTGCATTTTCTCAGCATAAGTTAAACCCTCGTTTATCTTGTTTTCGCGTTTTTTAACTACCTGTAATAGTTTCTTTAGTAAAAATTTATTAAATAGATAGTAAAATACAAGAAACACAACTACCTGTTGAAATATTAAGTTAAAATTTATTCCTAATCCCTTCATAGTTAAGCTTTCTTTAAATTATTAAGCAACAAACTTTAATATTAGTGCAACAACTAAAGCAAATATTCCAATTGCTTCTGCAAATGCAATTGCTAAAATCATTAATGTCTGAATTTTATCATTTGCCTCTGGATTTCTTCCTACTGCTTCTAGGGCTTTTGAACCTATAAGACCAATTCCTAGTGCTGGTCCTAATGTTCCAAATCCCATTATAAGTCCTATTGCAAGGGCGTTTGATGATTCGATATTCATATTATTTTTTTTGCGTTAGCTGGTTAATACAATATTTATATTAATCGACTAATGACTATGTTTACTACTAATACTTACATTTAAAAATACCAAGGTTAACATTGTAAATACAAATGCCTGAATTAATCCAACAAAAACCTCTAACCCTAAAAATGGCAATGTACCTATACTATATGTTAATGCAGATATTACAATAATTAACACGTCTCC
>Ga0114931_10010903_pt1 | contig 10771 bp, 8 predicted proteins | sample 2SBtaG_FD_89579 | JGI IMG/M metagenome (GOLD analysis project Ga0114931, IMG submission 89579) | Deep subsurface microbial communities from Kolumbo volcano to uncover new lineages of life (NeLLi) - 2SBTROV14_V59a metaG | ecosystem: Environmental > Aquatic > Marine > Volcanic | place: Kolumbo...
CTTCCATCGCTTCAGATTCGATCCCGTTTGAAAAGTAGAGCACAGCATGGCCCCTTGACTGTCATAGATCGAGCGGCTGCCCACACAAAAGTGGTCGGGATACTTCTCTTTAATCCACTGCAGTGCGGGCCGCCAATCTCCTGCATGCGCCCGAAAAGTTAGGTGGACACGGTACGTACCTCGCCCTTCCAAACGCAAGTTGCACCACTTGATAACGAGCGATCGCCGGGCATTATTTCGGAGCAGCATGTACTGCATCAGTGGCTTACGGTCTTCAACTGGCGCCAAAATGGACAAACCCCAGTCTTCCTCAGGCTGATAGACCGTGACCATGGGAAGCATCAAAGACCGGAGCGTTTCCCCACGAAACTGGTCGCCTCCGTAATAGTACATCTTCTGGTCAAAAGCATCCGGCGCAAGGGGGGCATCGCTATGGGCCAAGAATACATGACGGTTGGAATCCAGCAGAGGCACCACAAAATAAAGATCGATAGAGCGTTGAACCGACGAACGGTTGCGAACCGTCAGCAACAAGTCTATTTCGTCATCTCGAGCACACCACTGTTGCCGAAGATCGAACGGCACTTGCGTAAACGTCTTGGTGACACCAATGCCTTCACGATTCGACTTGACTTGACATCGCTCTGGCTGCTCCGTATCACCGACAAGCGTCTCTGTCACACCGTCCTCGATACAAACAAACGCTCGCTTTCTAGCGATTAGATTGCGATTACCACGGCGTGTGAGGCGGCATCCTGTCAGGTCGCCTGTTGTTGGTTCTAGAGAGAATTCGAGCGTTTGATTACTAATCTTCATGAAGTGCTTAACACGGCAGAGGGGCGCAACTTATGCGAACTACCGCTTGGTTAGAGTGGACCGCTCCAGTTGGTCGATCGTCAATAATACGCTCACGGTACGCGACTCTTACACGGTAAGACTTTAACGAAAGCTGTCTCGCGTCATACGCTCAATATGCTGCTTCGCCGGATTGCAAGACAGAAGATGCCCCCCAAGCTAGCCAGGATCAGGGCTCTGGGTTCAGGAACCGCTGCCGCTAAGATTACCGGGTGTGTGGAGCCGTATTGTGATTCCCAGATTGCGAGATCTGCCGCATCGACAAACAAATCACTGTTGGCGTCGCCCGTGGCCAGTGTTCCTGCGGCATTAAAGCCACGCTGCCATGTGAGGAAATCGGCCCCGTCGACGTCCCCGTCGCTATCGAAGTCGGCATCCTGGACCAACTGGAAGTAGCCAAACGCACGGCCATCATTCAATCCCAATACGAAGTCTTGCAGCCCGTCGCTGTCCAGGTCGCCGATCGCCACGTCGAGAACCGGAACTCCACCGACGAATGTCCCAGGCAAAAGCAAACTGGTGAAGATGCCAGCGGTCTCCTGGTAGTTCAGGAAGACTCGCCCGTCATCGAGCGCGATGACAATATCGTCCGTGCCATCGTTGTCCAAATCGCCGATGTCCATCGCATTCACCGCAGCCGGCCCAAAGTTGAGAATGTTGGTTTCCGCGAAAGTCTGCGATCCGGTTTGGGATTCACGGAAAACAGCACTGTCGGCGCGAATCGCAAGGATGTCCAGGCCTGCGGCCCCATCAAGATTTCCTACGCCCACATGCCCCACCGCTGAGCCGAGGTTCGTTACTACCACATCAGAAAACGTGCCTACGCCTGTCTGGAATTGTACGCGTACATCACCAGATGCCCGGCCAATGACGATATCGTTGACCACCGCAACAGTGGTGTCGTCAAGATGTCCTATCGCAAGTGAATGCTCGCCCGCTCCAAACGTCCCGAGCGAAGAAAAAGTAAAACTACCGCCGCCATCTTGTTGCTCACGGAACAATTGGCCGTCGCTTGCACGGCTAATAATTATGTCGGAGGCGCCATCCTGATTCAGGTCGCCAACAACCGGAGCGTGTGTGCTACCAAAGTTATCGATCAAACTATCGGCAAACGTGTTGGGAGCAGTGGAAGTCAACAGCCGCAAGTCGCCTGATATGCCTACGCGACTGAGTGTAATATCATTGAATCCATCTCCAGTGAAATCACCGATTGCCACATTCGCAGGTTGTCCAAAACCGCCCGCCAACGTTGTATCAAACACGCCCTGTACGCCGGTTTGGGTGTACGCAAATACTCGCCCGCCCGTGGGGCCTTCCCCAACCGCGATATCCGCCGTGCCGTTGCGGTCCAGATCGCCGATATCGAGGCTCACTAAATCTGGATTGTTGAAGATGTTGATTTCTGTGTTGGTCGCTGCTGCGTGGGCCGAAGAGACTGTTCCTAACAGGGCGACGCCCAAGCCAAACATGCAATAACGGCAAATATGACAATACCTCATCTAATCTCCCTCCCTTAATCATACATGGGTCATATGTGTTACAACGTTTGCACGTCGAGAGATATTAAGTTGCCTTTCATTACCACATTACAAGTGTTGATCGATGTTGTCAAGCAATGTAAAATAAAAACAGCGCCAATTGACAGATATAGTTTCATAATGCAATAATTTACGCTGTCTTACTTAGATGCAGTTAGAACGGAACCGGATTACGCCGTATCATTCACGTGACATAGGGAGATCAACATGGCAGCCGCAATTCAAACGGACAAAAAAAACTATCCCCAGCAGGTCCTCTCCAAAATTACTCGAGTGAATACGGGACCAGCAATCATCAAGCTATTGCGCCGACGCGGACCGATGGCGCAAAACCAGATTAGCACCTTGCTGGGCGTTACTACGCCAACCATGAGTCGAATTGTCCAGCGATTGCGATCTGCGAATTTGATCACCCACAAGCCTCGAAGCGGGCAACAGACAGGCCGTGCCGGCGTTTCATTGAACCCTCAAATAGGTCATGTCGTTGGCATCGAATACGGACCCACACTAATAAAACTTGCTGCACTTTCGTTTGATGGAAAACTTCTGCACACCATTTCAAAGCCAATCAGTATTGACTCTCCCCAGCAGCTACTTGATACGTTCGCGCCTGCCATTCGGTCATTAATGAAAGAGGCGGACCTCACGCCGGAACGGCTGCTTGGGATCGGTGCCATCGATTGCGGTGTCGTTGATGGACGACAAGGGGTATCCGTCAAATCCTCTATTTATCCTGAGTGGGAAGGTACTCAGGTGGCGCAACCACTTGTCGATGCATTTGGTGTTCCCGTGACTTTGATGTCCTCAATGATTGCCCGGCTGATTGCCGTCGATAATCTTGAGTTGAAAGGAAAATACGAAGATTTCATTCTTGTCGAATATGGAACGGGGATCGCATGCGGCATCAAATCGGACGGGCGATATATTTCGGGCAGTCGTGGCATGGCTGGCGAGCTAGGGCATACCCATGTCCCGAACTTTACCGGATCTTGTGAATGCGGGAGCGTGGGGTGCTTAGAGGCAGCGGCGGCCCTACCAGCGCTCGCACGCGAAGTGAAATGCGAACCTCATGAAGTGCTTGCGCTTGCTAGCGATGGCGACAAACGAGCGATGCGAGTCGTCGATGAGGCTTTTGAGCGGCTCGGTGTGGCCCTGGGCACCATGGTCAACATTATTAATCCGGCTGCAATCATCCTCGACCCTATTCTAGCGGACGCCGGACCCTTGTGTCTGGCAAGTTTTAAGCGGGCGATGCTCCAACAGATGCTAACGACGCACGCAGAACAACTCGAGGTTATTGTCTCTGATCTCAAGGGGCCGGTCGCCCCCATCGGCGGCGCATTGTGGGCACTTGATTTGGTGCTAGATGACCCCAATACAGGGGGCAATGGAAGTCAATAAGATTTCCACCCTCCAGTAATTTTTCTAAGCGTCTGTAAATCGCAGACGGACCTAGTCGCGAGGCGTCGTACGCCGGTCGTATCCCGGCAGAAGCATTCTACACATCCATGGAGAGAATCAACTGACAGGCTCCTGGCTGTCTGTCGGCACGTAATGATCTGCTAGCTCACGCACTTGCCAAGTAAACGCTTTCCACTTCTCTTCCCATTGCTGTGCCGACTCAGCATCGTATTCGTAAAAACCCAGCTGATTGCTTACGCCTTCCGCACCGGTGTCAAGCATGTGCTTCATCGTGTCTGGAAGTTCCGTGGTATTTGCCAGTTCAGGAAACAGGTCTTTTATCACCCTGGCATACGCAGAAATGCCGGTTAAATCCATCCAACGGAAGGGCCCAGCAATGGTCGACCAAAAACCAATATCATTTCGAAACGATCGGTCGATCGTCTCCACATCGGCAACGCCGCTTTCCAACAGATGCAATGCTTCGCGGAGCATCGCGTACATCAGGCGGTTAGTGATAAAACCGCGCATGTCCTTCTGCACGAGTGACGGCTCTTTGCCACATGCGTAGCTTAGCGCCACCGCCGAATCGAACGCGGCGTCGGTCGTCTCTTCGCCACGGATGATTTCCTGAAAACGCGAGATATGGCACGGTTCGCCCCAATGCATGCCGACAAATCTTCCGGGATGAATTCGCCCACGCTGGATCAGCGTGATTGGCAAGGCTGAAGTATTGGATCCAACCACCGTCTGGGGGTCTATCAGTGCCTCTAATTCATCGAACAGTGTCGATTTTTGAGCAAGATCTTCGACGATGCTCTCGATGACAAAATCACAGACATTCAGCGAATCCATGTGATCGACGATCTGCAGCATGCTGAGGTTATCTTCTACTTGCCGCGATGTGAGCTTTCCGTGCTCGACCATTTCGGCCAGAGAATCGTGGACATGCTGGTTTGCACTCTCTCTACCACGAGCAGAATGATCATAGGCAATCGTGCGAAACCCGTGAGCGACAAGTGTCGTCGCGATTCCACGGCCGAGCAGGCCAAGCCCGACAACTCCGATACAATCAAGTGACATCAAATAACCTTTCCTTGCTTAGAATCGGAGATAAAGGCAACCGCATCAATCTCGACTTTGATTCCTGGCAATTGCGACCCCACTGTCGTGCGGGCTGGCAGAAGGCCGCCCTTAAAAAATTGGCTGTAGGCCTGGTTGAATCGATCAAAGTCGCCAATGTCTGCCAGATGCACAGAACATTTGACGATATCATTTCGGTTACCTCCGGCACGAATAATTAGCTGCTCGATAAGACGCAGTGTCTGGGTGGTCTCCTCTTCGATTGTCCCCTGTTTGACCTCACCGGTCTCCAAATCCACTGAAGCGTGGCCGCTGACATGCAGCCAACCATCGCAGAGAACTCCTGAGGAATAGGCACCCGTATCCGCCGCTTTGACATCGTGCTCAATCGCACGTCTTTCTGCCTTCATCCTACCTGTTCCTTCATGAGAACTGACATGAGGAGATCAAAGTGCCGATCGACTTCCTTTCGTGTCATGTCGTCTAGCAAGTACCCCACAGGGCCTCGAGTCACTGTATTACGAAATACGCCTTGACGCACTAAAAGGTATTTTTCTACAGCAATAAATGTGTCGAGCGATTGTAGTCTTGCCAACAGAGTCGTTAATGGCATAGCAATCGTGTCGGCAAATTTGGTGTCGCCTGCCTCCAGCGCTTTCCATAGAGCGACTATCGCATGAATCAAATCTGCCCCGGGCATCGTGCCCGCTATTCCTCGGCGATAGCTCTCGACCAATGCAATGCCACCGGTTCCTTCAAACACGATGGCCCGTCCATCGGTGGCTTCATGCAATAATGTTAGCCGAGGTCCAATGGGAGTCGCTTCTGGCTTGAACATAACTTGCTGCGGGTGGTCTCGCCAAAGAGTCGCTTGAAAATCAATCGACATCGGCATGCCTACGTATCCACTAGCGTCCTGAACGATCACCGGAAGTTGCGTCGCAGCGAGGATTCGCTCGAAATAGGAACGCAGCTGCGTAGCTCCAAGCGATACCGATATTGGGGGTACAGCCATAACGGCCGTCGCTCCGACAGATTCAGCGTGGGCAGCAAATTCTTCTGCTTGTTTTGAGCTTTCCGCGCCAACGCTGATCGTCACCGTGCCCCGACCTGCACAGCGCTGGCATGTGAAGGCTGCCACCTCGCGACGTTCTTCGTCGCTCAGCCGTAACACCTCCGACACCATCGCCAACACCAAGCCATCCGACCCTGCGTCTAACAACCAATCGATCTCTCTACCGAGTGTCTCATAATCGATCTGTTCATCATCGTGGTAAGGTATTTGAAATACAGGTAATACACCGTGAATCAATGGGAGCGGCGTTTTTTCGAGCCTATCGATAATTGTTACACCTTCCACAACGAGGTTGTCACGCTTCGCCACTAACAGGGAAGAAAGAAGAAAATTGTTCGGCAATCTTCAGCAAAGGAAGAGGAGACCGCTCAAGGCAAATGACGAATTCCAAAATACCCAAATCTGAAAAAACTCAACGTGAGAACTGCGAGCATTTGCCCGAAATACTGTTTTTCTTGTTATGTCATTCTTGTTATGTCATAGGGCCATTTTTCAATGTATTGGGCGTCATTCGTGCTTTGCCTAAGTAAACTATAAAACAAATTTTCAGCCGTTTCAATAACACGCAATAATGGCCGGCTATCTTGCTGTCTGATTTCATTTTGAGACTATTTATCCCGGCGCTTCTCATGTACCTGTGCCACCGCCGTAACTTACGAAATCCTACAAAAACCGATCGCGGCAGGGGTTCCTTGACTGCGCGGGGATCAATTGGAATGGGCCATCGTTTTAGTACACATTTCAAAAGGTGCAATCTCTGTGAGGCGGTAAAAAGCAGGTTGTTTTGAGAAGGAAATAGGCTAATTTGGCGGCATATCAAATTGGCATCTGAAAAACGACGTCCTTTGCGAAAATGTTTTTGGAAAAAACTTTGCATGGCAAGGACGCCGCCGTGAATAATATTAGCATCGAGCGACAAATTAGTGTCAGGTCTTTGGTTCGGTGATGTCGTTCCATCTTGGAAGTATTCTATCGTAGTTGATCCGTAGTTCCTGCTTCATTTCGTCGGTCGCCTTAAGCAACACTTTCTCCGGATTCTATGGGTTGACCGAATTGGGCTGAGAATCTGGCCCCAGGCGCACTCCAAAGTCTGCTAGCCTCAGTGTTTGTAGAGAGACTTGTGGATCTATTTCGGTTACGGCTAGCTGTGCTTTTCGGCTGTCGCCAAATGTGTCGTACTGAGAGCGAATCTCGCCGATGCAGATGTATAGAGAAGCCTCGTAGGCTACTCTTCTAGACTTTTGCCTGCATACGAGCGGCTTTCATACAAATTTCTAGAAGGAACCTCACTCAGCACACGGAGCCGTAAGTGCTTTGCAGATAAGAAGCTTGCTTGCTTGCAGACCGCGGCACCGCTAAACTGGTAGTTAGCGACTGTCCGACATTCGGAACAAAAATCGGACAGCTCGCCGCACGGATTTGGCGGAGGATGCTCTACGCATCGACCGACTGATCAATCTCGATGCGGAACGGAGAATGATAGCATGTCTAGCCCCGAGTCCCGCCTGTCTGTTGGCGATGGCTTCTCTGAGGTGCGCGCCGCGTCTGCGCACTCTTTGGGCGTTCCTGCAAACTCAATTCCGCCTCATCCTCCTATTCCATCCACGACAGGCCAGACTGTTGTCAACGCATCTCGTGCCGGCATTGCGCTAGCCTCAAACGCTATTCCGTCTGAGCCCGCTGACCGAGATCAAGACGCGCTGCCTCCATTACTTTCGCTAAGCGAAATGATGCTTGAGGCGCCGCCTTGGCTCTTTAGTGCCGCTCTGCACATGATCATGGTGATTGTTCTTGGACTCTTGTTTATTGTTCCTAAACATACCGAGGAAATTTTACTGAGTTTCGATTATCAAGAGGATCTTGGGGAAGATGTTTCTGGTAGCGAGTTCGAGGTATCTCTTGATCTTACTGAGAACGAAATCGAGGCAGCATTAACACCACAAATGTTGCCTGAAATCGAAGACCCATTGTCTGTACCACCCGTTGTGGTTGAATCTCCGCTGCAAAGTCAGGTTGTTGATAGCGAGAGCGAGCCGATTCGGATTGCACTCTCTGGACGCGAGACTGGCATGCAGCAAGCTTTGCTCGATGCCTACGGAGGAACGAGCTCCACACAACAGGCAGTTTTGGAAGCTTTGCGATGGCTCTCCCGCAATCAGGGCAAGGAGGGGATGTGGAGTATGCGCGGGAAGTATTCCGACGGGGTCGCTTCAGAGAACCATGAAGCTGCGACCGGCATGGCGTTGTTGGCTTTTCAAGGCGCAGGCCACACACCCAATGGTGATGCGAAGGACCCTTTTACCAAAGTTGTTGATCGAGCTTGGAAAACCTTGCTGAAAAAACAGGACGAGACTGGTAATTTTCATCACATGAGTCGTGGGAACGGGCAGCTTTACACTCACGCGATCTGTACAATTGCCCTTTGCGAGTTGTACGGCATGACCCGCGACGAGCGTTACCATGAACCAGCCCAACAAGCGGTCGACTACTGCGTCAAAATACAAGGTGCCGAAGGCGGCTGGCGTTATTTCCCCGGTGGGGGAAGCGATCTTTCGGTCACCGGGTGGTTTGTCATGGCGCTACAAAGTGCACGAATGGCTGGACTAGAAGTTCCCAGCCTCACGTTGGACCATATCAGCAAATTTCTCGACTCGGTTAGCCGAGAGAGTGGCAGTCAATACGCGTACCAGGTAAGCAATGGTACGACTCGAAGCATGACTGCCGAAGGATTGCTATCCCGACAATACCTCGGCTGGCGGCACAGCGATGGCCGACTCCGACGAGGGGCTGATTTTTTGATAGATCACTTGCCTAGCTGGGAGGACGGTGAACGGAATGTTTACTACTGGTACTACGCCACCCAAGTTTGCCACCACATGGAAGGCCGCCATTGGCGTGCCTGGAACAGCGTCATGAGAGAAATTTTGCCCAGACACCAAATCCGCAAAGGCCGCGAACGAGGAAGCTGGGACCCCGATGGCGATCGTTGGGGCGACTCGGGAGGCCGCCTGTTCGTCACTTGCCTATCGACCTATATGCTCGAAGTTTATTACCGGCATCTGCCAATTTATCAAATCGAACTGCTCGGCGGAGATTTCTGAGCAAGAAACTATTCGCGACAATACAGAATATTGGCCCGGCGCTTTCTCTGCGTTGCGAAATCGTTCATACTAATAACCGCCATGAAATTTCTCTCTGTCCGACAAAAACTGGTTTCTCAACCACTGGCCGACGTTGCCGGCGAAGTACGTCGCCAACTCGATTCGCTAAATCTTGAAGTCCCGCAGGGCTCGGTTGCCATAACCGTGGGTAGTCGCGGGATTTCAAATATTCCGCTGATTATCAAGACCACTGGTGATTGGCTGCGCGACCATGGGGCAGACCCCTTTATTGTTCCCTCGATGGGTTCGCACAACGGGGCGACTGCCGAAGGTCAGCAGCAAATGGTTGAATCGCTTGGCATGAGCGAGTCGGCGATGGGCATGCCGATTCGCAGCAGCATGGAATGCGTCAAGCTCGCTTCGGTCGAGACGGGCGACGTATGGATGGATCGCCATTGCTATGAAGCTGAAGGCGTATTGGTCGTTAACCGAGTGAAGCTGCACACCTGTTTTTCTGGACCCGTGCAAAGTGGTCTGACGAAGATGATGGTCGTCGGTATGGGCAAGATCCGTTCGGCACAAACTTTCCATTCTAGTCCTACGCCACAAATGAAAAACATGCTGCTGGAAATGGGACAGGTGCTAATCGATTCGGGAAAAATTCTAGCCGGACTAGCGATTCTCGAAGATGGTTTTGATGAAACGACTGAGCTGCACGCGGTGCGTTCCGCAGACATTCTCACCCACGAGCCAAAACTGCTCGAGCGCCATCGCGAGTTTTTTCCTCGACTGCCGATCGATGAGCTCAACGTATTGATCGTCGATTCGATTGGTAAAACGTACAGTGGCACGGGCATGGATACCAACGTGATCGGATACCGTGGCGTTAAAGGTTATGAAGACCTCGATCGGCCAAACATCGGCACCATTGCCGCGCTGTCGTTGGTCGAAGCCTCGAAGGGAAACGCGATCGGCGTCGGTCTTGCCGACTTCATCACACGTCAATTACGCGAGGCAATCGACGAGTACAAAACTTTTCTTAATGTGTACACCACCGGGGACATGGAACGAGCAAAAATCCCAGCAACGCTCGCTGATGATGAAACGCTTTTCGAAAAAGTAGTCGCTCGCTACGGCAAAGATCGTCTCATGGTAATCCCCAACACCTTGCATCTTCAGCATCTCTACGTCAGCGAAGACCTGCGCGACGAAATCGAAGCCAATCCACTTTGTGAAATTGACTCCGAACCGGTCGAATTGAAGTTCAGCGATGGTCGACACCAATTGCAGTTTTAGAGAGAGCAATGGTTCTGTGTTGGCAGGCAGAAAAGTTTACGTACGGGCGTTTTGAATCTGAGGCGAGTTGCGGAGCCAATGTCAACTTACAGAGCCAATATCAACGTAAGGCCTTATGAGTAGGCCAGCTTCAAATAGTCCAAAAAACAGACGTTTTAGGGACTCGCTAAGCTGCGTCGGCCGATGAATCCGAGGAGTGTTAGCGAATCACCGAATCTGCACAGGACTGGTACTCCTGTGCAGGTTAGCGGACGCTATCCACGGTGCACACGGACGTTGAATCCAGGGAGACTTAGTACTTCGCCGAACGCTTAGGATTCTTTCCGGACGCGAGGGCGCACGAGGGGATTTTGGTTGGCTTGTGCAGCGTGTGAGGACTCGTTCAATCGAAGTGGCCGTCCGGAAAGAATGCGTTGGACTAA
>Ga0114931_10010904_pt1 | contig 10771 bp, 14 predicted proteins | sample 2SBtaG_FD_89579 | JGI IMG/M metagenome (GOLD analysis project Ga0114931, IMG submission 89579) | Deep subsurface microbial communities from Kolumbo volcano to uncover new lineages of life (NeLLi) - 2SBTROV14_V59a metaG | ecosystem: Environmental > Aquatic > Marine > Volcanic | place: Kolumbo...
GGATTCTCACGGACAAAAATTTAAAATAGCCCCTCTCCATGTATATGGAGAGGGGTTGGGGTGAGGTATAACGGGCAGATACCATTTCCGAATGCCTTGAAACCGTGAAATTTAACCTGATCCTGTATATTTTACTATATCGAACTGACGTTATTTTAGGTTGATAACCTCACACAAAGAAATCATCCCGTTACAAATCGATTTAGGAGCAATGATAGTATTTTCACAGATTCCCGATCGGAGTCGGGAATGACCCTGGTTATTTTGATAAATTCGCATGTTCATCTGGATTCTTACTAAGTTATTCGAATGCCCGGTTGGTATGTGCCGGCGACTCTCGCTCCCTCCTGATGTGTTGAACCCGATATCCGCTGCCTTCCGGAATAATTAGATAATCACCCTCATATATCTTTGGCTGATCAAACCTACTGCCAATCACAAGTCCGAGTACGCTGGTTAACGGCGGTATTACGATAAAGCTCCACAACCCGTACGTTGGATAGATATTTGTATTGACATCCTGATTGAATAGCGATGCAGCCGATATCAAACCGGTTGCGAGTCCACCCGCAAAGCCAATAAACGCCCAGCTCGGTCCACGTCGTAACCTTATTTTACGGATTATAGAAAGGGGTAAATCCCACTGTGACTGATGGGTTCCGTATTTCTTCCCTTCAATAAGGATGGAGTCTCCTTCAATATCAAACCGGCGGGCAGAATAGTAATCACCTGATTTGGTATATACTGTTTTATAATAATGGCAGCTCAGCTTCTCGAATTGAAGTATCGAATAGGACTTCGGTATGACAACGGTGCGCTGACTTGCACAACCTGCTGTCAGAAGCAGCAGAATTGCTGGAATGATAAATTTATATACGCTGGTCTTCATTCAGATAAATACTAAACAAATTACGTTGGGTTGTCTGTAACTCCGAAACAAATATCCAGAGTACTTTTAAAAGTTGACCGACCAAAGGAAACCGGACAGTATCTGTGCTTTCAAAGTAGCGTCTTGCGAAATTTCTCTTCATAGCTTTTACTCTCAATAATCGTGTATCTCATCTTCAATACTTTACCAAAACCTCTATCTAATTCCTAACAGGAAAAGTAAAGTGAACTATTTTTCAACAGTAATTCGGAATCCTCTCATAATACTGTAAGTTACTAACGTTTAGCATACGGTATCAATCAATTTGTATCAAGTATTGGATTGACATGCCTGCGAGGTAATCGTCTTGCTTTCACGGGTTGAAAACGGTAAGTACTGCCATCCTGAATGATCCGGTAATCACCCCGGAAAACTTTTGTATGATTAAAAGTGGCACCTATGAGAAAACCAAGCAGTCCACAAAAAGGTGGAATAAAAGGACTGGCATAAACATAATAGCTGTTTGAAGTGGCAGCCAAAATGGTACCCGGCACGCTGATTCCCAAGCCAATTAGCAGCCCGTTTGCCCCCGGATTAGATTTGGGTGACAGCCGTACCTTCTTGATCTCAGATAGGGCCAGCATTTTTGAATACGCGTGCGAGGCCAATCTCCCGACTACATATACCGAATCCGACTGAAATGATAATCGACTGTCATGAATACGATCGACTGACTGTACAAACACTGTTTTGTGATATTTACTGCTCAGCTTTTTAAATTGGGATATCGAATAGGAATCAGAAATCGCAATCGGGCGCTGTGTTGCACAGGAAAGCGTTATGAGCGTGAACAGAATCCAAGTAGACCGATTTAGAGTTTTCAATAAGATATATGATTTATCCATTCTCAGTGATCAAATGCCGAATTAACCTCTAACGGAGGACGTTCCTTTTTAATTTTCCTGATATAATATCTGTGGTTACTCAGAACAAATTGATAATTTCCTTTATAGTCCTGTCTCCTTTCTGTTACGAAACCAACTAAACCACCAAGCAACGCACCTACTGGTGGAAAAAACAACCATGGTACTTACTGCTGCTGTTCTGTCATCCTTGTTCGCTTTGGCAATGAGTATACCTGATGCTGCTGCACCCACAAGTAGTCCTGAAAAAGCTCCCAAAGCTACCGCGTGCGTTTTGGATGAAAGCCTGATTCGCCTGATATCTGAAATTGCGATTCTTCTGTTAACTTTACCGGTAATTAATACCACAGAATCTGACCTCACAGTAAATTGCTTGATAGGAATCTCATTCTCAGACGTCGTTATAACGGTAGTTCGATACCGATGGCTCATTTTCTTAAAGCCTGCTACCGGAATCAATTCCTGTGAGCTAAGGTCACGCGTAGCTGTACACGACACTGTCACACACATCACCAAAGCATACCAATAAACCGACGATCTCATTAACCTACCCGCCTGTCGTCTCGTGATGATTGATTGTTACATCGAAGTACTAAATCGCAAACACTGAAGCATGTTATCAATAAAAATTTTCAAATAGAAATAAGTATCAGGCTCCCTGAAACTCAAAACTCAAATCCAGTGATCTAACATGCCGCTTGCTGGCCAGCGATACATATTCGATAGCCAGAGCCTGCTTGCCTGCTCCGAGAACGGTACTCACCATTCCAAACGCCTCAGGATAATCATCCGGACTCATATTCTCCGTGATTTGTTTCCAGAGTACCTCTTCAAGTACATTGTACGCACTCTGGACTTCCTGGATATCGAAACCCTCCTGAAAGCGTTCCCGGGCTACCAACTCTGAATATTCAACCATCGGGATAAGGTTTTTTCTGCTGATACTATCTGCAGCCAGTTCAAATAACTTATTCAGCCGTTCCCTGTTTTTACCGGTTTCCCTGGATTTGTAATGTTTCAATGCGACGCGCTCAAGTGCCTCAACTGCTGTATCCACAATGGCCGCGGCGTGCTCTTCTAATAATTGAATAATATCCATTGCTTTATCCTTCTAACTTAATTTTTCGGCGATCAATTCAAGATGTGGTTTCTATTCACCGTAAGTTTGACGAGAATCCTATTTCTACTTTACGACGGATCCATTTGCCCTCATTCTATTATCAGAATAACTATTCTATAGTCTCCGATTCCAGACGTCTCAATACTTCCTCTTTGCATTACTTGTTACAATTAAACCATATCACAGATCATAACCAATATTTCTGAAGAAGTTTTATACCGAATTTTCAGTGCTCCTGGATAATTTCTTCTCTTACCCGTATGTCCATAGGCACCAAGTTATAAAACGGGAAACGATCCTTTTGGCATAGTAATTCTCCGCGGCCGGGATCAGGAACAATGGCCTGATCGAGGTCCTCAGGTAACGCATGTGCACAATGGACATACCTGAGCAATGCTTTACTACTGACATCTGCCTTTTCAACAATAAGTTGCAACAGATTTATAAACGCATCTCTTTTCATCCAGTCGCACACATTCGACAATGCGAACTTATTATATGTTCCTTCCGGAGATTGCCCGATGATATCGGTGTATGAAATATGCCTGTAACGAATATTATGATGATGAAGCCGGATAACAGATATCCCCTTATCCTGCAAAAAAGCCGGCAAAGCTTCATAATAAACGACACTGCCCAACAACGAAAATTGCAGGAAATAATTTTCCCGCGCCGGGGTACTCGTACAAAAACTACGGAACCGGGAGAACAAAAATTCGGCGAGGTTCCTTTCACCTTCATGGATAAAACCCTGTTCAGGGATTCCTCTTCGTTTATAAAGCTTGGGATGAAAAACAATATAGAACAACCGCTTCATCACATCCGATCGCAAAACCTTATCAAAGTATTCTTCCTGATCGTCTGAATTTTCGCATTCGAATAAGCCATATAATTTCTTTTCACCGCCTAAAAGATAAAGTCCCAGACGCCGAAACTTCGCCATGTATCGCTCATGCCTGCCATAATGGAGCGGACCTTTCTTGAAAAAAAACAGGTGATCGTCCCAAAAACGTCTCCCGGATTCGTCGAGGTATTCCTCTACCCTGCTAAGCAGACGAAGCCGCTGTTCCCGGTCACAGGAAATATAACCGAGGAACTGAGCCGCTTCTTCCGGATCCAGTGCCAATACTGTTGCCAATTTCAACTTTGACAGGTGTAACTGGCCTGTCGAAATATCAACGGCATCGATTAACAACGGAGTATGAGCAAGAATACTAAGTGGCAACTCCCCGGCACTTGCAACACACAGAAGCCGGTCGTCGGGGTTTATATCCAATGCCCGCAACTCTGTCATTGGATCATCCTGCGATAATCCAAAGTCATATAAGTACCTGCCCAACGGTACCGACCGTAAAGTCTCTGTCGATTCCAATTTCCCCCCCCCCGGAAAATGTACTTTCCAGCTAAAAAGCTGATTTTTTTGACTACCTCAGATCCTATAACACAAAGATTTTATTTTTCGATCACTTCTGAAAAATAAATATCACCACAACTACATGTGCCCGTTACGATACCAGAAATTGCCTGTTCATCTCTCTAAATGAGTGGATTTTAATGACGATCTCGACTGTACGTCATTCGCCTCTTCCTGAATGTATATCTTCTGATGGAAAACTCAACCCCCGCTTCAAGAGCTACCAATGCCAGAACTGCTGCGGCAATACCGATAGCTTCTTTTTGAGAACGACTATCAACCCATTTTTTTATCCCTGATACAGCAGCCAATGGCAAGCCGATCGGCAAAAGCCGTGCATCCCAGATAAAACGATTTCTTCCCCGCATACTTTAGAAACTTAGAGGTTAATCATGATAACAGACCTGTTATTGGTTCAAAATGCCAATAATTCGTGATATCGACTGAATCTCGGTCAGTCGAACTCCCAGGAGTACAATCGCCAGCCAAAATCCCTGGTACAAGATATGTTTGCCGAAGCCGGCGATCTCTTCGTCAATATCACTGATTTCAATATCTCTTTCTGCGTCCGGCAACCCGGATAATCTTACAGCAATATCCCAGGAACGATCGCGGGAAACTCTGAGCACAAAACCGGTCAGTGTCTCATCTGCCTTGCCCGCCAGTCTGTCAAGGAAACGCATGGCAGGCCATATTTCACCCAGTTCATCTTCCACTTGATTGATCTGTGAGATGAGGGTATCGTTGATCTTCAAAAAATCATTTTTCAGATCCATGATCTGATGTGCGTCGACCACTTCCGCAGCGGCGATTCCAAGATCGAGCTGGATATGTGCATTCATGGCCAGCAACAAATGCTGCAGCACGATGGGACGCCACTTGCGGGTCGCATTGAAAGTAAGCTTCCATGATTGCGTACAGTCCTCAGAAAACTGGTTCTGTTCGAAAGCCTCGAGATACCGGTTGGCAAAAACGACATCGAGCCGCTCCATGCGCTTACCGTCTTCGAACAAACCTTTCCCTATACCTTCCTTCACTTTAATCGTCACCCTGCGATACAACGCGGGAAAATATCCAAGGCGATTCTGTCCGTTAGAAGACCATGCAATGATACGGTCGAGCGAATGAATAACCTCATCTATGGTATTCGCCTTCAAACTGTGTAAAAGGTCGTTTTCTCCCATCCTCCGATTTCAATGATTTATTTATCAACCCGCATTTCCAGACTATAATAATCTTATGAGTTCCACACAAGATCAATGTCATTAGCCCTGGTCAAGCCTGTTTTTAAAACGCTCTAAAATGTAAGGCCATCCCTGAGGCGAAGCCAACCCATCACGATACGCCGCTCCTTCATCGCCATGGCGTTCAAGATGTCGGTGTTCAAATATTATACTCGTACCGGATGGATGCTCTGGCTTAAATTCCACTTCAACCTCACTGGCTTTGTCAGGATCAGGTTCCGGGACGCGGGTCGGACTTATCTGCCATGAAAAGAGCAACCGCTTCGGCAGATCCCATTTCAACACTCTGCCCCAGTAGCACAAGAAACCATGAGGCCCACGTTCATAACAGAATCCACCTTCTTCCTGTTCTATTCCAATGTCTTCGAGAACATCACCTGACCATGTGTATTCCCGGGGCCACCATTCACCCAATTCAGCGGTAAATATCTTAAACGCACGATCCGGAGAAACGGAAGTGCTGAATGTATGACATATAGATTCTGTTTTTTCAGATTTGTCAGACATGATGATCTTCCTTTACGGCGAATCAGCTGCTATTCTACTTCTATCTTCCTTCTTCTATAAGATAAATATTTCTGAAACCGATTGGTTTGCCTTCCATCTGGAAACCGATGTACCCTTTCTTCAAATTGATATGCGTTGCCTTATTTTGAAGCTTCCCGTTGATATATACCTTCATTGTCCGGCCTTTGCAGACCACATCACAACTGTTCCACTGGCCCATCGGCTTTTCATTTGATTTCGCAAATTTGGGCACTACCTCATTCGAATGTCCCTTTAATTCCCTGAATTTCGCTTTTTGCATGGCAATCAGGTCGCCGGCATTATCCGCTTTCAACTGTACCTGGATACACTCAGGCCAGACGCTATCCGGCTTCTGGGTGTAGAGCAACACTCCGCTGTTTCCATGTTCTGAGGAAACCGGCCACGACCACTCCACGTGCAATTTAAAATTCCGGTATTCCACTTTCGACCGTAAGTATCCTTTGGCTATTGCAGGGAAAAATATGGCCCCACTATTAATTTTATAGAAATCTGATGGATTTGATACCGGTTTTACCCACACGAAATGCAGATGATCGAGTGAGCATCCATTCCATAGATAAACAGTATCCTGACGGGCCGTTTTACCGGTAACAGCATCCTTATTAAAAAAAGCTTCTTTTGCGAGCGCTGCACTTCCAGCCAGCATAACAAGCATCCCGGTAATCAAACCGAAACGGACAACATCACATCTTTTCATTTTCTTCTCCTGTTTTTAAATGAGGTACACATCATCATAATTCAAATACGACATCCACTGATAACTACGAATTTTAACACAATCCTGATCCGCTTAAATCCGTGCAGATCTGTGGTTACATCTTACATCATGGGATTGGCACGCTGGCACAACTGGAGTGGTACGCCAAACGGATCGCGCAACATTACGAGGTGAGAGCCATCTTCCAGCTTCTGGTCTTCAAACAATTCCGCTCCTGCAGCGATCAGCTTATCCTTAACGGCGTCGGCATCATCCACTTTCAGGGCAAAATGAAATTCGAGCGGATGGTGGTTTTTGTGGTCCGGGATATCTGCCTTTGTATTGGAATAAACCTCGAAAACCACGCGTCCCGATTGATCGGCCAGGAAACGGGTGTATGGAGCTTCATCCATTGATCGCACAAGCTTCATCCCACAGTTTTTTATATACCATTCGGCCATTTCGACGGGTTTCGAAACGTTTAGAGCAAAGTGTTCAAATACCATAAACTCCTTCTTTCTTTTTGAACTTCAGTAATACGTATTTAGTCAGGTGGAGTTTAATTCTTAAAAATGACAAAATCCCAATTGATTGAGACTATTCATTGAAAAACAGCTCCTCTTCCAGTTCAACGACCATATACCACAACATCTCTTCGCTGTCGTACACGATATCAAAGAAACGGTGCCCTTTGGTTTCAAGCACAAAATGAATATGTCTCGTGCTCCCTACACGATCGGTGTAAGTACGGCGGATTTTCCGGATATGATGCACATCCCCTGAATCCAGCTGAAACCGGATGGGCGTGATTCTGCGCGAAATTTTACCGGTCTGAAAGCCGGCGTAAAGCGCTAATACGTTGATCTTTTTCTGTTGAGCCTTTTGCATAACGGAAGTCCCTCTTTTGTTCTACGACCCTATATTACACATATATCGCACACATACCAAGGGATTTTAAATTCTAAATTATGAATTATGAATTATGAATTTTTAGTGTTTGTCTTTGGTGAAGGGGTAATACAAGTTGAAAGTAAAAAGGGGAAAGTATAAAGTAGGCCAGGGTCTCGAGAACAAACTTTAGCCTTTTTACTTTGACCTTTAACCTTCTACTGTCTTCCCTTTACAAGATCGAAAATCCGGCGTATTATATATGTGTGATATATGTATATAATGCATACTAATGATAAATCCGGCGTTACAGAAATACGATCTTACGCGCAACGTCCACAATATGACGTTGTACAATACTATTGCCGCCGATCAGCAGCATTTGAGCAATAAACCGAGATTGTATCTTCACCTGGATCTTAATTGTTACTATGCACAGGTCGAGCAGCTTTCGTACAATTTGTACGGTATCCCGCTGATTGTCGGTGGATGGCGTAAGCAGGATGGCACCCCGCGCGGGATTGTGGCTACTTCTTCGTACGAGGCCCGAAAGTTTGGAGTTAAGACGGGCATGAGCGCATTAGAGGCCCAGCAGTTATGCCCGTTTATCGTATTTATGCAGGTACATTACGAAAAGTACCGCTGCATCAGCAAGGAATTAAAGAACATCATCGACAACTACGCCCCCGATGTCGAAGAGTATTCCATGGATGAATATTTCCTGGATCTCACTTTCCTGAAGCACAAATCGTCTGATGACCTGCGCAAATACGGCGAGCAGATTAAAAATGAAATTTACAATAAGACCGGTCTGGTCTGTTCGGTCGGTATCTCTTTCTCAAAAACATATGCCAAGCTGGCTTCCGACATCCACAAGCCAAACGGACTTACGATTGTTCACACGGCCGATGATGTAGCCGAATACATTTATCCGATGAAATTATCTGAAGTGTGGGGCATTGGCCGGCGTCGTTTCGAAAAGTTATCCGGCGCGGGAATCGTTACGATAGGTGATGCTTTCAAATATGGTCAATCGTCATTCCAGAAACTCTTCGGTGATTACTTCGGGAAGATGCTCTACGAGACAACAACGGGACGTGACCGGGCCCGGGTGCTCGTCGAAGAGAAGGAACATATACCTAATGAAATTACTTATATGCACACATTTTCCGACTGGACTAAAGATCCCGACCGTATTGAAGGTGAGATCGTAAAGGCGGTGCGCCAGATGTGCTACCGGATGCGCGGCTACGACCGAAAAGCACGGTTGTTTAGTATTTACATTCGCTTCCAGGATAGCACATGGCAGGGCATCAACGCACGATTTGCGACCACGGGATATACCAACCTGGATGAATATGTGCTGGATGCATGTCTCCGGGAATCAATGCCGCTGGTACATCGTTACTTGGGTTAGGGGTACGCAATACGGGGAGTTGGATTGCATACGATCGAGATGACAGCCAGCAGGCAACTGGAACTGTTTTTCACCGAATCGAATCAATTGAGACATCTCCACCACGCTGTCGATGCCATAAATAATCATTTTGGCATCCATACCATACAACGTGCGGGCGGAACCCTGCACGTAGATGGGAAGACACACTTCCTCGATCGTAACGGAAAACCGATGTAATAAAGCATCTATATAGGTATTAACATGTACGAAAATACCTTGTTACCGGGATTACTGATCATAAAAAATAACTGTAACTTCCTGCAGGTACACAGCATGCAATCAAACACTACATTTTTATCACAGTACTAATCTCATAACTATTTGCGGGAATCGCCAAATGAGCTTAAAACAATATCAAACGAATCCAACCCAGCGCTTTTCAAATCGCGTTGAAAACTATATCCGGTATCGTCCCGGTTATCCGGAAGAAGTCCTTCATATCCTTGAAAAAGAAGCCGGACTCACTCCCTCATCCATCATTGCTGATATCGGATCAGGTACGGGTATTTCCACTGAATTATTTCTTAACAATGGAAATATGGTGTACGCTGTTGAACCCAATGATGCCATGCGGGAAGCGGCCGAGTCGTTGCTAAAGCGATACCCGAATTTTCACAGCGTAAACGGTACCTCCGGTGTTACCACGCTTGATGAACACAGCATCGATTTAATCGTAGCGGCCCAGGCTTTCCACTGGTTTACTCCTGAGGAGGCACGCCGGGAATTCGATCGAATACTAAAACCGGGTGGAAACGTCGCGCTGATATGGAATCGGCGCAAGGAAAATGAAACGCTTTTTCTGGCAAGTTATGAGGCCCTGCTCCAGCAATATGGAACGGATTATGATCAGGTCAGGCATACCAATATCGATGATCATACCCTGGATTCCTTTTTCGAATCCTACAAAAAACATGTGGTCTACAACGAACAGCTATTCGACTTCGAAGGATTGAAGGGACGTCTGTTGTCTTCATCATATGCTCCGGCCAAAGGACATCCCAACCATAAACCGATGCTCGAACAGTTGGAGATCATGTTCAAAGAATATCAACAGAACGGACAGGTTCGGTTTGAATATGACACCGAGATCTATATCGGACAGGTTGGTAACAAACAAATATTAATTAGAAATTAGGAATAGAACACGGTTGACGCGGATAACACAGATCGGCACCGATGGGTGAAAGGATTGAAAAACGTGGGGGGGCGATTCGCGAATCGCCCCTGTCAATACATATTTTGTCCGTGAAAATCCGCGTCATCCGTTTTCTATTCTTACCTCATTACTAAGGCTTAACAACAGACCAGCCTTCGGCCTGACGAATAATAAGCTCGCCGTTGCCGCTGGGTACAACTGAAATGAAAGGATAGAGCTTGTCCAGACTGATGTGTCTTTCATGCAGGGTATTGTTGCACTGGGCCAGGATCACACCTTTATCATGTAACTCTTTAAGCTGCTTGCCGAATTCATTGCCTTTGAAGTAGATGTTGGTCCCGCCGGCATAAGCGATGAGTTCAATAGTAAGCTTGCCTTTAAGGCGGGGATCATTCAGTACGTTTTTGATATTGCGCAGGGTTTTTCCCATCACAGCCTTGTCTGCTACATCGA
>Ga0114931_10010905_pt1 | contig 10770 bp, 8 predicted proteins | sample 2SBtaG_FD_89579 | JGI IMG/M metagenome (GOLD analysis project Ga0114931, IMG submission 89579) | Deep subsurface microbial communities from Kolumbo volcano to uncover new lineages of life (NeLLi) - 2SBTROV14_V59a metaG | ecosystem: Environmental > Aquatic > Marine > Volcanic | place: Kolumbo...
GTTGCGGGCATCATCGACGAGTTCGAGGTCGTCATCGAGGGGCAGGACCGCCACGCCTGGCTCGTTCGGATGGGAACGCCACATCTCATCGTCGCCGCGGCTGATGTGGATGTCGAGGACTTCGACGCGGTATGTCGGCCACTCAGAAACGACCCGCGTCTGGGGCCGGAAGGGGCGAATGTCGATCTCGTGTCACTCGCCTCTGACCGGGACGGCCTGAGGCGGTTGCGCACGTTCGAGCGTGGAGTGGAAGGGGAAACCCTCGCGTGTGGGAGCGGCTGTATGGCGACCGCCCTGGCTCTTACCGGGGGAGAAGCGGCGCGGGTGACGTTCGAGACGCGCTCGGGTGCCAACCTTACAGTGGAATTTCTCGAGGAGGGGTTGATCCGCCTGTCGGGTCCCGCTCGACACGTCTTCGATGGAGTGCTTCCCGATCAACCTGACTAGCCCTGAGGACGTGACGGCGAGCCTTCTCTCCTGGTTCGACGGACGGACGCGACCAGTTCCGTGGCGGAGCGAGCGCGACCCATACCGCATATGGGTCGCCGAAGTGATGGCCCAGCAGACCCGCATCGAGACCGTCGCGGGGTACTACGCCCGCTTCATCGATCGATTCCCCTCCGTGTCGAAGCTCGCTGAAGCGGGGCTCGACGATGTCCTCAAGCTGTGGGAGGGGATGGGGTACTACGCCCGCGCCCGAAATCTGCATGCCGCCGCGCGGCACATCACACGACACCACGCCGGGCGTTTGCCGGCCTCGGTGGGGGGTCTCCGGACGCTCGCGGGCGTCGGTCCGTACACTGCCGGCGCCATAGCGAGCATCGCATTCGGCATCGCGGAGCCGGCCATCGATGGCAATGCACGTCGGGTCCTGTCGCGGTTGTTCGACCTCGAGACCGCGAGCCCGGAGGATCTGGACCGGGCGGCCCGCACGCTGTTGGCGGAAGCGCCCGATCGACCCGGCGCGGTCAATCAGGCCATCATGGACCTGGGTGGAAGCGTGTGTACGCCGCGGCACCCCGACTGTGAATGCTGTCCGCTCATGTCCGACTGCCGTGCGCGAACGCGAGACACCGTTGCGAAGCGGCCGCCGCCGCGTCGGCGAGCGCCGGTCCCATCGCGCTACGCAGCCTCCGCGATCGTGCGGAGAGAAGGCCGTGTTTTCCTCGTCCGACGACCGCTGGACGGCTTGCTCGGTGGCCTGTGGGATTTCCCCGGTGTCGCCCCCAGCGCGGAACCGATCGGACGCGATGCGCTGCGGGACGGAATCGTCCGCGACTGGGGATTGCTCTCCGAGGTCGGTGAGTGCGCGGGGAGCGTTGTCCATGCCTTCAGCCACTTCCGGCTCACCCTCGCGGTCTACGAAGCCGCGTGGAGGAGCGGAGAACCGCCACCGAATGTGGAGGCGCGCTGGTGTTCGCCCGAAGACTTCGAGAGCGTCGCGTTTCCCGCCTACCTACAGACCTTTCTCGAGGTCTGCTGACCGACCGTAACTCTCACTCGAAGAAGGTCGCGGAGACCTCCTCGCCGCTTTCGCGGAGGTACTCGAGCGTGGCGAGCAGGGACAGGTCGGCCGCCTCGTCGAGACCCTCGGGGAGCACGCCGTACACGGCCTGCCGGATCGCGAAGCGCGATGTCGGTTTGCCGGCGAGGGCGGTTCGAACCTGCTCGGTGCGGGCGCGGCGGTGACCTACATACTCCGCGAGCCTCGCGTCCGGATCGTGGATGAGCGGACCGTGCCCCGGAAGAAGCCGTGTCGGATGTAGCGAAGCGAGGCGAGCGAGACTCGCAAGGTAGGCGCTCACCGACCCGTCGGGGTAGGCGATCATGCTGCTTCCCTGGCCCAGGACGAGATCGCCGGTCAGTACTTCTCGGCCTGGCACGCAGAGGTAGGCGAGGTGGTCGCCGGAATGACCCGGCGTGTCCAGCGCGATCAGGACACGTCCGCTACCCGTCGCTATCTCATCGCCGTCGCGGAGACACCGCCCTTCCAGTCCCAGGCGTTCGAGGGTCGCCGCCGACGCATGCAGTCGCCCCCAGCGACGGCTCGCTTCCGCCGCGGCTTCCGCGTGGTCCGCGTGAGCGTGGGTCAGGCACACGGCGGTTACGGGGCGGCCCGCCACGAGGGAATCGACCCGATCGAGGTGTGCACGGTCGAGAGGTCCGGGGTCGACGATCGCAACCGTGTCGCTCCCGATGATCCACGTGCGCGTACCCTCCAGCGTCAACGGCCCGGGGTTGGGAGCGGTCACCGCGACGAACCCTTCCGGCAGCCGCGGCGTCACAGAGTCGCCCCGGACATCGAGTAGAGGTTCCGTAGCGTCGACGACAGCGTGCGCGAACGCGGCCATTGCTTCTTCGAGGTGTTCGAAACGCTCGAGCCGTTCGAGAGTCTTCCATGTGGGGAACAGCATGGGAAGCTCTCCCCGTCGAAACCGTTCCAGCGCCCTGGCTGGTTCGATCCACAGGGCAGAAGTGTGCTCGTCACCGATCGTGATTCTCCCCACGGCGTGGCCCGGCGCAACGAGGAAAAAGCGCGCGTCGTATCGGCGAGCAAACAGGCGTGGGGTGATCCAGCGGGCGAAGTAGGCCATCGGAGCTCGAGTAAACGTGGCGTCGAGGCGCCTCACGACCTCTTCGAATGTCGCTACGTTGGCGAGCAGGCCCGTACGTGCGTCTTCGAGGGCCCGGGGATCCCGGGGAGGACCATCCGCAAGCAGGATTCCGGTTTCTTCAAACAACTCGCGGATCGCCGCCGTGCGGGAAGGCCGATCGCGTTCCGGGAGATTCGGAATCTCGGGCATGCGGCCGTTCCAAAACTCGGAGGCATCTTCATCGTCCACGACGCCTCCGGGAAAAACGAACGCGCCGGCGGCGAACGTGGAGGTTTGCGGCCGTTCCAGCAGAAGGACCTCGAAGGACCCGTTTCGATCCGGACGCGCAAGGACCGTAGTGGCGGCAGGGCGGGGAGAAACCTGTACCGCCCTCTCGATAAGGCGCCCACGGGCGAACTCCTCCCGCTCGATACGAGTTTGTGGACTCCCCGGACGCGCGTCGCTCACATCAGTCCAGGAGGCGCAGCGGCATGACGAGACAGAGGTAATCGGGGTCGCCGCTGGCGGGCGAGAAGGTTGCCGCTCGCTCGGGCGCCTTGAACGTCATGCGCACATCTTCATCGGGCATGTAGCGCAGAATCTCAAGAAGGTAGGTCGCGTTGAATCCGATTTCGAGCTGCTCCCCGTCGTAATCGAGGATGAGCTCGTCCTCCGCTTCCCCCAGGTCGGGAGTCAGAACCTTGAACCTCAGTGCCCCACTCTCGAAGCTGAGCCTCACCCGGTGCGTCTGGTCGCTCGCGACGACTGCCATGCGCCGAATCGATGCCTCGAGGGCGCTGCGGTTGGCGACGGCCTCCTTGTCGTTGTCCTTCGGAATGACCTGATCGTAGTTCGGATAGGGACCCTCGATCAGGCGCGTGAAGACGAGACGATCGTCGGAACGGAATCCCAGATGGTTCTCGGAACGGGCAATCTGAAGATCGGCATCCCCAGAGTAGAGCTTTTCAACCTGTTGCAGGGCCTTCGGGGGAATGATGAGGTCGGTTTGCGGAGCCCCCGATCCAGACAGGCTTTTTCGAATCCTCGCCAGGCGATGCCCATTCGTGGCAACCATTACCGTCTCATCACCATCCAGCTTCCAGAGAACGCCGTTGAGGATCGGACGGCTCTCCTCGTTGGACACGGCAAAGCTCGTCCGCTGAATCAGTTCCTGCACATCCGACGCCTTCATCTGCCAGGCGTCCGTGAAATCCACCTCCGGAAACGTGGGAAATTCATCCTCCGCCAGACCGTAGAGCTTGAAACGACTCTTCCCGCACTCGATGGATACCTGTGCCCCCTCGGTTGCCAGCCGGACCGGCGCGTCGTCGAGGACGCGCGCGATCTCCACGAGCTTCTTTGCCGGAACCGTGACGGCCCCGGACTCGGAGACCTCGGCTGGAACCGCAAGCGAAACGGAAATATCGAGATCGGTTCCGCTTAGCCGGATCGTCCCTTCCTCTGCCTGCATGAGGATGTTGGAGAGGACCGGAAGCGTAGTGCGCGTCGGGATCGCCGACGCGACCGCCCCGAGTCCGGTTTGAAGAGCTTCACGCGTGATGGAGAATTTCATATCGGCTCCAAGAAGGCGCTGAATCCACGTTTCCCCGAAGGTATTTCTAAGGGGGAGTATGATATGCATATCATCGTCGTAGTAGTAGAGCCTGTGTAAATGTGGGAAACCACGGAATCTGTCAGCGTGCGGCGCCAGCATGACCGCGTTTCTTGTGGATAAGAAAAAGTTTGTGTCGAGCGATGGGGGATCGGGGCGGCCCGCGAAGGGATGGTCGGGGACAACAGCCTGGAGATCCCCGATTTCTCCACCCGGAATCCGCGTGCCTCTCAGCGCTGGAAGAGTTCGTCCTGGAGCTGACGAACGCGATTTCGGAAGATCGCGTCCTCGGCCATCGCCGCCTCCACCTTGTTGACGGAATGAATGACGGTGGAGTGGTCTCGTCCCCCGAAGAGACCCCCGATGTCGGAGTAGGCGAGATCGAGATTGGTCTTGATGAGATACATCGCGACCTGGCGCGGGATCGTCACGGTCCGGGTCCGCCGCTTCGAGATGAGGGCCTCGACGGAGACTCCCCAGGCCTCGGCGGTTCGCGACCGAACCTGCTCCGGAGAGGTGTGAATAACCGGATCCGACCCGCCGGCGTGCACGGGCCCGAGCGCGTCCCTGGCCATTTCGAGCGTGATTTCCCGGCGCGTGAGAGATGAGAAGGCGAGCAGTTTGATCAGGGCGCCCTCGAGCTGACGGACGGAGGTACGGCGGTTGCGGGCGATGTGCTCGATGACGTCGTCGCCGATGTGAATCCCGTCCTCTTCCGCCTTCATACGGAGGATGGCGGCGCGGGTCTCGAGGTCCGGTGGCTGGATGTCGGTGACGAGTCCCCACTCGAAGCGCGAAACGAGACGCTCTTGAAGTCCGGGAATGTCCTGTGGGGGACGATCACTCGTGATGACGATCTGTTTGTGGGCGTCGTAGAGAGCGTTGAACGTGTGGAAGAATTCCTCCTGCGTGCCCTCTTTGTTGCCGATAAAGTGCACGTCGTCGACGAGCAGGACGTCGATCCGGCGGTAGCGGTCGCGGAATTCCGCTGTCCGCCCGCCCTGAATGGCGGCGATCATCTCGTTGGTAAACTGCTCAGAAGGAACATAGGCGACCTGGCGGCCTGGAAACCGCTCCAGGATCGCGTGTCCCACGGCGTGCATGAGGTGTGTCTTGCCCAACCCGGTCCCACCCCAGATGAACAGCGGGTTGTATGCGGCGGCAGGCACGCTTGCCACACGTTGGTAGGCCGCCGAAGCGAGTTCGTTGTTCCCGCCGACCACGTATCGCTCGAACGTGTATCGCGGGTTCAACGCGGTGGCGATGGTGGTGATGGTGGCGGCGTCCACGGATTCCACTACGGGTGGATCGAGGTTCCGCGTGGTTCGCTCCTCCCCGATCACCGGAAAATCGAGCCTGCCATCGCTCCCCTGATGCTCGAATCTCAGCTGGAGCGCCATCCCGATCTCACGCACTCCGATGTCTCGCAGGAGCTCGCCGTACTTATCCTCGACCCACTCGACGGCGAACTTCGTGGGTGCGGACACGACTAGCGTGTCATCGGAGAGAGAGACCGCTTCCGTCGAGGCGAGCCATGTGCGGTACGTCTGCTCCGGGAGCACGCTCTGCGCGGACGCGCGAATCTGGGTCCAAACTTCGGTCGCGGTCAGTTCCATCGCGTCGAGGAGGAGGCGGAGAACGTAACGGGGCCGATGATTGTAGACGGGGGCTCGGAGAGTGTCAAACCATCTGCGCAGCGTCGTGGAGCGATTGACAGTCGAGGACAGCGCCTCTACCGTTATGGGCTCTATTTGGAATCAACTACCCGGAAGGACGGATGGGTAAGCCCACATACAACAAGCCCACGAACCGGAAGCGGATCCGGGACCACGGCTTTCGTGCCCGGATGAAAACGAAGGCTGGACGGAAAGTCCTGTCGCGGCGTCGAAAGAAGGGCCGGCGCCGGCTCACGGTCAGTGACGCGCTTTTCTCCAAGCGGCGCAGCCGGTAGCAAGGGCCCGGGAGGCCCCTACGGCCAGCGGCTCCCAAGGGACGCGCGCCTGCGAAGCGGGCGCGAGATCCGGCGTATCCTGCGCTCCGGAAACCGGTACAAGGGCCCCTTTGTCGATGTCTTCGCGGCGCCTTCCCCTCGGCAACGAGTACGCGTGGCGGTCATCGTGCCCCGGTTCGGGCACACGGCCGTCGCACGCAACGTCATCCGCCGTCGGCTCAAGGAACTTGCGCGCAGAGAGTGGCTGCCGCGCGCTCGGCAGGCCGGGAGCGAGGTAGATTTGATCCTCAAGGCGAAGCCGGCTGCGTACGGGGTGTCGTATGAAAGGCTGCTCGCTTCCCTCACTACACCTTTGAGCGAAACATGCGGACCGTCCTCCTCGGCATGATCAGGGCCTATCAGGCCGTTGTCTCTCCCTGGGTGCCGGGGAGCTGTCGCTACACACCGAGCTGCTCGGAATACGCGCGAATCGCGGTCGAGCGGTTCGGCGCCGCAAGAGGCATGTGGCTGGCGGCACGTAGGCTGGGCCGTTGCCATCCGCTGGGAGGGCATGGGTACGATCCGGTCCCGCCCGGGGAGGCCTGAGCTCTGATGGATCGCCGCCTCCCTCTGGCCATCGGGTTGATGATCGCACTCGTGGTGCTGAGCAACGTGATCTTCCCCCCGATCCGCAACCCGACGATCGCTCCCGACTCGACCGCTGTCGCCGATTCCGGTGGTGTCGATATGGGCCGGCCACCGGAAGCAATGGCGCAGCCCGACCTCCCGAAGGACACCACCTCCGTGGTTGCGGCGAGCCCCGGCCCCGGCGAGGTCGTCACGGTGAGTTCGGATCTCTACGAATACCGCTTCGACACCCGCGGGGCGGCGCTCATCGGAGCCACGATCAGGGAATACCCGAACTTCGCGCCCGGGCGGGAATCCGATGGTCCCGTCGAGCTGATCCGGGATAACGACCGCGTTCTGGATTGGACGATCACCACCGGCGACCAACGGCGTAGCCTGTCCGATGTGGTCTTCGAGCCTTCTGCGACCCGAGTAGACGTGACGGGGGAGGATACGGAGCTGCGCTTCAGCGCGGCTCTGGCGGAGGGAGTTTCGTTCGACGTCGTCTACAGGTTTTCGCCGACGGATTATCGGTTGGATATCGATGGCGGACTCGAGAACATGGGCGATCGAGGGTACACGGTCGTGCTCGGACTCGGTCGGGGACTGCGGTCGAACGAAGCGACGCCGCGTGAGGATTTCGTCCAGATGGCGGCGGTGACGCGCGACCGCACCGGCGACATCGTGGCTACCCGGCTGGACCGCGTCGACCCGAGGGAACAGCGCGTCCTGGAGGGCGGACCGTTCAGCTGGGTGGCGTCGAAATCGAAGTACTTCCTCGCGGCCGCTGTCGCCGACGAGGGCGGACCCGGTTTCGGCGGAGTCGTGCTGAAGGGGATCGATGAAGAACATGCGGCGCGGATCGAGGTGACGCTCCCGGTTCCCGCCGGCAGCGATGGCTTCCACCTGATCGGATATCTCGGTCCCCAGGACTTCGGGCGGCTCCAGTCCATCGGGCAGAAACTCCAGGACGTCAATCCGGCCGGCTACCGGATCCTGCAGTGGTTCATCCGCCCCTTCGGCGAGCTTGTGATTGCCGTGCTGGTGTGGATGCATGAGGCGTTCAGCCTGGCGTACGGATGGGTGCTGATCCTGTTTGGCGTCGTCGCGCGCATCGTCCTGTTCCCTCTGTATCAGATGTCGATGCGCCAGCAGATGAAGCAGATGGGGATCCAGCCGGAGATCAAGCGGATTCAGGAGAAGTACAAGGAGGATCCGCAGGTGCTCCAGCAGGAAATGATGAAGATCTACAAGGAGGCCGGCGTAAATCCGCTAGGCGGGTGCCTTCCCATGCTGGTTCCGTTCCCGATCCTCATCACCCTGTTCTTCGTGTTCCGCAACACGATCGAGTTTCGAGGCGTGCCCTTCCTGTGGCTGCCGGACCTGTCGCTGGCGGACCCGCTGTACATCGTGCCGCTGTTGATGGGTGCCTCGATGTTGCTCTTGAACTGGATAGGACAGCGCGGCATGGAGACGAACCAGCAGATGAAGATGATGACGTACGTGCTGCCGGTCGTGTTCACGTTCATGTTCGCGCGCTTCGCCGCCGGGTTGAACCTGTACTACGCGGCGTCGAACATCGCTTCGCTGCCCCAGCAGGTGTATTTGTCGCGGGAACGCCGAGCGGCGCAGGCCAAACGAGGCTCAGGCTCGGGATCCGATCCTAGCGCACGAAAGACAGAGAAAGACCCCAGAGGGTCTCGTGCTCACGAAAAAACTGCTCGGCGCGGGAGGGGCCGAAACCGACGGTAAACCCCGCCCGCGCACTCTTGCCCAGGGCGATGCCGGCCTCCATGGCAATCTGGGCGTCCCAGTCGAGCTCCGACCAGACAAGGCCGTCCACCCCTACGTAGGGCCGTGCGAAGGGGCCGCCCAGTCGTTCCCATTCGGCGCCGAAGCGAGCCGAAGCCCTGTCGAACCCGCGTGTGCTCCGAACGAGGAGCCCGGGACCGCCGTACACCATGAGGTTGGGAAGCGGGGCTCCCTGCAAGAGAAGCTCGATTCCTTCGCGGCTCGTCTCGATCGGTTCGCGGTTGGTCCTGACGAGGAACTCATCGCCGAGATGAGAGCTGACGTGGTAGAGTTCGAAGCGTGCCGCCACCCTCTTGTAACGGGCTCGCAGATAGGTCCCCACCCGGTAGTGAGCCTCGACGAACTCGTTCTGCGACTCGTCGAGATCGAAGCGAGAGGCGACCCGCGCGTGGATGGCGCCGGCGAGCTCGAAGTCACCCTCGGGACGGTGGTGAATCCAGAAGCCGAGTCGGTCGCCGAGTTCGGCGAGCAACCGAAGTCGGCTGCGGCCCGCCCGGGAGACGCGGACGGGCGCGAACTGGAGCAAGGTCTCGCTGGGCGATATCGCCGGGGTGCGGAACGGGTGACCGTTCCGGTCGGAAATCGTGGCGCGCGTCTGGGCCGATACCGGGAGGGTGGCGAACAGGGCGAACGCCAATGCCGGGGATATGGATCGTCGAAGGACGGACATCGTTCTTGTCATGGGCCGCAACGTATACGAGCCCCCTTCGTCGTGCCCGGATACCTTGCGACATGATCGAGCTTCATGACGATACGATCGCGGCGATCTCCACACCGCGCGGCCGGTCGGGCACGGCCCTCGTCCGGATCAGCGGGCCGGGGGCGGTGGCCGTGGCGGCTGCCGTATGCGCGGCGGAACTGCCCCCTCGATCGCCGCAAGTCACGGTCGTTCGACATCCGGACGGAACGGGGTTGGACCGCGCGCTCGTGTGTCGCTTTCCGGCGCCCGCCTCCTTTACCGGCGAGGATGTGGTTGAGATAAGCTGCCACGGTGGCGACCTGGTTCCCGCGCTCGTGCTGGACGCGGTATGCGCGGCGGGGGCGAGGGTGGCGGAGCCGGGTGAGTTCACCCGGCGAGCCTACTTGAACGGCAAGCTCGACCTCGTCCAGGTGGAAGCGACCCTGGATTTGATCGACGCAAACAGCGCGGCACACCACCACGCCGCGCTGTTTCAACTCGAAGGGGGTCTGTCGAGCCGGATCGATTCCCTGCGAGCGGCCCTGCTTCAACTGCGGGCCACGCTTGCCTATGAAATCGATTTCCCGGAGGAGGACGATGGTCCCATCCCCAGGGAGTGGACGCTCGAGGTGGCCGCAGAGCTACGGGAAAGAATCGGCGGGCTACTGCTGCACGCACCGGAGGGTGAGCGGTTGCGGGAGGGCGTACTCACTGTGCTTGCAGGTTCGCCTAACTCAGGTAAATCTAGTTTATTCAATAGCTTACTGGGTTCACAAAGGGCTATTGTAACGGAGGTTCCGGGGACAACGCGCGACGCGATCGAGGCCCACACGAGCATCGACGGGTTCCCTTTTCGGCTTGTCGACACCGCAGGAGTCCGTTCTGGAGCGGGGACGGTCGAACGCATGGGGATCGAGGTCGCGAAACGCTACCTCGATCACGCCGATGTCGTGCTCCTGTGTATGGAAGCGGGTCGAGCGTGGCGTGCCGACGAAGAAGAGCTTGCGAGAGACGCGGCGCGCTCCGGTGCCGCCGTGGTCGCTGTGAGGACGAAGTCGGACTTGAACCCCGAGGAGCGACCCGGCGTCGTTCCGGCGCCGGTTTCTGAAGCGGTTGCCGCGGCCTGCTCGGTGTCGAGTCGGACGGGCGACGGCGTGCCCTTGCTTCGGGACACGTTGACGCGTCTTTCGTTCGGGGGCCTGCGCAATGCCGGGGAGCCCGCGCTGGTCACGCGCGCTCGGCACGCCCGCGCCCTGCGCCGTGCGGACGACGAAATCGCGGCCTTCGAGCAGTCGTTCCGAGCCGCGCAGCCGGCGGAAATCGCCGAGACGCATCTCGTCGACGCGACCCTCGCCCTCGAGGAGATCGTCGGCATCACGGACGTGGAGGACGTGCTCGGAGCGATCTTCGCCTCGTTCTGTGTGGGAAAATAACGTGCCTCTCCCCGGGGACGGCGGCACTCAGGCCGCTCGCTGGCACCTCGTGCACAGGACCGTCTTGCGGCCCGTCACGCGGA
>Ga0114931_10010906_pt1 | contig 10769 bp, 7 predicted proteins | sample 2SBtaG_FD_89579 | JGI IMG/M metagenome (GOLD analysis project Ga0114931, IMG submission 89579) | Deep subsurface microbial communities from Kolumbo volcano to uncover new lineages of life (NeLLi) - 2SBTROV14_V59a metaG | ecosystem: Environmental > Aquatic > Marine > Volcanic | place: Kolumbo...
AGAAGCGCTCGGGCAGCGTTTCACCCCTGCCATATCGCCAGCGCCAGATTTCATCCGTGCCAACATAGATGATTCTGCCAGCGCCATAGCGCATTGTGATGACGACAGGTGTGGCTGACTCGCCGTCAACGCGCCCCGCGCGCACCGGCGCAGCGAGAGCGAGTGGCGTCGCAGCGGGCTTGAGCGCCGAAGGGCGAATTCGCTGGGCGTACCGCAACTGCGACCACCCGGTCGCTGGATCCGCAAGCGCCTCTGGCCAGGGCTCGTCGAGGCTTTCACCAAGGCGAAGCACGCCAAGGCGCTCCGCTTCCTCGGTTGGAATAAGCACGACGGAGTCGTCGTGGGCTTGAATGTCTCCAGATTGCCTTGTAAAAGGAAGAAGATCTGCGAGCGGCGTGTCCCACCAGCGGTTGGGTGTCGCAGCGGGACCGCCCACGACCAGCAGGCCAGCGCCGTCGTTGGCCACATGATCGCGCAGTTGCTCAAGGGCTTCTCGTGTGAACACGCCGAGTTTGACATCGCCCAGCACCACAATGTCAAATGGCTTCCATTCTTCAGGTGAGTTTGGCAGGCGGTCAAGGTCTTTGTCGCTGTCCTGCAGGTAGGCGCGGGTGGGATCGAGCAGCAGGTTGGTCGAAGTAATTGACGATTCACGCAGAAACAGGTTCTTGAGGTAGCGCGCTTCCCAGCGCGGATAACCATCCACATAAAGTGAGCGAATAGGCCGATCGACAAGTTCAAGAGCGATTTGCGCTGTGTTGTTGCCGGCGATGAGGTCAGGCTCGTCGGGCTCGACGACGACGCGCCACTGCGCGTCGCCTGGTGTTTCGGGTCGAGTGGTCAGCGTGACGTGGTCGACGCGATCGCCTTCTTCCGCCGCAGCGTCAAGACGGCGCTCGTCAAGGGTCAAGCCCGTCTTTTCGTCGATGAGCCGAACCATCGCACCAACGCGCACCGCTGGTCCGGTGCGCTCGATCGCCACATCAACTGGCGCCACGTCGCGCACGAACGCTGCGCCTGGACCCTCCGCTGCTCGAATGGAGACATCGCCCAATGGCGTTTCACTCCCCAACGGCAGAACAAAAACGGGCGCGCCTGCTTGGCGCAACTGGCGAATCGCGCTCGCTCCTGGCTCATCGAGTGATTTCCCATCACTTGCAATGATGATGCCCGCGAGCGGCCGAGCCGCTGCGACGCGCAGCGCCTGTTCGAGCGCTGCGCCCAAGCGTGTGCGCTGGCCTGCAGGCTTGGGGAGCGACAGCGACTGCGCGTCCTGCTGTGTGGCGTCGTCAGCGCCAAGGGGATTGTCAATCTGGTAGGCGCCCGCATCGAAACCGAGCCAGACAAGTTCGCGATGGGACGCAACGTCGCGCAGCGCGCCCGCTCCGCCTTTGAGGCCTTGCTGCAACTGTTCGTCGCGCGAGACGCGCTGACCGTCTGCGCCAGGCGCGTCGGGAATCGTCATGGATTCTGAGCGATCAAGCAGGACGATCGCCCAGTCGCGCTCGGTCCGCTCCTGCCTTTCGATGAGCGTGGGGCCAGCGATAAGCGTGACAAGCGTCGCAAGGAGCAGGCTGCGCAGCGCCGCCAGCGCAATGCGCATAGAGCGCGATCCCGTCATTCGCCAGTAGCTGCGCATCGCCAGGAGCACAAGCACGCCAAACACACCAGTCCATATCCATAATGGCATGGGGTGTTCGAAGCCAAACTCCACACCCGGAGCGCCCGGCGACAGCGTGTCAGCGTCAAGGAGGAATCGAACCAGGCTGTTCATGCCTGCGCCCCCTTTCCAAGCATGGAAGACCGGGCTGCGTGGCTGAACACGCGCGCCAGCGCTGTCTCGAGAAGCGCCAGAACAAGGGCTGCGATGAGCAGTGGAAAGCTGATCGAGCTGCGATCCGCAGCGTTGGCGCGCGACAAGGCGCCGCCCACGCTTGATGAAATATCTTTCTCATTTAGAAATATTATGTTTGCTCCGCCCTTGACGACCTTGCTAAGCCAGATTTTAACTGCATCGGGCGCTTGCGCGACGGTGCTGCTGGCGCTGCTGGTGGGCGACACAACGACCACGCCGCGAACAGCGCCGCGATCGTCCACCGCAGCAAAAATACCAGATTTACGTATTGGAATTACGGTTAGACCCTCAGCGTTGACCGCGACTGGCGTGCGGACCTCCCCCCCCACAGTGGCGACGGGCTGCAGTTCGACAGTGCGGGCCGGCGCCGGCGCGACTGCGCCTGCGTCAAGCGCAATCGAGGCGCTCGACATCGCTGCGCCCTGCCTGACTATCTCCTGCATGAGCGCGACCATGATGGGTCGGGCGGGAAGGTCGGTCCACGACGATGCCAGCGCTGAGCCAATATACACCACCTGGCCACGGGAAAGGCTTGCTTCGTTGTCGGCGCCTGGCGCGTCAAGCGAGCGCGCTCCAGCGGGCGACGCAGCCAACCATGCGCCGCCATCCCCAAGCGCGAGCAACGGCGAGGCGCCCTCGGAGAGCGCCGGCAACAGCGCCCGGCGCACATGCACAGGCCTGGCCAGCGATGGCAGCTCCGCTGCGATAAGGCGCAGCAGCGGCGCTCTGGGCCGATCGGTCGAGAGTTGCGCTGGCGCATCATCAAAGTCGACCGATTCCCTTGGAAATGTCCAGGGAATATCCATCGCGTCCACAAATGCATCGGTCCAGAGGTGCACAGTGGCGCTGGCGGGGGGAAAAACAAGCAGCAGCCCGCCTGCATCGACGAACGAGCGCAGCAGCGTCCATCCCTGCGCGTCCACGAGGTCCGGACGAACGAGCGCCACGACGGAGACGCTCGCAAGCGTGGGCGCGTCGAAGGCTGCAGGATCAACATTGGTTATTTCTATGGGTGAATTGGCGGTGGGCGCAAGCGCGAGCTTGAGCCACTCTTCGGGCGCAAGGCGATCGAGCGACACACCGCTGTCGGCACGCCTGCCCGCGATCGCTACGTGCAACTGGTCCTGCATGCGCAGCGCCACTGAACGCGAGTTGTCTGCGACAAGCGCGTCGCGATCAATCTCAGCGGTGATGACTGCGAATCCCTCATCCACAGCGGCTGGCAGCGCTGGCGCAGGCGCCCCCACCACGCGCTCTGTTTCACCTGCGCGCCACTGCACGGTCGCGCGCGTGACGCTTTCCGCGGTTGCGCCCGCTGTTCGATCGACGCGCAACGCCCGCAGCTGCACCGTCGTCGAGTCGTCCCGACTGACCGCTTCGCCAAAGCGGCGCAGCGAGACGCGCACCGGGGCGCTGGCGCCGATTGTTTCGTCGGCGCGCAAGATGAGGGAGCGCATCGGCTCGACGCGCTCGATCTGCACATTGCCAACGCCCTTCTGCGTTGGCGCCGACGCGAGCACGGTCACAGCGGCGCCGACTGGAAACAGCACGGGCGCGTCGCGCGACAGGTCCACTGATCCTTCGTAAAAATCACTGAGGATGACTATCGCTGTTCGCTCGCTGTGCGCCCCTGGCTGGGCGTCTGCTGCGCTGGCGCTTGCGACAACGCGCAGCGCATCGGGCAGATTGGCCTGCGAATCTGCGAGTTCGACGCGGTCAAGCGCGGCGCGCACGCCCGAAAGATCGGACGATGCAGGCGCGACGATTGACTCTGATGGTGAAGCAAGGGCAATAAGCCCAGCCCGATCGCTTGCGCCAAGTGCATCGAGGATTGCAACTGCCGCAGCCTTATGGCGGTCAAGCGCGGTCTGCCCCTCGCTGTTGTGAACTGCTGCGGTCAGCGAATTATCAATAAGAATATAAACATCACGACCATCACCTCCGTCCAGCGCCGCTGCGCCTGTGAGTAGCGGCCTGCCGACCGCCAGCGCCACCGCTGCGATGATCGCGCAGCGGATCAGGAGCAGCATGAGCTGCTCGATCGTCAGCGTGCGGCGCTGCTTGGTGTAGGCTTCAAGCAGAAAGCGCATAGCGCCCCACAGGACTTGTTTCCTGCGCCTGCGAAACAGCAGGTGAATGATAATGGGAATAGCCAGAGCAGCCAGACCCGTCGCGAGCAGCGCAGGGTGGAGAAGCGTCACGAGCTTTTCCTCCGCTTGAGGCGCGCGTTGCGCCTGCCCAGAAACGCAGCCAACGGCGGGCCAAGCCAATCATTCGTGGAAATACGGATTTCATCAAAGCCAAGGCTGCGGGCTACGCGCTTCAGCTCTTTGCTGTGACGGTTGAAGGCTGCGAGGTATTCCTTGCGAATAGTGCGTGGATCAAGTCGCAGGCGCGCTTCGCCTTCGAGCCCGACGAAAGGCGCAGTGTCGCGCAGGTCGAAGGACGCTTCAAGCGGATCGACCACCTGCATGAGGATGGCGTCGCTTCCCTTGTGGCGGATGCGCGCCAGGGCTGCGCGAATGTTCTCTGTATCCTCGAAAAAGTCACTGATAATGACAAAGAGCCCGCGCGCCCCCACGCGCGCGAGCGTCTGGTCGACCGCTCGACCGAGGTTCGTCGTCTCTTTGACGGGCTGCGTCGCCAGCGCTTCGATGATGAGCCGCCACTGCGCCTTGGCGCCCGAGCGCCGGAGGATGGCGTGCACTTCATCCGCATAAACGGTGAGGCCAACGCGGTCCCCCTGCTTGATCGCCAGGTAGCTGATGGCGGCCGCCAGCGCGGTGGCGTGGTCGAACTTGGTCCAGTTGCTTCTGCCGTCAAGGCTGGTCTCGACGCCTGCGCCGGACATCTCCTTGAAACGAAGCGAGCCAAAGTTCATCGAGCCTGACGCGTCGACCATGACGACAACATCAAGGTTTGTCTCCTGCTCGTACTGCTTGAGATGGAGCTTGTTGGTCCTGCCAAAGACCTTCCAGTCGAGGTGCCGAAGGTCATCTCCCGGCGCGTAGGGCCTGTGCTGAGCGAACTCGACGGAAAAGCCAAAGTAGGGCGATCGGTGCATGCCCGACTGCACACCTTCGACAATATGCTTGGCGCGCAGCTCGAAGGACCGCAGGCGAGCGAGCGTCTGGGGATGGAGATAAAGGGCAGCGTCGGGCGTGGCGGCGGTTTGCGACGAATCTACCAAAGTATCACCAAACAATCATGTAAAAACCAGCTCACCCCATCACCGTGTCTAGCTGTTTGCGCTCTTTGGCGTCGCTGGCGTCGAGGGGGATTTCTTCGAGCAGTTTGTCGATGACGTCGTCGGTCGTCACATTGTCTGCCTCCGCGTTGAAGTTCGTGATGAGGCGGTGCCGCAGCACAGGGGCTGCGACGGCGCGGACATGCTCGGGCCTGATGCAGAACTCGCCTTGCAAGATGGCTTCCGCTTTGGCTGCGAGAATGAGGAACTGGCTTGCTCGCGGGCCTGCGCCCCACGCCAGGTAATCACGCACGATCTCGGGCTTGGGGGCGTCCTCGGTGTGCTCTTTCACGCGCGTCGCCCGCACGAGGCGCAGGGCGTAGCGGATGACGTGCTCTGGCGCAGGCGCCTGGCGGACGAGGTCCTGCACGCGGAGGACGTCCGCGCCCGCGAGCACCGCTTCGACCGCTGCGATCTGCGAAACGGTTGTCCTGCGAATGATCTCGACTTCCTCTTCTTCACCCGGGTACGAGATGCGGATGTTGAACATGAAGCGATCGAGTTGCGCCTCGGGCAGTGGATAGGTGCCCTCCTGCTCGATGGGGTTCTGTGTCGCGAGGACAAAAAAAGGATCGGGCAGCGTGTTCTGCACGCCGCCGGTTGTCACCTGGCGCTCCTGCATGGCTTCGAGCAAAGCTGCTTGTGTCTTGGGAGGTGTGCGGTTGATTTCGTCCGCGAGGACAATGTTGGCGAAGATGGGCCCGCGAACGAAGCGCAGGTCGCGGGCGCCTGTGGCTTTGTCCTCTTCGATGACCTCGGTGCCTGTGATGTCAGAGGGCATGAGGTCGGGCGTGAACTGGATCCTGCTGAACGACAGGCTGAGCGTCCGTGAGAGCGTCGAGATGAGCAGCGTCTTGGCAAGGCCTGGCACACCCTCGACAAGCGCATGGCCTCTGCAGAAGAGCGTGACGAGCACCTGCTCGACAACGTCGTCCTGACCCACGACCACCTTGGCGATCTCGGCGCGCAAGCGGTCATAGGCGTCGCGCACCTGCGCAACCGCCTGCTTTGCCTCTTCTGGCGAGATGTCACTGCTGGCGCTTGTCTTGGCTGGAATATTCTGCTCCACCATTGCATGCCTCCTGGCGCAGCCTTGCCCATATGCGGGCTCCGCTGCGTTGTTGCTACCGGCATCGGCTCTGTGGGATGATACGAGCCTGCAATGCCCGAGCTTCCCGAAGCAGAACGAATCCGCCAGACGCTGCGTAAGCGCATCGTCGGACTGCGCGTCGAGTGTGTGACGGTCCGCAGACGCGACATGGTGCACGGCTGTACGACACGCCAGGCGATGCTGCAGTGCGATTGCGTTGAGAATATACTGCGAAAAGGCAAACAGCTGGCGATTGTGGGATCAACAGGCGCTGCAGTCCGCGTGCAGCTGGGTATGACGGGCAGATTGTTCGTCTGCAGCGGGAAAGATCCAGCGGCCCATGCGAAACATGCGCATGTTCGCTGGCATCTGTCGGCTGAATCAAACCATCGCGGCGTGAACACTGCGTGCTCCAGTGCCGCCAATGGGCTGATCCTCGTGTTTGAAGACGCGCGGCGTTTTGGCGCATTGCACACCCATACGAGTCTGTGCGAACTGCGTAAGCGCTGGCGGCTGCTTGGACCCGACGCGCTGACAATCAGAACAAATGCGCTGACAGCGAACCTCTCGAAAACGAGACGGGCGATCAAGACTGCGCTGCTCGATCAGCGCGTGCTTGCTGGCGTGGGGAACATCTACGCGGACGAGTCGCTCTTCACTGCTCGAATCGCGCCCAGGCGCCGTGCAAACTCGCTGAGCGCAGATGAACTTAAGCGGCTTGCTGCTGCGATCAGGCGGACGCTGCGCGCCGCCATCAGCGCAGGTGGGTCGAGCATTCGTGACTATGTCGATGGGCAAGGAACGCCGGGTCGCTACCAGCGCCAGCACCAAGTCTATAACAGAGGCGGACGTCCTTGCACATGCTGTGGATCGCTGTTGTCGAGGGCGTTGATCGACCAGCGGAGCACTGTGTGGTGCGATGTTTGTCAACATTGCCGATGATGGGTGGTGGTGTCCGCTACAAAGCCAGTGCAAGGGTGCTTTTCCACATTCGCGCTTTGCTCCTGACCGCCTGCTTGCAGGCCTCTCTAGAGAAGAATGTTCTCGTCGTAGTAGATATAGCGCCTGTCTGTTTGTGGACGCGCACACTTGAGTGCTGCGTAAATAGCTTTCGATGCAGGTGGTTGCGCTTTATTCGGACGATTGGCGGCGTGTTGGGATCCTGTCGCATCGCCTGTCGGTCAATGGGGCAACAGGACCAGACTGCATGCAAATTAATGTTTTCCACAAGGTGTCAACAATTAGGATCACAGCGCCGCAACGCGCTTTCCAACAGGGTCTGCAGTTCGTTATGCACATGCTAGCGACAAGGTGGAGCACTGTGGCTCACTGGTTGGCGCGGGCGAGATCGACGACCTGTCTTTCAAGGTGCTCGACAACTGTTCGCAGCTCAGCATCGGATTCCTTGCGACCCTCGATCATGCGGTGGGCGTGGAGGACAGTTGTATGATCCCTGCCGCCAAAATGTCCGCCGATTTCTTCGAGCGAGTGTGACGTGAGTCTGCGGGCCAGATGCATGCACACTTGGCGAGGAAGCGCAACGCTGCGCCGCCGACTGCGCGCCTGGAGTTGCGACAAAGGCACGCCATAGTGATCGACAACAACCAGAATGACCAGATCCAGAGGAATCCGTCTGGCTGGCCGATTGTCGTTGACGCCCAATGCCTTTTCAGCAATGTCAAGCGTGACGACGTCGGCGCCGTCAGCAAACGCACGGTGCTGGGCCACTGTGAGCGCGCCTTCGAGCTCGCGGATGTTGCAGGAGTCGTCGAATCGGCGCGCGATGAATTTTGCGACCTCGAGGGGCATGTCCACACCCCGGTCCGCAGCTTTCCGCTGCAAGATAGCGACGCGTGTGTCCGGATCAGGGGAATCAAGCTTCGTGACGAGCCCGGCGCCGAAGCGACTGATGAGGCGGTCCTCCAGCTCGGGAATTTCATCAGGCGATGCGTCAGAGGAAAGGATGATCTGCGCGCCCCGTTCCTTTGTGGCGTTGAAGGTGTGGAAGAACTCCTCCTGGATGCGTTTGTGTCCCGCCAGATCGTGAATGTCGTCGACGATGAGGAGATCCGCCTGGCGAAACGCTTTGCGGAAATCGAGCATCCGCTGCGCCTGCAGATACTCGAAGAATCGCGTGATGAATTCTTCGCAGGAGACGAACACAACTCGCCGTTTGGCGTCACGGGCGATCACTTCATGGCAAATGGCGTGCAGCAGATGTGTCTTGCCAAGCCCAACGCCACCATGGACGAAGAGCGGGTTGTAGACATCGCCTGGCTGCTTGGCGACGGCGCTTGCAGCGGTGTGGGCCAAGCGGTTGTTGGGTCCCACGACAAAGGCGCTGAAAACGAGATCTGGGTTGAGAATGAACTCGTGAGCATCCACTGGCTGGCTGGCTGGCGTGGCGCTTGCGTCAGCGAGCGTCACATTGGCGACGTTGTTGCGATTGGCGCTTATGTCGCTGTCTCTGCCAGTGACTTCTGGCGTGGTCGGAGCTGCATGTGTGGCTGCGTCGCCTTGGCGAGGCGCAATGGCGTCATCGACAAAGCGGATGGTTAGCAGTCGGCCTGTCGCGTCCTGCGCCGCTGCGCGAAACGCCTGAGCAGTGGTTTTCTCAAGATATCGGCGGCGCATCTGGTCTGGGGCGCGAAGCGTCAGCACGCCAGCAGAAAGGGCCAATGGTTCGATCTCGTCGAACCATTGGCGGCATATTTCCGGATTGGCGGTGCGCAGACTCACCAGAGCCGCACACCACACCTCTTTGGCGGAGGTTGGCGTCGCCATATATGTTCACTCTGTCGTATCAGCGGCTGCGCCGCTTCCAGGCACAGAACCGATCATGGGCGGCAGGCCCACCACTAGCCGACCGGACAGCACACAACGTACGACAGGAACCGCTTCGTGTCAAGACATATCCTGCTTCTCGCTGAGACACGCAATTACTTGACGCAGAGGCGTCGATCGCGCAGCTGCGAGCGCCCGGACCGCCAATATAGTCGTAAAATAATAATATAATAATGCATAATTACACCATGCTGGGCGATCCCGCCTCCGCGAGTTGTCGATCGTATCTGGTGCGATTCGAACGGTGATCCATAAGAAACATCACATCAAATGGCGTCGTGTCGCGCACAACGGCGGAGAGTAGTTTTCGCGCTTGTGCATGGTTGGATCTGCGCGACAGGTGTGTCAGCACCAAGGCGCCACATTCGAGCACGCCAAGCCATTCAGCGATGTTGTCGAGGTGAATGTGCATGCCGATGCGGGCGCGTTCTTTGTGATCAGGCTCTATAAAGGTGCATTCGCAAATAATCACTTGTGCTTTTCGCACGTCGTCGCGGACGAGATGCGGTCCTGGCGCGGTGTCGCCCAGGTAGGCGACGAGGGGCACATCGAGAACGTGTGTAATCTCGACGCCCTGCGTCTTGAGCTCTCGAAGTTTTTCCTGCGGGTATCCGACGAACTCGGGTTTGAGCTTGCTGCGCTTTTCGATGATCGTGAAGCCCATTGAAGGCGACGTGTGCTCGGTGTGAAAGCCGCGAATGACGGTGTTGCTCTTGATCTGGCGCTCCTGGCCGTCGTCAAGCGTGAGCAGCTCATAAGGCGTGACCTGTTGCTCCAGGTCGTTGTATCCCTGCATCATTTTCTGAATTGGTTTTTCGAGGCGCTTGTCGCAGAGGATCCTGGCTGGCCCCATGCCCTGGAATTTCCGTTGGGAGCAGTAGTACGCCAAGGCGCCGACGTGGTCCATGTGTCCATGGCTGATGGCGACGTTTGGCGAAGCAAGGACCGAGCGCGGACATGCGCCCATGTCTAAGCAGATGTCCAGTTCGGGGATCTGCACGCTTGTCGCTTCGCCAGCGACAGAAACCCCCTGCACGCGAAAGGGCGGAGCGTACACAAAACCAAGTGGCCCCTCGCGAGGGGGAGGCTTGGGCAACATGGGAAAACCTCCAGCGCGGAGCTTTCGCCCAGCGAAGATATCGATCACCAGCGACCGTCGCTGATGAAGCCATCCTAGGGCAAATCGCCCTGGCGGGCGCTAGGGAGACCTTTATTGTATTCTTGGCGCTCATGGGACAGACACATGACAGCGACGCCCTCAGCGCAGAGGAATCGCCAGCGCCCGCGCTGAGCGAAGCTGCGGTGCGCAAGGTCGCCAAACTCGCTCGTCTTGATGTCACCGACGAGCAGGCGTCGCGGTATGCGCGCGAACTCACCTCTGTTCTTGGGTATATAGATCGGATGCGCGAGATGGACCTCGCGGACGTCGAGCCAATGGCCCACGTGCTGGACGCGACGAATCGCCTTGATCCGGATGAACCAGGAGAGACGTTGTCAGTTGAAACGCTCATGACCATGGCGCCCGATGTGTCTCCGCCTTTTTTGAACGTGCCCAAGGTGCTCAACAACGGCGACAGCGCCTGATTAAATAATGTGGCTCGGGGCTGCCTTTCCCCCCTCTCCCTCTGGGAGAGGGTTGGGGTGAGGGATTGCCTTTCCCCCCTCTCCCTCTGGGAGAGGGTTGGGGTGAGGGATTGCCTTTCCCCCCTCTCCTCTTGGAGAGGGGCCGGGGG
>Ga0114931_10010907_pt1 | contig 10769 bp, 10 predicted proteins | sample 2SBtaG_FD_89579 | JGI IMG/M metagenome (GOLD analysis project Ga0114931, IMG submission 89579) | Deep subsurface microbial communities from Kolumbo volcano to uncover new lineages of life (NeLLi) - 2SBTROV14_V59a metaG | ecosystem: Environmental > Aquatic > Marine > Volcanic | place: Kolumbo...
ACTCCGGATTGAAAACGTAAGAAAAATACACGATGAGGATCTTGCGCAGGGATTAGGCAGCGTATATCTTCCGGAGGCTCTTTCACGAAAATATCCGAATGCGTCACGGGAGTTCCGATGGCAGTATGTTTTTACGGCTAAAAAGACGACCATCGACCCTCGCTCGGGCCGACTGCGTAGACATCATGTTCTTGAATCCGGTCTTCAGAAAGCGGTGAAAACGGCAGTCGATCGCGCCGGAATTACCAAACGCGCAACCTGCCATACGTTAAGACACTCATTTGCAACGCATATGCTGGAAAACGGCGTGAATATCCGAATCGTCCAGGAACTCATGGGACACGCTGATGTGAAAACCACAGAAATCTATACCCACGTGATCGAAAAGGATATTTCCGTTGTCTCAAGCCCGCTCGACGTATTATAGCCTGGTTACCATTCACATTTCACATTTCACATTTATCCGTAGGCGTTCAAAGGCGTCAAATCTTTGCTCTTGTGGAAAAGGGGTCGCTGGAAACGGGGTCGGGGCGGTTAAGCACCTGGGAACAAATGTGTTGCAAAGGGCTCTTGCGCTCTTGGTTCGTCCCAGCTTTTGTTCATGCGCGGAGAATCTATGGGTGCGGCGGAGGAACGCCGGGTCCCGGTTCCAGGAACAGAGCGCGAATCAGGAACGTGTAGTCGCCTTCGATCGCCAGGATGCCGACCAATACCAACAAAGCAAATGGCGGCAGCAGAATGGCATACACCAAGCCGAGGCGTTCCCAACGCATGTGCATGAAGAAGGCGACGATCAGTCCCGCCTTCATCAACATGAACGTGACGACGAGAAACCACCTCAGGTAGCCCTGGAAATGGAAATAGTCGACCAGATAGGACAGCGTGCTGAGAAGGAACAGCAAGCCCCAGATCTTCAAATAAAGACCGATCGGATGTTGTTGCCCTTGTACCTGTTCCATCGTTTTCTCCTTACCAAAGATAAAAGAACGCAAAGATGAACACCCACACCAGATCGACGAAGTGCCAATAGAGACCGGCGATTTCGACGATCTGGTAGTTCCCTTTGCGCTCGTAGTCACCCCGCAAAACCTTGAGCGCGACGATCGTTAGGTAGATCACCCCGACCGATACATGCAGGCCGTGGAAGCCTGTGATCATAAAAAAGACCGAACCGAATTGCGCCGCGCCCATGGGATTGCCCCAAGGCCGGACGCCTTCCTCCACGATCAGTTTGGTCCACTCGAACGCCTGCATGCCGACGAATGAAGCTCCGAATGCCGCGGTTGCCAACATCAAAACCGTCGTCTTGATCCGGTCGCGCCGGTACGCAAAGTTGACTGCCATCGCCATCGTGCCGCTGCTGCTGATCAGAATGAAGGTCATGATGGCGATCAGAATGAGCGGGATGTCTACGCCGCCGATGTTTAAGGCGAAGACTTCGCTGGGGTTGGGCCAGGGTACCGTCGTGGTGACACGTACCGTCATATAGCCGGTCAAAAACGTGCCGAAGATGAATGTATCGCTGACGAGGAAAATCCACATCATGGCTTTGCCCCACGGGACCTTGAACGCCTGTTGGTCCGAAGCCCAGTCGCCGGCAATCTCCCGCCACCCTTCGTTCATGCCGCTGCGCCATCCTTCGGACAGGCTGGGGGCTTCTCCGGCATTGACCACGGATTTGTGTGTCATGTGCTTGATCCTTTTTCAGGTAAACAAAATCAGAGCGAACAGAACCAGCCACAGTGCAAGCAGGTAGTGCCAGTATAGGGCGCACAACTCGATGCGCAAGCGTACTCGCGCCGTGCTCTGACCGTGCCACACACCGGCGGTGGTCTTGGTCCAGGCCGCCAGGCCACCCAGCATATGCAGTCCGTGCAGTGCGGTGATCAGATAAAAAAATGCGCTGGCCGGGTTTGCCGCCACGAAATAACCGAGGGCGTCCAGTTGCCGCCATGCCCACAGCTGGCCCGCCAGGAAAGCCCAGGCGAAAACGCCAGCGCACGCCAGTCCGGCCTTGACGCCGCCGGTTCGCCCGCGGCCGGCGGCAATCGCCGCCCATTGCATGGCGACACTGCTGGCAACCAGGAGCAGAGTATTCAGCCATAGCAGGGGCGCAACCGGCACAGGCCGCCAGTCGCCAAGCCCCATGCGCACGACATAGGCGATAATGATCAGTGAAAACAGTGCCGTGACGACAGCGAGAAACACCCACAGGCCAAGCTTCGCTTTCGGCAGCGACAATACGCCCGAGCGCCCCCACTCTTCGGCGGCTCCTTGACTCGGTACCCAGGCGTCGGTTTTCGACTGCGGCATAGCGCTTAACTCACGCTTCCCTCGACGCGTTGAACCGTCAGGTCACCCACGGCGCCGGCGTCATCGGGCGGGCGATTCTGCGGCAGAAAATCCTGGTCGGCGCCGGGCACGCTGTAATCGTATGCCCAGCGATAGACGACCGGCAAAACCGGGCCCCAGTTGCCGTGCCGTGGGGGCGTTTCAGGGGTCTGCCATTCCAGTGTGGTGGCGCGCCATGGATTGCTGCCGGCGTGCGCGCCTTTGATTGCGCTCCTGGCCATGTTGTATAAAAACGCCAGCTGGGCCAGGCCCACCGCCCAGGCGGTCAGGCTGATGAAGGTGTTCAGGTCATGGGCGGAGGACGGGATGAAGTCGTAGCCGTCATAGGCGTAATAACGGCGCGGCATGCCCAGAAATCCAAGATAGTGCATCGGAAAGTAGATCGCGTAGGTGCCGAGAAAGGTGACCCAAAAGTGAATCTTGCCAAGGCGGTCATCCATCATCCGTCCGGTGATCTTCGGGAACCAGTGGTAGATGCCGCCAAACACCACCAGGATCGGCGATACGCCCATCACCATGTGGAAATGGGCGACCACGAAGTAGGTATCCGACAGCGGCACATCGATAACGACATTGCCCAGGAACAGGCCGGTCAATCCGCCGATCGCAAAGGTGCTGACGAAAGCAATCGCGAACAGCATCGGCACGGTGAGATGGATGTCGCCCCGCCAGAGCGTCAACATCCAATTGTAAACCTTGATCGCGGTGGGGACGGCGATAATGAGCGTGGTGGTGGCGAAAAAGAAGCCGAAATAGGGGTTCATGCCGCTGACGTACATGTGGTGCGCCCACACCACGAAACTGAGCACGCCGATGATGACGATTGCCCAGACCATGATCCGATACCCGAAGATGTTTTTGCGCGCATGGGTGGCGATCAGGTCGGAGACGATGCCGAAAGCGGGCAGGGCGACGATGTAAACCTCAGGATGGCCGAAAAACCAGAATATGTGCTGGAACAGCACCGGACTGCCACCTTCGTAATTCAGATGTTTACCCATCGAGACGATCGCCGGCATGAAAAAGCTGCTGCCTGCAACCCGATCGAACAGCATCATAATACCGCCCACGAACAAAGCGGGAAAGGCCAGCAGCGCAAGGATGGTGGCCATGAAAATGCCCCAGACCGACAACGGCATGCGCATCAGCGTCATGCCGCGCGTCCGCGCCTGTAATACGGTCGTTACATAATTCAACCCGCCCATGGTGGCTGCGACGATGAATAAAACCAGCGAGACAAGCATTAAAATAATACCCCAGCCGGATCCCGGCGTACCTTCGAGGATGGCCTGAGGTGGGTAAAGCGTCCAGCCGGCGCCGGTCGGGCCGCCTGGGACGAAAAAGCTTGCCATCAGCACCAGCACGGAGAGCAGATAGGCCCAGTAACTCAACATGTTGACAAAGGGAAAGACCATATCACGCGCACCCACCATCAATGGAATGAGGTAGTTGCCGAAGCCTCCCAGAAAAATGGCGGTGAGGAGGTAGATGACCATGATCATGCCGTGCATGGTGACCATCTGATAATAAGTACCGGGATCGATAAACGAGAAAACGCCCGGGAAGCCGAGTTGCAGCCGCATCAGCCACGACAGCACCAGAGCGACCAAGCCGACCGCGAACGCGGTGACCGTGTACTGTATGGCGATGACTTTATGGTCCTGGCTCCAAACATATTTGGTCCAGAAACTCCGCGGTTCGTGAAGCGGTTCCGCTTCGGTATGTATTGCATGAGTCATTCAAATCCTCTCTGCGCAATGGTGGGCTTGACTGTTCCGAGTTCCGTCATTCGGACGATTCCGCTTCGGAGCCCGCTCCCGCTTGCAGCGTCTTCGTATATTCAATCAGTGCGTCCAGTTCTTCGCCGCTCAAGTCATACGGCGGCATGATGGCGGGATAACCTTCGACGATCGCGGCGTTCGGCTGGAGAATGGATGTCTTCAAATAGTCTTCGTCGACCACGATTGTGCTGCTGTCAGCCAGGGTTTCGGTTTTACCGAACAGGCCCTTCCATGTCGGCCCGGCGCCCGGACTGCCGTCGACGCTGTGGCATCCGCGGCAGCCACGCGCTTGCGCCAGTTCACGCCCTTTTTGCGCCAGCGCGCTCAGCGTGCCACCCTGCTGTTCGGAAGAGCGTGCGAATGTCGTTTGTGCGTTCAACCATTGCTGAAACGCGCGATTCTCTTCTACTATGACAGCACTGCGCATGGTATGGTGCCCCAGTCCGCAAAATTCGGCACAGGCGACATCGAATCGTCCGGGTTTTGTCGGGGTAAACCAGAAGCCGGAGAGCACGCCCGGGACTGCATCCATTTTGACCCGGAAGTGTGGAACATAGAAATCGTGCAGGACATCTTTGGAGCGGAGCAGCACCCGGACCGGTTTGTCGAGTGGAAGGTGCAGCTCGCCGCTTTGCACCAGAACATCATCTTGTCCGTTGGGGTCGTCGGGATTGAGGCCAAATGGATTGTCAAAGCTGATCAGCCGGGGATTGACGCTGCCCAGGACGCCATCCTTGCCTGGGAAGCGGAAACTCCATTTCCACTGTTGCCCCACCACCTCGATGACGGAGGCATCCTTTGGGGCATGGACGAATTCAGCATAGACGATCAAGCCGGGCGCCAACATGACCGCGATGCCGACGGAGGTCAAGCCGATCAACCACCATTCCAGTTTTTTGTTCTCGGGTTCGTACGCCGCCTGTCTTCCTTCCCGATGACGGAAGCGAAACACGGCGTAGGCGATAAATAAATTGATCCCGATGAAAACCACACCAGTCACCACAAATGTGATAATCAGCGTGTTATCCATCTGATCCCAGTTGGAAGCCAATGGGGTGAACCACCACGGGCTCAGGAAGTGAAACAGGATCGAGCCGACGACAATTAAAACCAAGACGATCGCGATAGCCATATCTTTTCAGTCGCTCCTTAATTGAGCCACGGTTTGAACATTAAACCAACAGCATTGCACGGTTTGGTCAGCTCGACAAATCCGTCAACAAACGATGCGCCGCAGTCACCGACTTTTTAGCCCAAAGATTTCATTAATTTGTGTCGATATCGCTGAGGGTATTGATTTCAAAAGGAACTTTCCAAGGAGCGGCGTATCCCTGTCGACGGTCGACTGAGGAAGTTTTTCTTGTGGGACCAAGAAACGAGCGATATCAAGCATAATTTGTGAAAGATTCGGTTAGATTACGCCCGTGGCTTAATACAAAATCAAACACTGCGTCTCGCCGCGAACATAACCATATAAAAAAACAGTATTCTGGCTCTTTGTTGTGCTTGCCTCCAAATCCTATAGGAAAGCGCTTAATGTCGCAAGCGACGATGTCATTGTGCACCTGTTCGCAAAGTCCAACGGGGAATTATGTCGGGTCGATCACATCGGCTGCGCATTGCATCAGCTCTCAAAGAGGCGTCGATTCTCAGATAGGATCCGCTTGGTTGAATCCTGTTGAACAATCTTGTAATCGGCGATTTTTTTAATCAGACTCGAAAAACGCCGTTCGAGGGAATTCGATGTCGGCATTGCGCGTTTCAGTTTCCGACCGGCGTTTTGACAGTCGGCAATGGCATCGTTTGCCGCTGCCGCAAAGTCGTCATAACTCCCTTTGCCAACGGACAGCGCAGCAGCCGTTCGTCTGACCGATCGAATATAGGTCAGCAGTGATTCGATGAAGTCTCGGGCGCTTCCCCCCTGATAGTTCGAGACCAACGCGGCGGTATCGGCCATATGATCGAGCCGTGGCGTGACTTGCCGTTCGATGTCGTTGGCCGATGGTTTGACGGCGGCCCATGCCGACTGGACCGACAGCAACGACGAGAGATAATACGAGAAAGCCGCTGAGTCGATTCGTTCTGACGTCTTCCGGTATGGAGCGGCAGCCACAACAAGGGTGCTTTCTCCATCGTCAACGACACTCATCGCCAGAATATGAATGAGGGCTGTCTGCGCGGCATCCAGCATTTCATCAAGCGTCACCGAGACCTTGAAGCGGGCATCCAGTGCTCTTCCTTTGGCGGCCAATGCCCTTGCTTTTTCAATGACTTGGTATTGATGTTCGGGATCGGCCAACAAACCGTCGTTGGCAGCGCTGAAATCGGAAAGTGTCGATTGCGCCGCCAGCAGATAATAGAATATCTGCCCCGACTCCCTGATGACTTTTTTGGCGGCGTCATTTGTCGGTTCCACGGCCAGAATATCGGCTGCACGAATCAATGCGTCTTCATGCGCATGATCCGCTTGTGCATCCAGCATTCGGTCGTGCTCACTCCTGGTTCCGTAATAAATGCTACCAACCAGTGCGGGCACAATGACTATGATTAGCGCTATCAGATATCTTTTCGTCCACATATCGTCATACCGTTTCTTTTTCGTTTGCGACTGGGCCTGTTCGGACGCACTATGATAGTGCGACGGCTGTAAACATCGATGGCTGCGATGCTCATCGACACAATAGGTCTGCTGTTCCGCGCGTCCACGGTCATAAAAACACTGAAATAAATACCATACACCGAGCTAACATTCAAGTTCGCCGCCGCGGTTGTTTGTCGAATGCGCACGCGAACCCAGTCAACACTCGCGTCAGCCCTCTCTCCACGGGCCGGTGCCGTAGCGCCCGGGCGGCTGTCGACATAAACAGCCGGCACCGTTTTCAAGCGAATTCGGAAGCCCGGCCTTGCTTTCAACCGCCGTTTGCGTCATGCTTTGCACGGTGAATGGCTCAGAATTACGCGTCTACGCTTCGTTGTTCGTTGTCTGCAGGCCACGATCGATCGAATGGCACGATCTTGCGGTTGCGAACGAGGATTACTCATGTAAGCTCTATTATTTATTTGAATTAGAACACAGATTGAGTTTCATGTTCGAATGCTGTATACACTTCCGTAGACTAAGTGTCGTTTTTTTGATTTTTCGAAGAAATCAACCAGACTCGGAGGAAAGCGATGAAATGCTTTTATTATCTTACGTCCACTCTCGATAGCACTCACCATATTACGGATGACCTGAAAAAAGCCGGTATCAACCATTGGTTTATGCATGTCATCAGTAAAGACGAATCCGGGTTGAAAAGAGAGAAAATACATTCCGGTAATTATTTCGAAAAGTTGGACATCCTTCGCGATGGCGGTATTGGCGCCATATTCGGTTTCGCTGCCGGATTGTTCCTCACCGGATTGGTCACGCTGACCAAGACGTTCGGCCCGGATCTTCCTGGGATCACCTATTTTTCGATTCTTTTGGTACTGACTTTATTCGGTTCTTGGGTTGGCGGCTTAACGGGCATCGCAAGCGAGAACAAGAAAATAGCCAACTTCCACGATGATATCGATGCCGGCAAATATTTGATATTGATCTACGCCCGAGAGAATCAGGAAGAGACGGTCAATTCCGTAATGCGTGACAAACATCCAGAAGCACGGCTGGTGGCGATCGATACGTACTTTTTTAGCCCATTTAACAGCTTGGAACGGATATGACTGTCGCTGCCGCTCATATTTGGTAATGACCTGTGGTATCGGGAGAGACAGATCGCTGCTTCAACTTTGCCGCGGAGGGCGAGGAAACCGAGGAATCGCCGGACGCTCTTTACCTTTCGCGTTGAAATGGATTGATTTATTGACAGCGGAGGTGAATAAATGCCTGTGGAGAATGGTTCAAAACGAATTTTTCTTTGTCGACAAGTGAAGGTCTTCTATGATGCTATGGAAATAACGCTTACCCGATTCATATAGCGCCATGTCTTCCTGGTTCGCTTGGCGGATGGAAGCGATCGTTTCTGAATCGATATGGAAAGGCTTGATGCGCGTTCTGTTCGATTTTTTTATTCGCGGAACATCGCAATTGATGTTCATCATTTTGTAAACTGCTCGAATACCAAGCTCAAATTCCTCGCATAAGCCAATAAATGCAAAATCTTCTAAGGCCATGCCACTCAGGTAGAGGCTTTGAAGATTCTGGTTGCCTTCCAAATTTGCAAACTCCCTAATACCCATCTGTCCATGATAGACGGCTGTATTGATTTCATTGTTTGGATCCAGGGATTGCTTTTGATAATAATATTGTGAAATAACGCGTTGAACGGGGTCGCGTAACCATGTTATGTAGTCCGCAATGGGAAATATTTCCAGGTAGCGTTGGGCGAGAAAGTGCCCGTGGATACATTGTATATGCTGATGGCGACACTGTTTTTGCAATGCTGAAGCATCCGGCTGTGAAACGGCATGAATGTATTTTTGAATGCAGGAAGATGTCATAGGGCTGCTTCGACCATAGTCGAATAATATCTTTTGTCCTAATGCACAACGCAATATCATGCGGAAACTGGTGCCAGCCGTTTTAGGGATATGGATGGAAATCAATAAGCGATCCAACTTCGCAGGGCAATGATGCAGCCGCGCAAAACAATCTTCATAAAGACTTCTACTATGTATGCGCCATGAATAGAGAAAGGACATGCATGCTCTTCCGGTGTTTAACGTAAGGTTCTAGCTTCATTCCAAAGGTCGCACGGGGTACTTGCTGCTTTTCCCATTGAAATGTGCTGATTGGTAACGGGGGGAGTGAATAAATACTCCACGATTGCATGTTCGGTGAATCCTTCAATCATGCTGGCGAGAGGGCCGGGTCGGCGAGAATGGTATCACAACCGTCATGGATTGAACCAGTCGCTTCATGAGAGGTTAAAGGAGGCACATTCTTAATTGTGTTGGCGCGCATTCGCATTTTGAGGACACATGACGTAGGATGGAACAAGTGCAGCGGTTCCACGGGGGACGGCGATTCGGTAGAACCGCTGCGCTTGTTCCACCCTACATGATCCACGCGTCCCCGAAACGCGAATGCGTCCGGTTAAAAGTCTTGCCAAAAGGATCAGCTTGGGGTAGGGTCAGCCTGAAGACAGATTGGAACATGGGGTTGAATTTCCTTATTCTACGTTCAGGGGTCAGGGACCATGGCAGACCACGCCGCACATCACAGCAGTACGGCACGCACCACGCGATTCGTTGCTCTCATCGATCGTGTCCCGCTCCAGGTCCTGATACCGATCGGCCTGGTGGCATTGGTCCTGGTCGTATGGGGCTTTATGGTGATGGCGGGGTACGATAAGGTGCTCGGCAAGGGCAGAGAGCAGGCCGACATTGTATCCCTGGAGCTGGCCTTCAGCGCTGAAAAAGCTGCACGCATCCTCCAAGACTGGACAGATCACCGGACCACTCTGCGCTGCGAAACGCCGGCACCCGGTGACGCGGCGATAGCGAGAACCGAGCCCGCCGTAATCTGTGCCAGGCAGAGCATCCAGGCGGACTGGCTGTTCATCCTATCGTATGCGGTTTTCGGGTTCTGCCTTCTGGTCGTGCTCGTCCGTGCCGCAGGCGTCGCCAACAATTGCTTTTGGCTGTCCATGAGTCTCTTGCCGGTTGCGGCTGGTGTGCTCGATACGGGGGAAACCATCGCTCTTCTGCAGGTGATCAAGCCCGGTGGACAGCCCGTACCGCTGTGGGTGGGAATGGCCGGCGGACTGGCGTCGGGTAAGTTTTTGTTGCTGGGCTTCTTTGGCAACGTCCTGCTTGCTCTGGTTGCATTCTGGTCGTTCGCGCGATCGTCGCGGGAGATAGAGGAACAGCAGACCACGATCCGGCTGGTGGGCCTGGGTCAGGTACGCGCTGCAGAGGCGCATTACCTGCGCAGTCGACGCACCAAGGCCGGTCTGCATGGTTGGTCCGGATGCCCTGGATCGGTCTTGCGTTGTCGGGCGGCGGCATACGTTCGGCGACGGTCAATCTGGGTGTGCTCCAGGTTCCGACGCGCTCCAGGCTCTTCGGCCGCATCGACTACCTTAGTTCGGTGTCGGGCGGCGGCTATATTGCCACTGCCCTCTCCAGCCTGCTCTCCTTTAAGAGGACCACGGCATACCCCGGCTCGTCCGACCGGCAGCAGTATGTCTTCAAGGATGACGACAAGCCGCACTTCGATCCGACGGATCCGCAAGGTCTTGCCTTCGAACCGGCAGCGATAACACCGGCTGCGGCGCACTATCGATGGCTTTCTGGCCGGATGGTGATCGACCACCTGCGCGCCTTTGGCGAGTATCTGATGCGCAAACGCCGGCTCCTGTCACGCGACGTGTTGCGCGCGATTGGGACGGTCGCCGGCGGCATTGCCACTACACTCACGCTGTTCGGCCTTGGCGTCATCCTGGTTGCCTCGGCGGTGGCAACCTTGATCGAGGCTGCTGGAGGCGAGCTGCCGGGACCGAGTTGTGGCTGCTTGAGCCTCAACGGCTATTTAGTTGATCTCTGGGAGGTGAACGGTGAGGGATTGGGGCTCCTCGCGGCATCGGTCACATTTGGGGGGCTGTCGTCGCTGAGCATTATGTTGGCTGCAGGTTTGGTGGTTCGCTGGGTGCC
>Ga0114931_10010908_pt1 | contig 10769 bp, 10 predicted proteins | sample 2SBtaG_FD_89579 | JGI IMG/M metagenome (GOLD analysis project Ga0114931, IMG submission 89579) | Deep subsurface microbial communities from Kolumbo volcano to uncover new lineages of life (NeLLi) - 2SBTROV14_V59a metaG | ecosystem: Environmental > Aquatic > Marine > Volcanic | place: Kolumbo...
GCGTGTGCTGGACAAGTACGGCAACCGCAATGGGGGGAGTTATGAAACGACAACGAAAACAGGCCTTTCTTATTTATCGAGCATTTGCCGGGTGTTGTACTAGCCCTAAAATAAGCGAGGTAAACTTTGCACGCTGCTGCGCTGCCACTTTTTTTGCATGCAGCCAAATTGGGCAACAATCTTTCATGTTTTATGATGTCCGTGGTCAAGCCAACACTTTTACCATGTTGTGTATGGCGCCAATACCTCCATAACTCATCGCCCGTATCTTGTCGCCCAGCTCATCATGAATGTTCCGCCCTGTCATAATCGGCTCGGGTTGATCTTTATATTATATTGTTTATTGTTTTTTCTTTAACCGACGCTTAATACTGTTTTTACATCTACGTAAAATCACGCCACGTCTTTGTCGATTGCTTTTCCTCATCTGAAATACACCCTTTCCTTCGTCGCCATTCCATCAGTAAACACATTTTATCACGTAATTTCAGTGAGTTACACATTTTTCCAGCAAAACCTAATCCGATCACACTTGTTCTAGGACTCGTGTAGTGTCTCCTATAAAACGTGCATTGAGAAAGCCACTCAAGGTGCGAGTGCAAGGCGCAGACCGAACTTCCCGCACGGACCACCAGTGGACCGCGCGGTATTTTAAGGACTCAAAAAAACCGCCTAGCCCGGGTTATACCCTGCATACCCTTGGACTTTTAAAAGTTATAACCGAATGCCTGCTTAAACTTGCCGGCGAACTGGCCGATATCAAAGCGGTGATTCTGGGTCCCATTGTGGGCGACTTTTAACGCGCCGAGCAATGACGCAATTCGACCGGTGGTATCCCAATCCATGTCGTTTTGCAGGCCGAACAATAAGCCGGCCCGATAGGCATCGCCGCAGCCGGTGGGATCAGCCACCGTATCGGCTTGCACGGAAGGTATATCAATCATACGACCGCGGCTATAGATGGTGGAGCCGTTACCACCACGGGTAACAATCAGGGCCTGCACATGCTCGGCAATTTCCTGTGGTGTTTTTCCCGTCCGCTCCTGCAGCATTTGGCCTTCGTAGTCGTTCACGGTCACCCAAGTGGCCTGTTCGACAAATTGCATCAATTCCTCGCCGTTAAACATGGGCATGCCCTGGCCGGGATCAAAAATAAACGGAATATCCGCTTCGGCAAACTGGCGGGCGTGATCCATCATGCCTTGCCGGCCATCCGGCGATACCATGCCGATGGCGATTTTGGATGCATCGGAAACACTGTTGAGATGGGACTGATTCATGGCACCGGGATGAAAGGCCGTAATCTGATTATCATCCATATCGGTGGTGATAAATGCCTGGGCTGTATAGCTGTCGGACAATTTCTTGATAAAGCGTCGGTCTATACCGTTGTCATCCAACCAACTGGCATAGGCTGCAAAGTCCCTGCCCACGGTAGCCATGGGCACCGGATTGCCACCCAAAAGATTTAGGTTATAGGCAATATTTCCGGCACATCCTCCAAATTCACGGCGCATGTCCGGCACCAGAAACGATACGTTCAGTATATGGACCTTGTCCGGCAGAATATGGTTTTTAAAAGCGTCGTGAAACACCATGATGGTGTCGAAAGCCATGGAACCGCAAATTAATGCTCCAGACATGTTATCTCCTTAAAAGTTATTCGTCAGTACAAGAACCCAAATGACGATCATTGCGATGACTGCCATGAGTACCGCCGCCGACCCCATGTCTTTGGCCCGTCGCGACAATTCATGGTGGTCGGATCCGATCCTGTCGATGGCCGCTTCCACCGCCGAGTTTAACAATTCCACAATCGCGATCAGCATTAAACTGCCGATTAACAACGCCCGCTCAATACCGTTTTCCCCCAACCACAACCCCAACGGCACCAATACGATACCGCAGTACAATTCCAGACGAAACGACTCTTCATGCATAAATGCGGTACGCAGCCCTGCCCAGGAGAATTGGAGTGCTGAAATTAAGCGTCGCAAGCCCTGTCGTGCAGGTGGCTTGTGCTGATTAACGGTTCACCTCCCGCTGCTGCCAACCCAAATCCAGTTCCCTGGCGGCTTTGACATCATCCAGTCGTTTGACCGGTAAACTGTGCGGCGCGCTTTTTACCAATTCCGGCGATTGCTCCGCCTCCCGGCGAATGTGTGCCATCGCCTCGGCAAAACCGTCCAACTCTTGTTTGCTCTCGGTTTCGGTAGGCTCAATCAACAAACATTCCGGTATCAGCAAAGGGAAATAGGTGGTCGGCGCGTGGTAGCCAAAATCAAGCAACCGCTTGGCGAAGTCCATGGCATTGACATGCCACTGCTTGGCTTCCTTTTTTAGCGTAATAATAAATTCATGGCTGGCAAGGCGATCGGGAAAAGCGGCTTGATATCCCTGATTGGTCAGCAATGCCGCCAGGTAGTTGGCGTTGATGGTGGCAAAATCACTGACCCGCTCCATGCCTTCGCGACCCAACAGGCGCGCATAAATATAGGCGCGCATCAAAATACCGGCGTTACCCATATGGGCGGCCAGCCTGCCGATGCTATGGGGAAAGGCTTTTTCATCCAACCAGGTGTAGGTACCGTCCTCCTGTTGGCCGACTACCGGTACCGGCAGGAAGTCACGCAGTTTTTCATTGACCGCCACAGGCCCTGCACCCGGTCCACCGCCGCCATGCGGGGTGGAAAAAGTTTTATGCAGATTGATATGAATAACATCAAAACCCATATGAGCCGGTTTAACCTTGCCCAGTATGGCGTTAAGGTTAGCGCCGTCGTAGTACAACAGTCCGCCCGCCTTATGCACCAGTGCGGCGATTTCACTAATACGCCGCTCAAACACCCCCAGTGTTGATGGGTTTGTCAACATAATACCGGCACAGTGCGGGCCCAGGGCTTTTTCCAACGCCTGGATATCCACGTCCCCATCAGCGTTACTGGGAATCTCCTTGACTTTAAAACCACACATGACGGCACTGGCGGGATTGGTGCCATGAGCCGCATCAGGTACCAAAATGGTATCCCGAGCATGATCATGACGGGACCGATGATACGCCCGGATCATGGCGACACCCGCAAATTCGCCTTGCGCACCGGCCATGGGCTGCAGGCTTACCGCCACCATGCCGGTAACGTCCCGGAGCATTTCCTGCAGTTCGTACATACAGCTTAAAAAACCCTGGCTCAACAGGTCCGGCGCATACGGGTGACGCCCGAGAAAGCCAGGTAACATACTGAGTGAATTACAGGCCCGGGGATTGTATTTCATGGTGCACGATCCCAACGGATAGAATTGGGTATCGATGGAAAAATTCTTCTGTGATAATTGAGTATAGTGGCGAACCGCCTGCAATTCAGACACTTGCGGTAATGCGGGTGGATGCGTACGCAGCAGTGACTCAGGCAGTTTTGTGGCCTGCGCATGATGATTCGTTAATTGTGAACCGTTGACCCGGCTCTGCTGAGAACGATCAATGATCAGCATACATACCCCTCCAATCAATACGGGGGCCATCTTATCATCATTGACCGATTTTTCCATCCTGGGCGGTTTGAGAGTATTTCATGTAAAATACCCCCCCAAACCCAAGGTTCGCCTGCAAATGACACCCAAAGCAGGCACACTATTTAATATTGGCGACGCAACGGAAAAGGCCCATGCAATACTCAAACTTAGGTGATAGCGGGATCAAGGTTAGTAAAATATGCCTTGGAACAATGACTTGGGGTGAACAAAACAACGAAAAAGAAGCCCATGAGCAGCTCGACATGGCCCTGGACTATGGAGTGAACATCATTGACAGTGCTGAAATTTATCCGGTTCCACCAAAACAGGAAAGCTATGGCGTAACGGAAACCTATATCGGTAACTGGTTAAAAAAACGGCAAAATCGCGATCAAGTCGTATTGGCCACCAAGGTGGCGGGCAGGGGTGATCACATTTCCTATATTCGTCATGGCGAAGCCTGCCTGGACCGCAAAAATATCATCTTGGCCGTAGAAGCCAGCCTGCGACGATTGCAAACGGACTATATCGATTTATACCAACTGCATTGGCCGGACCGAAACACAAACTTTTTCGGCACATTAGGCTATCAGCACATGCCGGCCGACAGCTTCCCACCCTTGCAGGAAAGCCTCCAGGCATTGCAGGAGTTGGTACAACAAGGTAAGGTGCGTCACATCGGCATGTCCAATGAAACGCCCTGGGGCGCCATGCGATACCTGCACTTGGCCCAAACGCAAAACTTGCCAAAAATGCAAAGTATTCAAAATCCCTACAATCTGCTTAACCGGACGTTTGAAATTGGTTTAGCGGAAATCGCCCATCGCGAACAGCTTGGGCTGCTGGCTTACTCACCGATGGGTTTTGGGGTTTTATCCGGCAAATACGAGGACGGCGCCAAACCGCAAGGGGCGCGCCTGACCTTGTTTTCCCGATTTGACCGATACAACAATGCCCAAGCATTAGAGGCCACCCGGCAATACGTGAACCTTGCCAGGCAACATGACATCGACCCTGCACAAATGGCGCTGGCGTATGTCAACAGCCGCGGTTTTTTGACCAGCACGATTATCGGCGCTACGAATATGAACCAACTCAAAGCGGATATTGAAAGTATTGATCTCAAGCTATCCGAACCATTGTTGGAAGCCATTGAGGCCATTCATACACGTATGCCCAACCCGTCGCCGTAGCGGGAATAACAACGATTTTATTTTTACTATTACGCAATTGGGAGAAATTCTATGTCTGAAAAACATCCAGTCGTTGCAGTGACCGGTTCGTCCGGGGCCGGTACCACGACTGTCAAACATGCATTCAACGATATTTTTCGACGCGAAAAAATCAACGCCGCGGTGGTCGAGGGGGACAGCTTCCACCGTTATGACCGCAAATCCATGAAAGAAATGGTCATCAAGGCCGAAAACGAAAGCCGAAACTTCAGCCACTTCGGCCCGGAAGCCAACGAATTCGACAAATTGGCCGCGCTGTTCCGTCAGTACGGCGAGGACGGCACCGGTCAAACACGGTTGTATCTTCACGATCACGAAGAAGCCCAACCCTACGGTCAGGAACCGGGCACGTTTACCCCCTGGGAACCGATCGAAGAAAGCACGGAACTGTTATTTTATGAAGGTTTGCATGGTGGCGTCAGCGATGGCGAAGTGGATGTGTCGCAATACGTGGATTTGTTGATCGGCGTGGTACCTATCGTCAACCTGGAATGGATTCAGAAAATACATCGCGACACGGCGCAACGAGGGTATTCCGCCGAAGCGGTGACCGATACCATTCTGCGACGTATGTACGATTATGTGCATTTCATTACACCGCAATTTTCCAAATCCCATATCAATTTTCAGCGGGTTCCCTTGGTGGACACATCCAATCCGTTTATCGCCCGCGATATTCCCACCCCGGATGAAAGCATGGTGGTCATTCGGTTTAGCGATCCACAAGGTGTGGATTTCCCCTACTACGTCAACATGATCAAGGATTCTTTTATGTCTCGACGTAATTGCCTGGTGGTTCCGGGCGGGAAAATGGGATTCGCGATGGAGATCATATTAACGCCCATCATTCACGACATGATGCAAAAAGCCAAAGTCAAAAAAGCAACCGCGGCCTAACAAATCAAGCCCGGGGCCTTAAACCGGGGGCCCGGGCGTCATTTTTTGTGAGCGATTAAAGTTTTAGCATTATTATCAGCTGGATTTCCACTGCGCGTTATTTTATGCATTCTCAAGAAACCTGCCTGGCCGTCCGAAAACAGTGATGAGCAATAAGTGATGGGTAATGAAAGTGGGTAAGCCATGGAAAATGATTCCCGCAAGCACAGCCGGGTTGTAACGCGAGTCAAAACAGAAATCCTGATTGACAACTGCCATCTTATGGGGCATGCAAAAAACATGAGTCTGGGCGGCGTACTGATGGAAGTTAACGCCGATAAAAACCTGCCTGTGCTGACCGACAAAACCGGTACCATCTGGCTGCTGCGAAACGACGAGGAAATGGTGGAATTTGACTGTAAAGTAGTACGCCAAAACGGCTATGACCTGGCTGTAATGTTTGTTAAACAGGATATTGCTCAAACCATGCACTTGAAAAAAATCATGGAAACCGCAGCCTGTGTATAAACACACTTCACTGGCCCGCGGGGCGACTTTAGTTTAAAATTAGCACTTGGTAATTATAAAAATAGTCTTGCCGATTCAAACCGTACGAAAAACCGACTTTAAATATAACTAGCTGATTTTTATAAACATATTAAAATATACCGTGACCGGGGAGGTATTTGGGAATATAATCCCAAACAGTGGAGGCCTCAATTAGTAACCCATGAAAAAGACCCAGCAGGAAGCGCTGTATTTAGCGCTCTACCAACTGCTGACGCCCCTAATCCGTATTTTGCTTCGACACGGAATGCCCTACGGAGCGTTAGCCGAGCTTATCCGCAAGGTCTACGTACAAGTCGCAGACCAGGATTTCGGCGTGCCCGGCAAAAAACAAACCAACTCTCGAATCTCCACCATCACCGGATTGTCGCGCAAAGAAGTCCAACGCCTAAAAGGCTTGCCCGAGGACAACGCCGAAAACCTGCAGCGCTACAATCGAGCCGCCAGGGTTATCACCGGATGGGTACGCGATCCAGCCTTCCACGACAGCAACGGCCAACCTGCTCCATTACCGGTAGAAGGTAACAGTACCAGCTTCGCGAATCTGGTAAAATCGTTTAGTGGCGACGTACCCACGCGAGCCATTTTGGACGAGTTGTTACAGGTGGGTGTCGTGGAGCTCAATGACGGCATGGTGCATTTGCTGGCGCGGGCCTATATTCCAAAAACCGGTGAAACTGAAAAGCTCACTATCTTGGGCAATGATGTCGCCGGCTTAATCACCACCATTGATCACAATATTCAATCCAACGGCAAGGATCCGTACTTTCAGCGCAAAGTTTACTACGACAATCTACCTGAAGAGGCCATTGCCGATTTGCGTGCGTTGATTGCCGATCAAGCACAGGTCTTTTTGGAAAATATGGATAAATGGATGGCGGCGCACGACCGCGATGCCAACCCGGCAGTCGAAGGTCACGGCCGAAAGGCCGCCGGCATCGGGGTGTACTTTTTTCAAAATGAAGTTGATGAAGACAAAGACGAAAGCAATGGAGGAGTGACGTAATGAAGCTGGCTGCGCAGTGTCTACGGCTTCTACTGGTGGGCCTGTTGATTCCTGGGATTTACGGCTGCATAAGCGGTGGTGAAGGTGGAACCGGTGCGCGTAAAATCGTATCCAGCGGCCGCATCACCGAAGCGCAAGCCGGTCAGGTAGCTGTTAACGGCATTACTTTCAATACCAGCAAAGCAATCGTGGAACGTAACGGCAACAGGGTGGCAAACAACCAACTTCAATTAGGCGTCATCGTTACCATCGAAGGCGTACTCGCGGCCAATCAAAAAAAAGGCGAAGCGGATAGAATAAGCTTATCGGAATCCCTGGTCGGCGCCGTCGATCAGGTCAACGGCAATCAATTGCAGATCCTGGGGCAAACGGTCAAAATTACCGAAAATACCGTCACCGATAGCAGTCTTAATCCGGGGGATTTTATCGAGGTCAGCGGATTCGTGGAAGACCTCGGCATTATTGTAGCTACCCGCATCCAACATGTAGACAGTATCAACGAACAACACCTGTTTGGCGTGGCAAGCAAACTGGATTCGACCGCCGGCACATTTTTTATTGGCACTATTCAAGTCGACTACAGTGGGCTCACCATGGGCGGCAACGACGACGACAACAATGACGTTGTGGAAGGCTCTATTGTTGAAGTAGTCGGCACACTTATGAATGATGGGGTTTTGAAGGCCAGCGAACTGCATCAAGACCGCTTTAATTTTAACGACAATGCTGCAGATTCGTTTGAATTTGAAGGGGTGGTTACCACCACCCCTGCACAAGGCAGTTTTTCGCTGGGCTATATGAAAGTCACCTTCAACGCAAATACCCGGTTCTTTGGAGGCAGAGCTCAAGACATTTTTACCGGTGTGCATATCACGGTGGAAGGCAAGTTGGTTAACGGTGTTATCCAGGCCACTGAAATTGACTTCCAGGAGGCGTTTAAACTGGTAGCTGAAGTTTCAGGGGTGGACGGTCAAAACATTAGTTTTACCGGTCTAAACCTTAACGTGGAGATCGACGATAAAACGGATTTCACCGGCACAAGCCTGAACACCATGGCCACCGGCGATTGGCTGCAAGTCAGAGGCCGCAACAAAGGCAGCGGCATCGCCGTTGCCCTGGCTGTGACACCAATGGATACACAGACGCAAGTAACACTGCGTGGCCGAGTTCAATCACTCAAAGGCGATGTATTGAGCGTCGCCGGAATCACAATCGATTCCAGCCAGGTCCAAGTTAGCACCTCACCCGACAATGGAGCCGATGATGAAGATGGGTTTCAGTTCGAGCCGCTTATACTAAGCACAACGCAAGGCATACAAGTGGGTAATACCGTCACGGCGTACGGTGATTTATCGATGGGACAGATCCAGTGGACCTCGATTGTTTTTGATGATAACTAGTACACCACTCCCGGCGGTCCGCGCCTTGCCCTCGAACCGCTTTGATAGACCACCTTGAGTGGCTTTCGCAATGCTCGTTTTATAGGAGACACGACACTAGGCCGTGCGGAAAGCTCGGTAGCAACCGATTTCTCCATTTTTCGCTCGCTCTCTGTTTCGGCAGCCTGCGACGGCTTAACATAGCCTGACTTTGACGGCGCCATCGCGTATTGGCAGTAAAAAAGCTTGCTATCTTTTCACCGAACTTTCCGAAGATGTTTCCGGAAAGGATTCGGGTACAGCCGCAGGGAGGCTGTCGAGCAAGGTTTCACCGCGTGTCTTGACATAGGTGCCAGGATCCTTGCTCGCCAATAGTCATGCCAGGCGACAAGGAATTATTCAAATGATTAAACGGACAGGACAGTAGGCTGACAAAGCTGACAAAAGCCATCCATGGTTTTATCAGCTCATTGTTTCGCGGCGTATATCCGCGATACACTATGTTACGTTGTCAAATGGCGGATCTTCCATGGGCCGTGCGGTAATTTATAAACATTGCCGGCACAAGGTTTTTCCGACAAGCAAGGACGGCCAGGCATGATTTTCGTGTATGTACAGATACGACTTAATTAACGGAACATAGGGATATTGCGTGAGCAAAGTAGTCCGCGGCACAAGGCGAGCCCCGCGACAGACGACATAACACAGCCCCCCGGCCGTTTCAGTCACAGCTAGCATAGTCTGATACTGGCGGGAAAAGTGTGAAGATGATAGGCTGTTGGCGAATATAAAACATGGAATCTATACCAGGGAAATGGCGTTCTTGTAGTGCCGGTTGTGATACGTTTTTTAATTTGCATTCCTCGCAACGGTAAACCACTGGACAAACGTTTGAACGTTGGCATGATCGGCGGCATACGCGGTTATGATGTCCACAAATAAATACGCCTGACGAATCATTGGAACAGGATACGATTTGACGGCGGCCCTGCCATTTTTTCCGTTTAGTGTTCGGCCTACTTACCCTATAATGACGATGAGGAGGACTCAGGTTCATGGGCAAAATTTTTTTCTTTTTTGCCGCGCTGTTGTTTACACTCACGGCGCCGGCCGACATTCGTGTCGAACCGGAAAATATTTTATCGGGCAAACCGTCCCAGGTACGATTGGATAATGACGTTACGCAAAAAAACCCAAGTAACTATAATCCCTTTTTACAACCGGCGGCTCCCTATCAAAAATCCGCCATCGATTTAAAATTACCGGTCATCCAAGTGTGCAAAAGCGCAAAAGCATTGGCGGCTACCACCGGTACAAAAAGCCTCTCCATTGTAGTTTTTGAAAACAAAGCCCGCCTGGTGGCGAAATATACCGGCGCCGGCCCGATTCGAGCCACGGCATGCAATGACGATTCAACACGGGTATATATTAACGAAGGCAATCAAAAGATCTCCGTGCTTGATCTTGCCAATCCGCTATTCCCGGAACGCCTTACCAGCATAACCACGGATATAAACATTGAAAATTTAGCCGTATACAAACAAAACCTTCTGGTCAGCGGCAACGGCAATCAGTTGCGCATGCTGAATTTCTCGCAAGCCGGCATGCCCAAGGAAATTGCGCGCGCAAGCATGCCAGCCCCGATTATAGCCATGAGTCATGATTCGACCATAATCATCAGCACCCAGGCCAGCATGCTGCACGTCTTGGACAACTCACTCCACATCATAACCTCCCACCCCGGACAAGCCTTGGGCCTGGCCGGCGATAAAAACAAAATCTTTGCAGCCGATGGCAGTGTCGGTATGACCTGGTATCAACTCAATGATCAGAAACACCAACTGCATTGGCGCAACAGTCTTAACAACCTGGGACAGGTCCGCGATGTGGTTATTTTCAATAAGCACCCGATTGCACTTAGTGACAGCGGCCAATTGCGCTATATCAAAGCCCAGGACGGTTTACCGCCATCGATCACCAGCCAGTTTTATGTTAATGGTGGTATTCGCTCCATGGACACCGACAACCAGCATTTGTACGCTGCCAGCGGTACGCAAGTTATGCAATTGGATTTTTATAACAAAGAACAGACCTATCTCAATCATGATGTTAATTTCGGTGGCGCACGTAAAGTGGTGGTACGAAATCAACTGGCCTACGTGGCCGATTGGTTCTCAGGGCTGCATATATACGATGTGA
>Ga0114931_10010909_pt1 | contig 10768 bp, 9 predicted proteins | sample 2SBtaG_FD_89579 | JGI IMG/M metagenome (GOLD analysis project Ga0114931, IMG submission 89579) | Deep subsurface microbial communities from Kolumbo volcano to uncover new lineages of life (NeLLi) - 2SBTROV14_V59a metaG | ecosystem: Environmental > Aquatic > Marine > Volcanic | place: Kolumbo...
CATCAACGTTCCAATCTGGCGCGGAGAAAACCCGAGCGACTGCAAATACAGTCCCCAGTAGGGTAAAAAACTGCCCAACGTGGAAAAATAGAAAAAATAAAAGCCTGACAGGCGCCAGTAAGGAATCGGGTGCATCTGGAAACTAGAGGCTGGAAACGAGAACGTGCGCTTCCTGCAATACTCGTAGGTTGCGGGTGAGGAACAAACCCCAACGAAAGGCCGGTTCCCGCGAACGCGTTGGGGTTCGCAAAGCTCACCCCAACTTACGCCGTTCGGACAAGCTCCTAGTACAGCACCGCGCAAGTTTCTAGCATTAAATGTAGGTTGGGTTAGGTGCGCTTTTTACCGATATATCAAGCTTCCACTGGACTATGAGCGTACCGTAACCCAACAATCTGCTAATCGCCCCGCTTAACGAATTTCGGCTGAGCGACCAATCGGGCGACATCCCGCAGCACCAAAGCGGATTTGACGCCTCCGGGATAGGCGATGTATTTCGGCCGCCAGGTGGGATTGAACGTCCCTTCCTCATTGCGAATGCTTTCGAAATCCTCATGCAATCCCGACTGCCGATACATGAGCACCCCAACACGATGCCAAAGCGGCGCTAGCGGATGCTGCTGCAAGCCGGACAGAGGCGCCATGCCGAGGTTGATCCACCGATAGCCTTTCTGCCGCCCTGTCAGCAGCAGTTCGATAATGAGATAGTCAATAATATTCTTCGGCGCATCGTCCCGGTACCGCATTAAATCCAAAGCCATTTCATCGCCCTTGTCGTGGCTGGGCAGGATAACGGCAAAAGCCACTATGCGGCTTTTCTGGCGCACCACTACACAAGGGAAGTTGACGACATAATAAGGGTCGAACATGCCTCTCGAGAATCCCATCTCTGTTTTCCCACAATGGCTGAACCAGTCGTCCGAAACCGACTGGAGCTCCTCGATCATCCGAGGAACTTTGGACGGTTCGATCCATTCCATACGGACGCCCTGCTTGCGCACGCGAGCATGCACTTCCTGTAATTCCGACTTGACGGCACCGTCCAGGGAAAAGTCGGTCAGCGGCATCATGGCGTCATCGCCCAGTTTGTCGGTGGAGAGTCCAATCTGCCGGTACCATTCAAAATTGGTGTCATCAATCAGATAGAACGCCGGCCAGGCACCATAACGATCGCATAGGCCGTGGAATTTCCAGATCAAGTCGCGATGTTCTTCCGCAGGCCCGACCGGGTCGCACAGCGCAACCCAACTTCTGCCTTTTGTCTGGTACATGATAAAGGCGTTCCCGGAATCACTGAACAATATTCGCTTGTCGCCCAGCAGAACGAGATTCGCTCTTGGGTTATGTTCGTTCGCAAGTATCCGCCGGATATGGTCGAGAATGTCGGCTTCCGGTACGCCCGGCTCCGGGTCATGACGCAGCAGGCTAATGGCGGTTACAACACCGATGATGACCAGCACGACCAGAGTGGAGCGCAGGAATCTCGAATAATCGTCATTGTAGGAAAAGGTCCACCACAAATCCATGGAATAAGGAACATCCTTGAATGAAAACAACCCAAGCCAGATCGTCACAGCCACAACCGCCGTGAGCAGTGAAACCCAGTCCGCGGGGAAGCCCTCGTCGAATACGGTTCCTTTGCGATAGAATGCCGGCCGGGCGTACCAAAGCAGGCCTAAAAGCGCCCCCAAAACGAGCGCCTCCCGGTAACCGAACCCCTTGAGCAGGGAGGTCACGATACCGAGCTCAAGCAATTTGAGCGCCAGATCGAACGAACTGGAGAGCCTGCGGGCAATGCCTCGGGCATTGATCAACAACCCCACCCCCGCAGCGGCGCCGAGCAGATGCGCCAGCTCGACGATCAGCAGCGGTACGTAAACGGACGATTCCAAGCGATCGAACCCGGTCGGAATCGAGCCTGAAAACAACAGGATGACCCCGGCCAGAATCTGTATGTTCGCCATGATTTGCGGTCCGAGTTCATCCAGCAGCTGACTCAGGCTGTCCTGTGCCCGCTCGATGCGCTGGCGTTGAGCACCGGCCTCATTATAGACGAGCAGGATAGACGCCACCGCCAGCGGCGACAGATAGTAAATGCAGCGAAAAAGCAGAATGGAACCGAGCAGTGCGGGGAGGGATCTCCGGCAGACCGACCAGAATCACCGACTCGAAAACACCGATGCCGCCTGGGACATTGCTGGCGCTGCCGGCAATGAGCGCAAGCGCGAACACACTCAAGAAGGCAATATAACTAACGTCGGTACTGTCCGGCAGCAGCACGTAGATCAACGTGGCCACCAAGCTCAAATTGGTCGTCGCCAGCAGAATCTGCAGAATGGTCGTCTTTGAGTTGGGCAGCCGCAACGACCAGCTTTTGGTGCGTATGCTCAAGGGCCGCAGTGAACTGACGATCAGATAACCGATGATGACCGCCAGCACCGATGCACCGACGAAACGCATATAGGCCGGCGGAATCGGTATCCCCGTCGTGGCGACGTCGCCGGTCTGCAGAACCATCGCGACGGCGAAAATAACGCTCATCCCCAGGGTGGTCGTCAGCGCACACATGGTACTGACACCGGCGATGTCCATGGCCGACAGACCGACCTGGGAATAGACCCGGTAGCGGATGGAGGTGCCGGTGAGGATCGCGAAGCCGATGTTGTTGCCGAAAGTGGAAGCGAGGAACGCCGAGAGCGCGGCGCGGGAATAAGGTACCCGGCGCCTGACATGATCGAGCGCGACGACATCGTAGCCGGTGACGATCCAGTAGCTGACGCAGGTGATCAGCAGAGCCAGTATCAGAGAGGTCGCAGAGATTTCCTTCAATTGGTCGATGACATCAGAAATCTGAATCGACCTCAAGGTGTTGTTCATCACCCACAAGGCGGCACAAACGATGATCAAGCTGATGAATGCCCCGACATAGGGCAGGATCTTTCTTCCGACTTGGCTCTTAAACACGGGATTCTCCTCAGCTGCGAACGATGAAAAGTTAACACAGAAGAGTGGGGTTTGTACATCCGGTTTTTGAATATTCGTGCCTCTTTTTCTGTGTCCGTTCACGGTGGGCAGTGTGCCGTTGCCTAGCAACGGCCGGTTTTTTCTTAAACAGCCGGCGATAAGCGGTTTTATCAAGTAAGCAAAACGGCGATCAGGCCGGTAATGAATATACCATCAAAGGTGCCCGCTCCGCCGATGGAAGCCATCGGCGCTCCCATTTTCAACACATCGCGAAGGCGCAGCAGGTCGGCGCCGATCAGCACGCCCATGACGCCCGAAATATAGGCCAGCACAGCACGAAATTCCCCGCCGATCAGGATAGCGACCAAAGCTGCGGTGATCGGTGCGACCAGCATGGGCATGCCGATGCCGATATGCGCAACAGGACGGCTCAGAGCGTAACTGACTGTGGCTACGACGACCGTCGCGATTGCCACATGAGCCGGGTCGAGTGGATTGTGGCTGAACAGATAGACCGAGAACAACAGCGGGATCAGGCACCCGCCGACGTTCACGGTGATGATGGTTTTCCCGAGGAATCGTCGTGGGACCCCGAAGACAAGCCGTGGAGCGAGTGCATCGGGATCCGGCGGGGCAGAGGAACGGAGGCTGATAACAGGAAGGTTGACAAAACTTCCCAGGATCGACGTCACCAGGAGCAGTAACGCCGAGTCCGGCGACAATCCAAGCTTATCGAAAGCCAAAGTGACCGCACTGAACTGAACGAGAGCGATAAAAGCCCCGAATACGAATAAGAACAGTAACAGGCGTGTCGGCAATGACGGCATCATGCGGTCTCTTTTTTTTGCTTACCTGGAATTGCGCGCTTCAGCGGATTACGCTCGCGGACCTGGCTGTCGGTGTCAGAGAGTCGCAGCGCACCCTTTAGGACATTAGGACAATGCCGCCGACAACGGCTCCCCTGCTTGCTGTACCTCATCCAGCGCCTGCTGCGCGTCGAGCCATGCCTGCTCGGCCAGCTCCAGACGCTGTTCCAATGCACGTTTTTCCTGCACCGATTTCAGCAGCCGCTCTTTTTCCGATGGCGCATACAACGCCGGATCGGCAAGCTGCTCATCGAGCGCCTGCTGTTGCGAAAGCAGCTGCTCCACCATGCGTTCTGCCTGCGTTACCCCTTGGCGCAATGGCCTCAGTTTCTGACGATTTTCGGCCTCGAAACGCCGCCGCTCCTTGCGCGACCGATCGCCGGATGCCGCCTTCGAATCGGGCAGCCGATCCTGGCGCTGCGTCACCAGCCACTGCCGGTATTCGTCGAGATCGCCATCATACGGCTGCACCGCGCCATCGATGACCAAAAACAGTCGATCGGTCACTGTCCGCAGCAGATGCCGGTCATGCGATACCAGAACCATCGCGCCTTCGAACTCATGCAACGCCATGCCGAGCGCATGACGCAGTTCCAGATCGAGATGATTGGTCGGTTCATCGAGCAACAGCAGATTGGGTTTCTGATAGGCAATCAACGCCAACACCAGCCGCGCTTTTTCGCCGCCGGACAGATGCGCCGCCGGCTCCAAAGCCCGCTCGCCCGAGAATGCGAAGCCGCCCAAAAAGTGCCGCAGCTCGCTCTCTTTGGCTTGGCGGTCCAACAGCTGAAAATGGTGCAGCGGACTCTCTTCCAGCTGCAGCTGCTCCACCTGATGCTGAGCGAAATAGCCGATGCGCAGCCCCTGTGCCGCGCGTTTCCTGCCGGACAATGGGCGCAACGTACCGGCAAGCAGCTTGATCAGAGTCGATTTACCGGCCCCGTTGGGGCCCAGCAGGCCGATTCGGTCGCCCGGCAGCAGATCCAACGTCACATCCCGAAGGACAGGACGGTCATCATAACCGGCCGATATCTCGTCCAACTGCAGCAGAGGGTTCGGCGTGCTGTCGGGTTTTCGGAAGGCAAAATCGAACGGTGAATCGGCATGCGCCTGAACGATCCGTTCCATTTTTTCCATCGCCTTGAGCCGGCTCTGCACCTGGCGGGCTTTAGTCGCTTTCGAACGAAAGCGGTCGACGAAGCGGCGGATATGTTCCATCTCCCGCTGCTGCTTCTCATAAGCGGACTGCTGCTGGGCCAGCATTTCCGCCCGCCGGCGTTCGAAGGCGGAGTAGTTGCCGGTGAACAGCGTCACCGTGCTCTGTGCCACATGGGCGATATGATCGACGACGTCGTCTAGAAAATCGCGATCGTGCGAAATCAGCAACAAGGTGCCTTGATAGGCACGCAGCCAGTCCTGCAGCCTGATCACCGCATCCAGATCGAGATGATTGGTGGGCTCATCCAGCAGCAGCAGATCCGAGCGGCACATCAGCGCTCGGGCCAGATTGAGACGCATGCGCCAGCCGCCGGAAAAGGAGCAGACCGGCGCCTGTTCATCGCCAGCGGCAAAGCCGAGGCCGCTCATCAACCTGGCGGCACGCGAGCGGGCGCTATAGCCATCGATGCTTTCCAACAACGCCAGCAACTCCGCCTGTCTGATGCCGTCCCCGGCAATTTCGGCCTGCTGCAACTCGACCTGCAGACGACACAATGCCTGATCGCCTTCGATGACATAATCGATCGCAGCCGCATCCACCGCCGGGGTTTCCTGCGCCACATAAGCGATGACCAGACCGGGCGGCATACTGAAGCTGCCTTCGTCGGTGTGCAACTCGCCCCGGATCAGAGCGAGCAGACTGGACTTACCGATGCCGTTGGCACCGGTAATTCCGACTTTCTCACCTCGGTATATGGTCAGATTGACCCGCTCGAACAGCAGCCGGATGCCGCGGCGAAGCGCAGCGTTGCTAAAGTTCAGCATGCCTCAACCGGTGACAGGAAGCAGCCGGTTTGCGGCATCGGGCAAAGCGGACGGCCGCAACGCCTTTTGTTCAGTCCGCTGCCTCGATCCGTTCGTCCGCCTCGGCGACAAACTCGTGGATACTGCCGTTCTTGACCCCTTTTCTGGGAATAATGATGGCACTGTCCACATCCAGGTAAATAAAGGCGTAATTCTTCGTGGTTTCCAGCCGCATGATATCGGCCCAAGCGGTTTTGATTTCTCCGTTGTTCGAAATTTCCACAAGATGGTTCGGCTGAATCCGCAGCGTATAATCACCCAGGATCCGCTCTTTTTCTTCATCGGAATATTTGGCCTTGATCTGCCCCATCAGATTCCAGCGGATATAGACCGGCACGAGCAGCCCCCAAGCAACACCGATCAAGGCGATGTACAGCGCAGATAACGCATCCTGGTAGTAAAACCAATAAAACAACGCGATGATGACGATAATTCCGGGGATAATCGCCTGATTGCGGCGAACCGCGCGCTGAACGTGTTCTGCATCCTGGAGTTGATGCTCGTTGAATGCCAGCAGGTCTTTTTCCTTCAGGGTGTATTCGAGTTCAGTCATGGCTTTATTGTTGTCATTCGGTACGAAGCAAAAAATAAAAAAGGGCTAGGAGGCTGTCTGAGGATAGCGATCGTAACGAGGGCGAGACTGATTGAGTCAGATTTTTAGATCATTGGAGGCGAATAGTTGGTCTATTTAACGAAAATGATCGGGAAATCTGGCCAATCAGGCTCGTCCGCAGTAGATCAGTCTATTCTCGGACAGCTTCCTAGTATACGCGATACCCGGAGGTTTTTCCGTTTCCTGCGATTCTTCCACTGCCAGGGCATTGCCTTAAGCAGATACCCACCGGCACCCCTGCCGCCTGGTCCGCGCGTTCGTCATGCCGCAGAAACTGTTCGACGGACTTATAGCAGGCCACCCGGAAAAAACCCTTGCTCAAAAAAAATCGGCAAAACTGCTACAATTAAACAAACAGTATTGATAATAATTCTCAGTTAGAATATTATTTGCGTATCGCTCCAATTCGAAAAAAGACAAAATATTGTGTACATTTGTGTTTGTAAAGCCGTCACTGACCACGAGATCTGCGAAGCCGTCACACAGCGCGGCATCACTACGCTGGGCTGCCTGGCCCGGGAAACGGGTGCGTGCACACAATGCGGAAAATGTGCGCGTGCCGCCCGCGATGCGATGCAGAGTTGCCTGGAGGAACAGGCCATTCATCGCAACATTCTTACCAACCATTTCGAGGAGGCCGCTGCCGCCCAGGCAAAACGGGTCGTCAGTCCGAAATGGTGCGCACGGCGCACCCGACACCCCGCTTCTCGGCTGGAGAGGGCTTAAACCACCGGCATTGGTGCCTGTCGCTCCCCCATCTGTCCTTTCTCCCAACACAACAGGCGATTGTTGGCCGGCATCGCATGATCGGCCCGAAACACCATCCCGGCCCACCTTGCCAATCGATCCAGGTCCTCGAAATTCCGTATCCCGCTGTGTGGGTCGCGCGCCTTGAGCCATTGATCGAACCGGGCATTGCTGGGGCTGGTGTAGCAATTGTCATAATTAAACGGCCCGTACAGCATCAACAGACCACCGTTCGGCAGCAAGCCGCCGCACCCGCGGACCAACGCTTCGACCTCATCCCAATGCATGATGTGCGCAGTATTCGCCGAAAAAACGGCATCCACCAGCAGCGAAGGCCAGATTGAGCGGACCACATCCAGTTCGAACGGCGGGCGGATGTTGACGAGCGCCGCCTCCTCCAACCACAGGCGGATGCCGGAATGGTTCGCCGCCAGATCGCTGGTGTGCCAGATCAAATGGGGCAGTTGTGCTGCAAAATAGACCGCATGCTGACCGGTCCCGCTGCCGATTTCCAGCACCGCCTGCGACCGCGCTAAGAGCGGTTCTATCGCCGCAAGGATCGGTGCCCGGTTGTTGAGGCAGGCTTGCGAGAAGGGTTTGTTCATCATCCGGAGGCTCCGCTACAGCAATGGAATACCGAGGCGAGGCGCACCGGCGCACGTCCTGGAGGAATCCCTCCAGGTATTATCATCACGCCGACCACATAGCACACCGGCCGAGGCCGTCGGACAGCTCATAGCCCCTTCGCCGCAAGCTTGAGCAAATCGATCAGATCGAAAACCCGGGCAACATAGTGGTCCTTCAAATGAAAGCGCGCGGCCCCCTCCCCTGACAACTCGTCCTGCAGCGCATCGATCAACTTCAGCAATCGCTTTTGATGCAGCCCGGTCTTGGTCTGCAGCGGGTCGGTCACCACCCCGGCAAAGGTGGCGATGATCGCCAAAGCGGCCATGATCGAGCCGGTTGCGGCAATCACCAGGCCGGTCGATGCGGCGGCTGGAAACAGCGCGTAATACCAGCCGCCCAGCGTCGTCCCAAGCCAGAAGTTGGAGATGGCGATCTGTTGCGCCAGCGCCGCCGCGGTGGCGCTGCCGGCGGCCAATGCGCCCGGCGTCACCTGGTGAAGGCCGACAAAACCGACCGACAGCGAAATGATGCTGCCCGCCAAATCGGCGGCAGCGGTTCGACTCAGCGCGTACTGCTTCAGATTCTCCTCGAGCTTGCCGCGGAACCGAGCAGAGCGGGCTTTTTCATTGATCTCGATGAGATAGCGGGCGATCAGACCGGAGAGTCGTGGATTGTTCAAGATCTCGCTGAGCAGCGCATCTTTGGTCGATTCCTGCTCCCCTTGCTTGTAGGGCAGTTCCAGCAAGTCGGTATAGATCAGCCAGTTCACCTCCTTCTGCACATCGGTCTCGAAGCCCTCCGGCAGCTTGTCCAGCCAGCCCGCCGGCCGCTGCGCGCCGATTTTCTTCAAAACGGACGCTGCCGTGGTCGCAGCCAGCGAAGGAACCGCCCACGACACATTGAGCGGCCCTTTGTAAAGATCCTTGCCAAGCGCTTTTCGGTGAAGTCTCAGCGCCCCTTTGAAGGAAAAATGAGTCTCGACGAAAGCTGGCACCCTCGTTCTGCGCGATTCGATATAGCGCACGATGCCGTCTTTGACTGCTGATTCGATCAGCGCCTGGCGATCGTCGGCGCTGTTCGAATGATCGATGGTTCGTGTGTTCAATGGCTGACTCTCGCGCCTCGAAGTTGTAGAGTAACTCTCATTTGAGCCACTGAAGCGGCCAACGGTTCATTTCTCGCACATTTATCACGTTTTATTGTCCTGCCACGCCGTCATCTGTAGACAGCGCTGTTTGAGGTAGCAGCAAGAAGCTCTGGATCAGACTTGATTTTCCAGATGAATGTGCGCCCAGTAGCAGCGTTACCGGCGCCAGCGCGACGTTGCCGGTCTCTTTCCGAATTTTGAAGTCATATCGTCGTAGTTTGGTAAACCAGTGTAAAATAGGTGCTGCACGAGCCGTCGCCAAACCCCTTAAAATCATCGTATAAATCGCCGTTAGGCAGCTATCCCACGCACACGAAAGGCATATAAGCAGATGACCGATGTAGAGATAACCCCCCCCGAAGGCGGAAGTAAAATTTCCATCCTGGACGGCAAACTCGAGGTACCCGACAACCCCATCATTCCGTTCATCGAAGGCGACGGCATCGGTCCGGATATTTGGCGCGCCACGGTTCGTGTACTCGATGCGGCGGTAGAGCGAGCCTATGGAGGCGATCGCAGGATTCGCTGGATGGAGGTCTATGCGGGAGGTAAGGCCCATCAGCTGTGCGATACCTGGCTGCCTGATGAAACTGTCGAGATGTGCCGGAAATACCTTGTATCGATCAAAGGCCCGTTGACGACGCCGATCGGCGGCGGCATACGCTCACTCAACGTGGCGCTGCGGCAGTCGTTGGATCTTTATGTCTGCCTGCGCCCGGTACGCTGGTATCGGGGGGTGCCGTCGCCGGTGCGCAATCCGAAAAACGTCGACATGGTGATCTTCAGAGAAAACACCGAAGACATCTATGCGGGCATCGAATTCGAAGAGGGGTCCGCCGAAAACAAAAAATTTCTCACCTTTTTTAAGGAGTCATTTCCCGATCACTACAGCAAAATTCGCTTTCCGGAATCCTCCGGCATCGGCATTAAACCGGTGTCGCGGGAAGGAACCGAGCGTCTGGTGCGAGCAGCCATCGAGTATGCCGTTGCCAACCGGTGCACAAGCGTGACGCTGGTGCACAAAGGCAATATCATGAAATTTACCGAGGGCGCTTTTCGCAACTGGGGCTATGCTGTGGCAGAGCGGGAGTTTCCTGAGCAGACCTGTACCTGGGATCAATGGGAACGCACACGGGCCGAACGCGGCCAGGCAGCGGCCGACGAGGAACAGAAAAGGGCGATGGAGAGCGGCAAAATTTTGATCAAGGATGCAATTGCCGATATCACGCTGCAGCAGATCCTGACCCGACCGACCGAATTCGATGTGATCGCCACCTTGAATCTGAACGGGGACTATCTCTCCGATGCACTTGCCGCGCAGGTCGGCGGTATCGGCATCGCACCCGGCGGCAATATCAATTATGTCACGGGCGTTGCTATGTTCGAGGCGACCCATGGAACAGCGCCCAAGTACGCCGGTCTCGACAAGGTCAATCCAGGTTCGCTCATTCTCTCCGGCGAAATGATGCTGCGTTATATGGGATGGACCGACGCTGCGGACCGCATCGTTTCCGCGATGGATGCCGTGATCGGAGAAAAGACGGTGACCTACGACTTTGCGAGGCTGATGGATGATGCGACGGAAGTCAAATGCAGTGCGTTCGCCGATGCCTTGATCGAAAAGCTTCGATGAATGAACATAGCCGCGTCCGCGGTTCTGAATAATGTGGCAGCCGGTCCCAATGTATGGTGGTATGTATGGCGGTGCATGCATGAAAGCGTCGAGTGGTGCGCACCATTGCTCTGTTTGGACTTGAGATGATGGTTAAATGAGCCATATCG
>Ga0114931_10010910_pt1 | contig 10768 bp, 8 predicted proteins | sample 2SBtaG_FD_89579 | JGI IMG/M metagenome (GOLD analysis project Ga0114931, IMG submission 89579) | Deep subsurface microbial communities from Kolumbo volcano to uncover new lineages of life (NeLLi) - 2SBTROV14_V59a metaG | ecosystem: Environmental > Aquatic > Marine > Volcanic | place: Kolumbo...
ACCGTGTCACCACGCTGGCAATTTCCGGTCTCCAACCGCCTCCACCACCACCGGCAGCGAAGAAACAACCCAATTTTCCGAATGCGACCCGGGTTGAACTGGAACCCCTCGACGTGCAAGGGGTCGATGGAAACCTGTCCCTATCCGTCGAGTTGGTCGTGCCCGAGGGGTACAAGCTGAATGCCTTGGCACCGATGGGTTATCTGGTTCGTGCCAAGGACGACCAAGGTCCCATCAGCCGCGAGTCCCTTGGCAATTGGACGAAGCTATCGGAGCCGACCACGACGTTTGAAATTACCTTGCCGCTGCGTGCAAGCGAGGGAGAAGACGCACTGGAGATCGCGCTGACTTACTACTACTGCCGTGAAGGTCGCGAGGGACTGTGCAAGGTTGGCAGCGTTCTCTGGGAGTTGCCGATTCGTATCGCCCAAAACGCCGAACAGAGCAGCGTTTCGCTGCGGTTTAAGATTCCCGGCGATGACAAAGATAGAGAGGCTTCACCCAACTTGAAGCTGCCTTGAGCGAACCACGGGCGACCGTCCCGTGTGAAGTTTTTTTGGCTACAGCAATGGGGGAAAATCGACCCCGTAGCGTTGTGACATCCGTTGTCGGAGTTCGCGACCGTTTTGGTTCAAGCGTTGGGCGCCCCGGTAATGGGCTTTCTCGGAATCTTGCCAGCCGCGACCTTCGGAACCCTGTCGCGATTGCTGAGTCGCTTCGGTCAGCAAGTGCATCGCATGTTGATTGATTTCCGCGCCTTCCTCATACCAATCGATCAACTGTTGCGCGTGAGCCACGACTTCTGGGTCGACATTACGGGCGCGCATGCCACGCAACGCGGTGCCCGCATAGCGAAATGCTCTGAGTCGCGCGGCAACGAAACTTCCGGCGTTGCCCGAGGTAACCTTCGACGGCGCGGCACGCATCTCCGCCTCTCGGGCAACAATTTCGTTGATGCGATTCCAGTATTTCAACGTGGCATATCCCGAGTCGCTTAAACGATCGGCCTGTTTGGGGGCCACGCGGCGGGAAGTTCGATTCACTCGGGTGCGCGATACCGAGCCCGCTTTCTTTTGCGTCGTGGATTCTTGCGCGTTCTGATGGTCAAGCTCTTCGCGAGACGCGACCAATCGCGAGTCCACGTCATCCACGGACACGTCTTTACTATCGACGGGCGGTGGGAGCATGCCACGCGATGCCATCTCGTCGAGCACCACGCCGGTGGTCTTTGAAAGCAAGGCGTCGAACAGATCTTCAGGGCTGTGCCCCATCGCCATCAGCCCGGCAACGGCTCCCGCGATGAACAGGACCCAGCAGCCCAGGATTTTCAGTCCGGCGCTTCCACGTCGAGGCGTTCTCATTGGTCCAATTTCCCCCCTAGTGGCGACATGACACGCATTGGGAAACTCTAGCTTGTCCCACCAGCGGCTACAGGCGGTGTGTGAAAACGGGAAGCCTCCGACACGGCGGATTGATCGTCGCAAGCCAAACGATAGTCATGGGGTGTAAGGGGGATTCACCAGGCGACGCCTTCCTTGGACGACATTTCCTTGCCCGTGTTTGTCACCACGTCATTCCCGCACGGAACAACTCCGCCGCCTCTTGCCCAGGAGTATGATCGAAGAGACCCACAAAACTGGCGGAACCCTCAACATCCGACCATACTGAGTTGCGCATCTTGCTGGCGAGACGTCCTCGTCCGGGAGACCTCCGATTCGATGGAGACCAAGACGTGATGAAGATGATCATCAACATTCTGACGGTCTGTGTGGTGTTGTCCCTACTCGAACCTTGCTTTGCCGAACGACCGGCGGTCGAAGCCCTGCTGCGACGGGCAGCCTCCTTCGAGCAGTGGGGACAGCGCATGTACCGCGATGGCGACATCACCGCCTCCGAGGCAGCTTTCTATCAAGCCAGGAAGCTACAAGCCGAAGCCGGCGAGCTTCGAGTAGCCGAAGTCGATCAGCGAGCCGAACCCGCCATCCAACGCTTGTCGCTGCTCATGGAACAACGACTCGGCGATCTGAGCGCGGCTCAAGAAGCCGTGGAACGTCGACTTGAAGCGTTGGAAGACCAACTCCAGAAGCGATGGAACCGAGCAGACCAACGGCCACCGACGGAAATCGAGAAGGTGATCGGCGACTTTCACGAACTGTCTTCACGAGCACGGAAGGTTCTGGATCATTTGCACGGCGAGATAAAAGAGTTCCAACAACAGCTATTGGACCACCGGGTCAAAGACCATGCTGACGATCCACGCGAAGGAAAGCCCAGGCATTTTATTCGCGGTCTTTCTGATCCAGAAGACCCAACCATCGAATATGAATTCGACGAACCCAATCGCGAATCATCCGCGCGCCCGCGCCGTATTCACTTGCATGCTGCCTTGGAAAACCTGAACGCACCCCCGGTCCGCCAGCACATGCGCGAGACGATCCAGCATTTACATGCCGCGGGCGAGCACGAATTGGCCGAGCAACTTGAACACGCAATGCACATGGCCAGAGAACGCCTGACGGATGAGTTGCGTGGCAAGGGGCGACACCACCCACATCACGGAGTTCGCCCGCGTGACGACGGGCATGCTAGGCATCACGATGGTGACGATCGAATCGAACGCCTGCAAGATGAAGTGACGGAGTTGAGCGCGCGATTGAAGCGTCTCGAACAAACCGTGAAAAAGAAGAAACGTAAGTCGCGTCGCGACGAATAGTCTGGCGTCGGGCTTGCTGTCGGCCTACTCATTCGACGGTAACGCTCTTGGCGAGATTTCTCGGCTTGTCGACATCACAGCCCCGCAGCACGGCAATATGATATGCGAGCAGTTGCAATGGAATGCTTGCCACGATCGGCTGTAAGAACTCGTCAACCGCGGGGATGTGGATTACATCGTCCGCTAATTCAGCCGCGCGGGTGTCGCCGTCGCAAACCACCGCGATGATGGGCCCACCACGGGCATTGATCTCTTGCAGATTCGCCATCACTTTTTCGTAGACCACGCCGTGTGGCACGATAAACACGCTGGGCGTATTCTCGTCGACCAGCGCGATGGGCCCGTGCTTCATTTCGGCCGCGGGATAGCCTTCGGCATGAATGTAGCTAATCTCCTTGAGCTTCAGGGCGCCCTCGAGGGCGGTGGGAAAATTGTATTGCCGACCCAAATACAGAAAGTTGTCACACGGATAGTATTTCTCGGCCACGCGCTTTACCGCGGCATCGCACCGCACCGCCTGTTCCAGCTTTTGGGGTAACTGTTGCAGTTGCTCGATGATACGGAGCCCCGCGCCAAAGCTGAGATGCCGTAGGCGGCCAAGATAGAGCCCCAGCATGGCCAACGCGACGCACTGCGACGTGAAAGCCTTGGTCGAGGCAACGCCGATCTCGGGGCCCGCATGGAGATAAATTCCGCCATCGGCTTCTCGGGCAATCGTGCTTCCCACCACATTGCAGATGGATAGGGCGATGTGACCTTTTCGCTGCATTTCACGTTGCGCGGCAAGCGTGTCGGCCGTTTCGCCACTCTGTGTAATGGTGAAGATCAGCGTGTCACGATCGAGCGGCGGATTTCGATATCGCAGCTCACTGGCATATTCAACCTCGACGGGGATTCGGGCGAATTCTTCGAGGATGTGTTCGCCGACCAGCGCGGCATGCCAACTGGTTCCACAGGCGGTCATCACGATGCGGTCGAACGAACGCAATTGCTGAGGCGTGAGGTTCAAGCCGCCAAAGTGCGCGGTTGCCTCGTCCAGATTGAGCCGGCCGCGCATCGTGTTCTCGACGGTCACCGGCTGCTCATGGATTTCCTTGAGCATGTAATGGGCGTAACCTCCGAGATCGACATCGCCGGATTCGATGTCGAGATCTTCGACCGCGTGTTGAATCAAACCTTGATCACGGTGCATGACACGAAGGCTGTTAGCGGTAACCAGGGCTAATTCATGGTCCGCCAGATAAACAATCTTGTTCGTCTGCCCCACCAGTGGTGAAGCGTCGCTCGCCACGAAGTGCTCGTCGATGCCGACGCCAATCACCAGCGGACTTCCACACCGGGCAGCAATGATCACATCGGGATAGTCGCGAAAAACAACCGCCAGACCATAGGTGCCTTGAAGTTGTTGCAGCGTTGCCTGAACGGCTCGAACAAGCGGCTCGTACTCGCCCAACGACGGATCCGTCGTGGTCATGCCCTGCTCCTCGGTGGCGGTCTTCTCCAGTTGTTCTCCGATCAATTGCACAATCACTTCGCTGTCGGTTGCCGTGGCGAAGACGTACCCTTGTGATTCGAGCCGGGTTTTGATCGCCTGATAGTTCTCGATGACGCCGTTATGAACAATCGCGACGCGATGCTTGGGGTCGACATGTGGATGCGCGTTGACGTCGCTCGCAATCCCATGCGTCGCCCAGCGCGTGTGTCCGATACCGAGTTGACCGATGGTTGGTTCGGTGAGCAACTTGCCCGCCAGTTGGTCGATGCGACCGGTGCTTTTGGTAACCGCGATTTCACCCTCCGGAGTCACCGTTGCCAGTCCAGCGCTATCGTAGCCACGGTACTCCAGGCGTCTGAGTCCCTGTACCAAGAGCTCTTCGGCGTCACGTGGACCGACATATCCCACGATTCCACACATCGACAATTCCTCCCAAGTGGGTTCCCGCGCGGTCGGCAGACAAACCCGCGATTATCTACATCGCGAAAGCGGCAGTAGCTTGTGTCCAGGAGCGCTCGACAAGCGATCCTCCGAATTCATTCTCTAAATCTAATTGTCGTTCCGAATCGGTTTGCGAATATCTGTCGCGGATGACCACTAGGTCCGGATCAGACTTGAAATGATATAGAAAAGTCGCCGCATTGTCCCATCTTGGAACGCACTGATCACATAAGTCCCGGCGAAGTCCTCTAGTATAGCTTGATCGGAACATTTTCCATGAAACTCGGCGGAGGCAGATAGCCGGAATCTCAAGTAGGCGACTATTCTTTCCATCGACCACCGGCACAATCGTTCCAAGCTATTCAGAAGTGTCCCCATCTGGCGAACGGAGATCGGTGGTAGCATCGATAGTCCGCTGTCCCTCGCTTATTTCTCAAGATGGCACCCTGAGGTGGTCCCACGAGAAATACCACGTGAAACCGGGCCCTGCTTGGCTCCGGGGGCATCTTGCCTGCTAGCATACTCCTTGTACGCCGTACCGTCGAAATGGTCTGGGTCTCGCGGTTTTGATCGGATACAAGATGGCCCTGGTCAGGGAGGACCAAGGGTATGCGACGACCTCATTTCGATCCGCCGACTCGTTCGACGAGTCATATTGTGATCCCCGCCCGGCTGGCGTCGACTCGGTTGGAGCGAAAGCTGCTGCTGCGCGAATCGGGCAAGTCCATCCTTCAGCACACCTATGAGTCGGCCAGCAAAGCTCGCCGTCCAGCGGGAATCTGCGTGGCTACCGACCACCAGGACATCGTCAAGGAGGTCCAAAGTTTCGGGGGTGTTTCTTACCTGACCAGAGCTGAATTGGCCAGCGGTACCGACCGTGTCGCCGCCGTGGCAAAGGAACTGGGTGCGGTTGACATTCTCGTCAATGTTCAGGGCGACGAGCCGGAAATTTCCGGTAAATCAATCGATCTGACGATCGCCTTGTTGGAAGAAAACCCTCAGGCGGTGATGGCAACTCTGGCGACGCCGATTCGATGTCGCGAGCAGCTCGAAGACCCCGCCTGCGTGAAGGTGGTGTTTGATTCAAGCGGCACGGCATTATACTTCAGCCGGGCACCGATTCCCCATGCTCGCCAGTGGGACGACGCCTTGTTGGCGTCCAAGCCGGCTTGCTTCTTCCAGCATGTGGGGCTGTACGCGTACCGGCGTGATTTTCTATTGAAACTCGCCACGATGCCCCCCTCGCGGCTCGAACAGATCGAACGGCTCGAACAGTTGCGCGTGCTCGAAGCCGGCTTCCAAATCTTGGTCGGCGTGGTCAACGAAACGACCTCTGGCATTGATACCCCGGCCGATTACCGGGCGTTTGTCGAACGCATGCAGTCGCGATAGTATGACAGCATGAAGATCGTCGTAGCCACCAAGCAGCGGGAAAATGGGCCTTTGCCCCGCGCTGGCTGCCAGAAAGCGACCGGCGACGGTAGCTCCTCGAAGCCGTGGCTCAAGCGCTTGTTGTAAGTCATTACCAGGAAGGTAATTCGATGACCCAGTACATCTTTGTAACCGGCGGCGTTGTGAGCTCTCTCGGGAAGGGGCTCACCAGCGCGTCCATCGGGATGGTCTTGGAGCACCGTGGGTTACGCGTTCGGATGCAGAAGCTCGATCCGTACATCAACGTCGACCCCGGGACGATGAGCCCTTATCAGCATGGCGAAGTATATGTGCTGGACGATGGCAGTGAGACCGACCTCGATCTGGGACATTACGAGCGTTTCACGAATAGTCCGCTCACGAAGGATAGCAACTTCACCACCGGTCAGATCTACCTATCGGTGATCAACAAAGAGCGGCGGGGCGAATTTCTGGGCAAGACCGTACAGGTCATTCCGCACGTGACGGATGAAATCAAGGAGTGCATCAAGAAGCTCTCCGGACCGGACGTCGATCTGGTGATTACCGAAATCGGTGGTACGGTGGGTGATATTGAAAGCCAACCGTTTCTCGAGGCGATTCGACAGTTCTCGCTCGACGTAGGTAAGGAGAACTGCCTGTACATTCACCTCACGCTGGTCCCATATCTCAAGGCAGCCGGGGAGCTGAAGACCAAACCCACGCAACACTCCGTGGGGCAGTTGCGGCAGATCGGTATCCAGCCCGATGTGCTCATTTGCCGTACGGAACATTCCCTGGAGCTCGATGACAAAAAAAAGATCGCCCTGTTTTGCAATGTGCCGGTCGACGCGGTGATTGAGGAAAAGGACAAGGATTTTTCGATCTACGAGGTGCCGCTTAGTCTCGTCGAGAATGGTCTGGACGATTTGATCGTGCGGCAGTTGAATCTTTCGACTTCGCCGGTCGATTTGGAAGACTGGCGCGATTTGTTGCACAAATTACGAAATCCTGAGCACGAGTTGTCCATTGCGGTGGTCGGGAAATACGCCGAACATCGCGATGCCTATAAATCGATCTACGAAGCAATCGACCATGCCGTGATTGCCAATCGGGCCCAAATTCGCATCCAGCCAATCCAGAGTAGCGCGATCGAACGTGACGGACCGGAGCAATTGCTAGCGGGCTTCGACGGAGTCATCGTCCCGGGTGGATTCGGCGAACGGGGCATCGAAGGCAAGATCGAGACGATCCGCTACGTCCGCGAGAGAAACATTCCGTTCCTGGGCATTTGCCTCGGCATGCAGTGCGCCGTGATCGAGTTCGCTCGAAACGTCGCTGGATTGCGAAAGGCGAATTCGACGGAGTTCGACAAGGACACCCCATATCCGGTCGTGTGCCTGTTGGATGAGCAGCGGACAATCACCGACAAGGGAGGAACGATGCGGCTGGGGGCCCAAGAAATGCAGCTTCTCGATCTACCGAGTCATTCATTTGACTGTTACGGTCGGACAACGATTAGCGAACGGCACCGACATCGGTACGAATTCAATAACGTCTACCGACAACAGTTCGCGGCTCATGGGATGCAGGTTGTTGGCACAAGTCCCGATGAAGTTCTGGTTGAAATCGTGGAAATCCCCGATCATCCGTGGTTCGTGGCCGTGCAGTTCCATCCGGAATTCAACTCGAAACCAACCCGCGCACAGCCCTTGTTCGCCGGCTTTATCGCCGCCGCTGTCGATCGGTGCGTTCATCGATCAGAACGCAACAAAGAATATGGAACCTCTTAACCCGGAATTATTCTTCGACTTCAACGAGGTAATCATGTCTGACGATGGCGGTAAGAAAAAGATCATCATTGACGAGGACTGGAAGACCCGCGTCCAGGCCGAAAAGGAAGCACTGGAGAAGAAAGCTCGGAACGAGGAAGAGGAGGACGCGCCCCAACAATCCACCGATGAGGTACAACCAGGCCCGTTGCCGCCGGCCAGTTTTCCCGTGTTGCTGTCGATGTTGGCGTCACAGGCCATGATTTCCCTTGGGCAAGTCCCCAGCCCCATCACGGGAAAAGCCGAAGTGCGACCGGACGAGGCAAAGCACTTCATCGATTTGATCGGCATGCTGGAGGAAAAAACCAAGGGGAACCTCGGCGCCGAAGAGAGCGCCATGCTGACAAACTTGCTGAACGAGCTGCGGATGGCCTTCGTCTCAACGGTCTCCTCTGGCACATCCGACTCATCCGGGACATCCACGAAGCCGGACGCCACGAATATTTCGTAATGCCACAACAGCGTAGTCCGTTTTCGATGGAACCGGTGGAACGTTGCTAGTTGCCACGGCAAACAAGAAAAGCCATGCCCGGTGGATGGGATGTTAAAAGGGCTTCCGTGCCACATTTGACCAATCCATGGTCGCGTTTAGTCCAACCGGGTGACAAATGGCGTGGACTACAAGCTTTCGCCCCCACCGGGCATGGCATGTTGTCGTTAACGTTTAGAAATCTTGGATAGGCGAGTGGTCTAGGAGAGCCGGTCCATAAGGCGACGGAAACGCGGCATGCGACCATCAAGATATTTCAACCAATAGCTGGGATTCCAAATTTCGACGCAAATGGCAGCCCCGACGACCAGCACGTTGCCACCGGGTTCGACTCGCAGAAACTCGCGGAACCCTTCTGGCACCAACAACCGCCCGCGTCCGGCAAGCGCGACCTTACGGTGCCGTGTCGACAGAAGACGTCCCAGCAATTGAACGTGGGGAAGCCGGTTTTCGAGTTTGCCGGCTTGTAGCTTGCCTTCGATCAATTTCACCTCGGCTTCGAGTTTCGATTGCCAGGATTCAGCGTTCCACAGGCTCAAACAGCCCGGCCGTTCCTTGGCCAAAATCAACTCGGCCCCCTCCGTGGCGAGTTTCCCGGACAATTCGCTGGGGACCGTGATCCGATACCGATCGTCGAGCGTTCGGGTGTGTTCTCCGAGAATGAACTCCACAGGCGTTGCTCTCGTCTGAGAAGCTACGACTCGGGCCCACGATCGGTCCGTCTTGCGTCAACGAGTCGGCGGTTAGTTTCTGGCTACGTGTCTATACGAACAGATTTTTCGCTAGTGGGCACATTCCCCACTTCAGAGCAGAATATCTTACTGAATCGGGTTTAAATCCCACAGAACGTGACTATAGCGATGACCTGAAACATTGCAACTACTTTCCGGGTTTTCTCGAAAAAGATTCTTTGGCGCGATGAAATCTCCATCGCCAAAGGGAAAATAGCCGCATCGAATCGGGCAGTGTCCCTGAAGGCGTATTTGACGCGAAATCGTTTGTCCCAGCTCCCAACGACAAGGAGTCTTCCGGTGGTCGTAGATTCCGCGGAGGCTCCGCAAACCCCCGATTCGACCATCGCTAGATTGTGTGTGTTGCTAATTGCTCAACATGTCTCGTAAAGCACCCAACTTGAATCGCGGCGGTCGTGTCGTTCTGCTACAACGTCAGACTCTAACTCTTGCGTTAGTTGAAGTCGGAGACCGTGTTACGCCGATTATGTCGAAAGTGCCGATTCAGATGGCACATCGGCCAAGTATCTTGGGTTCCCAGTTTTAACGTGACGAGGTCGTCGTTTGCTATCCGTGCAGGGCTATTGCGAACCGGTCGTGATTACTGGCATCGGGATGCTAGCATCCTTGGGCCACGACCGAGAAACCGTGGAGGAATGTATGCGACGGGCGTAGTGGGGTTCGGCAACTGACCGGGGTGAGGAGTATCCCCGATGGAAAGCTCTTGGCTGCCACGGTGGATATCGAACCGGAGGTATCTCGTCAGCTCAAGAACATCACGCTTTGCCAAGCGGCTGCCGCCGAAGCCATTGCCGATGCGGCGATCGACTTTTCGCGAGTCGACCTCGATCGATTTGGATGTGCTATCAGTGGCCACATGGGCGACACCGGATGGATGGACGACCCTGCCTTTAATCAGCCTCGCACCGCCGACGAACCGCCTTGGTGGGAACAGTTTCTACCCAATTCCGCTTGCGCGGAGGTGGCCAATCGCTATCGCTTGTGTGGACCGCGATTCTCGCATTCGGTTGCTTGCGCTAGCGGGTTGATCGACATTCTCTCCGCCGTAAGGGCCATTGAAGACGGGCAATGCGACCTTGCATTGGCCGGCAGTGCCGAAGCCATTCATCCTTTGTTCGCCGCCGGCTTTCACCGCATGCGGGTCTTGGCTTTCGACGACGACCCACGGCGGGCCTGTCGACCTTTCGACAAGGATCGCAAGGGCTTCGTCATGGGTGAAGGCGCGGCGATGTTCGTCATTGAACGGCTCAGCCATGCCCAGCGACGTGGTGCGAAAATCTACGCTGAAATTCTTGCTGGCAAACACCTCGCACAGGCACATCATGTGACAGGACTCGACGCGGAATCGGAAGCATTGACCTACCTCATTCGGCGTACGCTCGACAAGGCAGGCTTAGCCCCCGGGGACATCGGGTACATCAACGTCCATGGTACCGGCACAACGCAGAACGATCTTGTCGAGTCCGTCTCGATACGCCGGGCCTTTGGTTTGGCGGCAAAAAACATCTGCGCAAGCGCCACGAAGTCGATGTTAGGGCACTTGGTCAACGCCTCGGATAGCGTTGAATTGGCCATCACAACGTTGGCGCTGCGCGACGGATTCGCACCGCCAACGCTCAACCTCACCAACCCCGATCCGGAATGCGACATTGATTG
>Ga0114931_10010911_pt1 | contig 10768 bp, 10 predicted proteins | sample 2SBtaG_FD_89579 | JGI IMG/M metagenome (GOLD analysis project Ga0114931, IMG submission 89579) | Deep subsurface microbial communities from Kolumbo volcano to uncover new lineages of life (NeLLi) - 2SBTROV14_V59a metaG | ecosystem: Environmental > Aquatic > Marine > Volcanic | place: Kolumbo...
TCATCACACCCCGGCGGATGGCCTCGAAGTCTTCGTCAAGCACCTGTTCCGCCACGTAAATTCGCTTTCCACCGGGCTCCTTCCCGACCAACACCCGGTCCAGCCGCTCCAGTGACACGGTGGCCAGCATATCGCACTTTGCCCAAGTCTCCTTGCGGGCCAGCTTCCCCGGCATGGAACGCGGGTCCATGCAATGGTGGAACGGCTCCACCGGATTCGGTGCCGTAGTGCTCAACGGCACGATGGTGCAAAGTTGATTCGAGCGCCGAGGCCGAGGCGAGACTACCACTACAGGCCGCCTTTTGATCATCTCCGGAGCCTTGAAGCCGGTATTGAAGTCGCAGATCAAAATCATGCCGGCGTGCGGATGAAACGTTAACGGCATCTTGACTAGTCAACAACATTCTCGGCCATCAGCTCGGCCTGGCGAATCACTAACTGGGTTGCAGCCTCCTGAGCATCCGGTGGATAACCGTATTTCGCCAATAAGCGTCTGACGGTCCGGCGCATGTCGGCCCTTACGGTCTCGCGTTGCGTCCAGTCCAGTGACGCCTTTGACTTGATTCGTTCCGCGAGTTCCCGGGCGATGAGTCGCAGGGTGTCATCCTGTATCACTTCGCGGGCCGACTCGTTATCTGAAAGTGCATCGTAAAAGGCCAGCTCTTCCTCATTTAATCCGGATTCCTCTCCGCGATGCACGGCCTCGCGGATTTCCCGCGCCAGTCCGATCAACTCATCGATCACCTGTGCTGTGGTGATAGCGCGGTTGGTGTAACGCGTGAGCACGGTTTCCAATGACTCTCGAAAGCTCCGCAACTGGACGATGTTTACGCGCTCGCGGGTTCGAATCTGGTCGTTCAACAGCTTGCGCAAGGTCTCCAGTGCCAGGTTCTGGTGCGGCAGCGCGGCCAAGCGGTCGAGAAACTCGTCGGACAGGATACCGACATTCGCTTGCGCCAGACCCGCGGCCTGGAAAAGATCAATGACACCATCAGAGGCGATCGCCCCGGAAATCACCTGCCGCACCGCCGCCCGGGCATCAATAGGTGGCGGGCCGCTGTCGTCCGCAAGCCGCTTGCGGATGGCCGCCCGTACCGACTGGAAATAGGCCAAGTGATCTCGAATCGCCTCGGTCTCCTGCCTCGGAACCGCGAGGGCAAACGCCTTCGACAACCCGGCCACCATCGTCATAAAGCGGCTCTTGCCGTTCTCCTGCTGAAATACGAAATCAGCACCCGCCGTCACTGCCCGTAGCTGTTCCGCTTCGTCGCCACCGGCAAAGCCACCGTAATCGAACCCATTGAAGAAATCCCTGAGCGCCTCGAATTGACGCTCCATCAAAGGAACGGCCTCGTCCTGAATATCTTCTACGGGACTGCCTTCGCCACCGGCCTGTGTGTAGGTCTGCACGGCGTCCCGGAGTTGATCCGCGATGCCCAGAAAATCCACCACCACGCCACCCGGCTTCTCGCCAAATACGCGATTCACACGCGCAATGGCCTGCATCAGGTTGTGCCCTGCCAATGGCTTGTCAAGATACATGGTATGCATCGGCGGACAATCGAACCCCGTCAGCCACATATCACAGACGATCACCAACCGCAGATCATCTTCAGGATCCTTGAACCGGCGTGCCAGCGCCTCGCGCCGGGGTTTGGTTCGCGCATGGGCCGCGACCCGCTCACCCTCAGCCGCCGAACCGGTTATAACCACCTTGACGAAACCGGCCTCGTCCTCATCCGCGTGCCAATCGGGCCTCAGCGCCACAATCTCTTCGTAGAGATCCATGCAGATCGCACGACTCATGCAGACGGTCATCGCCTTACCCTCGATCACCTCCCGCCGTTTTTCGAAATGCTCGACGATTTCCCTGGCAAGCAACTTCAACCGTTCTCGCGCACCGGCCAATGCCTCAAGTTCAACGCGGATGTAGTCGTCAACCTTGCGGCCCGCCTTGTCGGCCTCAGCGGCCGCACGAACCTTCAGCTCCTCTTCGCCTTCGCGCACGCCCGCCTCGTCGGACACCAGTTTGACCAACCGCATCTCGTAATAGATGGGGACGGTGGCATTGTCCTCGATCGCCTGGCGGATATCGTAGATGTCTGCGTAATCGCCGAACACCGCCGGGGTGCTGCGGTCGTCCTTCTCCAAGGGGGTGCCGGTGAAGCCGACATAGGTGGCATTGGGGATAGCTTCGCGCATCCAGCGCGCGCCCCCTTCGAGAAAGCCGTATTGACTGCGATGGGCCTCATCCGCCAGTACCACGATGTTCGACCGCACGCTGGCCGGATCGCCGCGTTCCTCGAATTTCTGGATCGTGGTAAACACCACGCCACCGGAGGCCCGGTTCAGCTTTGCCGACAGGTCTTCGCGGCTTTCGGCCTGCTCGGGGTCTTGGCGCAGAAGCGCCCGTCCAGAGGCAAACGTCCCGAATAGCTGGCCGTCCAGATCGTTACGGTCAGTGACCACGACGATAGTTGGGTTCGCAAGTTGCACATCCCCGATCAACGCGCCCGACAGCATGAGCATGGTCAGGCTCTTTCCCGAGCCCTGGGTGTGCCAGACAACGCCACCACGCCCATCGCCGTCTCCAGCGGGCGGCTTTAGCGCCGCCTTCACCGAATCCCGCGCCTTGCGCATGGCTCGGAACTGATGATAGCCGGCCACCTTTTTGACGATATCGCCGCTACGATCGTCTTCCTCGAAGATCACGCAGCGTCGCAGGTAATCCAGCAATCTGGTGGGCTCGAACAGCCCCTTGATCAAGGATTCCAGCGTCGGCTCCCCAGGTTGTCGCGCATCATCGATAGAACGCCAAGGCGTAAACCTGTCGGCATCGGCAGTCAGTGAACCAACCCGCGTCGTATCGCCATCGCTGATCACCATCACTTCGTTGTAGGTAAACAACGTAGGGATGCGTTCTTTGTAGTCCTGAAGCTGGCGGTACGCTTTCCACACATCCGCCTGTTCGTCGGCAGGGCCCTTCAATTCGACCACCACAATCGGCAGCCCATTGAGAAACACCACCAGATCGGCACGACGCGTGCTGTTGCCACACTTCACCGTGTACTGGTTCACCACCAACAGATCGTTGTTTGCCGGTTGGTCAAAATCTACCAGCCAAGCCTTGTCGCCGCGCGCCTCCCCCTCAGGTGCCCGGTATTCCACATCGATGCCGTCCGTGAGCAAGCGATGGAACCAGCGATTGTTCTGTACCAGCGTCGGCTCCGGCGGCCGGGATACCACCCTAACCGCCTGCTCAATTGCTTCTTCGGGCAAATGGTCATTGAGCTTGCGTAGGCTAGCCCGCAAGCGCGACGACAGGAGTACCTGTTCATGGGTCTCGCGTTGCGGCCTGTCGCTGCCGGGCGAAATCTCGGCGCCCGAGCAGGTATTGAAACCGAGCGCCTCGAACCACCCCAAGGCTGCTTGCTCAACAACAGACTCCCTCATATCACCGCTTCCTTGATCGCCGCGCAAAAGAGTGAAAAACTGCGTGATCTCGACCGCTCAGGCTGAATCAGCGAGGAAAGTGTGCGGGCGGCCTCGATCTTCCGTAGCCCTGTTTGAAAATACCCATGACGTTGGAGGATACGTTCAAAAGCCTCCCAAGTACCGCCTGCAATGCCATCAGGGTCCCTGAACCCCTGCTTGTTGGGTATAGTAGCGGATACCCGCGGCCAGCCACTTTTCACCGCCTCCCAATCACCAAAATACCAGGCTTCCAATTCCTCGATGGCGATACGATTCACCAACTGCCAGGGGCCTCCTTCCGATCGGGTTCGGCTGCACAAACCGGCTCTGTCGGCAATTTCGTCCAAACGCTCCTTGAGCCCTTGGCAATCGTCATCGTCACGATCGACCACCACAACGATCCGCCAATCTTCCGGCAGCCATTTGGCATAGGCGTGCAAACGGGCTTCGAGTTTGCCCAGCAGATCCGCCTTACCCTGGAATGGGTGGATGTGGAAGGTGCGATCCTGCGGTAACAGCCGGGGCAGCAACCCACGCAGAAACGCCTCCATGGACGGTTCCTCGACCAATAATTCCAGGTGTTTAGCCGCCGTCATGATCGTTTCCCAGCAGAATGGACCGGCGCCCCTTGGTTGACCAGGGGATCACCCACACCCAGTTGCCCTTCCATCCAGAGATGGCCAAGCAGAGCGCCTTCGGCCACAAACTCCCTGACGCCGGCCAGATCCGCTGCGCGCCGGGTCTGCGTATAACCACGCTCATCCCGCCACAACACGCGCACCTCTTCAGGTTGCAAGGCATTCAGGAAGAATGGCGAGTGGGTAGTGGCAAACAACTGGGTGCGGGCGCTGGCGCTGCGGCATTCTTCGGCCAGTTCCGGCAGGAGACGGGGATGCAGAAAGTTTTCCGGCTCTTCGATGCCGATGAAGGGCGGAGGCGATGGATCGTACAACAGCACGAGATAAGCCAGCATCTTGAGCGTTCCATCCGAGGCAAACCGCGCAAGTACCGGATGGCTGAACGGCGCATCCTTGATCTGCAAAAGCAGGCGGCCATCGGGCATGGTTTCCGACAGCACCCGCTCGATACGTGGCACCCGTTGCCGCAACACCTCGAAGATACGCTCCAGATGCTTCGGATGCCTCTCCGCCAAGTACTGAATGACATTGGCCAGGTTGTCACCGCTCTTGGTCAGCCGCTCTTCCGGCCCGGCTTCGGGCTGACCCCGCGTGCTATCGGCAGAGAGGTAAGAGACGTACCAACCGGTGATAAAATCTCTTAAGGCCACCACGCGGGGGTGTTCAGCGAACTGTCCCAACGCGTTGACCGCCAGCAGGTCGGGCGATTTGAGCGGTACATCGATACGCTTGTCGTCCTTATCGGGAAATTCACCGCTGACCGCCCGACCCTGGCCTTCACGGTAATCCAAAAACCGAAACGGTTGCCCACGGCTGCCTCTCTTCCAGCGCAACCACTCCTCGACCACGACAGGCTTGCCGTCCCGTTCATCCACCGCCAGATGATAGGTGATCAAGGGATAGCCCGGTTCGCGATATTTGATCTCGATGACCACCGGACCATCGCTGCCCCGCGTCTTGAGCTCCTTCGCCCGCCCGCGTTTATCCCAGGCACGGCGCATCCCCAGCTCGAAACACTCGGCAAGAAAGGCGAACACATCGAATACCGTCGTTTTGCCACTGCCGTTGGGGCCGAGCAGCACGGTCATGGGTGTGAGCTGTTTGAATTCGATCTCCTTCAGGGCACGGAAATTCCGAACCTTGAGGTATTCAATCCGCGCCGGTTTTGGTTCAGCCTGGGTTGCCATCGTGATAACTCCAATTTGTTTTCCTATTCCGCAGTCTCTCCACCATCGGACTCCTCCCGCTCCTGCTTAAATTGCACCAGTGCCGCCCGGTACGCCTCGAAATCTGTCCGGTAAAAAGCTTCACTGGCGATCAGCGGAACGTCCAGCACCTCGAATGGCCCAAATTCGTTATCGATGAATTCATCGAAATCGGGGTGCGCGCCATATCGGAACCGGGCCAAGGGATCATGGTGCGCCGACCGGAGGTGCGTCTTAAACAGCAGCCCCACCACGGCATCCGTGGCGCGCGCCAGGATCTCCGCATAGCGACTATCCAGCAGGGGCTCGTAGGCATCCGCGCCATGGGCCGCCGAACCGTGGGCATTGCGGATCTCCACCACGCCCGTAATGATCTGATTCAAGCCTCGCACCAGTGACTCGGCGCCGTTTCGCAGTTTGGCATCCACGCCGCCGTCTTCGCGCGGACCGAGGTTCAGGTACTTCATCGCCTCGGAGACCAGCTTGGGCGCTTCCCAGACGGCGTCCACCGTAACTTTGCGATCGATCAGGATAGTCTTACAGGTGGTTTCGATAATCGTCCGGCAAAACGACACCACAACGCCAGGCCGGTCCGGCATGGCCTCTTCCAGCGCCTCCACCTGCTCGCGGATGCGCAGCGACTCCGGGTGTTCGTCCAGCAGCTCCCGGCAGGCGGAAAGCTGGAAGGGTGCATTGGCGGCCTCACTCGCCATCCGCCACTCCTTCGTCAACGGGTACTCTCAGTTCGCCGGAGATTAGTTTTGGCAGGAGGGTGTCGCGTATGGCGGCAATGGTGCGGGACTCTCGTTCGTTGGACGCAATTCGTTCGAATAAAGGTTGTGCAATGTCACCAAATCCTTCCATCGTGTATTTGTCGGGGAGCAACGCCGGGATCGGCTTAAAGTTTCGTTTGCTTATCTCGGCAAACGTGCTCCCTCCCGCTCGTGATTTGATTTCCTCCATATTTGCTTCTGTCCAAAGCAACACGTAGACATTCGGAATCTTGCCGGTGACCATGGCGATAATTCCCTGATTGACCGAAACAGGCGTTTCGGCTAGCGCCAGATAACCAATGGGTGCGCGCGAAGAGAGGATCACTGTGCCGACCGGCAACTGTCCGGAACTGATCTTGTCAACGCCCGCTTGCGTAATATGGCGTTCAGTGTCCAAAATAATTGGAGAGGACAACCTAGACAGGTCCTTAGGCGTGCAAAATGCGTGTTCCCCGTTCTCCCAGAAATCGGGATTTTTTGTGCTAGGAGTACCACCCCCGATAACTTGAACAAGATCTCCAATCGGGACATAGCCCCAGCCCTCCGGCACCGGTCCCAGGTCGGTATCGGTAAACCGGTCAGGCAACTGGTCGAAGATCGCCTGCGGCATGCCACGGAAGCGGGTCGCGCCCGCCGCCTTGGCCTTGACCGGCTCGAAGTCCACGAACCACGCCTTGAAGATGGCCCGCGCCATGGCCTCCAGGGTTCGGTTCATGCGGCGGTTGAGTTCGATTTTGTCGTCAAAGGAGCCGAGGACTTCGGCGATGTTCTCCTGGTCACCGATTGGAGGCAAGGTTATGTACATCCTTCGCTGATCGCGAAGACTCACATAATCAGCCATATCAGTTTGGCCCTTGACGCCAGAGTATTGGCCAAAGAACTCGCTCCCGTACATCCAATAATAAAGCCACCGAGGGTTGATAACCTGGTGGTCGAGAGAACGCCAAAAACAAAGTTGCGGACTGTAGACGAACGTTGGCACACCTGCGGTCACGAACGCGAATCGTCCGACAGAGCCCTTGCTAGTGAACACGGCATCCCCAGGCCGACTCACTTTTCCCCCTACTCTATTTAGATTTTCCTCTGGAAACCGGTCTGCACCTTCGAAGTGAAATCCACCATTTATGTTTCCGCCACGTGCGAACGGGAGACCTTGTTTCCCCAGTTCACTATTCTTCGCGCGGTATCCATCATTGATGGCAAGAACACCCCGCTCGATTAGCTCCGCGACTTCGGTCGGCCGGAAATCACTTCCCATAACCCAAAGCCTCGAGATTTCTCGTGATCCGCGCCTCCAGTCCGTCGGACTCTGTAAACTGCTCCTGCAATTCGGCCGTCAGCCGCTGCATTTTCTCCTCGAATGGTTCGCCGTCATCTTCGACCTCTGCGGCGCCGACGTAACGGCCGGGGGTGAGCACATGCCCATGCTTGCGGATCTCTTCAAGGGTGGCGGACTTGCAGAAACCGGGAACATCCCTGTACTCCCCAGCGTTCTGCTCGCCACGCCAAGCGTGATAGGCGCCGACGATGCGGCCGATGTCGCTGTCTGGCGATGCCGGAAACCCGTTCACACCGGAAAGCACACGTAGCACGCGTGTTTCCATGGTGCCCATCTGCCGGGCGTCGATGAACAGGGTCTCGCCCCGCCGGTCGCGGCCGCCGCCCTTGAGGTTCCGGCCGGTCTTGTCGCGGCTGATGAACCAGAGGCAGACGGGAATGCCTGTCGTCAGAAAGAGTTGCGGCGGCAGGGCGACGATGCAGTCCACCAGGTCCGCTTCGATGATGTTCTTGCGGATCTCGCCTTCACCGGAGGTGGCGGAGGAGAGTGAGCCGTTGGCCATGACGAAGCCAGCGATACCGCCGCCGCGACCGTTGGGCGGTGCCAGGTGGTGGATGAAGTGTTGAATCCAGGCATAGTTGGCGTTGCCCACCGGCGGCACGCCGAACTTCCAGCGCACGTCCTCGCGCAGCAGCTGCCCGGACCAGTCGGAGATGTTGAAGGGCGGATTGGCCAGGATGTAGTCCGCCTTCAGGTCCGGGTGCAGGTCGCGGGTGAAGCTATCGCCCGGCTGCTCTCCCAGATTGGCCTCGATGCCACGAATCGCCAGGTTCATGTGGGCCAGCCGCCAGGTGGTGGGGTTGGATTCCTGGCCGAAGATGGAGATGTCCCGCCTGGAACCGCCGTGCGCCTCGACGAACTGCTCGGACTGCACGAACATACCGCCGGAGCCGCAGCAGGGGTCGAACACGCGGCCCTCGAAGGGTTCGATCATCTCCACCAGCAGGCGCACCACGGAACGGGGCGTGAAAAACTCGTCGCCCAGCTTGCCCTCGGCGGCGGCGAACTTGCCGAGAAAGTATTCGTAGACCCGCCCCAGCACGTCCTTGGCGCGAGCCTGGGCGGTGCCGATGGCGATGGAGCCGATCAGGTCGATCAACCCGCCCAGCCGCTCCGGCGCGATATGCCGCCGGGCGTAGTCACGGGGCAACTTCCCCTTGAGCTTGGGGTTCTCCCGCTCGATGGCGTACATGGCATCGTCGATGCGTTTGGCGATGTCGGGGGCCTTGCCCTGGGCCTGGATTTGCCTCCAGCGTGCCTCCGGTGGGACCCAGAAGACGTTTTCAGCAGTGTATTCGTCCCGCTCTTCCAGCAGGCGCTCCGCCTGCTCGCCCTCGATGCCGTCGGCTTTCAACTCCTCGGCCAGTTTGGCCCGGCGAGTCTCGAAGGCGTCGGAGATGTATTTCAGGAAGATCAGCCCGAGAACGACGTGCTTGTACTCCGCCGCGTCGATGGAGCCGCGCAGCTTATCCGCCGCCTGCCAGAGGGTCTCCGCATCGACACCGATCTCGGATGCTTTCTTGTCTTGACTATCTGAGGTCATTCCCCGCCTTCCTCGTTGTTATCTGCTTTGCTGTCAATGTGCTGCCACTGGGCACCGGTTACTTGCCCGGTGCGGCCTCGTGCGCCTGTCGTTCCGGTGCAGCGATCCCCTTTCGGGTGCAATAGTCGAGAATCATGATCTCGATCATGTTTGCCAGGCTGCGCCGCTCCTGCTCCGCGGCCGCCCGCAGCCCCTCCTTTACACCCGGCTTGATGCGAACGGTCAGGGTCGTCGATTTGGTCTCTGCCATCGGTAAACCTCAGTCTGGGCGTGGCTTTCGGATGTACTGCGGATATACTAACCGGATTCGCCAGAACAAGGAATGAAAACATGGCCAGCCAATACCAACACCGCCAGTTCTTCCGCCGGGTGCCAAACGCGCTGCTGGCCCGGTACTTCGAGGCCAGGGATACCGACCTGGGCGTGGACTTTGCGACCCTGACCGAAACGCAGGTATAGCCCCTCTTCGAGGCGTTCACCGCTCTGCCTGAGGAACGGCAGGCCGCCATGGAGGTGGATTTCCAGGACATCAACGCGCTGGCCACCGACGGCGGCATCGAGGCGCTGCGCAACGAGGCGGCGTTCTACGAGGACGCAACCTTCCCGGAAGAGATCTCCAGCATCGACGGACTGCACGCCAAGGCGATGTGGGCCTTCCTGCACAAACCGGAGTACTGGAAGGGGGCATCGGCCCTGCTCCATGCCGACACTGTCGCCGGGCGATTCTGGAAGAAGCGCAACGATCTGCCCAAGGTGCCGCCCCAGGTGGAGGATGAGGACATCCGCAAGCTGGAGAAGGCCATCAGCCACTACTTCAACAAGACCGAGGGCCGGGGCCGTAACTGCAAGGTGGAACCCTACCGCAAGGTGGAGACGGGCAAGGAGTATTTCTTCGCCTACCCGGAGGACTACGGCCAGTCGGGGGTGGAGTGGGAGCGTAACAACCTCACCACCCGCTCCCGGCATCCGGCCTTTGAGATCATCTTCGTCTATTGCCAGGCGGAAGGCTCGCTCGACATCTACGCGCCGAAGAACACCAAGGCGGTGCCTGAGCTGCAAAAGCTCCAAGGCCATCCTGAAGCTGGAAGCCCTGCCCGAAGGCACCATCGACAAGCGGGTCTATAACCTCGACCCGCTGGCCGATCCCGATTTTGAGTTCCAGTTCCCGCCGGCCTCCGGGATCAGTGAGGCCATCGTCACCAACATCCGTCTCACCCTGAAACACGGCTCCCTGCGGCGCATCGTGCTGGAGGCCGACACCAAACGGAACAGCATGGCGGTTTACGACCTGCTCAAGGAGCTTGACCCGCCGCCTTACTACATCACCCAGGTGCGCATCAAGGCGGTGTTTGAGGACGAACCGGGAAAACGCGCTGGCAGCAAGCGCTTCAACGTCACCTACCCCAATTCCTGCAATCTCAACCATGAGGGGCGCGACGGCATCATCCGGCAGATGCTGTCGGCCTCCGGTCGAACCGCAACCGCCGAAGGGTGACAGCGGCCCAATGTGTGCTTGTACGCTTGGCAAACCGGGGTCGACTCATACAAGCTCGCGATGAAGCTCGTTCGAGGCGGATTCGTTAAAACCCTTACCGGACTCGCCGTTGGTTTTCCCTGCCCGTCGGGTAGCCTGCGGTTAAATGAATAGTTAAGGAACCTCTGATTAATTCTGGGCCGGATGGCTGGTGAGATGAAATTTTCCGGATCAAGGCGAAAAGCGCAGGTAATAGCCAGCTATTGCCAAGCTTTTCAACGCAGAGCCGGGGAATTTCAGCCGCCAGACGCCGGCTCATGAA
>Ga0114931_10010912_pt1 | contig 10768 bp, 9 predicted proteins | sample 2SBtaG_FD_89579 | JGI IMG/M metagenome (GOLD analysis project Ga0114931, IMG submission 89579) | Deep subsurface microbial communities from Kolumbo volcano to uncover new lineages of life (NeLLi) - 2SBTROV14_V59a metaG | ecosystem: Environmental > Aquatic > Marine > Volcanic | place: Kolumbo...
CTTGCGTTCCAGCGCCGCGATCCGCCGCTCGGCCCAGCCCGGCTCTTCCCCGGCAGCCGAGCCTCAGGCGGTGGCGGCGAGATGGGCGAGGAGGGCGGCGTGGACCGCCGGCGCCCCGGCGACGAGGGAGGGAACGCGCGGGTCCGGCCGGTTGTAGCGGAGTGGTGCGCCACCGGCGTCGGTCACCCGGCCGCCGGCCTCGCCCACCAGAAGGTCGCCGGCGCAGAGGTCCCACTCTGTTTTGGGCCACAGCGTCACCATGGCGTCGAAGCGCCCTTGGGCGACCAGCGCGAGCTTGTAGGCGATCGAGCTGATCGGGGTGGTGGCGAGCGTGCCTAGCCATTCAGCGCGGCGGCGCTCGCTCCGGCTGATCGCGATCCGCGCGGTGGCGAGGTCGCGGTCGGCGGCGACCCGAAGGGGGGTGCCGTTGCAGTGTGCGCCGGCGCCGGCGCGGGCCTCGAACAGCTCGCCCGTGGCCGGGTTGTAGACGACCCCGGCGACCGGTCGGGCGCCCACCACCAGCGCCACCGAGATCGCGAACTCGGGCCTGCCGGCGAGGAAGGCGCGGGTGCCGTCGATCGGATCGACCACCCAGACCCGGGCCGCGGCGAGGCGGGCGCCCGTATCGGCGCTCTCCTCCGAGAGCCAGCCATAGTCGGGCCGGGCGCCCATCAGGCGGTCGCGGAGCGCCTCGTTGACCGCGAGATCGGCCTCGCACACGGGGTGGCCCGGCGCCTTGTCCCAGCTCGGCGAGCCGGCGGCGAAGGCGGCGAGCGCGATCGCACCGGCCTCGCGGACCGCGACGAGGAGAAGGGCGTGGTCGTCGGCGATCGCCGCGGAGCTCACCGCCCGGCCACGGTCATGCCGTCGATCCGTACCGTGGGGGCGTCGATGCCATAGCGGAAGACGAGGTCGTCGGCCGGGGCAAGGGCGGCGAACATGGCCTTGAGGTTGCCGGCGATGGTGACCTCGCTGACCGGGTGGGCGAGGGTGCCGCCCTCGATCCAGAAGCCGGCGGCGCCGCGGCTGTAGTCGCCGGTGACCGGGTTGACGCCCATCCCGATCAGCTCGGTGACGTAAAGCCCGCTCGCGATGTCGGCGATCAGTGCCTCGCGACTGACCTCGCCCGCGGCGAGGTAGAGGTTGCTCGCCCGCGGCGCCGGCGGCGAGGCGGTACCCCGGCTCGCGTGGCCGGTGGGGGCGAGGCCGAGCTGGCGCGCCGAGCGGAGATCGAGGAGCCAGCTCTTCAGCACCCCGTCGGCGATGACGTGCGCGCGCCGGGTCGCCAGGCCCTCGCCGTCGAAGGGAGCCGAGCGCAGCCCCCGCGGGCGCCGCGGATCGTCGATCACGGCGATGCCGGGGGCGAACACCGGCTCGCCCAAGCGGTCCTTGAGGAAGCTGGTGCCGCGCGCCACCGCCGGCCCGGCGATCGCCGAGGCGAGATGGCCGACGAGCCCGCGCGCCACCCGGGGCTCGAAGACCACCGGGACCCGCCCGCTCGGCGCCTTCTTGGGGCGCAATCGGGCGACCGCGCGCGTCCCGGCGTTGCGCCCGACCTCGGCCGCCGGCGCGAGGTCGGCGCCGTGGCGGACGACCGCATAGTCGTAGTCGCGCTCCATCGCCGTGCCTTCACCGGCGACCACGGCGACGCTGAGCGCGTGCTGGGTGGTGGCATAGGCGCCGGCGAAGCCGTTGCTCGCGACCATGGCGAAGCGGCTGCGCGAGAACCCGGCCTCGGCGCCCTCCGAGTTGGTGACCCCGGCGACCGCCCGGGCCGCGTCCTCGGCCGCCGCCGCGCGCTCGTCGAGCACGGCCACCGGGGGCTCACCGGCGTCGGCGAGGTCGAGATCGGGAAAGCTGGCGGCGATCGCCTCGGCGTCGGCGAGGCCGCAGAAGGGGTCCTCGGGCACCGCCCGGGCCATGGCGAGGGCGCGGTCGACCAAGGCCTCGAGCGCCTCCGGCGAGAGGTCGGTCGAGGACACGATCGCCTGGCGCCTGCCGAGAAGAACGCGCAGGCCGAGGTCCCGGCCCTCGGCGCGCTCGACCCCCTCGGAGGCGCCGAGGCGGCGGGCGACGCTGACGCTGACGCCCTCGATGAGCACCGCGTCCGCGGCATCGGCCCCGGCGGTGGTGGCCCGGTGCACGAGATCGTCGAGAAGGTCGAGGGTGTCGGTCATGGCGCGTCCTGCGGGTCGGGGGGTGCCCGCCGTATATAGGTCGGCGCGGCCCCGGCCGCCACGAACTTTCTCGGCCCCCGTTCTTGAAGTGCCGATCGCCTCGATTATCTCATGGGCAGGTGAGAAACCCCTTATGGGGTACGGCCATCAGCAGGGAAACGAGAGGAGGAGAACCATGAACGACGTCACCAAGGAAGTCACGGTCGAGAGGCCCCAGAAGACCGCCATGCCCGCCCGCAAGATGGCCGAGTTGCCGTCGCTCGAAGATCTCCGGCACGAGGTCGAGAGCGTCTTCGATCGCTTCGTCGGCGGCTGGCCGCGGCGGATGGGCAGCCTGTTCGATTGGGACCCCTTCCGCGAGGTCCGGCCGAGCCTGACCATGCCCGAGTGGCGGCCGCGGGCCGACGTTCGTGAGACCGACAAGGCCTATCAGATCGACGTCGAGCTGCCCGGCGTGGACGAGAAGGACGTCGAGGTCACGATGACCGACGACCTCATGACCGTCCGCGGCGAGAAGAAGGCCGAGCGCGAGGAGAAGGAAGAGGGCTATTACCTCGCCGAGCGCACCTACGGCAGCTTCCAGCGGTCGTTCCGCCTGCCCGAGGACGTCGATGCCGACAAGATCGGCGCCGAGTTCTCGAAGGGCGTCCTCAGGGTGACGCTTCCCAAGTCGCCCGAGGCCCAGGCCAAGACCCGCAAGATCAAGGTCAAGGCGAAGTAACCCGCGCTTTCGACCATGACGACGGCCGCCGGCGGAGCCTTCCCCGGCGGCTTTCGTTCGACAAATACTTTATTTTATATTATTTCTTTCAGAGCGTAGGTAATACTTATTTATTCCTATGATCAAATACGCGGATACCATATTTTACGTAACCATTATAAGTGTTCCTGCTTATAAATCTATGTTCAGAGATCTGTGGCCAATATCGTCTCGTGTGTGTGTAATCGAGATAGCCTTTTTCCGGCACTGATCCTCCAGCCGCCAATGAGTTTGCATAAGTATTGCTAAACATTAGTGAGGCAACGATATCCGCGATTTGTATTCCTGCAGTTATCGCGGAATCAGCAAATAAAGGCGCCTCACGCAACCTTTTTAGCTGTCGCCCGTATTCGTTGCCAAAAATATAACTAAGGAGGCTGAGGGCTACTGTATAATCCAGTCCACGCCCCTTCTGGACATGCGCCACCCTTGAATCTAGGATGGAAATACCTCTAATATTGTCACCTTGCTCTCTCAAGAAAATATCAAATGTCTCTGAGATTATCTGAAGAGAAATCGTATACATTGAGTTTGCGGGGGTCGGAGCGCATGGATTCTTCAAAAAAGATACGGAAAAAATCTTACCGCCAAATGTCGTAATTAAATCTAGTAGTCTATATGTAAAAATCCTAATTCTTTCGGAGTCGGAATTTCTTGGGGCTACTACACGATTTCCCTTGAATTCCCATCTCTCTGCTGGTTTAGATGATTTATCAATTTCATTTTGGAAAAATTCGCATTTCAGCCTGAGGTAGCTTCGATCGTAAGCGCGCCAGTCCTCCAGCGGCAACGCGACGCCAGCTAGCGTGAAGACCGGCGTTTCACCTTGCCTGACAGGCATATGGTGCCGGTTCCAGTCCCCGGCTTCGTCAAGATACAATGCCCAGGTTGGCACACCCAAGCTCCGCTGATACAAAACACGAACAGCCCCGGTGACGGGGCTGTTCTGGTCGCTCACCAGGATCACATTAGATCGTCAGGCCCATCACGGCCCATCCAGCGAACAACTAACGTATCGCACGGAATGAGTTGGCTGTCAATATCAGCGCGAAGTTAACGAACCGTTAATCGCCCTTCGTTTTGCCGGGTCAGCACGAACGAAGTCGCGATTGTCACTTGCCGGCGTGGTCCAGCATCGCCTGGAGAAGAACATTGCAGCCGGCAGCGAGGTCCTCAGGGGTCGCGCTCTCGATCTCGTTGTGGCTGATGCCGTCGGCGCAGGGGACGAAGACCATCGCCGTCGGGGCCACCTTGGCGATGTAGCAGGCATCGTGGCCGGCGCCGGAGACGATGTCGCGGTGGCCGTAACCCGCGTCCGCCGCGGCCCGGCGCACGGTATCCACGCACCCCGGATCGAAGCTGACCGGCGAGGTGTAGGCGATCTCCTCGAAGCGGGCCTCGAGCTCTTGGGTCGCGCAGGCCGCCTCGCAGGCCCGCCTGAGCTCGGCGGCCATCGTCGCGAGCGTGGCGTCCTCGGGGTGGCGGAGATCGACGGTGAGGAACACCGAGCCCGGGATAGTGTTGCGCGAGTTCGGCTTGACCTCGACCATCCCCACCGTGGCTACCGCCAGCGGCGGCTGCGCGAGCGCGATCTCGTGCGCCGCGGTGACCAGCGATGCGGCGCCGACGAGGGCGTCGTGGCGGCGCGGCATCGGGGTGGTGCCGGCGTGGGCCTCCATGCCGACCAGCGTGATCTCGAACCAGCGCTGGCCCTGGGCGCCGGTGACGACGCCGATGGTCTTCCCCTCGGCCTCGAGGACCGGGCCCTGCTCGATGTGGGCCTCGAAGAAGGCGCCCAGCGGCCGGCCGCCGCAAGCCCCCTCGCCGAGGTAGCCGATGCGGGCGAGCTCTTCGCCGAGCATCTTCCCGTCGGGGTCGGTGAGGCCGTGGGCGAAGGCGAGGTCGAAGTGACCGGCGAAGACCCCCGAGGCGGTCATCGCCGGGGCGAAGCGCGAGCCCTCCTCGTTGGTCGACACCGCCGCCTCGACCGGCGCGTCGGTCTCGTAGCCGTGGTCGTTGAGGGTGCGGATGACCTCGAGTGCCGCCAGCACCCCGTAGACGCCGTCGAACTTGCCCCCGGTGGGCTGGATGTCGAGGTGGCTTCCCGAGACCACTGGCGGGCGGCTCTCGTCGCGGCCCGCACGGCGGGCGAAGATGTTGCCCATGGCGTCCACCGTCACCGTGCAGCCGGCCTCCTCGCACCAGCCGACGAAGAGGTCGCGAGCTTGCCTGTCGAGGTCGGTCAGCGCCAGCCGGCAGCTTCCCCCCTTCTCGGTGGCGCCGATCTCGGCCATCGTCATCAGGCCGGCCCACGGCCTGTCGGCGTCGATCCGGATGTTTCGTATCTCTCGTCTCAGCCTTTGCGGCGGATGTGGAAGGTGTAGACGCCGGCCGCCTCCGACCAGTCCTCGAGGACATGCCCGGTCGCTTGGCAGAACGCCTGGAAGTCCTTGACCGCGCCGGGATCGGTCGCCTTGACCTCGAGCACGGCGCCGGCGGGCACCTCGCGGATCGCCTTCTTGGCCCTGAGCACCGGCAGGGGGCAGGCGAGCCCCTGGACGTCGAGCAGGCGCGCCATCGCTCAGCCCCTTGCCGGGGCGCTGGCGGCGCGCTGCGGGCGGTCGCGGATCGGCTCCATATCGGACCAAGCCTAGCCAAACCCCGTGCCCCTGTGAAGGACGCCGGCGGCGGTCCATTGCCGGGCCTATCAGCGAACGCTAAATTAGGCCCATGGACATCGCCGAGATGGAGCGCCACGCGCGCGACGCCACCCGCCTCTTGAAGGCGCTGGGAAACGAGCGCCGGCTGGTCATCCTGTGCAGCCTCGCCGAGGGCGAGAGGTCGGTGGGCGAGCTTCAGCGTCTGGTGGGCTTGAGCCAATCGGCGCTGTCACAGCACCTGGCGCGGCTGCGCCGTGACCGCCTGGTCGAGACCCGCCGCGAGGCCCAGACCATCTATTACCGGCTGGGAAGCCGCGAGGCGCGCGAGGCCATGGCCCTCCTCTACCGCCTCTACTGCGGCGGCGAGGCGACCGCCAAGTGCGCCTGATCGCTCACGGCTGCTGGGCCATGGCGGCGCCGAGGACGGTGGCGAAGTCCTGTCCGTTGAGGAGCATCCGGCCCTCGGGCGTGATCTCGATCCGATAGCGGCGGACCTTGGCCCCGGTCTGGTCGGTCTCGACCGCCCCGAGCGATCGGAGAAACGTCGCGAAGCCCACGGCCTGCGCCGCCTGGGCCTGATCGGTCGCCGCCGAGAGCGAGCGCACCATCCCGTCGAGGCCGCGAATCGTGGTGTCGAGCCAGCCGGTCACCTTGCGGGCGGCGGTGCGGTCGCTCTTGAATGCGCCTTGCGAGCGGAGCGAGAAGTCGGGCGCCTCCAGCGTCAGCGCCTTTAGTCCGACCTCGGTCCCGGCATCCATCGCCGCCGCGCTCATCCGGTTGGCGAGCTGCGCCCCGCCAGCGGCCGCCTGGCCGGTGACGGCGGTGGCCGCGGCGTAATCGAACAGGCCGTCGCGCAGATCCTCGGCGGGCACATTGTCGGCCACGAGGTCGAACAGCGCGTGCCGGGGCACATAGTCGGCGCCCAAGACGCCGGTCTCGCTGAGAGCCAGGCCGTCGTGCTCGTAGTGGAAGCGGACCCGGGCGAGGCGCGCCGTCAGATCCTCGATCCCCATGGCGAACTCGGCCCGGTCGAGGGCGAAGCCCTGGTTCCCCTTCTCGGGGGCGTAAGCGAGGCCGCTCAGCGCCACCTCGGTCTTCATCGAATCGAAGACCAGGGCCGACTTCTCGGCCAGCCGCAGGATCACCAAAGGCTCGACCGGCGGCGGCGATTCGCCGGCCTCGTCGCCGAGCGATTGGCCGATCTTGGCGACCGCGCGGGCCTGCTCGTCGAGCCGCATGCCGGTCGCCGCGGTCGTGACCTTTCCGGCGGCAAGCTTGAGCGAACCCTCGCCCGGTGCCGTCAGCTCGAGATCGGCGAGGCGGAAGGTCGAGGGGCCGTCCCACAGCCCCGGCGCCCGCTCCTCGATGTCGGCGGTCATGGCCAGGGTCGCCATGTGGGCCCGGCTGGTGCCGCCGATCTCGGTGACCCAGACGTCGTCGAGCACCGCCTCGGCCCGGGTCAGAGTCTGAAGGGCGGGAAGCCAAAGGCCGGTGATGCGCTGGCCGCCGATGACGACGAAGGCGCGGACGATGCCATCCTGGTCGAGGATGCCCATGGTCTTGGGCAGGGTGGCGGTGACGGCATAGCTGCCGTCGTCGTGCGGGGTGGCGCGGATGACGACGTCGCCCACGTCGAGGCTGCCGGCGTCCGCCTGGGCCCCCGCGATCGCGAGCCCGGGAAGGACGATGCGATAGGCGCCGCCGTCCTCGGTCACGCCGACCCGGCCGTCGATGGTGAGGCGATCGCGAAAACGCCAGCTCGCGAGCACGTGCTCGACCGAGCGGCGGATCGCGGTGGCCTCGTCGGCGGCGGCGGCGGCCGGCGCCGGGGCGAGGGCGAAGGCGGCGGCGAGCATGGCCGCCATCCGGACGGCGCCCCACGGCCGGCGATGGGTCTGCGTCATGACGGGTCTCCCGGGGGGGGTGCGGGGCGAGGCAGTCTAGCGCCGGCGAGAACCGGCCGCCAGCCGAGCTACCAGCGCCGCCCCAGCGCGGCCTCGGGCAGGGGGTCGCGGCGGCCACGGAGGGCGGCGGGAAGCCGGGGTGCGAAGCGGTGGCGGGGCATGGGTCCGATTCCTTCGAGAATGCGCGCCAGCCATCATCCGCGCCGCCGGTTTAGGAATCTTGAACGGTGGTGCCTTCGGCCCGCGCAAAGGGCCGAGTGGCGCCGTCAGCTTCGCATCCGATCGCCCTTGGGGTCGAACGGCGGCGCGACGGTGATCCGGGCCGGCCGGCGCTCGCCGAGAATCTCGATCTCGAACAGGCCCGCGCTCTCGTCGCCGGCGAGCGCGGCCGGGACATAGCCCTGGGCCATCGAGGCCTCGACGAAATGGGCATAGCCGCCCGAGGTGACCCAGCCGACCACCCGCCAGTCGCCGTCGGCGATGCTGGCACCCACCCGCCGCGCGATCTCATGGCCGGCGGCATCGAAGCGCGGCGCGCCATAGCCGTGCGGCGGCTCGATGGTGCCGAAGTCGCGCGTCCCCACCCGGGCCCAGATCGGCTCGTCGCCCATGACGTCGGCGTCCGCCGCCTCGACGACGAAGGAGACCCGGCGCCGTTTCGGCCCCTCGGCGTGCTCCTCGGCCGCGGCCTCGCGACCGATGAAGGCGTTCTTCTCGAGCTTGACGAAGCGCTCGAGCCCGGCCTCGAAGGGGCCGTAGATCGGCCTGAGCTCGCGGAACCAGGTCGGAAAGTTCTTCTCCAGCCGCATCGAGAGGAGTGCCCGCATGCCGAAATCGACGATCCCGAACGCCGCGCCGGCCGCCTTGATGCCGCTGTAGACCTTGCGCTGATAGACCGACGCCATCCAGATCTCATAGCCCAAGTCGCCGCTATAGGTGATCCGGTTGACCATGGCGGGAACGCCGTTCACGTCCATCCGGCGGAAGTCCATGAAGCGGAAGGCCTCGCCCGAGACGTCGTCGTCGCAGAGCACCGCCAGGACCTCGCGCGCCTTGGGCCCGGCGATCGAGAGCCCGACCAGGTCCATCCCGAAGCAGTGGACGGCGACCGAGCCGTCACCGGGAAGGTGGCTCTCGAACCAGCGCATGTGATGGCGCTGGGCGGGGAGCGAGCCCCAGACCATGAAGCGGTCGTCGGCGGCCTTGGCCACCGTGAAGTCGCCGATCAGCTTGCCGCGCTCGTTGAGTATCGGGGTGAGCGCGATCCGGCCCCTGCGCGGCATCCGGTTGGTCATCAGGCGGTCGAGGAAGGCCTCGGCGCCGGGACCGCTGACCTCGTACTTGGCGAAGTTGGCGATCTCGGTGACCCCGACCGCGGTCCGGGTGGTGCGGACCTCGTGGCGGACGTGGGCGAAGTCGTTAGAGCGGTGAAAGGAAAGGATGTCGTGCGCCTCGGTGCCCGAGGGGGCGAACCAGAGCGGCGTCTCGAGGCCCCAGGAATCGCCCATCACGGCGTTGTTGTCGCGGACCATGAGGTCGTAGAGCGCGGTCGTCTGCTGGGGCCGGCCGGCGGGCAGCTCCTCGTTGGGGAAGCGGATCGAGAAGCGCCGCGAATAGGTCTCGCGAACCTTGGCGTTGGTGTAGCGCAGGCTCGCCCAGTCGCCGAAGCGGGCGACGTCCATGGCCCAGATGTCGGCCCCCGGATCGCCCTCGATCATCCAGTTGGCGAGCGTCAGCCCGACCCCGCCGCCCTGGCTGTAGCCGGCCATCACCGCACACGCGGTCCAATAGTTGGTCAGCCCCGGCACCGGCCCGACCAGCGGGTTGGCATCGGGGGCGAAGGTGAAGGGGCCGTTGACGACCTGCTTGATCCCGGCCTTCTCGAGCGCCGGGAAGTGGCGGAAGCCGACCTCGAGCGAGGGCGCGATGCGGTCGAGATCGGGCGGCAGAAGCTCGTGGCCGAAGTCCCAGGGCGTGGTCAGGGGCGACCACGGCTTGCACGCCTTCTCATAGGTGCCGAGCAGTATCCCGTTGCGTTCCTGCCGGGTGTAGATCTCGCCCTTGAAGTCGATCACCCCGATCAGCTCGCGCCCGGTCTCTTGGTTGAAGGCCACCACCTCGGGCATCTCCTCGGTGAGGAGATAGTGGTGCGCCATGGCGAGCACGGGAAGCTCGATCCCCACCATCCGGCCGACCTCGCGCGCCCACAGGCCGGCGGCGTTGATCACGTGCTCGGCCTTCACCGTCCCCTTCTCTGTGACCACGTTCCAGGTCCCGTCCGGGTCTTGGGTGAGATCGACGACCCGGTTTCTCAGCACGATCTCGGCGCCGAGCTTGCGCGCCGCCTTGGCATAGGCATGGGTGGTGCCCGAGGGGTCGAGGTGACCCTCGACCGGGTCCCACATGGCGCCGATGAAGTGGCTCTCGTCCATCAGCGGGAACATGGCCTTGGCCTCGCCGGGGGTGATCAGCTCGGTCTCCATCCCCAGGCAGCGGCCCTTGGCGTGGGCGAGGCGGAGGAAGTCCATCCGCTCAGGGGTCGAGGCCATCATCACCCCGCCGGTGAGGTGGAGGCCGCAGGACTGACCCGAGAGCGCCTCGATCTCGTCGTAGAGCGAGACCGTATAGGCCTGGAGCTTGGCCACGTTGGGGTCGAGGTTGAGGGTGTGGAAGCCGCCCGCGGCGTGCCACGACGAGCCCGAGGTGAGCTCCGAGCGCTCGATCAGCAGGACCTCCTTCCAGCCGGCGCGGGCGAGGTGATAGAGCACCGAGCAGCCGACCACGCCGCCGCCGATCACCACCGCTTGGACGTGTGATTTCATGGGAGTCCCTCTCGTCTGTCGCCCCGGCCGGCGTTCCGTCCAGGGCCAGTCCGACGCCGATGCTGCCGGCAACGCGGCGATCGCGCAATAGGCGCCGTCTCGAGAAAATCGCGCTCGGCCAATATTCCGGGTCAGAAAATCGGGGTCAGACCACGTTTTACGCTTCTGCTAAAACGTGGTCTGACCCCGATTTTCGGAAAACGTGGTCTGACCCCGATTTTTTGACCCCGATTTTCGCCGGCCTTTCGCGGTCTGGGGTGGGGCGCCTATACTGGCGGGCGCGTGACCAGGGAGGAATGCGTGCAAGGAAGCTATCCCCGCGACATGATCGGCTATGGCCGGACCCCGCCCGACCCCAAGTGGCCCGGGGGGGCGCGGATCGCCGTTCAGTTCGTCATCAACTACGAGGAGGGGGGCGAGAACTGCGTCCTCCACGGCGACCCCC
>Ga0114931_10010913_pt1 | contig 10767 bp, 6 predicted proteins | sample 2SBtaG_FD_89579 | JGI IMG/M metagenome (GOLD analysis project Ga0114931, IMG submission 89579) | Deep subsurface microbial communities from Kolumbo volcano to uncover new lineages of life (NeLLi) - 2SBTROV14_V59a metaG | ecosystem: Environmental > Aquatic > Marine > Volcanic | place: Kolumbo...
CTCGAGGCCGAAGCCAAGGAGGAGGCCGCTTTCGACAAGAAGCTGGCCAAGGAGGAGGCTTGGATCCGGCGTGGCATCCGCGCACGACGCACGCGCAACATGGGGCGAGTGCGTGCGCTGGAGTCCATGCGCAAGGAGCGCGGACAGAGGCAGGAGCGCGTGGGACAGGTCAAAGCCGGTTTGCAGAGCGCCGAGCGGACGGGTCGAGTCGTGATGCGGGCCAAGAACGTCAGCTTCGCCTATGGCGACAAGCAGGTCGTGCGCGACTTCAGCACCGAGATCCAGATCGGGGACCGCGTCGGGCTCATCGGACCCAACGGCGTCGGCAAGACGACCTTGCTGCGTCTGCTCTTTGGCGATCTCGAACCCGACAGTGGCGTCGTGGAGCATGGCACACGGCTCGAGGTCGCTCGCTTCGACCAGCTCCATTCGGTGCTCGATGAGCAGAAGTCGGTCATGGAGAACGTCTGCGCCGACGGCGACATGATCACGGTGGGAGGCAAGCCCCGTCACGTCCTCGGCTACCTCCAGGACTTCCTCTTCTCCCCCGAGCAGGCCCGGGGCCCCCTCTGGCAGCTGAGTGGGGGAGAGCGCAACCGTGTCCAGCTGGCGCGCATCCTGGCAAGACCCTGCAACGTGCTCGTTCTCGACGAACCCACCAACGATCTCGACCTGGAGACGCTCGAACTCTTGGAGGATCTCCTCGTCGAGTATTCGGGGACGATCCTCCTCGTGAGCCACGACCGTGAGTTCGTGGAGAACGTCGTGACCTCCAACCTCGTGTTCGAGGGTGAGGGGCGCATCGTCGAATACGTGGGCGGCGACGAGAGCTGGAAGGAACTGGCGAGGAGCCGAGCGCGCAAGGAGAGGCAGGACGGTGGCGCCAAGGCTCGTCCGGCGTCGCCGGCTCGTGCCGCGAAGCCAAAGCGCCCCCGCAGGCTCAGCTACAAGGAGCAGAAGGAGCTCGAGGCGCTTCCCGCGCGCATCGAAACCCTCGAGGCGCAGCAGCGCGAGCTGCACGCGCGGATGGGCCAGGCCGACTTCTTCAAGCGACCTGGTGCCGAGATCGCCGAGGCGACGGCCGCTCTGGCAGCCCTCGAAGCCGAACTCGGCGAGGCCTATGTTAGGTGGGAATCCCTCGAGACGATCGCCTCGGACAGCTAGTCCGCTTGCGCCATCCCCGCTGAGTGTCAGATCCGACGGCGGGTCTGGACCACTGTCACAACCCAGGGCAGGGTCCTATAGTGCGGGGCGTTCATCCTATCTCGACCAAGGAGTTCGAACCCATGAGTTTCACGTCTTGCCTACGCTTTGGCACTCGTCGCTCGACTGCCTCGACCGGAGCCCTCATCGGGCTCCTTCTCGCGATCTTCGCTACGCCTCTTTGCGCGCAGACGCTCCTCGCGGACTATCCTCTGCTGACTGACCTCAAGGACGCTACGACCAACTATGGTCCGATGGTGCTCTCGGGCAATCCGACGGCTCCCGCGGCACCGAAGAACGGTGTCTGCCTCAATGGCATCTACCGTTTCGCGACGGGTGGGCAGGACGCCCAGACACCCGTTCTCACCAAGTGGAACACGACGGACTTCCAGATCGATGTCGAGTTCCGGCTCGCTGGCATGCCCAAGTCAACGCGTGGTTTTCCGGTCATCATGGCCGGAAACGGTTGGCGTTGGATCGGCATCTACGTCGCGCAGAACGGAACGGTGGGCGTCAAGTACAACAACTCCATCCACGTCTGGTCCAGGACGATCATCAAGAAGGACATCTGGTACTCCGCAGTCCTGCAGTACGAGAAGGGCAAGACCCAGCTCTACCTGGACGGGGCACTCATCTACAGTGCCACACTTGCCAAGCTCAACACCAGCACCAACAAGAACCTGACGACCAATGACTTCAGCAACGGCCTGTCCTTCCATGGATGCATCCGCCACTTGCGCGTCTGGAACGATGCCAACCTCACAGGCGGTCTCTTCGTCCACGCCGGCAGCCGCTGTGGCAATCTGCGGATGGCAGGCCCTCTGCCCTGGCCCAGCGCGGCCAAGAAGATCTACCGCGTCGGTATGACCGGTGGCGCGCCCACGTCACCCGCCTTCTTGTTCCTCGGGACCAGGTTCGTCAAGCCCATCGACCTGACCCAGGCAGGAGGTACCGGCTGCACGTGGTTCGTCGCTCCGATCCTGACCTTTGGCACCGTGACCGACAAGGCTGGAGCTGCCGGCCAGGTCCTGGCGATCCCGAATCTCGCCGGCCTTCGCGGTTGGTTCCAATGGGCGAACTTCAACCCGAAGGCCAACAAGCTGGGTTGGACGCTCTCGGGCTATGCCACGATGTACATCGGCAAGTAGAAGACCAAGAGCCTCCATCGACAGACCGCGATCACGAACGAGTCTAACGGTCTCTGATCTCCTGCAAGAGATCGATGAGCGCCTTGTCGTCGGGTTTCAGCTGGCTCAGGAGTTCGTCCACGAACCGGCGTGCCGGCATCGACCGTGGATGGTCGCGCAACAGCGAGTCCAGTCGATCCAGCGCGAGAAGCTCCTGACCCGAACCCCAGAGTCGGCGAATCTCACCCAATCGGCGGTCCTGGGGGCCTTGGGACCGTCCGGGACCATGAGGCCGTGGCGGCAGCTCGGGGATCGCATGCCAGTTGGGATCGGGGTGCAGCTGGACGGCTACCCGAGCGTGCACTCGAGCAGCCTCGATCTGGGGTGGGCGCTGCAGAAGCAGGACCCGGATCATGGCGACGCGCAGCCATAGGTCTGCGGGGTGCAGCTCGATCGCGTTGCGCAGGAGAGCCATTGCCCGGGTATCCTCCCCTACCGAATGGAGAGCGAGCCCGAGCAGCACGAAATCCTGGGCAGGTGCCTCGTCATCGATCTGGACGATCAGATCCCGCAGGGCACTCCGATCGCCTGCGAGCCAGGACGCCCGGACAGAGCTGCGACGTGGATTGTCATCCAACACCTGTGCCGCTAGTAGCAGGTCCGTCCGCTTGGGGTCCTGCGGTCCGGTCCGCGAATACCAGTCCTCGAGGGCACGGGCCATGAGTTGTTGGCTCTCGGAGTCGTTGTGACTTGCCCAATCCTCGATCGACTGAGTGGTCACAGAGTGACCCTTGTCCGCGAACCCCATCTCCGCAAACGCCCGTTCGTAGTCCGCCACACTGCCAGGCCCCCTGTCCGTGCTGCTCCGTAGATCGAGGATGCGTCTTTCCAGGATCTTTGAACGAGCGCGACGCTGCAACTGGACGACTCGAGAGCGAAATGCCGTGCGGACATCATCCTCCAGTGCAGATGCCTGCACCAGTCCATCGGCCCTCTGGAGAATCTCGAGTGCATTGGCCAGATTCTGCTCTTGGATCTGCGTGGAGGCAGTGTGGATGGCGGATTCGATCTCCAGGCTCGCGTGGGCGCGCTCGGTGCTGCGGTAGAACCACCAACCCAGGGTCAGGAGTAGCAGCGTCGACAACGAGATCGTCAGCGCGAATCCAAATCGGCGTGCTCGCCGCTCGCCGAGCACGCGAGCCTCGGAAGCGGCAGCTGCGAGCTCTGCTTCGCGGGCTCGCTCCTCGGTAGTAGAGAGGTAGTCCTCGATCGCGAGCGCCACGGCCTCTCCATCCGGTGGACGATCCGCTGGATTCTCCTGCAGGCAGGTCTCCGCCAGCGCGGCCAATTGGTGATCCACATCCGCGCGGTGCAGCCGTTCGATCACTGCAGCCGTGTCGGCGGACCTCGCTCTTTCGAGAGAATCCGCACCGGCATAGGGTGCCTGCCCGGTCAACACCTCGCAAAGGATGGCGCCCAACCCAAACACGTCGCTGCGTGCATCGATGTCTTCGACTTCTCCGCGAGCTTGCTCGGGCGACATGTAGGCCGGCGTCCCCAAGGCGGTGCCCGCCATCGAAGCCTGCCCATCCTTGGACGCACGAATCGTAGCAACTGGTTCGTTGACCTGCTGATCGACTCTGCCGAGTACCTTTGCAAAACCCCAATCCATGACCTGGATTTCACCAAAGGTGCCGACCATCACGTGCACAGGCTTGAGATCGCGATGCACGACGCCGCGAGCATGCGCGTAGGCAATCGTCTGGCAGACCTGAGCAAAGATCCGCAGCATGCGGGGCAGGTCCTTCCCGGGACCCTCACGCTCCTTCAGGATCTCCGACCAGCTGCGACCGCGCACGAGCTTCATCGCAAACCAGGGTCGTTGCGCATGGTCGAGGCCCATGTCATAGACGGTGACGATCCCCGGGTGCTGTAGCTGCGCGCCGATCTGCGCCTCTTCGAGGAAGCGTCGCACCAGCTCACCGTGCTCCAGGAGATGCTCGTGCAGGACTTTGACTGCGACGCGTCGCCCAAGGTCGGCGTCGAAGGCTTCGTAGACGATTCCGACGGCTCCACGGGCGAGCTCGCCCCGGAGCTCCAGGCGTCCACAGATCCGTGCGCTCGGGTCCGACGGCTCTGGACTCGCAGCCGGTGTCGTGGGAAAGAGCTGGAGAACCGACAACGGCTCCTCGGTCCGCTTCCCAAACGCGATGCACAGGCAGCTATCCCAGCTCTCCTCGTCGCGGGCCTTGCCTTCCATCGATCCTACTCGTGCTTGAGTCATGGTCTTCCCGTCCCACACTCCCGACCAGGTGAGGCTTTCGTCCGGGAATTCTCCGAGATTCCTGACATCTCCGAGTCAACCGACGAGGTCCAGAAGGTCACGGCATTCACGCTCCAGTTCGGCAGCGGTGCCGGGGTGATGGAAGGAGAGCTCCGCCATCAAGGCGGCTTTGAACTCCTCGCGGGCTTTGGCGTACTCCTTGTGCAGGCGCGCAGCCTCTTCGCCCCAGAGCTCCGCGATGCGGCGGATCGGAAGGTTGTCGCTGAAGCGCAGGGACAGCAGCTCGATCCTCCGCAGGGCCCGCTCCTCTCCCTGGGCAGCCTCGGTCATGCGCACACGCGCACGCAGGAGAAGGCAGATGGCCCACTCCCGATCGAAGACTCTGGACATCGTGGCCTGGTCGGCAGCGAAGCGATCCGGATCGACATCGTCCGCCTGGCGCTGCGCGGCTTTTCGCCAGCGTTCTTCGTGCCTGCGGGCCACCTTGTCGACTACGCCGTAGAGGAAGCCACGGAAGCTCTTGCCTCTCCCGCTCTGCACACGACTGAGGGCCCCTTCGCTCCGGAAGAGATCCAGAAAGACCTCCTGCACGGCGTCATCCAACTGACGCAGCTGCGGCCGGCCTCGCCAACGCTTGGCGAGAAAGCTCCGGACCACACCCAGATAGGCGTGTGCAAAGCGACTCCTGGCTCCGCTCTCACCCGCAGCAGCGCGGTCCACGAGAATCCAGGAGGTGAGTTGGAGTCGGTCATACAGGGAGGTAGTACTGGGCGTGCGCAGGAGTCACGCATCGTCCTGATTACCTGGCAAGGCTACAACGCGTGCTCGGCACCGAGCAGGTCGAGAGTGGATCATTTTTGTCGAATTCTCATGGCGAAAACCTCAGCTTGTCCGGAGTTGTCTGTAGTGGCATGGCTGGAATGCGAACCGAGCGCCAGCAGAGCCGCGATTCGAGCGACCACAGAGAAAGGAACGCCAAGATGTCATCGAGAACCCTCGCAACCGCAGCTCTCCGCCTCGCCCCGCTCGTTGTGACGCTCTCCACCACGCTCGCCCCGACGCTCACGGCCCAGGGAAGGCCCAGGTTTCCCCCGGTTCCCGTGCCGCCAGGCAACCCCATCACCGCTTCCAAGGCCCTGCTGGGCAAGGCGCTGTTCTTCGAGGAGCAGATGTCGTCCACCAAGCGCGTGGCCTGCGCCACCTGCCACGTCCTGGAGAAGGGCGGCTCCGACCCCCGCGCCAGCCTGATTCGGTCGATACATCCCGGCGCCGATGGCAAGTTCAACACCGCTGATGACGTGCGCGGCTCGCTCGGAGTCGTGGGCAACCAGAAGGACGGGAAGTATCGGTCGACTCCGCTGTTCAGGCTCGCAGAGCAGGTGACCCCGCGCAGGTCGATGAGCGTGATCAACGCGGTCTTCTCGCGTGCACTGTTCTGGGACGGCCGTGCGTCCGAGACCTTCCGCGACCCGCTCACCAAGACCACGCTGCTCAGGGATCGCGGAGCCCTCGAGAGCCAGGCGGTCGTGCCTGTCATGAACGATGGGGAGATGGCGCACTTTGGCCAGTCCTGGAGCGACATTGTCAGCCGGCTCACCGCAGCCAGGCCGCTTGCGCTGGCAAGTCGCATTCCCGCGGCCTTGGCCACCTTCGTTGGGACCAAGGGCTACCCGGATCTGTTCCAGAGTGCCTTCGGCACCAAGGCGATCACTCCTGCCCGCATTGCGATGGCCATCGCGACCTATGAGCGCACCCTGATCTCCGACAGGAGTCCTGTCGACTCCTTCCTGGGTGGATCCAGCACCGCGTTGACCGCACAAGAGCGCCGCGGAGAACAGCTCTTCCGCTCCCGGCAGGTCGACTGCGTCGGTTGTCACGGCGGGCCGCTCGGGACTGACGGTCAGTTCCACTACACCGGCGTCGCGGCGCAGAGCGCGGATCTGGGTCGCTATCTGGTCACCAACAACAACGGGGATCGCGGAAGAATGAAGACACCTTCGGTGCGCAACGTCGCGCTGCGCGCCCCGTATTTCCACGACGGAAGCGCGCGCACCCTCGCCGAGGTCGTGGAGTTCTACGATCGCGGCGGAAACTTCAGTGCGCCCAACAAGGATCGTCGCATCCGCCGACTGCGGCTGTCGAAGACGGACAAGGCAGCGCTCGTCGCCTTCCTTGCAGCCTTCACGGATCCCCGCGTGTCCGCAGGAACTGCGCCCTTCGATCGTCCATTGCTCTACACCGAGTCCAAGCACGTTCCGCAACACTACGGTGCAGGCACCGCAGGCTCGCAGAACATCGTGCCGACCATGATCGCGATCGAGCCACCCGCACTTGGAAACTCCTCGCTGACCGTCGGCATTGACGGGGGGCAGGGTGGTTCCCCTGCGGTGCTCGTGCTCGACGGTAGCCCCTCTGTGAGTGGATGGTCGGCCCTGGGCGCAAAGATCCACCTCGCCGGAACCGGCGCCATGATCCTGCTGCCCACCATCACGCTGCAGGGCACAGGTGCCGGCAAGGGCTGGGGTTCGCAGGTGCTGCGCGTGCCCGCGATTCCGATACTCCGCAACGCGAAGCTCTACGCCCAGTGGCTCGTCATCGACACCGGAAAGAGCGCACTGGCTGCTACAGATGCCGTGAGCCTGACGATCTTCTGATCGTCTAGGCTCTCAATGGCGCTTCCTCTGCGATCTGTCCGAGGTCGCTACTTGATGTCGAAGATGATGGCCAGGCCTTCCCAGCCGAAACGGGCCTTGTCGGTGTCCGGGTTGAATTTCCCCGTTCCGAAAGCGTAGTTGTAGCGGTGGGAGACCAGGAAGGGAGTGGACCGTCCGTTGCCGATGCTCATCTCGATGCCTTGCGAGAAGCGCATCTTCGTGAAGCTGGGCGTGAATGCTGCCATCTGCGACCAGAGCTTGTTGCCGACGAGTGCCGCGGGCACTTCGGCCCATACGAAGTTGACGAAGCCACCCGTGCCAGCCGTCACCGCGCCGGGGAAGACGAAGAGGGGCGCCGTGTAGAGCGTGCATCCCTTGTTGGGGGCCGGCAGCGCGATGCTGGTCTTGCTCGCACCCAGCCAACTCACGACCGTGTCCTTGGCCGTGCCTGTGTAGCCGTAGGTGCGCAGAGTCTCGCCCGCGTTGAGGCCTCGTGCGAAAGCCGACATCGTCGTTGGATTGCAGCTGGTCCCATAGGTGGAGAAGCTGCCGTGATTTCCGGTCTTCGTAGCTATCGTGGAGACCGTGGAATCCACGTAGAAGTTGGCGTTGGAGAGATTGGTTGTCGAGTACGTGGCCCAGTCCACCAAGAAGGTCTTCTTGAACGCGATGAAGGGAGAGTCTCCCTTGAGCTGCAGATTGAACTTCCAGGGGAAGGTTGTCCCGACCTTGAAGGGCGCGAATTTGAAGACGCGCTTCTTGATGAATACCTTGCGGTCGGTGCCGTGATTTTCTTCGTAGACCAGCGAGGTCGTCCGAGGGTCGGCGCCATTGCTGGAGAGGATGACCTGCATGGTCACGCTGAAGCCCGTCGTGAGGTAGGCGGACTGGTCCGGGCGGACCCAGAGCTCCTTGATGATCTGCGTCTTGGTCCAGCCCGTAGCCTTGGCATCGTAGCCGCACTGGATACGAGCGGGAGCGTAGCGGAGGGGAACGTGCCGAGAACGTCCGCCCTCCTTGGTCGCATAACCGACGGGGATGACCCTGGAGGTCTGGGCGCTGAGAGAGACGGCGAGTGCGGCGATGGCGATGATGGGGAGGGTCCGGTTCATGATCGAGGTCTCCGAAAGAGGGAAAAGTGGATGAGGAAAAGAAGAGACGCATCCAGAATGGACGGTCAGTTTGCGTGTCCCACTCGCCCTCGTCAATCCCCACACGCTTGCAGCCGCGGGCCGTGGCGGGTTGGGTTCAGGTAATCCAGAACCCGTCCACCTGGCAAAGGAGGCCCTCCCGCGCCAGGCGGAAGGGCCTCCAGTCGTTGGGCCTGCGCCGCGATGGGCGCTCGACATGGGTCCGCTATTGGACGCGGATCTCCAGGCCGTCGCTGGCGCTGAGGGTCATCGGTGAGGTCTTGTCGATCCAGATGAACTGGGCGAAGACGCTATTGCCCTTCAGCTTGGGGATCAGCGGCAGCGGGACGCTGACGCCGCCGGCAGCGCCACTTGTGACGACGATCGGCACGTAGACCGGGTTGGGGTCGACGAGGAGGTTGAATCCGACGACCGAGAGGCCGTTCGGGATGGCCTTGGCCGTGATCGCGAGGAGGCCCGCCTGCTTGAGGCCCGTGCGGCCAGCGACGGCGAACTTGGTGTTGGTCAGCACGGCGTCGCCGGTGGCGTAGATCTGCGGGTCGCCAGCGCTTCCGGCGGTCGGCATACCGTAGTTGCGGACACCCGCGGGCACCGGCCTGAGGCAGAAGTCGTCGTAGTAGACCGAGGTTGACTTGTTGGCGAAGAGGTCGACGGCGCCGATGGCCTTGGGACCGTTGGTGCCACCGAAGGGGCCTCCCGTCCACTTCCAGCCTCCACCCAGGGTTGCGTGGTCTGCGACCGTCGCGTCGTCCAGGAGCTTGCCGTTGTAGTAGAACTGGACCCAGTCCGCGTCCAGATGGATCACGACCTGGATGGGCACCCACTTGTCGTAGATGATGGGGGTCGTCGCCTTGGAGCCGCTCTTGCCGGCATCGGGAATGACATTGCCGGAGGTCTTGTCGAAGGCGACCTGGACGGCCCACTTGTTGGTCGTGCCCCAGGAGCTCAGGAGGATGAAGTAGGTCTTGCCAGTGAAGGTCTTGGGGATGTACTGCCAGGTCGTGTACTCCCAGGTTCCCTTGGTGTAGCCCTTGTACTGGTGTACGAGGTCCGAGGCGGCCTTGATGTCGATCGAGTTGCCGGGGCCGCGCGAGGGTGTGCTGGCGACGATGGCGCCTGCGCCGGGACCCCACTCCTGCCAACCTCCCTGCTTGACGACCTGACTCTTGGCAAGGTAGGTGTCGAAATCTTCCTTCCAGCCCGTGGCCGGCTGCAGCCGGATCTCGTCGTAGTAGACCGACGTGGACTTGTTGGCGAAGAGGTCGAGGGCACCGAGGGCCTTGGGGCCGTTGGTGCTGCCGAAGGGGCCGCCGGTCCACTTCCAGCCGCCGCCGAGCGTCGGGTGGTTGGCAACCGTGGCGTCGTCGAGGAGCTTGCCGTTATAGTAGAACTGAACCCAGTCGGCATCCAGGTGGATCAGGACGCGGATCGGCACCCACTTGTCGTAGATGATGGGCGTCGTGGCCTTCGAGCCGCTCTTGCCGGCGTCGGGGATGACGTTGCCAGAGGTCTTGTCGAATGCGACCTGGACGGCCCACTTGTTGGTCGTGCCCCAGGAGCTCAGGAGGATGAAGTAGGTCTTGCCTGTGAAGGTCTTGGGGATGTACTGCATCGCAGTGTATTCCCAAGTGCCGCTCGTGATGCCGCTGTACTGATGGACCAGGTCGGAGGCGCCTTTGATGTCGATCGAGTTGCCTGGCGAAAGGGATTTGGCACTGGAGACGATGGCTCCGGCACCCGGGCCCCACTCCTGCCAGCCGCCCTGACCGACAACCTGTTTGTTGGGAGCGTACGAATCGAAATCTTCGTGTTGCTGAGCCACGACCGGAGCTGTGAGACAGGCAACTGCACCGAGTGCGAGACACAGGGTGATAGGACGAGACAGGGAATGGGTCACGAGGGACCTCCTTGCAGATAAGGACAGGGTTGAAGGTGACCGAAGGTCGGTCGCCGGACAGGGTGCATGTCAGGTCGACACGCGCCCGAAGCCTAGGGATTACGCGGCCTTCCCGCAAGGTGCCGAACAAAGCGCGAACGTCTCGGTTGCAACGACTTCGCAACAGCCTCAATGGCTGCATGGCCGTCGATCGTGCCAGGTCACCCGCACACGAGCGATAGGCAGCCTGGCGGCCAGTCCTGGGGGGGGGTTGGTCTCGCTGACCCCGGGTCGTACCATGCCGACCTACCTGTGGTGGCCCTTCTCTGGCTCGGTTCTCTTGCCTGGCCGCCCACCTCGATTCTCCCAGACTGGAGTAGATCTATGCGAACCTCTCTCCTCGCTCTGTCCCTCCTGGCCGTTGGCAGCATGGCCATTGCCCAGAAAGGACACTACATCACGACCGTCGCCA
>Ga0114931_10010914_pt1 | contig 10766 bp, 19 predicted proteins | sample 2SBtaG_FD_89579 | JGI IMG/M metagenome (GOLD analysis project Ga0114931, IMG submission 89579) | Deep subsurface microbial communities from Kolumbo volcano to uncover new lineages of life (NeLLi) - 2SBTROV14_V59a metaG | ecosystem: Environmental > Aquatic > Marine > Volcanic | place: Kolumbo...
CCGCGCTTCGCAACCTCTCAAGAATTTCCTCAAGGTCCAATTCATACAAATCGGGAATATCGAAAAGCCGGAAAAGCGGTACAGGGTCGTACCCACATTCGATTTGCTTGACCCTGGCCTCGCATACTCCCCAATGGTGGGCGACTTGTTTAGTGGTCAACCCTGCCTTTTTTCTTCTGGATCTCAACCAGTTCCCAAAGTCTTTTCGTTCAGGGGGTGTAAACGTCTTCATAGTATTTGCCTCCAGAATAGAGATAGGGATTTAAACGGATGGTGAAATTTTAGACACAAGTGTAACGGTAAGTCAAGCGAAACTTTACAGAAGGGGATAACTATGCGATTTGGTGAAACAATCAGGGAACTAGCGAGGGAGCAGGGCCTTCAGTTGAAACAAGTAGCCTCCAGGAGCGGCATAACGCGGCAAGGGCTGTATTACGTTATGAAGAATGATAACCCACAAATGAAGACCGTCAAGCGCATTGCGGCGGGCCTGGGCGTGTCTCCAGCGATATTTTTTGAGGATGAAACGGAGAAAAGCGCGTGAAAAATTACTTATCATTTGGCGGCGGAGTCAACTCGACGGCGATGTATCTGTTGATGCTCGATCAAAACATAACCTTTGAGGCAATATATGTCGATCACGGGGCGGACTGGCCGGAAACGAGGGAATATGTGTCTGAATTTACAAGGCACTTTCCTGTGACAATCCTACAGCCCAATGTGGAAGGTTATAAAAATCTTTATAGCTATCTTAAAGCTTACAGCATGATCCCTAGTCGGCGGAAAAGGTGGTGCACGGAAAAATTTAAGGTCCGGGTCATAAATGCCTATGTAGAAAAGCCATGCTTTTCTTTAATTGGCATTGACGCGGGCGAGTCAAACAGGGCCAAAATATCCACGGAAAAGGGGATAGAAAACCGTTATCCGCTTATCGAATACAACCTTGATCGTGACGGTTGCATTGGCTTAATCAAACAGCATGGCCTTCCGGTCCCAATGAAAAGCGGGTGTTGGTTTTGTCCCTTTCAACGTAAAGCACAATGGATAACCTTGAGAAAAACACATCCAGAATTATTCTGTGAAGCACAAAAACTAGAAAAGGAGCAGGGAGAGGAACGCAGGAAAAAGGGGAAAGGTCCTCTGTTCCTTTATGCGAAAGATAAACCTATTGGGGCATTGATCAATGAGAAACAGGCTGTTTTCCCGGGCATGGAGACAATGGGCTTTCCGCCTTGTCAATGCGGGCTTTAACATATGAGGATCGTGAAGCTTCCCTATCTTTAAAACGCGCCTGTCATAACGTGGCGAGGTCCCTTGTAAGAAAAACTGTAAGTCTCCTGTAAACATCTAATGAGTGGGGGTCAAACGTGGCGAAACAAATGAAGTATCCAGTTTTCTGCGGTTGGTGCGGGCGCATGATCGGGAAAAGTCTGGTCCAGGGTTCAACAGGCATATGTAAAGAATGCGGGGCTCGAATGGTTCAGGAAACGAAAGAACTCATTGCAGAACGAAAAGCACCATGAAACAGCGGTCGGCGATAGCGCAAAAGTGCCGGTGCGGGTCGGTCTGGTGCAAATCATGCTTTGCGGCAAGACAAGCGAAGCATCATCAGAAAAAAATGCGCGCTATGAACTGGGAGCATGTACGGAACGTGGTTGTTACCGTGGACCCTGAAAAATATACGGGAAAGGAAGCATGGGAGCAGGTGAATTCCCATCGGGCCATTGCGGGCCTTATCAGAAATATTGAGCGAGGGAAAAAAGTCAAAAACGAAATAACCGGAAAATGGGAAGTCCTTTTTGAGCCCAAAAAAATCAAAACGTGGATGTGGTTTTTGGAGTGGCATGAAAACGGCCGGCCGCACTGGCACCTCTTGATTGAAATGGAAGCAAAGGGCAGGGCGGGCATGATCGGCGGAGACCGGTTACGCCATTATTGGCACTATGGAACGTGGGTACATGAGGACTATATCAAGAGTGAAACTCATTGGAAAAAGTTGACGGGCTATTTTGGCAATAAGGGATATTTCAACCCAAAAAAAGGATCTCATAAGGATCTAAAGGGGCATCAAGTGACATTACCGAAGTGGGCAAAGGATAGGAACACGATCATGCGGCGGTCGGGGTCAAAGGTAGTCAGAAAAAAAAGTAAAAAATCGAACCTTGTAAAGTTGTCGGAATGGTTCGAGAAAAAGGGAAGGGGGGAATTGATTGACAAAACAACCGGGGAAATCCTGCGGGAAGGGAAACCAAAACGGGAAAGGCGGACATATAGAGCAATCTTGGAATCATGCGGGGCGCATACAAGGATAAAGATCAGGTCTGAAAAGTCATTCCTGGACATGGAAATAGATGTTCCATACAAGGCGATCCGGGGCATGGACGGCGAATATAAAAAGGGCCTGGGCTATTGCTTCGCCTTGTCAGGGGAAACTCTCAAAAATTGGCTCAATAAAATAGTGAAAGTGAATTTTTACCGGGGAAGTGAGGCATTTGAGGAAATCTGGAACAGGCTCGACGGGTGGGAAGAATACAGGATACGTCAAGGCGGATTTGTCTATCTCGATACCTATAAATCAAAGGAGGTCATAAACATTGGATAACGTGGCGAGTAGCGTAAACAAAGGGATTGCGCGGGAAAATACGGTGCAAGCGGTTAGGGAAAGGGTGACAACAATCATGCGAAATCAGGCAGGGCGCCTGGGAGATATGAGGGCTAATTTACTCATGGCGACGGTGGGCCTGGGCATGGTGAAAGACCCTGAAAGGTTACGGGCCGGGTGCGCATGGATGAATGAAAAACTGGACATAATAGAGAGGGGGGGAAAATGAGCGAATTGAATACAAAAGCGGAATTTGTGGCGGCAATGAAGGGAGCACAAGCAAAGATTGAAAACTTGCAGGAAGAGAACAAGTCTTTATGGGAAAAGGTGGAGGCTTTTCAGGACTATATGTCGGGGCTCAAAGAAAAAACAGCGAAAAAAGAAGCAGAAAAAGAAGCAGAAAAAGAAGCAAGAAAGATGGAGGATAATGGCTCATGGTGGTAAAAGAAATGCTTGAAGAAATTGCGCAGGAAGTCGGCGCAAACATCGAACCGGAGAAAAAGATGGGACGGCCAAAGGGTGAAACGGTCGGCGCGCCGAACGTCAAAACCATGACCAAAAAGGCGCTTATTTCGGAAGTGGGCACATCACGGAAGAAAATAAAAAAACTGGAAGCCGAAAAGGCCGAACTGATAAAGGATGAAAGTCAAGATGAGATTATGGGCCCTGGCATTCCATCGGCGATGTACGCGGTTGTACCGGTCATGGTTTATGATGCTATGGCGGAAAGGTTCGGGCCGCACTGGAAATTACAGGAGCATGAGGCTGTGAGCATAGGGGCAGCTCTCGAAAAGGTCGTTGATCGGTATTTTGGTGTTATCTCGGGCGGAGCGCCGGAACTGGCCGCGCTTGTGCTGGCCGTATCCATCGCAACTATTCCACGGGCAATGCAAAGTGTCGCGGTGGCAAAGGCGAAAAATGTGACGGATACAGGCAAAAAGCAGGAACCGAAACCAAAACAGGAAAAGGGAAAAAAGGAAAAGAAGTGAAGGAAACGGAAGTTGTGACGGTCCTGGGTCAAAGGGGATCAGGGAAAAGCTCTTGGGTCAAACGGGCTCTTCCTGAGATCCCCCGGTTTATCGTGTGGGATACCCTGGGAGAGTATACGCAATTTGACGGCGTTGAAAGTGTGGGGGAATTGATTGAATATGTGTATCCGCGCATTGACGGGGTATTCCAAGTCGTTATCAATTCCATGATAGACGACGATCTTGAGCAGGTTTGCCGGGTGGCTGGCGCGGTGAAAAACCTGCATCTGATAGTGGAAGAAGTAGACACCTATGCAACTCCAGGGAAAGCTCCCTACGAATTGAAAAGGCTCTTGAAGATCGGGCGCCATTATGGGGTGTCCATGATCTTCGTTTCACGAAGACCTGCGGAGATTAACAGGTTGATCACATCGCAAAGTCAAAGGTTCATTATGTTCAGGATGTTTGAGCCGGGCGATATTCGATATTTAAAGTCAATCATCGGACCGGAAGCCATGGAATTAACGGAATTGAAACCTTTGCATTACCTTGACTGGAACCATGGAGAAATCACCTATGGAGAAATCAAATTCGAAAAAGTTGGATGAAATAGATATCGCGTTAAAAATCCACATCCCTCTGAAAACATGGAGAAAGGCGAAGGGTATGAAACTTGTTTACGGTCTTACGCAAGAGGATGTGAGGGGCCTCGTAGAAAAGGCGATTGCTCGTTATGCGCCGGGGGCAAGGGTTACGGTGGGCATGTGGCCTGGAAGCATTTATGATGAGGGCCAAAAAAAACCTTGACAAAGTAGTTTAACTATGTATCATAAAAAGCAGAAATAATTAGACCTATCTTATTAACCACAAACGGGGGAGGGAAGGAAATGAACTGGAAAGCCATGTTGAAAACCGCGATGATTGCTTTAGTAGTCGTCTATGTGGCAAACAATGTACAGGCTGTCAGGGGCATTGTTGGTCCGCATGGCAGTAATTAAGTGCAAGGCAAAGGGGGAGTGAGAAATGAATTGGAAAGAACTTGTTAAAATTGCGGCGATAGCGTTTATAACGGTGACGATTAGTAACCGTGTGCGAACGTTGCAACGGATTATGAGGGGGTAATAAAACATGAGAAAAATAGTAAAACTTCCGTCGATGTCAAATGTGGCGGCCGGTGCGGTAGCAACCCTGAATTGCCCCGTCGGATTGACTTATGAATGTTTCACGTTGAAGTATACGGGCGTGACGTTAGCTCAAATGACGAACATTGAAGTCAGGGTAAACGGGAAAACCATTCAGAAATTTGCAAGCGGGACGGAACTGGACGAAATCAATACCTATCACGGGCGCAAGGCCGCGAGCGGATACCTCAATATCTGGCAGGTGAGACCCGAACTGAAAGCTCTGCTTGATCAGAGAATGACGGCACTTGGAACCGCAGATGTGCAAACTCTATCGCTCCTGGTCGAAATTGATGCGGCAGCGACGGCTCCTGTACTGGTGGCCTATGCTCTCCAGTCAGTACCGCAACCCCTTGGGCTTATTTGCAAGGTCAAGGCATTTCCCGAGTCCTTTGCGACAAGCGGAGAACAGGAAATTGACAACCTGCCTAAGTCCGGGGCGCGTGTGGCTGCGATTCACTTGATGAAATCGGATGTCAGTAAGGTGGAAGTCGAATTGGATTCTATCAAGGTAATCGAAACGCCGAAAGCATTAGCAGAGGAACTACAGACAAAATACGGGAAGACACCACAAACGGCGGTGGCAACCCATGTGGATTTTCTGCTTGATGGAGATATCAAACACGCAATGGCGACGGCCGGGGTTCAAGATTTTCGAGTGCGGCCGACAATAGACACCTCCGGGGAGGTCCGGTGTGTAGTGGAATACCTGGATGGATATGAGGGGATATAAGTCATGGCTGATTGGTTCGACAATGCGTTGCAAAAGGCGCTTGAAGGTTATCAGGCTTATACCGGGCTGCGGGGGCAACAGGAATTAACAAAGACCATCGAACGGACACAAAACACGGGCCAAGTGCCTGAGGACGCGAAACGAACAGCAAGTGCGACGGCGCAAGGATCGAATGCGGAAAATGTTGTTGTAGCGGGCGTACCGTTTAACAAAACGGTGCTTTATGTGACCGGGGGCATCTTGGGCATTATCCTGATTGTGAAGGTCCTGAAATGATTAATCCGGCCATATTGGCGCAAGGGGCGTCACAGATGCTCGGAGGGGCGAGCCTGGGCGTGGCGCAACCGGCTGGCCCGTCGGATGCAAATACGTCGCATAGCGGAAATGTATCAATCGGGGGGATGAATGTTCCCGCGTATCCGTTTGATTCTGTATCTGGAACAGGCATCCCCACGATAGCGCGGCAGGGCCTGGGCAATCTGGCATTAATCGGGGGCGCGGCACTGGTGGTGGTCGTGGCTTTTGTTCTGGCAAAGAGGAAGTGATCAGGCTCAAAAAAACCGTTTTAACGTCCGAAGTATTAAAAAACCTCCGGTCTGCGTTTGGCGACGAAGAAGACGCCATTCTTGCGGATTGTGAGAGCGGGCGGGCGGTGGCCTGGGAGGTCGTCGGGCACGGCGTAGTAATAACGCGGATTGAACGAGGACCATCCGGGCGGGAGCTGGTTCTAGTCGCTGGAGCGGGCAAGGGCATGGCGTTGGTGTTGGAAGGGTTCAGGGAAATCGCGCGAAACAATAACATCGAAACGATAAGAATACATTCCGCAAGGCGGGGCATGTGGCGGATGCTCCGTAAGAGCGGATACAAAGAAGTGGAACGGGTTTATAGGCTCAAAGTCGGAGGGTGAAACGGTGGGCGGGCATTCAAGCAGTAGATCGTCAGCAAGCACAAGCGAAACATATAAAACGCTAAACACAAATTTGCAGGGCGTGACGGCTCCCACGGCAATCGGTGAAGGTGCCCACGCTGAACAGCACGAAGATAATGACATAACCTTTATCAATCAAACACGAGTCACAAAAGAGAGCATGGATAAAGTGGCCGGCGATGTGGCCAATACTGCATTAATGACGGCCGGGGACGCGATGGAAACTGCGGGGAAGCAGTCGGAAGATGCTATAAACCGGACGTCGGACACGGCGCGTGACGCAATATTAATGAGCGCCGATAATGTAAGGGAAATGCGGCAGGCGAGTGAAGACGCGCAACGCATGGCGCAAGAAACAGGGACGGCGGCCATGGCCGCCGTGAAAGAAGCAACGGAAGAAGCGGCACGGCAGGTGAAAGAGACTGCGAAAGCGGGCCTTGACGCCTCCGGCAAGGCGATAGATCGAATGGCGGATGCAAACTCAGACGCGATGGACCATGTGGGCGCAGTGAGCGAGCGGGCACTTATAGCCTATGATGATGTAAATGCGAGGGCCTTGGATGCTATAACCGAAACCATGGCGCAATCACAACAGCGAGAGCAAGAGGCAACCGCGAACGCCTTGGAGTTTGCCGGAAATGCCACAAAGTCAGACGCGGCGATGAATACGGATACACTGATAAAATACGGGGCAATGTCAGTCGCGGCCATTGCGGCACTTGAAATGATGAGGTCGAAATAAATGAGGATATATGATATTTCATTGACGGCAGGCGGCATTTCAAATCAGGCTATATCAGGAAATTTTTTCAGGGTCTTGACGGCGGGGGACCCCATAAAGGTTCGCTTTGACGGGTCCGGGGTCGAAACCGAACTTCTGGAGGGCCTGGGGCTTAAGCTCCCGGAGTTTCATAGTATCGCCATATTGAGCGAGGTCGCGCAATCAATCAAGATAATTGCCGGGTTCGGTGAGGTAGAAGATAATCGCACGGCGGGCACGATCTCGCTTGACGGTTCTGCGAAAAGCTATTATGGCGCGGTCTCCATAGGGGCAACCGCGACACTGATAAAAGCCGCGAATAGTTCACGACGGTCAATCGCCATTCAACCCATTGACGGGGATATCTATGTGGCAAGTGATAGCAATGTGACAACCGCGAACGGTCTGAAAGTAACGCAAGGCGGGTCCATAACGATTGAAAATATGCTAGCTGTTTACGGGATATCAGACGGACCAACCGTCGATGTAAGATATTCCGAAGACGAAAACGCATAAGAGGAAAGAAGACATGGCACTAATAACAGTACCATCCTCTCCGGGGGGTATATGGACGAAAAATCCTCTTGAATTGCCAAGAGGGCTGGCCTCTACCCTAAAAATGAAACTACCAAAAGACGGAACGACAACCTTGCTGCCGGCCGATGCAGCCTTTTGGTCTACGGTGGATCAAAAAGGGGCCTATGCGGCCGCAAGCTCGGGAGTCAAGACAACCGTGGTGGATATCACGGGGGAAGGGATCGCAACCGTTATCATCACGCCTGCACCGGATACAACCGCGACAAAACATGACGTAACCATCACGGTGGACGGAAAACCGTATGTCATAAGCATGGTAATAAAAAACGGGTATAGAGGGATAATCGGGCCGTGTCCACCGGGGGAGTTAGCTGCAGACAGTGGCAATCAAGTGAATACCTGGCACGGGAGTACCGGGGCCATGCAACTATTTAGCACATACGGGTCGGGCATTATAGACCAGGTTGTGGCAATCCCTACCCCGTATCAGGCTATGATGGCGGGATGGCCTTGCCTGAAATTCGACAAATCACTCAAGGTGGAGGTCGAAGTCGATGTAATCTATACCGGAGCGGAAAACGGCGGGTGTCTTTATATCGTATGGCGGGGGATCAAAATGAAAATTGGGAAAATTGAGAATATTTCAAGACCGGGAATTGAGCCCCTTGACGGGGATCTCATAGAAATAGTCCCACATGCAAGGGCAAAGGTCAGGAAAATATATCATACACCTGTGGAACCTGAACCTATGCCGGTGCAAAAAACAGCAAAGGAAAAGGCAAAGGAATTTTTGGCAGATAAACCACAAGCAACATCGGATGAAAAAATTAAGGCGATCTGTATAGCGCTCGAAATCGAATAATGCGAAACAAATGGTTCATAGCCGGAATGGTATTTCTCTTGGTGTATTTCCTCTCAAAACGGAATGTCCTCGCGGCTCCCCCAACGGTGGCGGATTACGGAGACGATATCAGGGCGGCGGAGGATGAACAGGGTATCCCCCGCAATATGCTTGCGAGACTGCTTTATAGGGAGTCGGGTTTCAGGCCGGAAGTCATAAGCGGAGAAATAAAAAGTCCGGCCGGGGCCGTGGGTATTGCCCAAATCATTCCGCGTTATCATCCGAAAGTGGATCCCACGGACGCGGTAGCAAGCATCTGGTATGCGGCATATTATCTGAAAACGCTGAAAGACCAGTTCGGGACCTGGGATATGGCACTTGCGGCTTATAATTGGGGGCCGGGCAATCTCAAGCAAAAAGGATACGCGGAAGCGCCTCTCGAAACGCGGCAATATGTGGCCTACATCCTAAACAGAAACAAGGGGTAAAAAATGACGCGCGATATCGAAGTCATATTACTTGCGACGCTTGGAATAATGGTCGTAGTGGCGATCGAAAAGAAAAATATCAGGGCGGCGGTGGGGGAGGCCGGGCAAGCGGTGAATCCGGTAAATCCTGAAAATATATTCAACCGGGCCGTGAATAATGCGGGGCGAAGCATATCGGGTCAAAGTGACTGGACGCTTGGCGGATGGATCTATGATATCACGCATTAAAGCCGGTCCGAGAGACCTAAGCCTATATAAAAAGGTCCGGCCGGAGATCAGGACGGGGGATTGTGTCTTGTGGAAAGGTAAGTCCCTGCTTGCAAGGGCCGTGTCTCTGTGGTCGGAGTACACGCATGCGTCAATGATTGTGAGGTTTGATAAATACAAGGAACTCCTGGATAGGGTGTTCCTGGTGGAGTCACTGGTAACGGGCGCGGAGATGAGGCTTTTGTCATGGCGCTTGGAAGATGCAAAAGGGCAAGCATGGATATATCAACCTGCGGGGTTATCGGGAGAAATGCGAAATCAGGTAAGGGAGCAAGCACTAATGATGACGGCGCGGGCGGTGCGGTACGATTATGCGGGCCTGTTTAAGAATATCCTGGGCCGGGTCAGCGAAGATGCGAACAGGGTTTTTTGCTCGGAACTGGTGGGTATCTTGTGGGAAGAATGCGGGCTTAAACGGAAGAAGGGCGCGCCGAAAGGAATCGCTCCGCGTCCGGTGGATCTCACAACCTGGTGGCAAGGAAAAAAGATTCAGGTGCTATTGTGACCGGGCCGGAACTCTATATCGTCACGAACGCGGGCATATTGGTCTTGATCTTGGCACAACTCATGCGGATCGAGCGGCGGCTAGGGCACGGTGACGAAAATCTGAAACAGATAAAGCGGGAATGTCCACTATTCAACGGGAGGAAAAGGATATGTCAAAAAGAAAAAAGTGGGGCAAGATAGGGGCTCCCAAATCGGCAAAAAGGCGGGCGTGGCTAAAAAAGGTACGCCGGAAAAGGCGAAAAAAATAGTCTTCATTCTGGGGATCCGCGCGGCGGGAAAACGCTCAAATAGCGCTTGGCCGGCGTACAAGGGGATGATATTACTGGTAAAACGCGATAAAGCGCGGGTGCGCGAAAAAACACGGGTTATTTTTCATCAGAAAGGGGTGGGGAGGAAGGCTGAACGGCCTCGAGGGAACCACGCCTTTTTTGTTTTAGGGGGGAACGGGGCTGTTTGTCCGCGTGGGAATATCGCCACTTGCGATAATCCTGCCAGGTGAAATGGCGGCACTTGAGCGCGATGTAAAAGAGGTCATTGACAATGGGGTCGTCGGGTGATAGTTGGGAGAGAACGTCTTGGATAAACCTTTTAGGGTCGCTGAACATGGCAAGTTTACCTATACCTTTCAGGTTAGGTCGTCAACAAAAATTTCGACCGTGCAAAACCGCATGAATAAAAGGCTTGACATTTTAAACGTCTGATAATATATATTGCGTCTAGGACACCTATACTACAGGTTGGGGTTACTAGCGTAATGTTGAGTAAATCGTTTTACGAACAATTCAAGAAATTTACGTTCAAGAAGTCTGTATCTCGCATAAAGATCGGGCTCCGCGCTTCGCAACCTCTCAAGAATTTCCTCAAGGTCCAATTCATACAAATCGGGAATATCGAAAAGCCGGAAAAGCGGTACAGGGTCGTACCCACATTCGATTTGCTTGACCCTGGCCTCGC
>Ga0114931_10010915_pt1 | contig 10765 bp, 9 predicted proteins | sample 2SBtaG_FD_89579 | JGI IMG/M metagenome (GOLD analysis project Ga0114931, IMG submission 89579) | Deep subsurface microbial communities from Kolumbo volcano to uncover new lineages of life (NeLLi) - 2SBTROV14_V59a metaG | ecosystem: Environmental > Aquatic > Marine > Volcanic | place: Kolumbo...
CGAGATCCTTGTCGACGATCCCGTCGCCGTCGCTGTCGACCCAGCCGGCGTCGGCCAGCAGCGCGCGCGATGCGTCGAGATCGAAGGGGATCACCTCCGCCTCGGGGTCTGCGTAGGGACTGCCCGGCAGGAAGTTGCTCTTCGCGACCTGCCCGAGCCCGACGTAGATGTCGTCGATGATCTGCTGCCGGTTGAAGGCGTGCGTGAGCGCCCGCCGGACGCGCGGGTCCGAGAAACGCGGCCGGTCGCCGTTCCAGCCGATGTAGCTGTAGACGAAGCGCTGGATCTTGCGGCACTGCAGCTCGCCGTTCAGGAAGGGGTTGTCCTTCGGCCGCCGCGCCTCGGGCACGGCTTCCCAGCGCAGGATCTCCTCGCGATACTCGGTCGGGCGCAGCCCGGCCCCCAGGATCTCCCGCGACTTCAGCATCAGCAGCGCGCGGTTCGGATCGGTGAAGATGCTGAACACCACCGTGCGAATCGGTGGCATCGGGCCGTAGTAGTCGGGATTGCGTTCGAAGCGGATCTGAACGCCCGGTTCGTAGAGCGCCATCCGGTAGGGGCCGGCGCCGACATAGCCCTTGTTGTTGTACCAGTGCTGGTTGAAGCGCAGGCCGATCGTCTCTGCGGGGAAGCGCTCGCCGCTCTCGTCGTAGGCGAACAGGAACTCGGGCATGATCGGGAACTGGTCGATGATGTTCTCGAGGTTCGCGTAGAGGCTTCGCTTCCAGACGAAACGCACGGTGTAGTCGTCGACGGCCTCCCAGCTCTCGAGGTCCTGGTAGTAGGACTTGATGAAGCCGTTCTCCACCTGGGGGTTCATCAGCATGTCGAAGGTGAACACGACGTCGTGCGCCGTGAGTTCGTGGTCGCCGCGCAGCCATGCGTACTTCGGGTCGCCGAGGTCGACGCCGCTCGGCCGGTGCCATTTCACGCCGCGGCGCAGGTAGACGACGATCTCGCGGAAGTCATCGCTCGCCTCGACGCGCCAGGCGAGATCCCCCTGCCACAGGTCGGGGTCGGTCCAGCGCTGTCGGGTCGCGAGGTAGGCGCCGGCATACATCTCGACGATCGACTGGTCGTAGGCGTTCTCGAGCAGCGTGTTGAAGCCCTTGGGATCGCCGCTCCCCCAGCCGCGCCGCAACTCGCCATCCTGGGGAACGTCGGGGTTCTCCCAGGTGAAGCCGGGCGCCGCCAAGCGGTTGGGCCAGTCCGGGTGGAGCACCGCGACGTCGGCGTGCTCCTCCCGCCGCCGGCCGCTCGCGCCCGACTGGCGCACGCCACCACCGCGCGCGACCGCATCGATGCGCGCGACGAGACGCTCGCTCGCTTCGCCGAGCGCTTCGATCTGGCTGGACTGGCGGATCAGGCGCGCTTCCAGGTTGTGGATCTGGAAGCTCTCGAAGGCGATCAGCAGCAGGATCGCGCATGCGAGCCCGATGGCGATGACCCAAGCCCTGCCCTGCACCGACGCCCCCCGCGGCGTTGCCCATCGACGCACCGGTGGAGCGGTGCCCGCCGAAGGAACGACCCGCGAGCGTCGCGCCGCCGGTCATCCCCCGGGCGCTACGTGTAGCACGAAAACCCCTTCCGGAAGCGCCGGGTTGAGCTCGACTTGCCCGAACTCCACGCCCACCGATGCGTCGATGCGCGGGAAGGCGACCTCGACGCGATGCGCAAAGCGCAGCGGCTGCGCCGCCGGCGCATCGCCGAGCCCGACCGGCCGCAGGTCGGCGAAATGCGCCTCCCACATGGTCGCGCCCGCTACGTGGCCGCGCTGCAGCATGCGCAGCGCGCCGTCGCCTTCGATCTCCAGCACATCGACGCGCGTCGCGCCGGGCGTGCGCAGATGCAGCTGCACGTGCCCATCCACGTACAGTCGCGCCTGCACGACGAAGGCCGCTGCGTCGATCGGCGCCGTGCCGAGCAGAAGCGCGACCAGCTCGGGCGGCGACAGGTCGATCCCGGTCGTTCGCCACAGCACGCCGTCGTCGACCGGCCCGCGTTCGCGACGGCCGCCCGGCAGGTCGACGAAGGCATACTCGCGTCCATCACTCACGAGCAGCGCCGCCACCTGGTCGAAGAGGCCGAGGATCTCGAAGCGCAGCCGGTCGGGCCTTTCGACGACCAGCCGCTGCGGCCGGTCGAGCGACACGTCCGGAGAGGAGACGACCAGGCGTCCAGACGCGCGCAGCGCATGGACTCGCGTCGAACGGTCGCGCAGGGCCGCGAGCGCCGACGCGACGCGCGGGGCGTCGGGCGCGACCACGACGCCCGCGTCCGGCGGCACGCTGCGGCAGGCGCCCAGCGCGAGCGCGGCCGCAGCGAGCGCGACGACGGCTGTCCTCACCCCGGAGGCTCGCCCCGCAGCGCCTTTAGCTTCTCCTGCAGTCGGGGCTGCTCGTCGGGACGCGGCACGAGCGCGACCGCCTCCTCGTAGGCATGCAGCGCGCGCTCGCGGTCTCCACGAAGCAGGTACACGTCGCCCAGGTGCTCGGAGATGACGGGGTCGCCTCCCGAGAGCTCGATGGCCCGTTGGATCTGTGCAAGGGCGCGATCGCTCCATGCGCGCGCCGCATCCCGCTGCCCGCGCTCATGCGCTGCGAGCGCCTTGCGGTAGTAGACCCAGCCGAGGCTGTCGGCGATGAACCCGTCTTCGGGCTCGAGCGCAGTCGCACGCTCGAGCAACGATTCGGCTTCGTCGAGCCGTTCGCCGCGTTCCGCCCATGTGTAACCGACGTAGTTCAGCGCGCGCGCGTTCTGCGGATCCTTTTCGATTGCGCGCTGCATCCACGCGAGCGCCTGGTCCTCGTCCTCGGCGATCTCGTAGACCAGACCCAGCTGGTACTCGGCGCGCCCGTCGTCGGGATTCTCGCCGAGGTGGCTGCGCACGAGTTCGATCGCACCGTCGACGTCGCCCGCGCGCGCGCGCACCGTCGCGGTATGGAAGTCGAGTTCGCGACCCGGCGCGAGCGTCCGCAACTCCTCGAGCACCGAGAGCGCCTCGTCCCAGCGCTGCTGCGCCTCGAGAATGCTCGCGATCTGGAGGCGCGCCTCGACGTAGCTGGTGTGCTCGGAAGGAATGCGCTCGAAGGCCTCGATCGCGCGCGCCTCGTCACCGAGGGCCATGCGCACGAGCCCGAGCATGTAGGCGGAGGACGCGTCGTCCGGATGATTCGCCAGCTCGGCCACCAGGCGCTGCTCGCTGTGCTCCGGGCGCCCGATCTGCCATTCGAGCCAGGCCAAGCGACGTTTGATGTTGGGTTCGTCGGGGAAGTCGGACTCGAGCTGCAGGTAGATGTCGAGCGCGCCGGAGAACTCCGACTGCCGGATGAGCGCGTCGCCGAGCGCCATCAGGGTGCCGTAGTGCTCCGGCTGGCGTTCGAGCAACATCCGGTAGGCCGCGATCTCGCCGGCACTGTCGCCGGCGGCACGCCGCAGCCGCGCCAGGCGCACGTAGAGGTCGGCGCGATCGGGAAAGCGGCGGATCGCATCCAGCAGCGTCGCTTCCATTTCCGCGCGCTGCCCCGCGCTCTCGAGCGCCGCGAGCAGCAACAGGTACGACTGCGGGTCGTCGGGGTAGGACTCGCGCAGGCGACGACCCAGCGCGACGGCCTCCTGCGCGCGTTCGTGTTCGATCAGGAAGTTGACGAGCACCAGCCCGGCGCGCTCCGAGACCGGTTGGCCGCGCTCGTCGGTCAGGGCCGCCAGCACGCCATCGACGTCGCCGAGCCCGGCGCGCAGGCGCGCCAGCAGCAGGCGCGCGTCGATGTCGGAGGGGTCGAGTTCGACGGCGCGCTGCGCGTGCGCGAGCGCCATCTCGGTGTCGCCGAGCTGCGCGGAATGCAACGCCACGCGGCGCTGCAGATAGGCCGAGTCCGGGTCTTTCTCTGCGGCGCGCAGGAAGGCGGCGCGCGCCGTCTCGAGGTCGCGGTCGCGTGCCGCGAACTCGCCGACGAGTACGTCGTACTCGGGGTCGGCGGAGGGTCGGGCGACCGGCCCCCCGCGGCCCTTCTCCCCGGCGGCGGGGCCGAAGCCCGGCAGCGCACAGGCGCCCGCCAGCCATGCGACGACGAGCAGGGCCGCCAACGCGCCCGGCACATCGCGAAGCTCGGAAGGTGTCCCGGTCACGCGCTCCCCTGCCCTCGCGAACGACGGCGCGAACTACCCGAGGTAGCCCTTCTCCTCGAGGTAGCCCACCAGCTGCTCGACGCTCTGCTCGACCGACTGGGCGTGCGTGTCGAGAACCAGTTCCGGCTTCTCCGGCTCTTCGTAGGGCGCCGAGATGCCGGTGAACTCCGGGATCTCGCCCGCGCGCGCCTTCTGGTAGAGCCCCTTCACATCGCGCTCTTCGCAGGTTTCGACGCTGGCGGCGACGTGAACCTCGATGAAGTCGCCGTCGCCCATGTTCTCGCGCACGAGATCGCGGTCTCTGCGGTAGGGCGAGATGAACGAAGTGAACACGATGACGCCGGAATCGACGAAGAGCTTCGCAACCTCGCCGATGCGCCGGATGTTCTCACTGCGGTCGTCGGGTGAGAAGCCGAGATTCGAGTTCAGGCCGTGGCGGACGTTGTCGCCGTCGAGCACATAGGCGAGGCGGCCGCGTTCGACGAGCGCCTTCTCGGCCGCGACGGCGATCGTCGACTTGCCGCTCCCCGACAGGCCGGTCAGCCAGATGCAGACGCCGCGCTGACCGAGCAGTTTCTCGCGATCCGTGCGCGTGACGTGGCCCTCGTGCCAGGTGATGTGGGTCGACTTCGCCGCTGCCATCGCTGTCATCATCTCCTTCGCGGGCACGACGCGCCCCGCGATTGTGCTCGCGCGCGCCAGCTCGCCATCCGCCTCGTGAGAGAAGCGCGCATCGGCGGCTCTCGAAGGCTCGTCGAGAGCGCGAAGCCGGACGAAGCGCGCACGGGCCCGCCCCCTGCATCCGGGTCCGAGCCGAGCGCGGCGCAGCATACCGCGGCGCGACACGAGCTGCATTTCGCAGCCGGATGGCGGCTTCAGCGCAACGAACGGACGGCCGCAACGACGCGGTCGGCCGCGCTCTCGACCTGCTCGGCGGTCGTGCCGCGGCCGAGACCGAAGCGCAGCGACGCCCGCGCAAGCGGCTCGGGCAGACCGATGGCCAGCAGGACGTGGCTCGGCGCGGTCTTCGCCGAGCTGCAGGCCGAGCCGGTCGAGAGCGCCAGGCCGGGAAGCGCGAGCAGCAGCTTCTGCGCATCGACGCCCTCGAACGACACGTTCAGGTTCGCGGCGAGCCGACGTTCGCGGTGGCCGTTGAGGTGGACCCCCGGGAGTTCGCTCTCGAGGCGTGCGAGCAGGCGATCGCGCAGCGCCGCGAGACGACGGTTCTCGGCCTCCCGTTCGGAAACGGCGATCTCGAGGGCGCGCGCCATCCCCACGATCAGCGCGACCGGCAGCGTGCCCGAGCGCAGGCCGCCCTCGTGCCCGCCCCCGTGCAGGATGGGCTGCGGCCGCACGCGCGTCCTGCGCGCGCGCACGAGCAGGCAACCCACACCCTTGGGTCCGTAGAACTTGTGTGCCGACACCGACAACAGGTCGAGCGGCTGCGCATCGAAGCGCAGCGCGAGCCGGCCGGCCGCCTGCGCGGCGTCGCTGTGGAACCACGCCCCATGCTCACGCGCGATCGCTCCGATCTCGTCGATCGGCTGCAGCACGCCGATCTCGTTGTTCGCCGCCATCGCGGACACCAGCGCGCAGCCGTCGTCGACTTCGGCGCGCAGCGCCCGGATGTCGACGAGACCGTCGCGACCGACGCCGACGACGCGCACGTCGAAGCCCTCGTCCGCGAGCGCACGAGCCGGGTCGAGCACGGAGGGGTGCTCGGTCGCCAGCGTCACCACCCGCCGCCTGCCGTGCGCACGCCGCGCGCGTGCGGAACCGATCAGCGCGAGGTTGTTGGCTTCCGTGGCGCCGCTCGTGAAGACGACTTCGCGCGTCTCGGCGCCGAGCGAGGCCGCGATCGACTCCCGTGCGCCCTCGACCGCGCGCGCAGCGCGCCAGCCGTAGACGTGACTGGTGCTGGCGGCGTTGCCGAAGTCCTGCTTCAGATAGGGGTCCATCGCTTCGAGCGCGCGGGGGTCGAGCGGGGTCGTCGCGTGGTGGTCGAGGTAGATCGGCAGACGCGGGGCCATCGCTCCTCCGCCGCGGGCCGACGGCCGCCGCAGCGCGCGCTCAGGCCGAGAAGGACTGTCCGCAACCGCAGGTGTTGTTGGCGTTCGGGTTCTCGATCTTGAAGCCCGATTCCTGCAGCGTGTCGACGAAATCGAGTGTCGAGCCCACGAGGTAGAGCGCGCTCTTCTCGTCGACGATCAGGCGCACGCCGCGTGCCTCGATCTCGTTGTCCGTCTCGCGCACGGCATCGTCGAAGCACAGCTGGTACTGCAGCCCCGAACAGCCGCCGCCGATGACCTTCATGCGCAGGCCGTGATCGGGCTTCTCGTCCTGCTCGAGCAGCTCGCGAATGCGCTCTGCCGCAGGCTCGGTGACTTCGATCAGCGACATCCCGACTCCTCACACGCTTTCCGCGTGTCCGGGCGATCAACGTAGACCGCAGCCCTCGCGCGTCAAGCGGCGTCAGACGACGGAGGGGTCTGCGGCGGAGGAAACGGAGCGCCCGAGCCACAAGAAGATCTCCCGGTTCCCCTTGGGGCCGTGCACGCGGCTGTCCACACGCCCGCGCTCGAGATAACCGAGCGAGCGGGCCGCAGCGACCACCTGCTCGACCGCCGCGAGTCGGTCGCCGTCGTCGCGCACGACGCCACCGCGACCGACGCGCTCGCGCCCGACCTCGAACTGCGGCTTGACGAGCGCGAGTACGTCGGCGCGAGGCGCGACGCGCGCGACCGCGGGCAGCAGCTTCGAGAGCGAGATGAACGACGCGTCGATCACGACGAGATCGACCGGGTGCGGAAGCGCCTCCGCCTCGAGCGTCGCCGCGTGCGTGCGCTCGCGCACGCAGACGCGCCGGTCGTCGCGCAGGCGCGGATGGAGCTGGCCATAACCGACGTCGACTGCAACGACGCTGCGGGCACCGTGCTGCAGCAGGCAGTCGCTGAACCCGCCGGTCGAGGCGCCGATGTCGAGACAATGGCGTCCCTCCGGCACGACGCCGAGGTCGGCGAGCGCGCCGTCGAGTTTGTCCCCGCCGCGCGAGACGTAACGAGGCAGCGCGCCGCGCAGGCGCACCCGCGCCTGGGGCCGGACGCGCGTGCCTGGCTTGTCGACCGGCACGTCGTCGACCAGCACGCGTCCGGCCATGACGAGCGCCTGCGCTCGGGTGCGGGACGGCGCCAGGCCATCCGCGACCAGACGCTGGTCGAGGCGCTGCCCGCGTCCGCGGCGGCTCGCGCCCTGCCCCTGCAGCCCAGCGGATCGCCCGGCTCGGCCGTCGCCGCCGGAGCCCTCCGGCCCGCGCGATCCCCCGGCACGCGCCGGCCCGCCGGAGGGGGCAGACCCCGCCGCGAGCGGACGGGCGGCGCGGCCGATCAGCGCTCGCCCTGTGCGCGCCGGCTCACGACGTCGAGCGCGGCGGCGGCGATCTGCGCCGCACCGAGTCCGAGACTCTCCAGCGAGGTGCCGTGTTCGTGCAGCGCATCCGGGGCAGCCAGCACGCGCGCCGGGACGTCGACGCCACCGTCGGCGAGCGCCTCGAGCACGGCGCTGCCGAAACCGCCCATGCCGCTGTGCTCCTCGACCGTCACGACCGCGCCGCAGTGCTGCACCAGCGGCAGGATGCGCGCGCGGTCGAGCGGCTTGACGAAGCGCGCATTCACGACGGCTGCCGACACGCCCTGCGACGCCAGCTCGGCCGCCGCTTCGAGCGCCGGGTGCACGAGCGTGCCGATCGCAAGCAGCGCGACGTCGTCGCCGTCGCGCAGCAGCTCCGCCTCGCCTACAGGGATCGTCTTGATCTCGGGGTCCATCGGCACGCCGAAGCCATTGCCGCGCGGATAGCGCACCGCCGCCGGCCCCGGGTGTTCGATTGCAGTGCGCAGCATGTGCTGCAGCTCGTTCTCGTCCTTGGGCGCCATCACGACGGTGTTCGGCAGCGTGCGGAAGTAGGCGAAGTCGTAGAGGCCCTGGTGGGTCGCGCCGTCCGCGCCCACGAGCCCCGCGCGGTCGAGCGCGAAGGTGACGTCGAGGTTCTGCAGGCAGACGTCGTGCACGACCTGGTCGTAGGCGCGCTGCAGGAAGGTCGAATAGATCGCGGCCACGGGCTTCATGCCCTCGGCGGCGAGGCCGGCGGCGAAGGTGACGGCGTGTTGCTCCGCGATGCCGACGTCGTAGAAACGGTCGGGGAACTGTCTCTGGAAGCGGTCGAGCCCCGTGCCGGGCGCCATCGCGGCAGTGATCGCGACGATCCGCTCGTCGTCGCGCGCGAGCCGGATCAGCGCATCCGAGAACACGCGCGTGTAGGCCGGCGGCCCGGGTGTCTTCGGCGCGAACTCTCCCGAATCGACGTCGAAGGTGCCGACGCCGTGGTACTTGAGCGGATCGCGCTCCGCCGGGTCGTAGCCGTGCCCCTTCTCGGTCAGCGCGTGCACGAGCACGGGCCCGTCGCCCGCCTCGATCATCTCCTTCACGTTCTCGAAGGTCTCGAGCACGACGTCGAGACGGTGGCCCTGGATTGGACCGACGTACTTGAAACCGAGCGCCTCGAAGAGCAGCCCCGGCGAGAAGAAGACCTTGAGCGACTCCTCGGCCTTGCGCGCCCAGTGCAGCATGTCACCGGGCATCGAGCCGAGGAAGTCGCCGGCCCAGTGTTTCATGCGCCGCACCATCGGCGCCGAGAGCTTGCGCGACAGGTAGGACGACATCGCACCCACGTTGGGCGAGATCGACATCTCGTTGTCGTTGAGCACGACGACGAGCCGGCTCTCGCGCAGGTCTCCCGCGTGGTTGAGCGCCTCGAAGGCCATGCCCGCCGTCATCGAGCCATCGCCGATCAGCGCGATCGTGTAGCCGGGCTCGCCGCGGTGGTGCTTGGCGCGCGCCATGCCGAGCACGGCCGAGATCGAGGTGCCCGCGTGCCCCGCCCCGAAGTGGTCGAACCGGCTCTCGCTGCGGCGCAGGAACTTCGAAATACCGCCGGGCTGCCCGATGGTGTCGAAGGCTTCGCGCCGTCCGGTCAACATCTTGTGGGGGTAGCCCTGATGTCCCACGTCGAGCACGAGGCGGTCCGTCGGCGTGTCGAAGACGTAGTGGATGGCCGTGATCAGCTCGACCGCACCGAGGCTCGAAGCGAGGTGCCCGCCCGTTTGCGAGATGCGCTCGAGGATCTCCCGGCGGATCTCGGTCGTGACCTGCTCGAGCTGCTCGCGCGGCACGCGGCGCAGGTCGGCCGGCTCGGCGATCGAGTGAAGCAGGCGCTCTGCCATGCCCGGTCTTCTCCTACTCGCTGCGCCGCACGGCGAAGCGCATCAGTTCGCGAAGCGGAAGGGCCGGCTCGCCGAGCCCCTCGATGCGCTCGAGTGCACTCGCGAGCAGCTGCTCGGCGCGCGCGCGCGCCGGCTCCGGCCCGATCGCACGCACGAGCGAGCACGCCTCGTCGTCGTCTCGATCGAGCCAATCATCGGCGATCTGGAAGGCGACGCCCACCTCGAGCGCGCTCGCTCCGAGCGCGTCGACCCGCGCGGCCTCGGCGCCTGCGAGGCGCGCGCCACAGCGCACGGCGGCTGCCAGCAGCGCGGCCGATTTGCGCTCGTGGACCGACTCGATGTGGCGCACGTCCGGTGGCGTCTGCAGGTCGGCGCAGGCGAGGTCCGCCGCCTGGCCCCCGACCAGCCAGGCCGCACCCGCGGTCGCCGCCAGGTCGCGCACGCAGGCCGCGACGCACGCCGGCTCGGCGTCTGCGGCCGCCAGCACCTCGAAGGCCAGCGCCAGCAGGGCGTCGCCCGCCAGCACCGCGGTCGCCTCGCCGAAGAGCACGTGGACCGTCGGGCGGCCCCGCCGGACGTCGTCATCGTCCATACAGGGCAGGTCGTCGTGGACCAGGGAATAGGTATGGACGAGCTCGACGGCCGCCGCCGCCGCGAGCGCGTCGCGCGCCGACCGGCCGCAGGCCTCGGCCGCGGCGAAGGCGAACGCGGGGCGAAGACGCTTGCCACCGGGGAAGACGAGGTGGCGCATGGCCGCGTGCAGTCGTGGCGCCCCCTGCCCGGCCGGCGGCAGGACCGCGTCGAGGTGGGCGTCGACGACAGGTGTGCGCTCGGCCAGGTAGCCGGCCAGGTCCATCAGGCCTCGTCCTCGTCGTCTTCGACGCCCTCGAACGAGCGGACGAGCCACTCGTCGCCTTCGCGGATCAGTGTCTCGATACGACGGTCGGCGGCGTCGAGCTGCGCGGCCGAGCCGCGCGCCAGCGCCACACCCTCCTCGAAGGCCTCGAGCGAGGCGTCGAGCGAGAGATCTCCGGATTCGAGGCGCTCGACGATCTGCTCGAGCCGCTCCATCGCCTGTTCGAAGGGCGGCGCCGGCGGGTCGACGGCGGCCGGAGCGGAGGTCTTCCTGCGTGCGGGAGCCATCGCGCGAAGCTACCGGCGGCGGCGCCGGGCGTCAACGCGGTCGGATCCAAAAACCATTGGGTCTGCAAGGAGTTCCAGCTTCAAGCTCATTCTTCGTCGAGGCCCTGCACGCGCATGACGCGCGCATCGACGAGCGCCCGGGCCAGCCGCAGCGAGAGCCGGTCGTCCACCGCCACGTCGGCCGCGCCGCGCACGATGCGGCCGTCGTCGGCGCGGCG
>Ga0114931_10010916_pt1 | contig 10765 bp, 4 predicted proteins | sample 2SBtaG_FD_89579 | JGI IMG/M metagenome (GOLD analysis project Ga0114931, IMG submission 89579) | Deep subsurface microbial communities from Kolumbo volcano to uncover new lineages of life (NeLLi) - 2SBTROV14_V59a metaG | ecosystem: Environmental > Aquatic > Marine > Volcanic | place: Kolumbo...
AGTCGGGGCGAAAGGATTTGAACCTTCGACCTCTGCGTCCCGAACGCAGCGCTCTAGCCAAGCTGAGCTACGCCCCGATGGGGAACACGTATTCTATAGGGATCGCCTTGGGGGTCAACGGTGGGCTTTGGGCGGTGCGGTCCGCGTTGGCTCGACGTTTGAGCATGGAGGGCGAGGGCGGTTTTCGTGGCAAAGGTTTTGCTTGTGGCGGCCTGAAATGTGCCGAAAACATGCTTGGTAATAGCGTGGGAAGGGTGACAGGCGGGCGCGGGTGATCTAGCTTAGAGATAGGGCTCGTGTGTGAGTTGCGGTTATCCCCCCTGCCGGGGCGAAAGGTGCCTGTTATGCGACTGATGGCAATTGTGATGCTAATGCTTGTCGGCTGTGTGGGCTTGCCGGCTGAAGGCTGGGCTCAGATTTTCGGGCAGCGCACGCTTGGCAACACGCTGTCGCGGCGCTCGAGACCGGGTGAGCTGTCTGGGGGCGAGCGGTTTGTGCGCGAGAATCGTGCGCGGCGTGATTTTGTCGGCCGCGACATTCGCGAGATTCGGCGATTTGTCGGCGCACAGCAAGCCTCGGTAACCGGCGCGGCGCGGCCCGCCTCCATGGATCTCCGGCCGACGCAGCAGGCGGACGTCAATCGCAACGTTCGTCGGCCAAGCTCACGACGAGCGGCGGTCTATCCGCCAAAGCTCGAGATCGGCTTCAACGTGCCGCCGCCGGCGCGGCTTGGAACGACGCTTGAGGCACGGATGGCAAAGATCCCGCGTTTGCGTCAAGTGACCCCGATGCGGGTGACGGTTCACGAGCGGACGGCCATCCTCGAGGGTGAGGTCGCATCGCCGCACGATCGCCTCTTGGCCGAACAATTGGCCCGCCTCGAACCCGGAATCGACCGGGTGAGAAACTTGCTCGTGGTCGCCCCTGAATCGGCGGTCGAGCCACTGAGGCCTCCGGCACCGCGCTGACTTTTTCGGTGAGCATGACGTTCGTCGCTCCCGCGGGCTCGCGTGACGCCTTGATCGTAACCGACGGATCTAATGGCGGTCTGCGGGCCGGTATTGCAGCCGCGCGATTTAATAGGTCCGGCCGACTCAGCCGGCGCGAATCGTCGCGGTCCACGGCCGCGGAACCGTGGAAAAGGCGGGCTCTTATAGCCGATGGCACCGTGATCGTGGTGGTCTTCATCCGTCGTGTGCTGAGCGACGACTGTTCGCCTTCACCACCGGGCCGAATCGCTTCGTAGGAAACCTTCCCGACCTCGGAGGATGCCGGGGGTGCCTCGAACCGGCGCGGCAAGGCTTTCGACTCAACGTGCTTGGCGGACTCAGGGGGCTTGCCGGGAAGCAGGTGGTGTGTCAGCTCCGAAAGGACGGGTGGCCCTTTCACGGGCTCGAAGCGTGTGACCAGACTGATCTGCTTTTGTTCACCGTTTCGTGCATTGTCCCAGGGAATCCAAAAACTGTACGAGGGACCAAGTTCCGACTCGCTGAAGTGTTTTTTTACCTGCTCGGGCGTAAAGACAAACTTGCGGTCCGGCTTGCCGCTGCTCGAATCGCGGTTCGCCTCGTCAAAGGCATAAACGACCAAAGAGCCATCCACCTTGATCGGTGGGCTTTGTTCATCACGATAGAAAAAAATGCGCCCTCCGAACCCGCGCGTTGGCCCATGACCGGTTTCGTACATGACCGTATCAGTCCACATGGCGGTCATGCGGGTGGGTGTCCGTGGCTTGTAGGAAGCGTTCCACGGCAAGTGCATGGTTTGCAAATTCATCGGCTTGAGCGGCGCGCAGCCCGCCGTGGCGAGCAGGGCAACCATTAGCATTGGAAACGCAGGCCCGGTTCTTCTTCGTCGGACCTGGCGGAAAAACTTTCTTAAACGGCTCACGTGACGACTCCCGCCAAAAGGGTTAAGAGCCAAGGGGCGAAACCGAATTGAGCGCTCGGCCATGGCGATGTTTTGGGCGATGGCCGATCGTGGGTCGCGGTTCGTCGGCCGGTTTCTTGTGGTTCGTTGATCGCCTTGTTTTGGATCAGCCCGCTGGGCGCGCTGCCGAACCGGTGGGCGGTCCGAGTGAGGGCGGCGCTGGTGGACGACGTCGTGGCGTTGCCGGAATCCGGGTTGCCGGAGAGGTTGCGGCGGGAATCGCGCCTGGCGGCAAGGCTTCTCTTTCCACGCGGTGCGGCGGCTGGGGAAACCACCGCAACTGGTTGCCGCTTGAGGCCGCGTCTGGTGCGGGTCGCACTTGCTCGGGAGAGGGGGTCGGCTGCCCTTGCCCCCCCTCGTCCGCGGGTGGCAGTTCACCGGGCAAGAGATATTCCCCGTTTGGCGTTAGCAGCGGTGACGGCGTCTCGGACGCCCCATGATGTTTCAGTAGCCCGAACGGATTCAGGTCGGGGAAAATCACGTCCGTTTCCGCGTCGCACTTTTCGCATTGAGCCGGATCGTAAACGCCAATGTCGCCGTACAGGTCATGGACGTCGGTAAGGCACCAGTTCATCCTCGCGGCCTCTTCCTGCTTGATCTGATCGGCGTCTTCGCGGTTGAGCACCACGTGGGGCGTGAGAATGATCAACAACTCCGTGCGGCGCTCCGTCTTCGAGTTGAAGCGGAACAGCACGCCGAAGATCGGAACGTCACCCAAGTAAGGAACTTTGCGGTTGATCACCTCATCGCGCGTGGTGATCAGCCCGCCGATAATAATGGTTTGCCCATCGGCCGCGCTGACGGTCGTTTGAGCCGTGGTCGTATTGATCCGCGGAGAGCGGATCGTCTGTCCGTTGTCCAAGATCGAGATCGGGATGCCGTCGGCAATGGCGCCCAAGGACGACTTTTCGGCGTCGATTTCCATGACGACGGTGTGGTCGGGGCTCACCCGCGGTGTCACCCCGAGAATCAGCCCCACGTTATCGAGGTCGATGCTGTTGACCACCGCCTGTTGCGTGACTTGGGTGGAAACGATGCGCGGCACACGTTCGCCGACCTGAACGAAGGCGGGCTGGTTGTCGAGCGTCATGATCTGCGGACGGCTGAGCACGCGCAGGCGGCGCGACTGATGCAGCGCGCGGATCAGGATGTTCACGGCGTCGCTGCCGGCCGATAGGACCAGCCCGCCATAGCCCAACTCGCCGTTGACGCGGCCCACGCCGAAGTTCGCCAGCGCCTGCCCTGCGGTATTCCCTCGCCGGGCGAGCGCCGCGTCGGATCCGTTATTGCCCAATGGTTCGTTGTTGAAGTTAAAGCCGGGGTCAAGCGTCTTGGATTGGATAATCTGATTGGTCGTGATGCCCGCCGCAGTGGTGAATTGATTGGTGGTCGTCACGATATCGCTCACCAGGCTGCGGTCGAATAGCAGAGAATCTTGCAGGCCCAGTTCGACGCCCAACTCTTCGGTGTTATCGAGATCGACCTCGGCGATGAGCACTTGGATCATCACTTGCGGCGGTTGAGCGTCGAGGTCTTGGATCAGTTTTTCAATCTCGTCGAAGTAGCGCGGCGTAGCGCTGAGGATCAGGCTATTGCTGACCGGCTCGGGAACGACAACCACCTCGTGTTCGATTTGTCGGAAGGGGCTCAGCGTGCCCGGGCCGGCTTGCTGCACCTGCCGTTCGCTGCGTAAAAACTGGTTGATGGAGTTGGCCACATCGATGGCCGGAGCGTTGCGCAGGCGGTAGATTTTGCTTTTGCGAACCTCGATATCGGCTTCGTCAAGCCGCAGCAAGACGGCTTCCACGATGGCCAAATCGCCGGCCGATCCGGAGGCGATGATCGAGTTCGTCCGCTCGTCGACGGCGAACCGCAAGGGGGCCAGCGAGGTTTCGCCTTCGGCCCCAGCAAGCCGTGGAGCCCGCGCCCCTCCGACCGGTACGCCGAGCAGGGCACGCAACATCTGGATCATGGCCGACGCATCGGCATTGACGATGGCGAAAACTTTGATTTGAGCCACGCTCGCCGGCTCGCCGTCGAGTTGCTCAATCAACTTCGCGATCAGGTCCATACTTTGGGCCGGCGCCGAAACAAGTAGCGTGTTGGTGTGCGCGTCCGCGGTGACTTGCACCTGATCGAGTAGCCCGCTCTTGAGAAGCTGGCGGCCCTGAGCATCGATCGTCAGCAGTTCAAGCGCGGCGGAACGGCCCTGGGCGCCCTGAGTCGGCCCACCGCGGATCGCCTGCTCGAGCACCGGGGCCAAGTCCGCGGCCAGTGAATTCTTCAGCCGGAAAACCCGCATCTGCTGCACCGCTTCGCTAGTCGGCACGTCAATGCGCTGAATCAGAAGCTCGATCTCGGCCAAGTCGCCGGCGCTGCCCGAAACGATCACCGAGTTCGACCGGGCATCGGGCGTCGTGACGACAACCGGGCCAAGCCCCGGCCGATTGCTGTAGAATTGCGTGATCGTCTGGGAAACGGCCGCGGCGGTCGCATGCTTCAGGCGAAACACGCGAAACTGCGACTCGGGAGCGACCGGCTGATCGAGTTTTTCGATCAAGTTGAGCATCGCCTTGAGCGCTTCTCCCCAGCCGATTACGAGCAGCGCGTTGGGCTTGGCCAGCGCGGCGGTGGTCGCGCGGCCTTGACGACCGGTAAGCAACTCTTGCTGAATGCCCGCGATCACGGTGGCCAGAGTGCTGCTGGGCACGTGCTTCAGTGGAAAGACGACGATCTGCGGCTCAGCCTGTTGGCTGGCCTTTTCGATTTCTTCGATGATGCGTGTCAGCTCCTTGACGTCGCGGTCGCGGCCGCGAAGGATAATGACGTCTAAGTCAGGAAGCGTCTCGACGTCGACGTCGATGCCTTGCTCACGCTGGGTGAGCGCGTCGGGCGACTGGTTCTGGTCGGAGTCAGCCACGCCAAGACGTTCTTTGATATCGCGGGTCACTTCCGGCACGGGATCTTTGACGGCAACGGGCGGTTCGCGTCGGGCGTCCGGTTGGTAAGCCGTGCGAAAGATCGCTCCGGACATGCGGATCAAGCCGTCGCGGGGCAGACTGCCCGTCGCGGCGCCATCACTGCTTTTTTCCGCGCGGCGGTCTTGTGGCTTCGGCGGTTTGCCAAGCGCCGGGGTTTCGCCCGAATAGCTTCCTTCGAGGGCGTCGATCGCCTGTCGAACTTTGCGCATTTCGGCCTGCCGAAGCGCCACGATGCGCACGGCTCTGCCCTGCCGCGGACGCGGGCTATCCAAGGCCGTGATCAGGCGTTGCAATTGCTCGACCGGTCGCGAGTCGCCCTCGAAGAACACCTGGTTTCGGCGATGATCGAGACCCAGCTCGACGAGCTGGCCTGGCTCTTTTCCTAGGGTAAGCACGTAGCCGGGAAAGCCGCCCGGTCCGCGGCGCTCGGGCACCATGCGCTGGCCGAAGATGCCGCGGAGAATCGGCTCGACTTTTTCGAGACGTGTGTTTTGCAGCCGATAGGGGGTTGCCGTTTTGGGAATCGGCGGACGCGATAGAGGAGCGGGGGCTTCGCTGCTTCGCGTACCGTGGGAAGTCGACAAGAAGACTTTCACCGCGTCTTGTGTTTCCGGCGTGGCCAAAACCAACAGCTGCGAGGTGGACCGGTCAACGGTGATTCGCGCTGCCGACGGTGAACGGTAACGCTGCTTGAGGGCTTGCGCCGTCTGGTCGAGTTTGCTTTTTTCAACCTTGTATGCCCTGAAGACTTTCTGGGCGGCCGTGTCGGGACGCACATCGAGTGACTTGATCAGCTGCCGCACGACGCGGTGTGCTTCGGGGTTCCCGGTCACGACGAGCTCGTTGGCGCGCGAGTCGACCGCCGTACGTGCCTCGGCATCAACCGCCGGCAGTAACTTGGACAACACGATATCGAGATCGCTCGCCGACGCATGTTGCAGTGGGTAGCGATGGTAAGTCCGTGGACCATGGCCTTCGTCCGCGCGGACCGATGGCGCGAAGCAGGCGAACAGAATGATCGAAACCGTCAGAAGAACGCGCGACACGGGATGAACCTCTAAGTGTGTAAGACGATGATTTCGGCAGACCGCGTGTGCCAGCGGACCAATCGCAGGGGGTCGTGTGGCGGTCGCAATCTTCGCCCAAGTGGAAAAATCGGAAGATCTTGCCGCTCGCTCGACTCTTTTTTAACAACCCTTATGCGCAAAGACGCCGCAAGCCTTGTAGATTGCCATGACTAACGTGGCGGGGATCACAAAACGCTTTTATGCTCCCCCTACGGCTTGCGGACTGCTGCCGGGCGCGCGGTGCCAGTGTGCCGCCAAGTGAAAGGCGATGTCTGGATGGGCATTTCCCAATACCGGGGCGGACCGCCCAGATAAGGTGGTCGAGGAGCTTTGGAAAAGATGCGTCCGGAGAAACCGATCGAGCGAGATCGCTTAGTATTCCGGCGGCAGGGCCATCGCCTGGCTCAGCGAATCGCCGAGCGTTAGCAGCCACCGGCTGCCGTTGATCTTGAGCACGACGTCCGGCGAGGCGATTTCAGCCACTTCGCCATGAATGGTGCCGACCTCGATCGGATCTCCCGGGTGCAGCTTGAGCAGCTCGCCGGTCGTGCGTAACGTAATCCACACTTCGGGCCGGCCGCCGGTGTCGAGAATGGCCGTTAGATAGGCGTGATCCGCCGGGGTGAGTCGCCCCGTGCCCCAGCGTCCGAAGACGTTGCGCTCGACAATCACCTGGTAAGGCCGCGGGTCGGCATAGGCGAGCCGGTTCGACGTCTTGTGAGTCAGCGTATCCTTTCGATCGGCGCCGGGAAGAACCAGCGCTTCGATCGCGATGCTGACGCTCAGTCGCTGCCCCTGCTCGAGCGGTGTCAGGTTCAAGCGTTGGATCCGATGCAGGTGTCCGGCGCGATAGAATTCATAAAGAAAGTCCACGACCTGTTGCAGTGTGGCCTGTCCCCGCACCGTGAAGGGAAGCTTCTGGTAGATTCCCAGTTTCTGAATCGCGTCGCCCGAGTCGACGTTGGGCTTTTGGAAATGATGCCGACCGACCAGCTCGACGAGCCATCCTTGATAGAGCGTTCTCGCGATCGGCACGTCGGAAGGCAGTGATTGCGAGCGCCACTCGGTTAGCTGCCGGCCCGCTTTGCGTGCGCGAGCGAGCAGTTGCTCCTTGTCGTGAATCTTGTCGTTGAGTTTTTGGATCTGGCGATGACGCTGTTCCTTCGGACCCTGCAAACCTTGCTGAAACAGCCAGTAACCGCCGTAGGCCAGGATGATGGCCCCGACGATTCCAGCTAGTAACCTTTCGCGTGGTTGCATCGGTGGGGTTCTCGGTTCAGTGTGTGTTAGCCGATTTCGAGGCGGAGGTGCCCTTTCGGCGAGACGTCGATTTTCGCTTCGCCGCGGTTTTCGAGCCGCTCCGCGCGGCATGGCTTGTTCGCTTTCCGGATTTCTTCGTCTTGGTCGCGGCTGATTCGGCGGCAGCAGGCGGCTGCACGAGTATCGAGGTGTCGAACCTCCAGGCATAGGGGCCTTGCTCGGCCAGTTGTTGTCCGCGCTTGGTGCGAACGTCGTGACGCGAGTCGCGCAGGCGGTTCTCCATGGTCTCGACCAACGACGGCTCGCGAACCAGCCCTTGAAGGTCCATGCCCGCGGCGCCGGTTGACGAACTTGCCATGGACAATCGCAACAGCACCGCGTCGCGTGGTGGGGGGAATCGCGTCGCCAGATATCGCAGCTCGTCCAACCAGACGACGTCGGTGGCGGCCCATTGCCCGATCACGGCGGCGGCGTTCTGCTGAGCAGCGGCTCGCTTGGCCAATCGATCCAGATCGCTCGACTGCCGCTTCAGATCCGTGATTTGTTGATCTAACGCGGAAACTTGGCGCCACGCCCCAAAGCCCACGCCGCCGGCCAGCAGCAAGACGGCCGCCGCGATGGAAATCCATAGCTTGCGGCGGTCCTGTTCGACGGGCGGTTGTCGAGGGTTCAGGAAATCAAACGGCTGACCGGCGCCGCCAAGCTCATCGGTGATCGCGCCGATCAGCGATGCGTAGCGGCCGGCATCCGCGACAACTTCTTGATCCAGATTGCCGCCAAGCGACCATCCCTCAAGAGGATCCACGCGCCGCACTTCAAGTGAAAGTTCCGTCGAAATCCGCTCTGATAACCGGCCGCTCGATGGTCCCCGCCAAAGGCAAACCGCCGAAACCGGACTGCCTTGAGGTTGATTCTGAGCGGCCATCGTCGTGCGGCGGATTTCAGCCAGCAGCGCGTCCTCGCCGGACTGAGATGCGCCGCCAAGCGCCAGGCGAACCGTGCGCGAGTAAATCACTTGCCGATTCGACAAGACCGTTAAGTCGACGTCATCGGCCTGAGGGTCGACCAGCAGCACGACCTCTTCGCCCTCGCCGCCAGAAAGATTTTCGCCAAGCAGCGATCCGGAGGCGAAGCTGCGCATCACGATCCGGGCCGGTTTGATGCCGGCCGCCGCGCAGGTTGCCTCGACTTGCTGAAAATCTTCGTTCGAGATAGCCGCCGCAACGACCTGTTGGGATTCGTCGTCACCACGGTCGAGCGGAATAAAGTCCAGCCGCGACGACTCGCTCATCGAGCTAAGCTCGCGCATCGCGTGTTGGCGGACCACGTCGGCAAGCTCGTCTTCGTCGACCCGCGGAACACGTAACTCGCGCAGTTCGATCGAAGAACGGCCGACGCCGATGAGGGTCGTTGCCGTGCGAGCCGCGATTCGATGTTCCTGCAACACCCGCCGGATCATCACGCCGATTTCGTCGGCCGTCGCCCAGTCGCCATTGGAACCTTCGGGCATTAGTGCGTGAAGCAGGTGCTGCACCGTGTGCCGTCGGCCGCGCACGTCGGCCACGGCAAAGCGGATCTCATGCCGATCCCACTCAATGGCCAAGTATCGGCTCATGAATCGATCCTCGCTTTCCCTTGCCCTTGGTTCATCTCATCCGTCGGCAGACGGTCGCGACGTTTGTTTCGTCAGATGTCATGATTTCGTCAGATGCCATGCCGCGGCTCGCGGCGCGAAGTCCGCGTGCTCGGGGTAAGGGTTGCCATGCTATAAAACATTCACACGTTCTCGGTTGGCCGTATTGCAAGCGGCGGAGCGGCCTTCTCGGGCGCGTCTCTTGCTCCGCTCGGGGACGCACGGTTTGCTAATCGGTGGGTGGCCGAGAGGCCGCAATTCGTAACACTTGGGGCATGGTCGGAGCGGGGCGGGTCATCGTCGCGGCGTGTTCAGGCCGGCGTGGCGGAGTGGATACGCCACGCCGTGCTTACTCCAGCCTAATCAACAGAACCGTGCCGAACCAGCGACGGCGCATCGAATCTCGCGGCCGCCTCAGTGCGAGATAGCGGATCGAGAGAGCGCCACAAAACCACCTCCGGCGGCGAATGCGTGGCATCCACCACGACTTCGCAGCGAACCACGGCGCTCGGAACATCCAGATAGCCCGCCACCTCCGCTCGATAGACGCCGCCGGTGGCCGTTAGATAGGGCAACAACGCCTTGAGATCGCCAAGCTCAAACGCTCCTCCGGTCACCAGCCAAGCCAGCGTTTTCGGCGGCGAGCCGGTCTTTTCAGCAAACCTTGCACGGCCGGAAAGCACCGCGTCGACCTTGACCGGCGACATGCCGGGCACCGCTGAAAGCACTTCGGCTGGCGCTTCCATGACATCGACACGGCCGCGTATCACGGGCGCGGGCGTTACCGTGCAGGCGTCGAGCAGAGTCGGCAAATACTCGGCCAAGCGGCCCGGGTCGCTCGAAAACGGGCTGTTGATGGTGGTCGTCGCGGCACCCTTGGGAACGGCCACGCTGGCGCCGACGAGATCGAGCACCGAACCAATGCGGTGTGCGGCGGGAATCGAGAAATCGGCCGTCTCGGGTGGATCGGCGCTGCTGCTGTCGCTGCTACCGCCCGGTCCATATTGACGAAAAAGCACGACGAACGTGGTCTGTTTCGCGCTGAACCGTTTGCTAAGCCGGCGGTGCAATCGCCGCAAGTCGGCGTCGTTCAGATCAATTCGCGGCGTGCCGTCTCCCGCCACGTTTCGTTCGGCGCTATAGAGCGTCAGATATGGCGCCCAACCGTGAAACGGCGACGCCCCCTCGGGCGAGTTCGACTCGTCCAAACCGGAGAATCGCCCCTGACGACCTTGCCCGGACGAGGCATCGCCCGCCAGTGAAGATCCAGCCGGTGTGCCGAACAGCAAGGTCGGCGTGACTCCACGAACCAAGAGCAATTCATCAATCGAAGCAATCGGGCCGTTGCGAGGCTCATACGGCGGATCGAGGCTCGCGTAGTAATCCGCTTCCGCGCCGAAGGGCCGCGACTCGTTGTCCGCATCCATCCAATCGAGCATGCTGTCGGCCACTTCATCGGTCATGCCGGGCAGCGCCAGAAGCGCGCGCCGCGCGACTTCCGGGTCGCGCCGTTCCCATGCAAGCAGCACGTTGAGATTAAGACGCCCACAGTCGCTCGTCGGCCCGGACCGCACGACGCCCCCCCCTTCGTTGCTAAGATTCCAAGGCGAAATGGCGCTGAATCGGCCGGTCGTCGAGCGAAGCTCATCGTGGAACACAACAACGTCGTTCCACACGGATTGGCCGGAAATCTCGGCCGAATGGGTCTCGGTGACATGCCGCGGGTCCAACCGAATTTTGAGCAACTCGACGCCCGATTCCATGGCGGCTCGAGACTGAGTTTCACGCCCCAAAAGCTGGGCCGCCTTGCGCTCGGTCGACATCAATTCCGTAAACGTAAAGCCGGCCAGGCTAAGCATCGCCACGACGATCAGCACCAAAACCAGCACCATGCC
>Ga0114931_10010917_pt1 | contig 10764 bp, 10 predicted proteins | sample 2SBtaG_FD_89579 | JGI IMG/M metagenome (GOLD analysis project Ga0114931, IMG submission 89579) | Deep subsurface microbial communities from Kolumbo volcano to uncover new lineages of life (NeLLi) - 2SBTROV14_V59a metaG | ecosystem: Environmental > Aquatic > Marine > Volcanic | place: Kolumbo...
CAACCCAGGCCCGCCAGCGCCCACGCCCCACGGCCGCCAAATCTCGGCCCAGCGCCAACCACAACGGTCCGCAAACGCCGAAAAAACCCATTCGAGAACCGTTCGCGACGAATCCGGGCTAGCTGCTCGAGGCCGAGCATGCGCCGCTGACGATGAACACCGCCCTCGCCAACGGCCATCTCGTGCGGGCCGGGATCGATTTCGACCGGATCGGTCGCAGGGTCGTCTAAGCGGCGGGAAGAGCGAGCCTATTCTCGGAATCGCGCTTCGCGTGGCTCGGTTTTGAACCAAGCCCAGGCATGGCGCGGCAATGTGTTGCCGGTAGTTTCTCGGCCAAGGGGATTGTGCTTCTCGGCAAAATAATGTAATCGATTACATATTGGTGAACATGGCCGAATGGCTTGCCTGCCCGGCATAAGGGTACGCGGGCCAAAGGGAGGCGGCGCTTGGTTCCAACCATTAAAAGCGTGGCGAAACGCGCGGGCGTGTCGACCGCCACGGTCTCGCGGGTAATTAATGAGCAGGGCTACATACGCCCAACGACCGCCGAACGCGTGCGAAAAGCCATCGCCGAACTGAACTTTCGGCCCAACATTATCGGCCGCAGCCTCAAGACGGCACGCACCCGATCGATCGGCGTGATGATTCCGACGCTCGCCAATCCGGTCTTTGCCGACGCCGTGGCGGGCATCCAGGACGCGGCGAAAACCGCCGGATACACGATCATCATCACGGCGACCGACTACTGTTCGGACAGTGAGTTCGCCTCGGTCCATACGATGCTCTCCAACCGGGTGGAAGGGCTGATCCTGACCGTTGCCGAGGCCGAGAATAACAGGCTTCTCGATCAACTCGACGCGGAGGGGATACGCTACGTCCTGCTCTACAACCAACCCTGTTCCCGGGGACGAAGCACCATCACCGTCGATAACGTGGCCGCGGCGCGCTTGGCCGCCGAGCAGTTCATCGCTTTCGGGCATCGGCGCATTGGCATGATCACCGGCGACCCGACCGCGTCCGATCGAGCCGCCGCCCGACGATCCGGGTTCATCGCCGCGCTCGGCGACGCGGGAATCCACGACCCGCCCATCGTCGAGGTGGATTTCATGAACATGGCGCTTTCCGCCGAACTGCGAAACCTGTTCTCGGCGCCGTTGGCGCCGACCGCGGTCTTTTGTTCCAACGACGCCTTGGCCATCGCCGTCATCGGATTGTTGCGTGGCTTGGGTAAGAAAGTTCCCAACGACGTTTCGATCATCGGGTTCGATGGGATATCCGTTGGCGAACTCATCGAGCCCAGCCTCGCGACGATCGAACAGCCGTCGCGGGAAATGGGAGTCGCGGCCGTCCAACATCTGCTCGACCGCCTGTCCGGAGATGCGTCGCAGCAAGCCAAAATCCTGCCGCATCGCCTTCGCCCTGGAGGGACGGCGGGGCCGGTTTCACCCACCGCGACCTCGACCCCCGCCAGAATCCGCCACCAGACCGTATAAAGGACCATAAGCCATGATGGTACGGACACTGAAACTGGTTACCGCGGCGGCTCTTTTCGCTTTTGTCGCGCAAGTCTCGTCGGCCAGAGCCGCCGACGCCATCTGCTACAACTGCCCGCCGCAATGGGCCGACTGGGCTTCGCAACTGAAGGCTATCAAAGAAAACCTCGGAATCAATATCCCATTCGACAACAAGAATTCAGGACAAACCCTATCGCAGCTTCTGGCCGAGAAAGACAATCCGGTCGCCGATGTCGCCTACTACGGCGTCTCCTTCGGTATCGCCGCCAAGGAGAAGGGTGTCGTCGCCGCCTACAAGCCGGCCCATTGGAATGAAATCCCCGACGGCTTGAAGGACCCCGACGGATACTGGTTCACCATCCACTCGGGGACACTCGGCCTGTTCGTCAACAAGGCCGCGTTAGGCGGCGTGCCGGTACCGACCTCGTGGAAAGACCTGTTGAAGCCCGAATATAAGGGCATGGTCGGCTATCTCGATCCCAGCAGCGCCTTCGTCGGCTACGCCGGGGCGGTCGCCATCAATCGCGCGATGGGTGGCACGCTCGACGATTTCACGCCGGCCATCGCGTATTTCAAGGCGCTCGCCAAGAATGACCCGATCGTCCCCAAGCAAACATCCTATGCTCGGGTGCTGTCGGGCGAGATCCCGATTCTGTTCGATTACGACTTCAACGCTTATCGCGGCAAATACAAGGACAAGGCCGACGTCGAATTCGTTATTCCCGCCGAGGGAACCATCGTCGTGCCCTATGTGATGAGCCTGGTCAAGGGCGCGCCGCACCCGGTCCTCGGCAAGAAAATCCTCGACTTCATCATGTCCGACAAGGGGCAGGCCGTTTGGGCCAACGCCTTCCTGCGGCCGGTTCGGGCCAGCGCCATGTCGGCGAAGGCGGCGGCAAAGTTCCTGCCGGCTTCCGAATACGCACGCGCCAAGCCCGTCGATTACAGTCGGATGGCCGCCGTGCAAAACGCGTTCAAGGAACGCTACCTCACGGAAGTCCGCTAAGGCGTCTTCCAGTCGTGGGTGGCGGGGCGCCGATCGCGCCGCCACCCGCCTTTCCGCGCATGGAAAGTTTTCGCGGAGAACCGGTTCGTGAAGCGACGTGAGTATTCGAACCTCGTTATTCTCATTCTGCCGACCCTGATCACGTTCAGCGCGTTTTTCCTGCTGCCCATGGCGCGCCTCGTGGCTATCGGTAGCGAAGGCCCGCAAGGCATCGGCGCTTACCTCGACATCGTGACGGTGCCGCGCCATTTCGAAAGCTTGCTCGCGACGCTTCTCCTGTCGCTTATCGTCACCGCTTCTGCGCTGGCCGTATCGACGATCTCCGGGCTGTTTCTCGAGCGCAACCGTTTTCCCGGACGCGGCTTTCTGATTTCACTTTTGACTTTTCCCTTGGCGTTTCCGGGCGTGGTCATCGGGTTCATGGTCATCATGTTGGCGGGCCGTCAAGGCCTGATCGGAGAGGTGACCAAGCTTCTGACTGGAAGCAAGATCGTTTTCGCCTACTCCATGAGCGGATTGTTCATCGGCTACCTGTATTTCTCGATCCCGCGGGTGATCCTCACGATCATGGCGGCGGCGGGAAAAATGGACCCAGCCATCGAGGAAGCCGCCCGGTCCCTTGGCGCGCCGCAATGGCGGGTGATCGTCGATGTTATCCTGCCGGCCCTGCGACCCGGGTTGATCGCCTCGGGAGCGATCTGTTTCGCGACCTCGATGGGGGCGTTCGGGACCGCCTTCACGCTGGCGACGAACATCGACGTGCTGCCTATGACGATTTACACCGAGTTCACGCTGAACGCGAATATCGCCGGCGCCGCCTCCCTAAGCGTCATCCTCGGACTGATTACTTGGCTCGCGCTCTTTGTTGCCCGTTCGTTGGCGGGCTCGACGGCGGCGGCGGCGGGCTGAGGCGCCGCAATGCGACGCCCGTGGCTGTTCTATACGCAACTCGCGTTCACGCTCTCGGTCTGCGCGTTTCTGATTGTGCCCGTGATCATGTCCATGCTCGCGGGTGTCACCCAAAACTTCTTCATTGGCATCAAAAGCGGTGTCACCCCGCGGTGGGTGTTCGAGGTTTGGGATCTCTATTCGGAAACCATCTATTTGTCGCTGTTGATCGCCGTCACATGCCTTCTCGTGACCCTCGTGCTCGGCGTGCCCACGGCCTATGTCCTGGCCAAGAAGTCTGGCCGAGCGGCGCGCGTGATCGAAGAAATTCTGGTCCTGCCCGTGGCCGTGCCGGGGCTCGCGATCGCGCTTGCGTTGATCGTCAGCTATGGCGGGTTCAGGGATTTTCGCGGCAGTTGGGCCTTCATCCTCGTCGGCCATGTCCTCTACACGCTGCCGTTCATGGTACGCTCCGTGCTGGCGGTGCTCTCGAGCATCGACTTCAAAACCCTCGAAGAAGGCGCCGCCAGCCTCGGCGCCGGTTTCTGGCCGCGGTTCTTCGGGGTCGTCCTGCCCAATATCCGTTCTGGTATCCTTGCCGGGTCGCTTATGGTCGTGACCCTGTCGATCGGCGAATTCAACCTCACATGGATGCTCTCCACCCCGTTGACCAAGACCCTACCCGTGGGGCTCGCGGACAGCTACGCCTCGATGCGTCTCGAAATCGGCAGCGCCTACACCCTGGTGTTCCTGATCATGATCGTCCCGCTGCTCGTCGCCATGCAAATCCTGGGGTCACCCACCAAGCGGGTCGCGAAGGTCGAGACCGATGGCGACGGATCGAAGCCCGCGTCGATGACCGGGAGTCGCATCGATGACTGATCACGGAACGGCCATTCGCCTCGAGGCCTGCGCCAAGACCTTCGCCAACGGTGTCCGGGCGCTCGCGCCGCTCGCTCTCGAGATCGCCGGTGGCGAGACGGTCGTGCTTCTCGGGCCATCGGGCTGCGGCAAGACCACGACGCTACGCATCATCGCCGGCCTCGAGGTTCCCGACCCCGGCGGGCGAGTGCTCTTCGACGAGGACGACGTCACGGTGCTGCCGATCGAAGAGCGCAATATCGGCATGGTGTTTCAATCCTATGCCTTGTTCCCCAACATGTCGGTCCGCGCGAATATCGCCTACGGGCTGCGCGTCCGCCGTCTCGATCGGAACGCGATAGACGCGCGGGTCGACGAGATGATGGCGATGATGGATATCGCCGAGCTCGCGCACCGCCGCATCGATCAGCTTTCGGGCGGACAAAGCCAAAGGGTGGCCCTGGCGCGGGCGATCGCGGTCCGGCCGAGGGTGCTGTTGTTGGACGAACCGCTGACGGCTCTCGACGCCTTTTTGCGAACGCGACTGCGTGTCGAGATAGATCGCTTGCTTCGCGGCCTCGGAATTACAGCCGTCTACGTGACCCATGATCAGGCCGAAGCGATGTCGCTCGGCGACCGCATCGTCGTCATGAACGAAGGGCGCGTGGCGCAAGTCGGAACGCCGCGAGACATCTATTACCGCCCGGCAACCGATTTCGTCGCCGACTTCATCGGCACGATCAACCGCATTCGGGGGGTCGTGCGCGGTGACCGCGTCGAGTGCCGGGCCGGGCACCTGCCCTGGTCGGCCGGCGGCGGTGGCGAGATTGAGGTCCTGTTCCGCCCCGAGGACGTGACCATCACCGCGCCGGACGACGCTCATCTCACGGGCCGGGTCGTGTCCTCGTTTTTCCTAGGCGATCGAACCAAGCTCATTCTCGAGGGTTTCGACGGTCGCGAGGTGGTGATCGAAACGACCGATCGGCGCGAATTCGGGCCGGGGACGGAGGTCGCGTTCCGGGTCGACGCGGACGCCTTAATCTCATTGAAGGGCTGAGACCCAGGCATGATCATCGCGCAAATCACCGATACGCATATCAAGGCTGGCGGAAGGCTCGCCTACCGCAAGGTCGATTCCGCCAAGGCGCTCCGCGACGGCGTCGACCACCTCAACCGCCTGCTGCCGCGTCCCGACGTCGTGATCATGACCGGCGACCTCGCCGATATCGGCCGTCCGTCCGAGTACGCCACGTTTCGACGGATCGTGGATCGCCTGGCGATGCCGTTTTTCGTCATCCCCGGAAACCACGACGAACGCGGCGCGTTTCGAGACGCCTTCGCCGATCAGGCCTATCTGCCCCGGGGTGGTGACTTCCTTCACTACGCGATCGAGGATTATCCGATCCGCCTGGTCGGGCTCGACACCACCGTGCCGGGAGAGCCCTTCGGCAGGATGTGCGATGCACGTCTCGCCTGGCTCGACGATTGCCTCCGGCGCGCCTCCGACCGACCGACGCTCGTGTTCATGCACCACCCACCCTTTCTCACCGGTATCGCCCACATGGACGCACAGAATTGCCGTAACGGCGAGGCGCTCGGCGCGGTCATGGCGCGACACCCGCAGGTTCGGCAGCTCACCTGCGGCCACGTCCATCGTCCCATGCAGCTCGACTGGCACGGGCTGACGGCGTCGATCGGCCCGAGTCCGTCTCATTCGGTTGCGCTCGACCTTCGCCCGGATGGGCCTTCCGCCTTCGTTCTCGAGCCCCCCGCCTGCCGGATCTTCTACGAAACGGACGACGGCAATCTGGTCGGACATCTCAGTTTCATCGGCACCTTCGACGGCCCTCATCCTTTCTTCGACGCCAGCGGCGCGCTCATCGAGTAGCACCCCTGGCACGGCGGGCAAGCGCGGCAAGCGCAAGCTCCGGAGCTTCACCGTGCCGCACATCCCCCACGACGACGTGGTTCTACCCGAGGAGGTCCAGGGCATCCGCGCCGAGCTTCGGACGCGGGCGGCGGCCAGGAGCGCCGTCGCCGAGACCTCGCTCAGGACCCAGAAGGCGATCCGCGCCGATGTCGACCGCATCTTCTCCGGCGGCACCGTCCGCCAGAGGAGGGGCCGGGGGCGGCGGGTGGGAGGACCCGTAATGGCCCGACAGCCGGCCAGGAACCTGTTGCTGAAGATCGAGAGCGCCGAGGGCTCGGGCGGCTTCATCACCCTCGGCATGCTCCAGACCAGCGACGTCACCATCAACACCAACCAGATCGACGTCACCAGCAAGGATTCCCTCAACGACAGGCGCGATCTCGATACCGGCATCCAGTCGATGTCGACGTCGGGTCGTGGCTTCTTCGACGCCGGTCCGGCCTGGCAGCGGGTCCGCGGCGCCGATCCCGATACCGTCGAGGCCGTCTTCCCCGACTTCTGTCTGCGCGACCTCCGCTACGACGCGCTGACCGTCGAGGGTACGCTCACGCTCGAGGCCTTCATCGCCGAGCCCTATCCGGCGCGCATATTCTCGCCGGCCGAGTTCCCGGGGCTGTTCCGGTAATTCCCGGTACAGGTAGACTGTACCGAGAATTAGCTGTTCAATTTGAGGATTGAATTTCATTTCCGCTTCTGGATCGCTTAGAATTCGTAAATAACTATATATTAATTACGAATACAACATCACATTTAGTCAAACCATTATTCACTATATTCCCACTAGGTGCATCCAATCTTGAACCGTGCCCGGCAGGAGTTGGCGGTTATCTCGCATAAAGGCAAGCAGCATTCCGCGATCCAACCGCTTGACACGATCGCAACGTGCGCCTGTGTAGAGCCCCTTCGACTGAAAGACGAACGCCAGAAGATGCTCGGGTAATGCATCAAGATCAATCGGCGAATTACCAGTGCGCACCTGGGCGACCGCGCTGCGCCCGTCCTCGACTTTGCGCAGAACATACTCATAACTCATGGTGTCGGCCTTGCGCGCTGCTGGATAGACCACCCAACCGCTGCGCTGCAGCATCACGAAGACCACATCTTCGCAGTCTTGGTCAGAGAGATAGTCGAAGACATCCTGCCCTGTGAGGTCGGGTAGGTCCCCATCACCCGTCAACTTCGCAAAGAGGTACTGGGAATACGTGTGCACGGCATCGCCTTTGATGCGCTGAATGGTTCGTCTGGCCCGCATTGCGGAGACGACTTTACCCGGCACCCGCGAAGGCTCATCGATCCTTTTCAGGTGCATCTTGCGGAGATTACAGATGTCCGCGGCTCGGTTTTCCTTCTCGTCGCGGTACTCGTAGGGGCCGATCACTTTGGCAAGGTAGTAAACGCCCTTGGTGTCGCGGGTCCACACGATATCTCCTTCGACCATGCAATCGAGCTGCCGTAGCGCAGACTGGCACGAGCCATCGCCAGGGTATTCCACCTCTGCCCGATTCAGGTACGCCCGCACATCGGATCGATCAGCCGGTGGATGGTCGAGTGCCCAGCCGACGCCAAGCACCTGTTGTTTCAAACAAATCCGAAAAGAATCTGCTGGGTTGCCCAATCCACCGGTCGGGCGAATATGAATCCTCCAGACTTGCATGTTCTGCTTCCTTTTGTTTGGACGCTTGGTCGCCGTCCTTGGTCTACGAGGCAGAAAACTACCCCGCATATCCACTGGCCGCCAGCGTATCGGGCGGTTGGTTTTCTATCCACGCCACCGGCGATGTCCCGGATGAACTCGATGGACGACGCTACCACACATGCCCGACGGCACGATATCCCGGCCTGGGTCGCGGACTACATCGGCATCCCCTTCGTCGAGCACGGCCGCGACCGGAACAGCTGGGATTGCTGGGGCTGCGTCCGGCTGATCCTCGACGAGCGCTTCGGCATTCCCCTGCCGTCCTACGCCGGCGCCTATCCCGACACCACCGCCGCCGCCGAGCTCGGCCGCCTGATCCGCGCCGAGATGACCCCGTGGCGCGAGGTGACCGGCCACGAGCGCGCCGGCGACGTGGCGCTGCTGCGCGTCCGTGGCGCGCCGATGCACGTCGGCCTGGTCGTCGCGCCCGGCGTCATGCTCCACGTCGAGCAAGGCATCGACAGCATGCTCGAACGCTACGACGGCCCGCGCTGGGTTAAACGCCTGAAAGGCGTTTACAGATATCAGAGGACAGAGATCAGAATAGGTCGGAGGCCGAGGGATGAATCTGACCTCTGACCTCTGACCTCTGTCCTCTGTCCTCTGACGTCCGCCTCGTCGCGGCGCCGCATCCGTTCACCACCGAGCGGGTCGAATGGGTGGTCCCCGTCGGGACGACGCTGGCCGAGATGATCGCCGGGGTGCAGCCCGATCCGCTGCTGGTGCGCTACGCCCATGTGTTCGTCGGCGACCATTACGTGCCGCGCGCGCATTGGCGCCTGGTGCGGCCCCGGGCGGGAGCGACGGTCACCGTCCGCGTCGTGCCGCAAGGAGGGGGCGGCGGCGCCGGCAAGAAGAACCCCTTGCGGACCGTGCTCACCATCGCGGTCATCGCCGGCGCCGCCGCCTTCGGCGGTCCGCTGGGCGCGGCTCTGGGGATCTCGGAGACGGCGGGGGCATCGCTCGGTCTCGCCGCCGGCGCCCTGCAGGCCGCCGTCGGCGGGGCCGTCATCTCGGTCGTCGGCGGGCTGCTGATCAACGCCATCGCACCGCCGCCCCGGCCCAAGCTGCCGGTATTGTCGCGAACGGCGGGCGAGCGGGAATCACCGACGCTGTTCATCAGCGGGGCACGCAACCGGGCCAACCCCTTCGGGGTCGTCCCGAGGCCGCTCGGCAGGCACCGCATGGTGCCACCCTTCGGGGCCACGCCGTTCACCGAGATCGTCGGCGACGACCAGTACCTGCGGCTCTTGTTCGTCTGGGGCCATGGTCCGCTCGATATCACCGACCTGCGCATCGGCGAGACGCCGATCGCGAGCTTCGCCGACGTCGAGGTCGAGACCCGTCAGGGCTATCCCACCGACCCGCCGCTGACGCTCTATACCGACGACGTGTTCGAGGACCAGCTCGCCATCACGCTCACCCAGGCCGCCGGCTGGCAGCTCCGCACCACCCAGCCCCTGGCCGACGAGATCAGTATCGACGTGACCTTCCCGCGCGGCCTGGCGCGGTTCGACGATCGGGGCAACAAGCAGACCCAGGGGGTCGACTTCGAGGTCGAATCCAGTCCCGCCGGGGCCAACAGCTGGACCCCGCGCGGGGCGATCACCGTCAACGCCAGGCGGACCTCTGCGATCCGTCGCGGCCTGCGCTGGTTCGCCGGCGGCGGCCAGTACGACGTCCGCATCAGGCGGACCACCCCCGATACGAGCTCGTCCCGGATCTTCGATACCCTGGTCTGGACCGCCTTGCGGACGATCGCCAACCGCGACCCGGTCGCCATGCCGGGGCTGGCCAAGACCGCGGTCAGGATCAAGGCCACCGACCAGCTCTCCGGGGTCGTCGACAGCTTCAACGGCGTCGTGCACTCGATCGTCCCCGACTGGGATCCGGGCTCCCAGACCTGGATCGCGCGGGCGACCAGCAACCCGGCGTCGCTCTATCGCGAGGTGCTCCAGGGCGCCGCCAACGCCCGGCCGCTCCCGGACAGCCGGCTCGACCTCGTGAACTTGCAGGACTGGCACGAGAAGAACGCCGCCGAGGGCCGCGCGTTCAACATGGTGATCGACTTCGCCTCGTCGGTCCGCGAGACCCTCGCCGACATCGCCGCCGCCGGGCGGGCGGCGCCATCGATCCGCGACGGCAAGTGGGGCGTGGTGATCGACGAGCCCAAGCCAGCGCCCGTCCAACACTTCACGCCGCGCAACTCCTGGGGCTTCTCGGCCGCCAAGGCGTTCCCCGACCTGCCCCATGCCTTCCGGGTCCGCTTCGTCAATCGTGAGGCGGATTGGCGCCAGGACGAGCGCATCGTTTACGACGACGGCTTCGATGCATCCAATGCCAGCCGCTTCGAGGGTCTCGATCTCCCCGGCATCACCGACGCGACCCAGGTCTGGAAGGACGCCCGCTTCCATGTCGCCGTCGCCCCGGCTCCGGCCCGAGAGCTACTCCTTCTTCGCCGACCTCGAGCACATCGTCTGTACGCGTGGCGATCCCGTCCGGGTCACCCACGACGTGCCGCTCTGGGGCCTCGCCTCGGCCCGGGTGCGCTCGGTGATTGACGACGGATCGAACGCCACCGCCGTGGTGCTCGACGAGCCGATGACCATGGAAGCGGGCAAGTCCTACAGCGTCCGCTTCCGCAGGTCCAACGGGGCGACGCTGCTCCAGCCGCTGACCACCGTGCCCGGCGAGACCGCCACGCTCACCTTCGCGACGCCGGCGCCGTTGGCCGGCATGATGTTGCATCAGGATGGCTCGAACCACGCGTGGGTCGCGGGCCAGCGGTGGGATTTGATCGTGACCCTGGACGACGCGACGTCGGAGGTCTATTCGGGCTTCTTCGTGGCCGAGGAGGGCACGATGAGCA